>Ga0105101_10000093_pt1 | contig 33349 bp, 31 predicted proteins | sample PPLLak21cMay2015_2_FD_87037 | JGI IMG/M metagenome (GOLD analysis project Ga0105101, IMG submission 87037) | Freshwater sediment microbial communities from Prairie Pothole Lake near Jamestown, North Dakota, USA - PPLs Lake P8 Core (1) Depth... | ecosystem: Environmental > Aquatic > Freshwater >... | reverse complement strand
GTTCGGTGTGTGTGTGAGTGCTGTGAGCGTTGGTATGGGAGGTATTGTGTTGATTTTTTTGCCTAGAAGCGCTGGTTATAATGCTGGCTATGGCATTTATCCTCGCTGGTACACGGTAAGCATATGTGACGGAAAACTATTCCTTTCAGAGAGCCACATGTACAATCCGCCACTATTTCCAGACGCTCAACGACTTGTAATCGATTGCGAAACAGGAGAGCTTGTTTGGAGCGTGCTGAGCTTCGATGGACGAGTGCCTGCAGCTCACGCAGACGGCTACATGGTAGAATGGAACAGCTACGACAACCAGATTTACTCGTACGGTAAGGGTCAGACCTCCGCCACAATCGCCGCTTCGCCGAAAGTTTCAGTGCAGGGCAGCAACGTATTGGTGGAAGGCACTGTTATGGACGAGTCTCCAGGCACGAAGAACTCTGACAGGATAGCCCGTTTTCCGCACGGTGTTCCGGCAGTCAGCGACGATAGTATGAGCGCTTGGATGGAGTACGTGTACATGCAGCAGCCCAAGCCTACAGACGTTGTAGGCGTTGAAGTTGTCGTTGAGGTTCTTGATCCAAACAACAACTATTACGAGGTTGACAGAACCACCAGTGACGCAGACGGCTTCTTCAAACTGGCGTTTACTCCAGAAGTTCCAGGCGAATACTCTGTCTATGCCAGGTTTGCCGGATCAGAGTCTTACTGGCCTTCGTCCGCGGTCACTGCGATAAGCGTGCAAGAAGCTCCTGAGGCTACAGCGGAACCAACGCAAGCACCAGCATTACTGTCTGAACAATACTTTGTGCCTTCGGTAACAGGCATAATCGCTGCAATCGCAATAGTCGGCGTTGTGCTAGCACTACTACTCAGGAAACGGTAAACACAGAAGGGTGAACCTTCATCTCCCTTTTTTTGCCAAAGAATAGTCGCGTTTTTTGTGCGAGAAAATAGCTCGTAGTCTGGACATCTCCCCGGTCGATTCTAACTTTCGAAGAATAGTTTCATCACGCACTAAGCTTTTATAAGAATGTATATGAGTGTTAAATGAGAAAAATGGCGTGCTTCCTAAGGTGAGGGCGCAGAATCAATGCCCTACATTAAGAAAATTGAGCTCAAAGGCTTCAAATCCTTTGGACCACAGACAGTTAAGGTGGTTCTAGACAAGGGATTCACAGCCATAACTGGGCCAAACGGAAGCGGAAAAACAAACATTATGGATGCGTGTCTATTCTCTCTAGGAGAACTAAGCACAAGAAGAATGCGTGCTGAAAACGCAGCGAAACTGATTTTTCACGGGTCAGAAAAAGCCGGCCTCGAAAAGGCGAAAATGGCCAAGGTTATCATTCAATTTGACAATTCAGATGGAACGATGCCCATTGATACCGTTACGGTAACTGTTTCACGAGAAGTCTACAGGAACGGTCAAAGTGTCTATAGGCTAAACGGTAGAAGGCTCTCACGAGCCCACATACTCGAAATTCTCTCCATGGCAGCAATAAGCAGCGCAAGTCAAAACATAATTCCTCAGGGTACAATCACACGCTTGACCGATGTCAATCCCATGGAGCGTAGAAAAATTATCGAAGACTTAATTGGTATAGCTCAATATGACGCTGAGAAAGCTGAGGCAGAAGAAAAACTACGTACAGCGGACATATCAATTCGAACGGCCATGGGAAGAATCGATGAAGTTCAAAAAAGATTAGATGATCTTGAGCGAGAACGAAACGAACTTCTGCGTTACAGTTTCATACAAAATGAGATCAAAAAATTCGAAGCAGTGAAAATTTCACATAACATAATCCAACTGAACAAGCAAGTAGATGAAAAAAGGGCTCAAACCGACAAAGTCCGCGGCAAAGTGGAAAAACTAAGAGAACTGCGCGAAGCTCGCCGATCAAAACGACGCGAAATCGAGGGAGACTGGAGGCAGCTCAGTTCAGAAATTGTCGAAGATGGCGGCTCGCAAGTCCTCAAAGTGCAAATAAGGATAGGCGAATTGAAATCTAAACTTACAGAGTTGACCACAAAAATAAGTTCAGCACAGGCAAATCTCGAAAGCCTGAGGCGCATAAAAGGGAACAATGAGGAACAATATACATCAATACGAAAAGAAATTCACGAGAACCGCTTGAAAACGAGATCTTTCAAAGGCGAACAAGAAAGGCTACAAGGGCAAATCAATGCAAAAACAACCGAACATGAAGCTCTCGCACAAGAGACGGCGCAACTCTGGGGCGGATTAGGTGACAACAGCCGAAAAATTCGTGCAGTTGAAACGCAGATAGAGAACCATGTTAAACGACTTGCGTTTCTACGGTCAGAATACAAGAATGACAAGACAGCTCTTCGACTAAGCTCTGGAAGGCTGAAGAATCTCACGGTTCGAAAAGAACGTTTCCACTCGAATCTAGCGGAAATTGAAACATCGCTAAGCGAACTTGACAAAGTGCAGAAGGACCAAAAAGCCCAGCTCAAGAATCTTGAACTGTCTATAGAACGAAAAACGCTGCAGAAAGAAGCAGTCGGCAAGGAAATCTCCGAAGCGGGGCGTATCGCCAGTTCCGCTAAAGAGGCAGTCATTGAATTCGCCACTCAGAGAGACCTTGCTGAAACTGTGGCGGCAGAAGAAAGAGCCCTCAGAAGCATCGAAGAAATGGGCGACGTCGGCGCCATTTCTGGAATCATGGGTCGACTGCGTCACTTAGTAAAAATTGACAGAAATTACAGGAAAGCCATAGAGGCAGCTGCAACTGGGTGGCTTGACGCACTTGTAGTGAAGGATATTGATTCTGCATTCACGTGCACCGAAACACTGAGACGGATGAAGCTCGGCAGAATCAAGATTATCCCACTCCAGGGAAGCGCCCGTTCTAAGAATATTAAGCCCTTACAAAGAGACGGCGTCATCGGACCACTCTCTTCTTTTATGAAGTTCGACAAAAACAATGAATCGGCCGTCAACTATGTTTTCGGGGACACCATAGTGGTCTCAGACGACAAGATAGCCTTTGCTCTCTCAAATGAAGGATACCGCGCAGTAACCCTTAACGGTGACTTGTATGAACCCGGGGCTTTTGAAAGTGGTTATTATCGTGCTCCCGTAGATTTTTCCACAATTATTCCCAGCGAAACAGCCATAAAAAGTCTTGACGAAGCTGTTAAGGCTCTTCAGTTGCATCTTTCGCAGAGAGGCACTGACATTTCTTCTTTCGAAGAAGAGATCGATCACGCTAAGATTGAAATGACTCGTCTTTCAGAATCCATCGCAACTATAGATAGGGAAATTGTTAGGGTCAAACGAAGTGTAAAACGAACACGTTTCAACGTCCGACGCTTGGAAAAGTATAGTGCAAAACTAGAAAAAGAGATTGCTGCCTGCAAAGGCCGCATGGGATTATACAAGTCGGAGCGAAATACCATAAAAAAAACGCTTCAAAAACTGCAGACAGATTTGGCGCTCCTAAGACAAAAAACCGACCTTGCTCACATTCAGGAGCTGGAAGTGAGCAGGGAAAAAATAGCAGAGGCTGTGATCGCTCTTAGGCAGAATCTGAGTACTGTTCAAACTGAGCTTTCAACACGCCAGTCCCAATTCGACAACGTCTTACGAGTTGGATACTTAAATTCAAAAATTCAGCTATCGAAGGTTGAGCAGCAGCAAAGAAAACTTGAGAAGGAAGTGGCTGAAGCCCTTCAAGAACGCGAATCTCTCAAGACCGAACTATCTGAACTGGACAAAAACCGTATTGAGCTCTCCAAAGCAGTTTTTTCTGCAAGAGAGGAGGCTAAGAAGTTCACCACAAAAATTGACGCTATTGATTCAGAGCTTCGACAGCTGGATTCAGAATACGAGCAGGCTGATATGCTTCTCAATCAACTTCAATTAAGTGTTCAGACTTTCCAGTTAGAGCTCCAGCAACATCAAAATCAACTCAATCGGCTAGGGTATGAAAAACCTCTGGAACCAACAGATAAGCAAGTCGAAGAGGCCGAGAGGTCGATGCAGATGATGCGATTTGAACTAGAAAGAATCGGAGCGGTGAATCAACTTGCCTCGACGCATTACGGGGAACAGATTTCAAGATACAGAGAACTGTCCTTGCGTTTAAATGAGCTCGAAAAGGAAAAGCAGGCAATAGTGCAGTTCATGGATGAAGTTGACAGCAAGAAGCGCAGGGTTTTCATGAATGCATTTTACAAAATCAATTCGAACCTGCAAGAATACTTCTCAAAACTGACCGGCGGCGGGACAACACTTTTGCAGCTCGAAAACATGGATGAGCCTTTTCACGGCGGCATAGATATGATTGTACAGTTTCCCAACAAACCCAGCATAATCGTCAGCGGTGCAAGCGGCGGAGAACGCTCCGTCGCGGCAGTAGCTTTCATTTTTGCACTGAAGGATTTCACTCCTTCCTCATTCTACATTCTCGATGAGATTGACGCCCATCTGGATGCTTATCACGTTTCAAAACTCGCTGATGTGCTTCTCGAGGAATCTGGCAAAATTCAATTTATAGTGATCACTTTGAAGCCTGAGATGGTGAACAAAGCCCAAAAAGTGTACGGAGTCTATGAACGCAATGGTGTTTCAAGCGTTATCTCCGCCAAGTTTTTGGAGGCAGCCGGTTGAATGACAACACCGGTTAAGAAGCCGTTTTACTTGCGACCTCCATGGAATATACTCTTTGAGTTAAGCAAGCTTGACAAACTCACACCATGGAGCGTAAACATTGCCTATCTGCTCAGGTCATTTCTTGCGGAAATGGAGAGAACAGGAAAGGTGGATTTCAGAGCATCGGGTGTCGCGTTAGACTCTTCCGCGTTAATCTACTTGATGAAATCCAAGCTGCTGCTCACTCTCCAAGAGCCGCCTGCTCCACCAAAGACTCTTCAAGATTTCGTTCCGCCGCCGCTCTTTTTGCCGCTCAGGCAAGAGCTGACTTCAACCACCATACAGAACCTCTTGGAAGTATTGGATGAAGTGTTGAAGGGTGAGAAGATGCTCCGCCTTGACAGAGTCATTGCCCAGCCTGTTCTGCCCGCCGTGTCAGACATTCTGCCGCAGTTTGAAATGTTCTTAGCAGAGATCGAACTGCAGATGAATAAACTGTATGACGTTCTCTGCGAAAAAGTAAAAGGCGCTGGCATAATAGAGTTTTCAAGCTTAACTAAGGGCATCCCCAAGATAGACGCGATTCGCACATTCATTCTACTCCTTTTTATGGCGCAGACTGGAAAGGTTGATTTATGGCAGGACGGAGAAACAGAGGAATTGTATATTGCTGTGGGACGATTAAACAATGACAAAGGTGAAGGACTTGTCAGCTAACCCGGGAACTGCGCTGAATCCTGAGCCTGATCAGAAGACACAAGATTACCTGAGGCTGTTGGAAGCCGCTCTTTACGTTGCAGGCCGCCCCCTTGATCTCAACGAATTGGGTTCAGTTATTGGCACACGATCAAGAAAGAAAGCCCAAAGACTCGTCAAAACACTCATGCAAGAATATTCGTCTCGAGACACCGCCCTCGAGATATTAGAGCTAAAGGATGAACGCTATGTCCTCCAGCTTAAAGCTGATTTCACGCCTCTGGTTAAGAGGTTTGTCAACAGACCTTTACTTTCCTCTGGTCCATTAAAGACTCTCTCTTACATCGCCTATAGACAACCGGTCTCACAGAAAAGAGTGATTGAAGTGAGAGGGCAACATGCTTACGGCCACGTAAAAACCCTTAGGGACATGGGATTAGTAGCCGCTGAAAGAAGCGGGCGTTCCATGGCTTTGAAGACAACTGACTACTTTGCAGACTACTTCGGGTTAACCCATGATACTTCATCTATGAAGAAAGAGCTGAAGCGCATATTCGGGGAAGCGCTCAAGGAAGCCGCTCAGCCCTGAAACGGATATGTTTATATGATGAAATAGCGGTTTTATGGAACACTCAAACTCACTAACAAAAAAGGGAAACATATGTCGGTTTGGCATGGAAGTATACGCAAAAGAAAACTCACAGGCGGCAGAAAAAGAGTCTATAGAGTGAAAAGGAAATATGAAGAAGGCTCTTTTCCCACTGAGACAGTTCTTGGAGAACCCAAAAGGAGAAGTAAAAGAGGACAGGGCGGGCAGCTCAAGACCAGAGCGTTAAGCGACAAGTATGCATCAGTAACTAATCCAAAAAGTGGAAAAACTGAAAAAGCCGAGATTTTGCGCGTCGTCAGAAATAGAGCTAACGTGGATTATAACCGACGAGGTGTAATAACTAAGGGCGCGGAAATTGAAACCTCTTTAGGTCTCGCGCGCGTAACGTCGCGGCCCGGCGGTGATGGCGTGATTAATGCAGTTCTCATTGGGAAAGAAGAAAAAAGCTAATTTCAACGCCGATTCAGAGGTTCGCTTCTCATTTTCAATAGTTGCTTAGCTATTTTCTTTATTATTTGCTCTTTTTGCAATTTCTTCTCGACCAGTATCATTCCAGTCTTATGCCAAGGGGTCTTTGGATAACCAACTTCTGGAACTATCTCATTTTTCAAACCAAGTTTTGTCGCCGCTTCCTGAATTTCCAAGCTTTTCGGAGCCTGAACCGCAAATTCTTTCGATACTCTGCGCCCTTCGCTTCTCGTTTTGGCTGAGTCAAAGTATTCTGGCCAGATTATGGCTTTTTCTTGTTTCCGCATTTTTACACCCCGTTATTTATGGCCGTAATAGGCAGTTATATTCGCTCCGACTTCGTCTAGTCGTACGAACCCGAAGCGCTCAAACTGTATTACCGTGTTTGGTTTTAACTTTTTGCAGTAGCTTTCTGCTAACCCTTCATTCATTGTGGCATCAGGCATCAAGATTCTGCACGGAACTTCTTCGCCTTCTGGTATCCAATGAATGAGCTTCGCTTTGGTTTTTCTCGCTTCCTCGTAGGACTCATTGGCGAAAGAAGCTTCAATAGCACCATTCTTTGTCTTGTGTATTCTTACGTTGAAGAGTTCCATTAACCTAATCGTTGCTCCGACTTCTGCAGTATCTGCGTCCTTTTTTGCGATCCAGAAAGTAGCAGCCTTTTCTGATCCCTCGGGGGTTATGGTGTATTGTCTAAATCCCTTTTCGGTTTTTTCCGGATGCTTGGGAAGTTTGGCTTTGAATTCTCTGGGAACACCCTTGACTTTCAACTTGGCGGGTTCAGAGACGAAAAAGTATCTTTCGCTTATCGGGTCTAAAATCTTGCGGTTATAGGCGTACAGGTTTTCCCAACTCAAAGTGACATCCTGCGGCTTGGGTCCGACATCAATTATCATTTTTTTTATGGCTTCCGGCGTTATTCCCCGCTTTCTGAGCGCGAGAAACGTCGCAAGCCGCGGGTCATCCCATCCTTTGTACATACCTTCTCTTATTCCTTGGACAATCTTTGACTTGCTTAGAAACGCGCCTGTTATCTGCAATCTGCCATAGTGTATGGCTTCAGGGTACTTCCAGCCTAGATGACTATACATGTACTCTTGCCTGACCTTGTTTGTGAGGTGTTCTTTACCTCGGATAACGTGTGTAATTCCCATAAGGTGGTCGTCTAAGCCAGCCGCCAGATTATACAAAGGCCACACTCGATATTTGTCACCCACTCTTGGATGTGGATACTTCTTCGTGTCGATAATTCTTAATGCTGGCCAATCTCTCACAGCGGGGTTTGGGTGTTCCAAGTCTGTTTTAACCCGGACTACAGCTTCACCTTCCGCGTAACTGCCATCCAGCATGTGTCTCCACCGTTGCATTTGGTTTTCCGGGGGCAGATTACGGCAATCGCAGGGTTTGTGGGCCAGTGATTTCTTTCTAAACCGATCTGGAATGCATGTACAAACATAGGCGTTGTTGTCTAGCAAGAGTTTTTCTGTGTACTGGTAGTATATGGGAAGCCTATCGCTCTGGATGTGTTCCTCATCTATTTTGCATCCGAGCCAAGCCAAGTCTTCTCTTATTTTGCTATAGAATTCTAAGACTGGCTTCTTAACCTTAGGATCAGTGTCTTCAAATCGCAAAATGAATTTGCCATCGTATATGCGTGCGTATTCATGACTTAGGATTATGGCTCTGGCTGAACCCAAATGTAAAACACAGTCTGGGTTTGGTGAAAAACGGGTGACGACCCTGACATATTTGTCAGCGTTAGGCAAAGGTGGAAGGTGCTTTTCTTCTTCAACTTTTTCCTTTTTGAGGCTTTCGGGCCAATTCTGCAGCACTATGTGTTTCTGTTCTTCAATTGAGAAATTGTTAACTTCGTTAACAACCTCTTGGATTAAAGCAGCAAGTTCCTTTGCTCTTGTTTTGAGTTCCTGTTTTTCGCCTATGATCTTACCAGTCAGAGCTCCTGCTTGCGCTTTGCCACCATGTTGGACTGCATTCAACATGGCGACCTTTAGAACAAGGTTCTTGAGTTCTTTATCATCAGCAAGTGCCAATTTTTTTTTCGCTCGTCCAAAGACTAGATGTTTCTCTTTATCAAGAATTCAGCGAACTCTTTTAGTTTTTCCTTGGCCTGTCGCGTCGGCAGAAGTTTTCCCGCTTCTCCCAAAGTCTCTTCAACCAACCGCGCGGATGTTTCCTTCACATATTCTATGCTTTTGTACTTCTGCATTATCGCGATAGCTTCGTAACGAAGCTGTTGATCTGAAGTGTGCATCTTTAAAATCTGAATAAGCCTCTCTTTGTCTGTATTGTTTGCCTTTTTCAATGTGTGAATAACCATAAGGGTTCGTTTTCCTTCAGTTATGTCTTGTCCGACTCCACCCTTCTTTACCGAAAACTCTTTTCCCGTCAGGTCCAAGACGTCATCCTGCATCTGAAATGCGACGCCGATGCTTTCCGCAAAACGTCCAAGCTTCTCAACTAGATCGTTATTTGCACCCGATAGGACCGCCGCAAGCTTGGCCGCCATACGTGCCAAAGTGCCAGTCTTGTACGCACACATCTGTAGGTAATCCTTCTCGTCAAGAACGTCAGCGTTGGCTATGCCTTTGTGCCATGCAATATCCATGGCTTGTCCCATACTGAGATTAATCATCTCTTGCACGTAAGCTTCGTAGACGTCACGCAGTGTTTCCGGGGATAACTGGGCTTTCTTCTCCATCAGAGGCAGAAGCGGAAGGAAGTACATAGCGTTTCCCGCGTTAACCGCTATATCTACTCCGAAAAGCCTGTAAGTACAAGGTTTCCCTCTTCGAAGCTCCGAAGAATCCTCTATGTCATCAACAATGAGTGTTCCGTTGTGAACAACTTCGGGGATTATGGCAAAATCCAAATAGTCGTCGGAGTTCCTGCCCAGTATCTCACAAATAAGCAAGAAGAGAGCGGGGCGCCACCTTTTTCCGCCTCGGTCCAATATCTCCCAAATCGGTTCGGCGATTGCTTTGTTCAACGTTTCCAAGTTGTGACTGTACATCGGAGGAATGATCTTGAAGACGACAGAATCTTCGGTGATCTTTCTAGGAATATACTTCTCAATAGCTCTATCGATCAAGGGGGCTTTTTCTTCAAGAAATTTCGCAGCTTTCAACCGCTCAGCTCGCTCCTCTTCTGGCGCTTTCATCAACGTCGAAGCCTCTTGTTTTCAGCCATTCAGCTGTATTTCCCGTTATTACGATCGGGACTCTTGCCAGACTTTCAACTTTGTCCGCCCCTACCAAGAACATGACGTTACGAACCTCCTCCGTTATTGACGAGAGTAGTCTTTCCACCTCTGTAGATCCTTTGACCGCGGCTTCAAGCACCGGCTGAGTAACGCTTGCCAAATCGGCGTTGAGTGCTAAAGCCTTTGCTGCATCTGTGCCGCAGCGGACTCCGCCTGAGGCAACTATCGGGATCTTTACTGACCTTACGGTTTCTACAAGGCTGACGACTGTTGGTATTCCCCAGTCCCAAAAACTCTCGCCCAAGGCGCTTTGATAGGCTTTTCCTTCTCCCTCGGCACGGTAGTACTCGACCGCTGCAAAACTGGTGCCCCCTGCACCACCGATGTCTATAGCTTTAGCGCCTGCGGCTTCCAGTTTCTTCGCCTCCTCAGCGGAGATACCTGATCCGGTCTCCTTTACGATCACCGGCTTTTCAATCTCTCCAGCGATTTCCCTGATTTTTGCAAGTACTCCGTTGAAGTTTGTCTGGCCTTCAGGCTGGATAGCCTCTTGCAGCGTATTCAAATGTATCGCTACTGCATCAGCGTCGATCATTTCGACGGCTTTTTTCACTTCTTTCAGGCCATAACCGTGGACTAGTTGTACTCCGCCAATGTTCGCGACAAGGAAGGCGTTAGGCGCTTTCTTTCGCGTTATGGAATAAGTCTCTTCCAGTTTTTTGTCTTCGATGGCTGCTCTTTGACTCCCGACTCCCATCCCCAAATTTAGTTTCTCGACAGCTTCAGCTATCGCGGCATTTATACGCGCAGATTTAGGTGTTCCCCCAGTCATGGCGCCCACAAAAAGTGGCGCAGAAAATCTGTGACCTAAAAATGTCGTTGCCAATTCGATTTTGTGTTTATCAATTTCGGGTAAAGCTCTGTGCACAAATCGAAGGTCTTCGAATCCAGCTGTGATTTTTTTAGCTTGAGCTTTTTGATCCAGGCAAATCCTAATATGGTCCGCCTTGCGTTTTCTCGTTTCTTCAGACAATCTTACTCCTTCTCAATAATCGTACCTTCTACCTCTTCTCCTTTCAGAGCTCTGTAAAGGCGATTGGGCTTCCCCGCGTTCAAAATGATTACTTGAATTTTCCGTTCCACAGCTGGAAAGAGCTCAGTAATTTTCCCCAGCATACCACCAGTCACGTCAGGCGAGTGTGATTTGCCTAGTCTCTCCTTAATTCTACCCAGTTCATCCAAACTTAGACGTGCGTATAATTTCGCATTCTTATCTATTTTGGGGTCTGCACTGTAGATTCCATCGGTGTCAACCCCGATGACTATTCTGCTTGCGGTTAACCTAATTGCCAAATGCGAGACGAGTTGGTCTCCGGACAGAACTGTGAAACCTAACTTGTCATCTAAGGTAGGGTCTCCGTAGAGAACTGGTGTGAACCCCATATTCAGATAGGTTTTCAGGATGGTGTCATCAAATGACTTGATTCTGCCGTTTTCAGTGATTACACAGCCTGATGGCGCCAGGCTTACTGCTGGAATATTGTGCCACACAAGTGAATCCATGAGCAAGCCGTTGAGAACGGTCATGACGTGATGAGTCTCTGCAAAACCTACTTTCTGTGTCTCTTCTCGCAGTCCTTCTTTTATGCCATATTTTTGCGCCGTGGGGTGACCGAAGCTACCGCCACCATGAATTATTGCAAGTTTTTTCACGTTGGCTTTAGCGATTTCTTCTGAGATTCTGTTGATCGCTTCGGTTCGCGCGGCGAGTTCCCCGCTCTTGTCTGTTATCACTGAACCGCCGATCTTCAGGACTATAGGTTTTGTCTCGCTCAAATCTACATTCCTCAACTCGTTCTACGAGTTACTTGCTGATTAATGTTGCAGTATTGTGACCGTGTCATCTTTTATTCTAACGGTATCCCCCGTTTTGATCTGTGAGATATCGATTTTGTCTACACAGGGTATCTCTGAAATTATCGCCCCAACAGCAACCACGGTCTCGCAATCCTTGTTGATTATTCCTGATGGAGCTGTATCGTTTTTCTTCATTCTGTAAAGCGTATAGGAGCCTACTGTAGATCCTTTCCCGTTGGGAAAGACAAGTATCTTGCCCTTTACGCTTTTTCCTTGTAGTTCATGTCCCTTTTCGATAACTTCACCAGTGTTCGGGTCAACTCCACCGTAAAATGAGATAGCCTGCGTGGTTGCAAGAGCTTCGCCAACGGCTTTGCCTTTTGAGATTATTCTTCCTTTAAATTCCATTTTCCTGTCACCGCTGCTTCTATGCATTCCTCTATACTGCCCATTTTGGTTTTCATGTCATTCTGTCTTGAATAGAAACATCCTTTTGCCGAAGTAGTAGCCAAGGCTTTGAACCTGCCCTTGAGCGGAGCTACCGCCATACAAGTGTCGCATGCGAATTTTCCACCCGCCTTTTCGATCACATTGGTGTAACCGCGCTTGTCTGCGAGCTGTTTCGCAGAACGTGAAGTCGCTACCCAGAATTCAGTTTTTTCAATAATTTTTCTGTCCTTAAGCTGTTCTGCAATCTGGGCGATTTCTTTGATTGAACAGTGGGGGCAGCCAATGCAAACGAAGTCGATGTCGCTGACTTCATCGTTAATATTATCGTAGGCTTCTTTGATGTCGTTTTGCCCGATTACTACCGTCTCACTTGGAGCTGTGTAGTTCTCAGCGCCCGGAGTTATTCCTCTCATATAGAAAAGCGGTTTGGATCCGTAAGTCACCACTGAAGCGCAGAAAGACTTCAACTCATCCAGTTCCGCGTCATTTATGCCTGTTATGTAGGGAATTCTGTTTTCGGCTTTTTTGCCAATACTGTAACCCAGGGCACCCCAATCGGAAAGTTTGCCCAATTTCGCGTCTACTTGAACATGTATGTCTGGGAATCGATTCTCGTCCAAATGCAAGCCATAACAAGGTGTCTTGCCGACAAAGGCTGCTGCTAGCGCCGAGGGTCCTCCTTCCCTGTTCGTCTTTGCTCCTATTACCGAGTTGGCAAACGTTACTGCAGAGGATTCGGACCAAGCAATGTGTTCTCCGTAACGAGGAAGATTTCCAATCAAATATGGTGTGCATGTGCATGAAACAAGGATACCCATTCGACTGAATGCCTCTATGACGAGGTTTTGTTTTTCAGCGAATTCTTTGCTTATGCCCAATTGTTGCCAGTTCTCCAAGTCCATCCCCGCGGGGTTCAGCGTGGTGAGCACTTTGACTCGTCCGTCCTTTGCCAATTCATTCAGGAATTCTAGTCCTGCGTCACCTAGGTTGTGGTATGAAACGCCTGCCACCTGGACGCTGCCAACTTTAATCAGGCTTTTTGCACCATAGATGTCGCCAAGGGCCACAAGTATCTCCATGCTCTTCCGGACGGCATAGCCTTCCTCTCCTTCTAGCATTCGTTGCTCTTCTTCCGTCAGGTACATTATTTGATCACATCAACTTGTTCAGATCGACTTTTCGATATTGTTCTTTAGTGAAGCTTTTGTCTGTTTTTCCAAAGGGAACGGTAGCATCCAAGCCCATCTTGCACGTGGTTGCCTTTTTTCCTTCCGTTAAGTCTCCAGACGGATCCAGAGATGAGCCAGGCTGATTCGGCAGGATGATAGCGTTTTTGTCGGCTTGGAATCTTGTTGCAATAGCCCATTCGACGTCGTGGGGGTTGTAAATATCTATGTCATCGTCCACTATGACGCAGTGCTTCAATGATTTGTGTCCTTCGAAGGCGGCGGCTATCGCTTTCTCCCCATCGTCTGATTTTCTCTTCTTTATCTGCACAACTGCGTGTAGCCAACTGCAGCCGCCGGGCGTTATGTAGACGTCTTTGCACTCGGAAACCTTGTTGACTTGATTGAAGATTGAAGGCTCTTTAGGCATTCCCATCAAGAATTGATGTTCTCTTCTACCTGGGAGGATTGTTTGATAAATCGGATCTTTTCGGTGAGTAATACATTTGACTTCGATGATTGGCTGCTGCCTTACTCGATCGATGGTTCCTGTCGTGTCCAGGAATGGTCCCTCCGCTGCTTTCTGATTGGTTATGCGTCCTTCAATAACGAATTCGCAGTCTTTGGGCACTTCAAGGTCTACAGTCCTGCATTTCAGCAACTCCGTTCTCTCCAGAGCATTTGCCATTCCCAATTCGTCTACACCCATCGGCAGCGTTGTGGATGCTGCGAGAAGGACAGCAGTGGAGTTTCCAATGCAAAATGCGACGTCTAGCTGACCGCCCGCTTTCTTGAGGGCTGTGTCCGTTCCTCGGTTCTCGACGATTCTTGCTGCTAAATGATTCCTATCGAGAAGCATCAGTCTGTGAAAGCACATGTTTCGGCTGCCAAATTCAGGGTCGCGTACGATGGCCACAGCGGATGCAATGTACTTTCCCCCGTCCTTTTCTGTGTAGCGCATAATTGGCAGTCTGGTCAAGTCCACGTCTTGCTCTATTATTTCTTGGCACTCACCTCTGCTAGCCGTTTCCGGCGGAACAGGATTTTCCAGTGCGAAAGCCAACTTATGCAGCAATTCGTTTCTCTCTATGCCTAGGGCTCCGGAAATCAGGTCTTTTGAGGACAGCAAACCCGCAACAACAGATATGTTCGTTTCTTTCACCCTTTCAAAGATTATCGGCTTCTCGCCGAGAGCATCTATAACTCCCGCCATCTCATACTCGGTTGACACTTCTTTCCTTATTCGAGTTAATCTTCCACTTTCGTCGAGCTGTTTCAGGAAATTTCTAAAATTCAAGCTTATTCAACCTTGTTTCCTATTAATGATGGATGCTCTTTATAATTTTTGGACCCCGACTTTTGTCCGCAGTACTTCGAATCCTTCTTTCTCAATGGCTTTCGCTACTTTCTCCTGCAATTCAATACCGGGTGTTAATGCAGTCATGCAGCCTCCGCCGCCACCACCAGTGAGTTTTGCGCCGTAGGCACCTTGCTCCCTTGCGACATCAACTAGATGGTCAAGTTTGTCGCACGAGACTTCGATTTCCTGTAACAAATTATGATTCTCATCCATGAGTTTGCCCACCTTTTTGAGGTTAAACTCCAGGAGTGCTTTTCTGCCGGCGAAAGCCACCTCTTTCGCTCGTCTAAAAAGCAAATCATATTTCTGCGGATTTTTCCTTTTCCTCTCTGCTACGCCTTCAACCATGGCTTTGGTGTTCGCTACAATTCCCGTGCTGCCTATAACAATTTCAACAGGTTTTTGTATTGCCAGCTTCTCGATGATGTCTGATCCGTCTCCAAAGTTCTTCCTGAACCATAGCAATCCACCAAAAGTTGCTGCTGTATTGTCAATACCTGAAGGGTTTCCAGCATAGGCCTTTTCAGCCTCATAGGCGATTTGATTAATTTTTTCATCTGAAAAACTCATGCAGAGTTCTTGGGCGATTGCTCTAGCGATTGCGACGCTGCTTGCCGCTGAAGCACCAAGTCCGCTGAACCCTGGAAGACTTCCGCCAATCCAGATGTTCAATGGTGTCTCCGGATCTATCCCCATTGTCTTAAGTATTCTCTCAATTGACTCCAATTGTTGAAGCCGTTTTTCTTCGCTGTAGCCCTTCGCCGTCTTTCTTTCGTCTTCTATTTTGATGCCTTTTCCGGTTTTTTTCACTTCTGCGTCAGTTGTCGAGTCAATGGCAGAAACGATTCCAGGCACACCGTGGACGACAAAGTGTTCCCCGAACAAGATTACTTTTCCAAATCCTGATCCTTTGCCCATTAACTAAGCACCTTGAGTGGAGTAGATAATATACAAAATAGATAAAAACATTCTTTTCATGCATGGAAAACGCGGGGAATGATTCGATGAGGCTGGAGACTATGTTCTTACATATCAAATTTGCCTGCAAAAAGGCGCTTTGTTATAAGGTTCTCTTCGATCATTCACGCGGATGAAAAGCTCTTTCAATTTCTCATCGCTTGCGCCGAGACGTATGGGTGTGAGAAGGTCAACCAAATTGTCATTTCTCATAAGGCAGGGTTTGAGTTTTCCGTCGCTGGTCACTCTTAATCTTGTGCAGTGCTGGCAGAAACTGCTGTTTTCAGTAGGGTGTACAACCTCTACTGTGACGTCGGGAAGGTGATAAACGTGGCGATTGTGCATGTACCTTCTGGTTTCAACACGCAAGGCTTTCTGCTTCAGCATCTTTTCATTTTCATCCAATGCTTTGTGGTATAGTGAGAAGTATGACTCGTCAACGTTAACCGGGTCAAGCTCGATGAGTTGCAGAATAGTCCCTGTTCGTCTGGCATAATCCATCATATCAGGAATCGTATCTACATTGACGCCTTCTAAGACAACCATGTTCAGTTTGACCGGATATAATCCAGCCGCCACTGCAGAATCAACGCCTTCCAACACGTTTTGGATTTTTCCTTCAGTGAGTTTATGGTATATCTCTGCGTTCAAAGTTGGAAGGCTGATGTTTACGCGCTTCAGTCCACATTCATACAGTTCTTTTGCTTGAAAGCCAAGCATTGCGCCGTTTGTTGTTAAAGAAAGATCATGGAGGTGAGGTACAGAGGCAATTCTTTTGACGATTTCGCAGAGATCTTTCCGCATAAGCGGTTCTCCACCAGTGAGCTTGATTCGCGTGATACCTAGACTAATAGCTATTTTTGCGATGCGCACGATTTCGTCGACTGTCATTTCTTCGGCTGTGCCTCTCGAGCAGGAGGTTGTTTCTTCTCCCTCTTTGTGGCAGTAGTCGCAGCGCAGGTTGCACTGTTGTGTAATCGATATCCTAAGGTTTAGAAGAGGTCTACCGCAGCGGTCTGATAGTACCATCGTTATTCCCGGGCGTGCTTAACGATATGAGGCGCTTCGGGCGATATAAGCAGTTCGACAGAGATTTGCACAGCTCCAGGGGAACCAGGTATGCAAAACAGCGCCTTGCCTTTTGCTACTCCCGCCACGGCGCGAGACAAAACCGCGGCCGAACCAATTTTGTCATAGCTTAAACGACGGAAAATCTCGCCAAAACCCGGAAGCGTCTTTTCAAGAAATGGTGAAACCGATTCTATAGTAACATCAGAAGGTGTTATCCCTGTGCCACCGCAGAAAATAGCAGCATCCAAGCCAGCGTTATTCAAGACACTCTTCACGGCATGTGCAATCATTTCTTTGTCATCTGAGATTATTCTCCTAAACAGGACTTTGTGGCCTGCGTTCTTTAGCAAAAACTCAATAGTATCACCTGAAACATCACTAGGGTCTTCGCCTTTCTGCATTGACGAGTAACGGGATGTGCTGCAGACAAAAACCGCAAAATTCAGGGCCTTTGGTGCATGTGCCTTGTGCATTTTTGAGCTGTCACTCATGCTTGTCATGCCTGTTTAAACTTCCTTAAAATATGAATATTCTCAATATTCGTCGTTGGATACTGTCCAGCGGAGTCCTTCTCATATTGCTTCACCATATCCCACACCGTCAACAGAGCTGCTGAAACAGCAACAAGCGCTTCCATCTCCACTCCTGTTTGGGCTTTAGCTTTAACCGTAGATGAAATCTCGACAGTATATTCATCCAAAATAGCAGCCTCTACTTCAACGCTGGTCAAAGGCAACGGATGGCACAAAGGAACCAGAAAGGCGGTCTTTTTGGCTGCCATGATTCCAGCAATTTTCGCCGTGTAAAGAGGGTTGCCCTTAGCGATTTTGCCCTTTTGAATTAGATTTACAGTCTCGTTCTTTAGCTTAATCGTTCCTTTAGCAGTTGCCTCACGGAAAATTTCTGCCTTGCCCGAAACATCAACCATTGTCACGTGATTTTCCCCCAAGATTTGATGTGTTTTACTGCTTATTTACCTGACCCCAAACATCTATGAGGTTCAGCACCGCACGGGCCTTGGGCGATACTTCGTTGAACTTGTAGATGCGGATGCGGCCGTAGCGCCGCTGTTGAAGTATACCTTCGTCTTCCAGCAACTTCAGATGCTTGTTTGTCGTTGAATAATTCAAGTTTATTCTTCGTGCTATCTCAGATACGTTGACTGCGCCCAGCCGTGATAGGAGTTTTAGGATTTTCATCCGCGGTTTGGAAGAAAAAACGTCTTCAACCTGCATAAGCTTCACGCCTTCATCCTCTTGGGGCTGACTAAATTAAGTCTTTTCGCTCAAATATGGCCCTCAAACAAAGCCATAGTAGCAAAGTCTCAGGGAGACTTAAGGCGCAGAAATACCTGAGCATTGGAGACATGCTAATTTTTCGCTCAGTTCAGCGGCCACCTTCCAAGGATGCAATAAGTTCTTGTTCGAGTTCAGCTGCGGAAACCGCCGGCAGCGAGATACGCGTTGCCCTTCCTCGGGTTCCCGTTTGGGTGACTTCGGTCTTAATTATGCTCAATGTGGACAAGAGCTGAACGTAGTTCCAAAGCTGAGTATGGCTGTTGGGCTTCTCATAATATTCTTCACAGACGACATTGTAGGCCCTTTCAACTTCAGATAGAGATGCATACGCTTTTTGTTTTTCCTTAAAAATTCGAGTTGCGCCCAGTAAGAAGAGTCTTTCATGCCGTCCCAACGATGCTAACTCGCTTTTTCGCAACGTCGGTACGATACTAGAAACCGCTTTTCGCACGCATTCAGGCTCAACTTCGTCCAGATCTTCCGCATCAGCATATTTCCCAGCACGCCACAACAACTCGATGGCGAAACGTGCGTTCCCACTCTCTGAAACAGCTAGCTCAGCAACGAGGTTCACAACATCCTCAGTGACAGTGCCATTTTCAAACGCCAAGGAGATTCTGTCATTTAAGATGGTCTTAAGCTGCATTTTATCATATTTTCCGAGGCTAATCACGTTGCGCTGTAATGTACTTCGTGCGCTTGCGTCTAACCCGTTTATAGCCTTCAGGTTTCTCAGAATACATAATAGCGAGATGCGCTGAGGCTTCCCAGTTCGCATTTCCTGAATTCGAGTCAGTGAGTAAACAGTCTCTGAGCCTTCTTTCTCGATGAGCGTATCGAATTCATCCAAGGTCAGTATCACGAAGGCGTTTTCCTCATCTAAAACCTGCATTAGAGTGCTGAGGACCTCTTCAGTGGAGTATCCACGGCTTGGGAAGGTCGGGCGAAAAACAGCAAGCGCATGCTGAAGTATAAGGAAGAGTTTGCCGCGATATTCACGGCAGTTCACATGGATATAGCGGAGTTTCAATCCGCGCTTACCTGCCTCGAGGGTAATGTCTGCGCCGAAACGTTGGGCGAGCACTGTTTTTCCCGTTCCCACTTCGCCTGTTATGATTACTCTCTGTGTCATGCGCTCCGGAAAAGATAGCAGAAAATTGAAGAATTCCATGAGCAACCGGTGTTCTTTTTCTCTGTGAGGTAGGCGGCGCGGAACGTAGTTGATGTCAAGTTTTGCCTCATCCCTAAACACGCTCCGGTGAAACATCAAGTTATGCATAACCTATTCGTAATCATTCACTCTTGCCGATTCGGTTTTTTTAGTAGACACTAGTTTCCGAAACAAAACCTAATAAATATTTATCGTGCGCTCATGTCATCTCCAGCTTTTTTGCCTTAGCTGCCGTTCATCACAGATGATTTCGTAAAAAGTTAAGGCTGATTCTTCTTTGCTTCTCTGAAACGTAAGCCTTCTACCAGAAAAATCAAAGCAGTAACCACCGTAATCACTGTTAGAAACCAGAAGGAAATTTCAACAGGTGATGAAAAGAATAAATGTGGGATTAGAATTGATACCTCGGCTATTAGAACGCCTAAGAAAATGAGCCCGAATACAGTAGATCTTGGTATTAGACTTTTTCCAATCCATATGTACCCCTTCAAGCCAACTTTTTCTTTAACAACGTAGTTCCCAAACTTGTCCGTTACGACAAAGCCCAAATTCATGAGTTTTTGAAGGTTCCTGTATGCCACACTGGGGCTACTCAGGTTGGCTCCCCGCATTACATCTCTTGGTCCGACGGGTCTTCCGACTTTGATAAGGTACACATAGGTCTGGAAAGTCGTGGCGTTCAGGTCATCCTTGTTTTCCAAAGCTTAACGGACACCTTGAATAGCATTGTAACATATCTGCGTTGACTTATTAAAAAATTCGTTCAAGTCCAGTTTTGTCAAGTTTTAGCAATATTTTTCGATGAACTGATTTTTCTATATATTGGCATTCCCTGAATCCGGCTTGGTTACAATCCTAATATCTAGCTCGCGTTTTGTGGTTCAGCGTATCCATAAGCTGTGATCTTCAGTTCTGTTGCGTTCAGAACGTAGACTGTGACATTTTCCCACATTGTTTCCTCAGGGTATCTTGCGTACACAGGTCTTCTCGTTGCCCATAACGACAAATATGGATTTGTAAGGGCAATTTCCATATGTCTTTCTTCTCCTGCGTCAAAAAATCCCAAATTTGCTTTTGTAGTATTCCACGTATATTCCATAGTTCTGTATGACACGTCTAACTGAACGTTAGAGAGAGATATCGAGTTGTTGTTCTGTATTGACACTCCAAGTTTAACTTTTGTGGTGGACCAATTCTTTGTTCCATAACTGTATGATGCTAAGACTGGGAACCCGTCATTCATTTGCCAATCTGATGTGCCGAATTCATATGCAGTGCAGAAGAACTTGGAATTTTGGTCTTGAATCGGTGTGGATGGAGGTGATGGTTTGAAGAGCAGCTGAGCAAAGATTATGAGAGCTACTATCAAAACACTGAAAATGAACATTAGTACCAACGCTGCTTTCTTCAAAACGGCGCCATTTAATAATACACTAGACTATCCCTTATTTTTTTCTTGTCAAGTCCGCTCAAATATTATGCCTGAAATACATGCGCAAAATATTTTGTGCCGAGTAAGTCTAATCTTGAGGATCGCTCTGACTTCCACAACGATGCAAGGGTTCTGATTTTGTCTCCTGTCGCATTGTTAACGCATTAGAGGGGATAACAAAAAGGGAAGATGACAAAGAAGCTATTTCCGGAAAAACCTTTTTAAATGCAACATGTGACTTCTATTTTCGATACATCAAATGATACCTAAATACTTCTTCTTAACTAAAGGAGTTGGAAGACACAAAGAGCAACTCCAGAGTTTCGAATTGGCCTTAAGAGATGCCGGAATTCATTATTGTAATCTTGTTAATGTCTCAAGCATAGTGCCGCCGGGATGCAGACTGGTTTCCAGAGAACAGGGCTTGAAAATGGTGCAACCGGGAGAAATAACTTTCGTAGTTATCGCCAGAAATGCCACCTGCGAACCCCATAGGCTGCTCGCATCATCTATCGGCGTGGCAATCCCGTCGGGAAAGAACCAATACGGATACCTATCTGAGCATCATTCCTTCGGACAGACGGATGACAAAGCTGGAGACTACTCAGAAGATTTAGCTGCTACGATGCTTGCGACTACAATGGGTATTCAGTTTGACCCTGAAACAGCCTGGGACGAAAGGAAGCAGCTTTTCAAGACTAGTGGAATGATAATCAAGACAACTAACATAACGCAAACGGCAATAGGGGATAAAACCGGATTGTGGACAACAACGGTGGCAGCAGCGGTTTTCGTTCCCGCTAAGAACGGCAAGCTTGGGAAGTCTTCAAAAACTCATTAGCACTTTTGCATAAACGAGTTTTTAAAAGAAAATCTGAAACATGAGGCGCAGTATGCGCTAGAAGATGTTCTTTGCAAAAGTCTTGAGATGGCTTTCATTTATCAATTGGGAAGAAAGGAATAATCTTTGCGAATACCGAGTATTTTGGCAGACAACAAGAATAAAGCTGTCCTGATGACTGTTCTTGCGGGTTTTCTGTGGGGCACATCATTTCCAGCCATAAAAATTGGCTTACAGTTTATGGATCCGTACACTTTTGTCTTCCTAAGGTTCCTTATTGCTTCACTCACTTTAGCATCTGTAATGCTGTTAACTAGAAATCAGCTTAGTCTTAAAATCCCTCAGAAGCGTCTGCTCTTATTCTTAGGAATGATTAACGGCGTGGCGTATTTGCTGCAATACTCAGGTATGGTTGACACAAGTGCTTCTGAATCTTCGTTGTTTGTTAACCTAAGTGTCGTCTGGGTTGCCCTGCTAAGCGCTGGGCTTTTGAAGGAAAGTCTGGGTTTCAAAAAGATGGTTGGTATTGTCTTGAGTCTTTTCGGAGTAGTGTTAATAACGACCAATTTGGAAATGTCATCAGTTGGAAAAAGTTCCGTTTTAGCTGAGTTCTTTGTTATCGCTGCGGGTATTCTGTGGGCCATTTTCATCGTTTACAACAAGCAGCTTGTCAAGGAAAGCAACAGTATGGTTAGATCCATGACTTGGCTGATGCTTTTTACCATGTTACCTTTGCTACCCATATTGCCTTTTTCGGCTGGTAGTTTTGCCACGTTGCCTTTGATCGCCTGGCTTACCATATTCTATACAGGACTCCTCTGCTGGGTTGTTCCGTACTATTTATGGCTTGAAGGGCTGAAGCATATTTCACCCGTAACTTCCTCCGTGGTTCTTCTGACCGAAATACTAGTTGCGATGTCTATCTCCATAGTACTGCTTGGCGAAGTCTTAACCCTGCCCTCAGCCATAGGCGGTGTCTCAGTAATCATCGCAATACTGCTCGTATCACTGACCGATAAAATCTGAGACCCATTAAGATGGCATCCTTCCTTGGACAAAAAGTCTTTATTAGCTGAGTCACCCTAATTTGGGTGAATGGTTTCTATGGAAACACGTAGCGACTTCATACTAAAAGTATCCAACTTGACAGTAGAAGTCTCAAGCCAGAGAATAATTGACAATTTGAGCTTCGGCATCAAAAAGGGTATCACTCTGGCAATTGTCGGACCCAACGGAGCGGGAAAGACAACACTTTTCAGGGCATTACTCAATCTGATCCCTCATACTGGAAAGATAGAATGGAAAAGAAAAGTGAAAATAGGGTACGTTCCCCAGATTTTATCAGTCAAAGACATACCAATCTCTGTCAGAGAATTCCTATCCCTTAAGAATGAGTCGGTGTCAGATATTGAAGCCGTTCTCGCCTCTGTCGGGCTAGAAGGCAAAACAGTTGTAGAAAAAAATCTGGCTACTCTGTCAGGGGGGGAAATGCGCAGAGTATTAATTGGATGGGCAATAGTCGATAAACCCGATGTTCTTTTGTTCGATGAACCTACAAGCGGAGTTGACTTGGATAGCGAGGAAGCTATCTACGGAATGTTGAGACGACTCACGACAAGAGATAAGATTACTTTGCTCTTGATCTCCCATGATCTGCACATTGTCAGAGAGTATTCAGATTACGCGTTAGCTCTAAACAAATGCCTCGTGTTTTTCGGTGAGTCCAAATTAATCATGAACCCCGACACACAGAAATTGATCTACGGCGAGCCAGTCTGCAAAGAATACGGTGAGATAGATGTCGGAAGCACTGATCTCTAGTCTAATCGTTGGCGCAGCTGTGGGTGTGGCTGCGGGGTACTTGGGTTCCATTATGGTGCTTGAAAAAATGGCGCTTGTCGGTGATGCTTTATCGCACGTTGCTTTGCCAGGTCTTGCATTAGGTTTTCTTTTGAACTTCAACCCCCTTGTCGGCGGATTTGTGTTTCTTTTTCTTTCTGCCATTCTGATCTGGCATTTTAGTAGAGTCACAAAACTGTCGTTTGAGACTCTCGTAGGTGCAGCTTTCACTTTAGCCTTGGCGATAGGGATACTGCTTTTCGGAGACAACTTGGATGCGCTTGAAGAAGCCCTGTTTGGCGATATATCCAGAGTGGGGATTTTAGAGGCTGCGATCGCGGTCCTTGTTTCGATAGCAGTTGTTGCCTTAACCAAGCTCATCTACCGACAGATTGTGCTGGGTCTTATATCCGAGGAGCTTGCTACTTCGAAAGGAATCAGCGTAGCTCGAACAAACCTCTTGTACCTTCTGCTGATCTCTTTAACCGTGACCATAGGCATACAGATTACTGGAACTTTGTTGGTTGGTTTCTTGGTGGTGACTCCTGCTGCAGCGGCCAAAATCATGAGTGCTAACATGTCCAAATATATCACACTGAGTTCTGTGTTTGGCGCGATTTCGGCGATTTCCGGGATATTACTTTCAAGTTACCTGAACGTCGTTCCTGGTCCATTAGTCGTAATCGCGGGCATCATAATATTTATCATTGCTATAATTGGCAAGTGGCGGTCAAAGGTCAAGTCATAAGATCCCTGCAAAAAAGTTGTCGTTTACCTCAATTGTGAGGTAGCAGAGGAAATTTCGGGAGGTTGAAACATGAAGAAATTCGTAGGGAAAACCACAACAGCGATAATACCTTATCAAAAAGACAGTATTCTCTTGATCAAAAGATCTACACCACCATTTGTTGGATATTGGGCTTTGCCAGGTGGAAGAGTAGAACCGGGAGAAACTGCTGATCAGGCAATAGTGAGGGAAGTCAAAGAGGAGACTGGTCTTGACATCGAAATAGTGCGAAAGATAGGAGATTATCGTGAAAAGGGGGTTCAAGATGGCATAGAGTATGATTATTTCCCAACCTGTTTTCTCGTGAAAGTTTTAGGGGGAGAAATTCGAAAACAAGAAAGTGAAATTCAGGATATTCATGCTTTCAGGGTGAATCAGATTCCGAGCTCGCTAGCATTTGAACATAACCAAATGATTAGAGACTATGTGACGGTGTAGAGACTTGAGGAAAATCGGGCTTTTATCTTTCCTGATTGATCTTTAGAAAGCTGAATATCAATTTTCACAAAACTCTCCTATGCAATGTATCCATTGAAAAACCTCCACTCAAATCGCTTTCGCTCGTCCGTATTGATTATAAGAGATTTGAGTAAAAAGACGCTCGATTTTTGGTTTTCTATTCGCTGTCTTCTTTACCTTTCATTTTTTCCTCTATGAGCATTAGAAGCTCTTCTGGTTTTACAGGTTTCACAAGATAGGCGTCAGCGCCCTCATCAAGGGCTTTTATACCGCTTTCTAAGGACGGGAAACCCGTAATCATGATTTTTATCGTTTTTCGTAGGGGTTCTTTCAATTTGGCAAGCAAATCAGTTCCATCCATATCTGGAAGTCTCACGTCCACCAATGCTAAGTCATAGTTCTGCGTCTCAGCTTTTTCAATTGCTTCTTTCCCAGTTTCAGCACAATCAATGACATATTCATTCTTTTGAAGAATGCGTGTGAATGTCCTGAGAATGGATTTATCGTCGTCCACGACGAGGATCTTTTTTTTTCCCTTTGCCATTTTGACTCCTTCGTTTTTGCCTCTATGATGGATACTTTTTCTGAACTGATGCTCAAGTTCCTTTCAAATATTGCGGATTTGAGTTCATCAACAGTTACAACGAGCTCTGTTTCAGATTAAGAACTCACAACGCTCTAAAATGTGTAAAACCATGTTTTAAATATTTTGCTCCTTCTCTTTATAGATCAAAAATGCATTTGGCGTATTCTTGCGGCCTCCAGAAAAGTCCGTCCATGACAAGTCAGTATCCCTTTCCGGTTCATCTTTCCTACCATTTCATATATATACCAAGAAGTGCAAACTGATAGCAACCTGCTAGGCAATTCTATCAACGGGGGTATATAATCTGAGCGAGAAAGACATCTCAAAGTTTCTCCAAGTCATTGGCATGTCCAAAAGAGAAATACAAGTCTACATGTTTCTCGCCAGAAGCGGGGTCCAATCAACAAGTCTTGTCGCTAAGAGACTCAAGATGGAGAGAGTGCAAGCATATCGCACATTCAAGAAACTGTTGGAAAAAGGTTTCATCGAAGCGACTCTCGAAAGACCAACCCGCTTCACCATAGTTCCCTTCGAAGCCCTCTTGGAGACTTTCATAAATACCAAGAAAAGCGAAATTGCGAGTTTCAATGAACAGAAAGACCAACTCTTGACTTCTTGGCAGAGTATCAGCGCCCCTGAATCCGAATACCCGATTGCGAAATTCTCAGTCATAACTGGAAAGAAGAAAATACACTCTAAAATGCTCAACATGATCAGAGAATCGGAAAAGGACGTTTTGCTCCTGACAACCAGACTGGGTTTGATACAAGAAGACATCGCCGGGATTTTCGACGCTATAGTGCAGCCTGCTCAAAAGCGGAAGGTCCAGTTTAAGATCCTGACCGACGTCGAACAAGAGAACCTCAGGGTTGCGGAGCGCCTAAAGAAGAAATTCTCTGCTGAAAAGAAGAACATAACCTTCAGACATCTGAACCTCAGTTCAAGTTTCTTCCCCCGCTTTTTAATCAAAGATGAGGAACAAGTCATACTTTATGCACCTTCGGGTGATGATCAATCGCTTCTGAACCTTGAAGATGAAGGCTTGTGGATAAACGACAGAATGTTCATTTCCGTTCTGGAAGCTTTCTTTGACCAAATGTGGCAAAGCGCCGTAGACACTGCAGTACGCATTGAAGAGTTGAAGAGCGGAATTCCTCAAAGTGAGACATTTGTAATTAAGAATCCTGAAGTTGCATGGGAGAAAGTCGCGAAAGTCTTAGAAGGGGCCAAGCAGGACGTGATCATGATAACATCTTCACAAAGTCTCAACAGTCTCCTAGATAATAGCCCCCTCGACAAGTATTGCAGAAATGACGTCAAATTCCGCATAATGGCTTCAATAGATCTCGATAATCTCGAAACAGCTCAGAAACTCTCACCTCGGTATGAGATAAGACACGTTCCTGTGAGCTATTTGCCGATGATGATTGTTGATAACAAATACCTCTTCATGTTCAAGAGACCCCCAGTCAACGCCTTAGACAACAAACTCTTCTATCTCGCCGATACATTCTACACTACTGATCCCAGTTCAACTGAAAGAGTTCTTGAAATGCTCAATGACACTTGGAAAAGAGGCACAGATATCTCTGAGGTAACATCGCAGGTAGGTATGAAATTACCTGTTGTTGAAGTTTCGACAGTTGAGACCGTAGCGGCGCTTGTTGGAAAGATGCTTGAGAAAGGAGTTAGCTCAGTTCTCATAGCGGAGAATGGTACTCCGATTGGCATGATAAATGAAAAGGGCCTCCTGAAAGAAATCGTTGGGAATCGCATCAATCCTGAGAAAACTTTGGTGAGGGAGCTACGTTACACTCCGTTGATCATTCTAGATGAGAGCAAATCAATGATCTACGCCCTAGAAGCGATGCGTAATAAAGGATTTACACGAGCGGTAACGGTTAAGAATGGCCACCTAGTTGGCATGCTAACAGAAGAAGCTGCACTAAAGGAAGTAGGCTTGACTTCAAAGCCAAGAGCTGCAGGAAAATAGTCGCCTTTTTCCTCAGCAAGAGTGGTTCTTTTGATTTCGATTCTTCAGATCCGTGTCTTTTGGTCCACAAGTCTGGGTGCATCGGTTGAGATAAAAGTCTTCGCTGGACGGCAAACGATATTAACGTTTCCCGTCAAACCTTAGCTCGGTGAAAAGCACATTTGAAGACAGAAGTCAGAACACCTCTAATAATTGTCAATTTTAAGACTTATGCAGAAGCAACCGGCATAAAAGCCGTTGAATTGGCAAAGCAAGCAGAAATAGTGAGCCAAGAAACGCGGACACAAATAGTCGTCGCCCCCCAACACGCAGATATAGCTGCGGTCGCACACGCTGTCACCATTCCAGTTTTCGCACAGCACATTGACCCCATAAAACCTGGAGGCTACACAGGACACGTGCTAGCCGAATCGGTGAAGGCAGCAGGTGCAGTTGGAACGCTAATTAACCATTCCGAAAGGCAACTCACACTCTCTGACATTGACGCCGTGATTCAGCTTGCAAGGGAGAAAGAGCTGATCAGTTGCGTGTGCACGAGCAATCCATCAGTTTCCGGAGCCGCTGCATACTTAAACCCGGATATAATTTCAATAGAACCCCCTGAACTCATAGGAACTGGTGTTGCCGTTTCCAAAGCAAAGCCCGAGGTTGTCACCGAGACAATCCAGCTTGTCCGCAAAGTAAATTCAAAAATGGTCATATTGTGCGGTGCTGGCATAAGTCGCGGCGAAGATGTCGCGGTTGCTTTGAAGCTTGAAACCCAAGGTATTCTTGCTGCAAGCGCAATTGTCAAGGCAAAAGATCCATATACCGTTTTGCGGGAGTTTGCTGAAGCCACAAAAGGTCAGAACGAGTGACGCAACTTTGAAAGTCGAGGCGGAATGCGCATCATGCTTGCTAGCCAGAGCGACAGCGGAAACCTACTTGGCTACCACAAACCCAGCATTGCGTTTCAGGACTATTAAAGAGATTGTGAAGCTTGTAAACAAAGAGTTTGGACCCACCACGGTACCCGCAGCAATCGGGACCAAGAGAGATCGCCTGATAAAATATCTCACGGACAACAAGGATCCATACCTGCGAAACAAGAAAATGAGCAACGAGAAAGCCCTAAAATTGCTGCCTAACGCAAGAAAACTTGTAGAACAAGGGCACACACAACAAGAACGCTTCAAGAAAGCCTGCTTATGCGCGATAGTGGGAAACATTATGGAATTCGACATCCCTGGACATAATTTTGCATTGAGCGATCTTGCCAAATGCCTCAGGGTTGCTTCAAAACAGTTGGCCGTAGATGACATTGACAAAGCATACGTGATGGCTAAAGACGGACATGAAGTTCTATTCCTCGCGGATAATGCCGGCGAGATTGTTTTTGACACCCTGTTAGTTGAACAACTGAAGAACATGGGGCTGATAGTCACCTACGTAGTCAAAGGAGGCCCAATAATCAACGACGCAACTTTAGAAGACGTGGAATTTTCAGGGATGAACAAGTTGGCCGACAACGTGATGACGACTGGCACCGACGCAGTAGGGTTACTCATGAAGGAGGTTTCAGATGAGTTCATGAAAGTCTACAACTCAGCAGAGCTAGTTTTTGCTAAGGGAATGGGGTATGCAGAGACCTTGACTGAGTACAAGCTTACCAAACCTCATTTTTTACTGTTCAGAACCAAATGTAACCCGGTCGCAAACTTTTTTTGCGTTCCACGCGATAGGAATATCGCAAAGCTGATGCCGTAAATGAAGTTGCCCCGCTTAAATATCAGTCAAGATAATCTCTCATATTTTGACGAGGCTCTCAAAAAAGAATGGTTGGTGACTAATGGGATAGGTGGGTACTCTTCTTCCACCGTCTTGGGAATAAATACTCGAAAGTACCATGGTCTCCTCGTTGCTGCGTTGAATCCTCCCATCGGTCGCACTGTTTGCCTCGCAAAGCTGGATGAAGAGGTGCAAGTGAACAACGATATTTGTGCGCTTGGATCTAACGAGTTTAAAGATGCAGTTTTTCCACAAGGTTATCTGTTGTTGAAGGATTTTTCTATTTCACCGTTTCCTAGATATGTCTTCAGTGCGAAAGACGTTGAAATTGCAAAAACAGTTTTTATGCCAAGAGAAAAGAATGCAACGGTCGTAATCTATTCTATCGTGAACAGGAATGACTTCAGAGTCAGACTCAGAATTTACCCCTTGCTGAATTGCCGACCTTTCCATTCGGTCGTAGATCGCTGGCAAAAACCCGTGGATTTTAGTCAACACCACACCGAAAAGGAGCTAGAAGTAACATATGTTAATCCTAAGGCTGCCATCTTGGTCCGAGCTACTAGCGGCGTCTTTTTGCCAAAGGCAAATTGGATAGACCGCTTGTATTATCGCGAGGAAGATAGCCGCGGTGAAAGCAGCGTTGACGATTGTTATCAGCCTGGATACTTCGAAAAGACGATCCCACAGAAATGCGAAGATCAACTTGCCGTAGCCACGGCAGCAGCAGAAAGCAGCCAGGAACTCTGGGAAAACGTGGACGATATTGGATCTACAGTAAGCGAAATTGAATTATCAATGAAAAATAGCTTAGATGAGAAAGAAAGTAGGCTTGCAAGGTTCTACAGTTACCACAAGCAAGCGCAAGAGTCCAGTTGGTTGAACTGGCTCCTTCTGGCAGCAGACACTTTCGTTGTTAAAAAAGCTGACAGCGGAACATCTCTTTTGGCTGGTTATCACTGGTTCGAACAATGGGGCAGGGATACGTTCATCTCAATGCCCGGCTTAATGCTGACAACTGGTAGATTTGAAGATGCAAGGAAAATCCTCGTGGCGTTTTCTAAGAACTCGTTACACGGTCTAATTCCGAATTTCATTCAGGAAACGACTGGGAATGCGTCATATAACACAGTCGATGCGACGTTGTGGTATGTCAATGCGGTTCTGCAATATCTCAAGTATACTGGTGACTTCAAGCTCATCGAAGACCGACTATGGACTACCTTGAAGGTAATAGTTGACTTTCACGAGAAAGGCACTGAATTCGGAATTCACCTGGACGATGATGGGTTGCTTGCTCATGGTGCTCAGCTAACTTGGATGGACGCGATAGTGGACGGTACAGCGGTGACGCCTCGGGCTGGCAAAGCTGTTGAAATTCAAGCTTTATGGTACAATACGTTGAGGACCATGGAGCTTTTGGCTAACAAATTTGGAGAGAGAAGCCTAGCTGAAAAATATGGTCCCATGGCTGATGCGGCGAGAGAGAGTTTCAACCTAAAGTTTTGGGATGATGAGAGACACCACTTGTTTGATGTAATAACGGATTCGGTTCGCGATGCCTCTCTCAGACCTAATCAGGTAATCGCCATATCGTTAGACTTTTCTGTATTAGATAGCGACAAGGCTGGTCAAGAAGACGAGACAGTGCAACGTGAGCTACTAACACCCTTCGGGATGCGGACTCTTTCGCGTGAAGACCCCCGTTACAAAAGAGCGTATCTGGGGGATAGACGTAGCAGAGATCTTGCTTACCATAACGGCACGGTTTGGCCGTGGCTCTTAGGACCTTTCATAACAGCCTTTCTTAAGGCCAAGAGGTTTTCAGACCGCAGAGTTGAATATGTGCAGGACAGGCTCTTGTTGCCCTTTCTCACTCAACAGATTTGCGAAGCCGGACTCGGGACTCTAGGCGAGGTCTTTGACGCGGAGCCCCCTCATTTTGCTAGAGGCTGTATTTCACAAGCTTGGAGCGTTGCGGAGCCCTTGCGTGCTTATCTGGAGGATTGTATGCAGATTAGACCGCGTTATGAGAGAATTCTACAACTTTAGGGTTGAAGAGTCTTTTTGAGTTCACTAGCTGCTGTTTCTGGCATGATGGTGTTTATGTGCATTCCTGTATTTTTTTCGAATCCTGCCCAGATTGACAACTGTGGGTAGACTTCCAAATGCCAATGATAATATTCTTGAGTGTTGTTATCTATAGACAGGTGAAAGCCGTAGTTATACGGGGGGTCATTCACTAAGTCTTTTAGTCCTTTCAAGCTAGTTTTCAAGGTTTTGGCGAAGGATTCAATTTCTGTATTGCTTAAACTGAGCAGATTCGAATTGTGCTTTTTCGGGAATATCCAAAACTCCATCGGGTTAATGCTCGCATAGGGCGAGAAGACGACGAAATTTGAGTTTTCATATATAAGTCTCGGGCTCTTAGACTCATTTTCGAGAATATTGCAGAAAATGCATTTCCTGTGTTTTTTCCAGAAATCCTTGGCTGCTGAAAGCTCTTCGCAAATCGTTCTAGGAACTATGGGGGTTGTGATTATCTGGCTATGCGCATGCGTAAGCGATGCACCCGCTTCTTTGCCGTAATTGCGAAATATTGACACGTATTTCACGTATGTTTCAACTTTCAGATCACGAAGCCTGTCGATGTACCCATTGACCAGATGGATTAGCTGAGACAGTTCAGCGTCTGCCGGGTCTTCATCATGATTTGGCGATTCCACCAAAACTTCATGGTTTCCCACTGCAAAGCCAAAATTATCGCTTTTCATAATTTGCTCCGTGTCTGTTTGGCTTTTCGGAGGAGCAAAAGCAGGATACAGGTTGGGTACGCTGCGTATTAGCCAATTCTTATGTCGTAGTTTCACGGTGTCTTTGTCCTTTACTATTTCGCCGTCAGACCTAAGGTATAGCATGACCGCTGGGGGGGTCAGATGCTCATTACCAGGGCAGAGAGGACAAACTGTCTTTTGAACTGATTCCGTTCTTGGTTTGGCAAAGTCTGTGGGTCTCCTGCTGCGCTCTGCGGCAATTACTACCCAACGATTCAGCAAATAGTCTTTTCTTAACTCGTTGAAAACCATTGATACTTGGCTCCCAAGACAAAAACGCTGCGGCGGCATTTTAGCATTTCCGAAGAAAGTTCAAACTGTCTGGCTCAGTGTTTGAAAGGCATGTGCTGACTAGAAAGACAGTCATTAACCGCGATAGCGGGAATTCCATTTCTAACCGGTCTTTCCTTTTAAACTGTCCAAATTGACCTGATTGGAAACTGAGCAAGGACTGGTTCAACGAAGAATTAAACTCGCAATGCCCTCACATGGCCAAGTCCTTAGATGATGGAGCTCGAGAGCAGTCGCGTCGTGGACTAACTATCTTTTGAACTGAAATCACGCTAAACATGCCTAATTGGGTCTATTATGAGGTTATCAGTTTAGGGCTGGGGAAAGTATTTATTAGGCGTGTGAAACTTAGTTCGAACCGTCAACCCGAAGGATGATAAAAAATGGCTCTGCAAAAAGGAGATTTCATACTTATCGACTACACAGCCAAGGTTAAAGAGACAAGCGAGGTTTTCGACACGACTTTTGAGGAGATATCTAAGAAGGAACACCTTCACAAAGAGGGCGAAATCTACGAACCAAAACTCGTCGTTCTAGGCGAAAGCTGGGTGCTCAAAGCCCTGGATGAGAGTCTCACAACCGTGGAAATAGGCAAAGCTCAGACAGTCGAGATCGCTCCTAAAGATGCATTTGGTCAACGCGACCCCGAGAAAGTGAAGCGAGTACCACTCAAACACCTGATGGCAAAAGGCACGACCCCCGTTATCGGAATGCGCCTTGATTACAACGGAAAAATGGCTATTGTTCGCTCAATTGGCGCAGGAAGAGTCCTCTTAGACTTCAATCCACCTTTGGCTGGCAAGACACTAGTTTACAATGTAACTGTCAATAAGAAGCTTGCAGTCAGCGAGGAAAAAATCGCCGCACTCATACATCGGAGAATTCCCCTTGCAGAAGAATCAAAGTTCAAATTCACAATTGAAGAAAAGACTATATCCGTTGACATGCCTGAAGAGACCTTCTATATCGAAGGCATCCAAATCGCAAAACGCGGTATCGCCATGGATATACAACGTTTCCTACCTGAGCTCACGGAAATCAAGTTTGTTGAAACCTTCAAAAGCGAGCCTAAAACAGAAATTGCACCTGAGGTCAAGCCAGAGCCCACGCCGGAGCCAAGAGCCGAACAGAATCCGGAAGTCTCACCAGAGAAAAAATCAGAGACTTAAATCTAAACCCTAGATGCCATTGGCTCTAAAACACAATTTAGTCAATGACACCTGCTGCTCGGGCGACCTTCTCACAGGTCTCGCGATCAAGCCTCAGTTTATGTAAAATGGTGTAGCGTTCAGGTCTAACGTTAGACGCCCTTTCCAAGGCATCAACCACATTTTCGTTAGTAACTCCTAGCTCACTCGCGGTGGTAGGTGCACCTATTCGCTTAAGAGTATCCCTTATTCTTTGCCAATTCAACTTGTAAAGATACGCTATTAGCACAGATCCTATGCCACATTGTTCGCCATGCATGCCGTGCGAGCAGTTTACCATGTCTAGAGCGTGACTGAACATATGTTCCGATCCGCTGCAGGGACGGCTGCTTCCCGCAATGCTCATTGCAACCCCGCAACTTATCAG
>Ga0105101_10000090_pt1 | contig 33632 bp, 38 predicted proteins | sample PPLLak21cMay2015_2_FD_87037 | JGI IMG/M metagenome (GOLD analysis project Ga0105101, IMG submission 87037) | Freshwater sediment microbial communities from Prairie Pothole Lake near Jamestown, North Dakota, USA - PPLs Lake P8 Core (1) Depth... | ecosystem: Environmental > Aquatic > Freshwater >... | reverse complement strand
CTGGCGGAAGGTGGTGTCGTTGGCGTAATCCACCACCGCATACTGGCCGCTTTGGGCGGAGTGCCGTGGCTCGATAATGATAATGCAACCCTCCCAGAACTCGGGCGCCATGCTGTCGTCGGTCACGCGCAGGGCATAGGGTTCGAGTTCCGCACAACCGCTGCCGATATTGTCACTCATGTTCGTCTCCACCACCGGGACCAATGCGGCCCAAAATAACACAAAGGTCGCCTGCCCCGCCACGCGCCCGCAATCCCCCGCGTTGCGAATCAGGTCTTGGCCTCACTGCCCCTGGCCGTTTTGACCGGCAAGACGCCGGCCAGTTCGCCAACTATTAATGTAGGACAGATTAGCTGCCAATATTCAAGGTCGCCGTTTCACCAACTCCCCCTCTCCCGCGCAAGCGGGAAAGGGTAAGGGGTGAGGGCGCAGCGTAATCCGCCGGATGCATCGACCGAACCTCGGCTCCCCATGCGGCGCAATTCGCGTTGCTCATTGCGCCCTACGCGTGCTATGCGCCGCAAGCCCCGCATTGTGTATCAAGCCTTGGCCGTGCTGTCCTTGGCCTTCTTAATCGGCAACACCCCGGCCAATTCGCCGATCACGTTTACCAGCTCGGAGTTCGACGGCAGCACGATCTTGGCGTTACTTTCGAGCGCCGTTTCGACCGCTTCGAGTTTGCGCAGCAGCTGGGCGTTGCCGATGAAATACTGGTTTGCGGCCTCGTTCACCAGCTTGATGGCCAGCGCCTCGCCCTCTGCCTGCAGGATGCGCGCCTGTTTGATGCCCTCGGCTTTCTTGATCTGCGCGCGCCGTTCACCGTCTGCAAAGGTCTCTGCGGCGGTGGCAAAGTCCACGGCCGCGACCTTCTCGTTTTCGGCCTTGACCACCTTGTTCATGGTCTCCTGCACGTCCGGCGGCGGTTCGATCTCTTTCAGTTCGGCGCGTGCGATCTCGACGCCCCAGTGCGAGCTTTCTTCCTGCAGGGTCTTGCGCAGTTCGTTGTTAATGCGGTCACGCTCGCTGTTCGCAGATTTGAGCGTGAGCGTGCCGACAATGTTGCGCAGGGTGGTACGCGTCAGGTTCACGATCTGCAGCGCGTAGTTGTTCACCGCATACAGCGAGTGTTTGACGCTGTCTTCGTCCTCGCGCACCTTGAAATAAATCTGCGCATCCACGCGCGCATTCAGATTGTCGTTGGTGATGATCTCTTGCGGCGCCGCATCCACCATCTGCTCGGTGATATTCACCTGGTACATGCGGTCAATGATCGGAATGATCCAGTGAAACCCCGGCATGGCGAAGCGCTTGTACTTGCCGAGGCGCTCGACCAGGCCACGATGCGTGGGCCGGATGATGCGGATACCGGCGAAGAAAATTATGAGCACAACGATGGTGCTTGCCAAAATCGGGTTCACGCTTGTCTCCATAGTTTATGCGTCCTGTTTTTTATTGATACTGGTGGGAACATCGGCATTCCCGAATAGTGTAGTCCATGCCATAAACCCTGGACATGATGCACAAGAATCGCAAAAAACCGTGATGGTCCAGAGCCATTGCAGCGCTTCGCCTGGAAAAGAATTATTTTCGCCGCCGTGCGCGTGGATGCGCCGCGTCATACACCTTGGCGAGGTGCTGGAAATCGAGGTGCGTGTACACCTGTGTGGTGGACAGATCGGCGTGGCCGAGCAGTTCCTGCACGGCGCGCAGGTCACCGCTCGATTCCAGCAGGTGGCTGGCAAACGAATGGCGCAGCATGTGCGGATGGGTCGGCACTTCGATGCCCTGGCGCACGGCCCACTGTTTGAGGCGCAGCTGCACGGCACGCGCACCGAGGCGCCGGCCGTTACGACCGAGGAACAGGGCTGGCTCGCCGACGGCGGCGAGCGCAGCGCGCTCCTTGAGCCAGACCTGGATCGCGGCACGTGCCTGGGTGCCAACCGGAACGATTCGGGTCTTGGCACCCTTGCCGGTGACGGTCACGGTAGCGTCGCGCAGGTCCACGTCGGCGACGTTGATGGAGACTAATTCGGCGAGGCGCAGCCCGGAGGAATACAACAACTCGATAAGCGCGCGGTCGCGGCGGGTGAGCGGCTCGTCACCATCGATCTGCATGAGGCGCGCGGCCTGATCGACGCTCAGGGCCTTGGGCAGGCGCTTGCCGGCCTTGGGCGCAGCGACGCCGGTGAAGGTGTTGTGCGCCGCGAGACCCTCGCGCAAGAGGTAATGGTGGAACGAACGCGCCGCCGACAAGGCGCGCGCGATGCTGCGGCCGGCCAGGCCCTGGCGGTGCAAATGCGCGGCGAAGGCGCGCGCCTGCTGCACGGTGAGCGCGCGCCAGTCTTCGAGGCCGCGCGCATCGCAGAATACCGCGAGCGTGTCGAGATCACGGCGGTAATTGCTGAGGGTGTGCGGCGACAGGCGCCGCTCGTTTTTCAGGAAATTAAAGTACGCGTCCAGCTGACGGGTGGCCTGCGCCTTCAAGAATGAAGCCCAATCATGTCTTTGTCGGTACAAAGTTCATAAGAGCAGCTGCGCTCCGTTCGTCTTGCCATACTACGCGGCGGTGACGAGATGCCGGGCGACGCCGGCCATAAGGAGTTCGCCGAGGCGCACCAGGTAGACAGTGCCCATGTCGGCGCGGAAGCGCTGTGGGTCGCGACTGGCGAGAACCAGCACGCCGCGCAGCGCGTGACGCGTGAGGCCGATCACGGCCGTGGAGCGGATATTCGCCGCTTGCGCGCCGAACAGCGTTTCGAGCGTGGCAACCGCGTGCACGGCACCACACAGCGGCTGGCCGTTGCGCGCGGCTAGGCTGGTGAGCAGATCATCCAGCATGGCGTCGTCAGGCGCCACGAACTCCTGGCGCGGACAACCGGGGCGCGGATTGCCCGTGAGGCGCACGGCCACGCCATCGAGACTGAATTCCTGGCGCAGCATGTCCTGCGCGGTGTCCAGCACCTCGTCGAGGGAATCACTGTCGATCACGGCGAGTGCAAAGCGCTGCACGCGCTCGCCGAGCTGGTCGTTGTCACGCGCGAAGGTGATCAGCTCCTGAAGCTGGTGCATGCTCTGCTCATTGCGGTCGCGTAGTACGCGTACCTGGCGCTCGACCAGCGAGACCGCGCGCCCGGCTTCCGGGTGCGGCAGCGCCAGCGCGGCGAGCACTTCGGGGTGGCGCAGGAAATAATCCGGCGTTTGTTCGAGGTAGCGGCCGACCGCCTCGTCCCACGACTGATCTTTTGTCCCCGTGGGGACGGCTTCGCGCTCCAGACTCTCGATAGACGGCTTCTTGCTCATAAGCGCTCCAGGTCAATTTCGCCCTCGAAGACGCTGACGGCGGGGCCGGTCATCCATACCGGTTCACCTTCGCCACGCCAGCTGATGTGTAATGTACCACCGCGCACGCGCACTGCCACGTTTTCATCCAGCAGGCCGCGCAGCCTTCCAGCCACGACCGCGGCGCAGGCGCCGGTGCCACAGGCCAGGGTCTCGCCGGCGCCGCGCTCCCAGACGCGCACGTGAATATGGCCTCGGTCCAGCACCTGCAAGTAACCGGCATTCACGCGCTTCGGAAAACGTGGGTGATGCTCGATCTTCGGGCCTTGGGTAGTGACTGGCGCGCTTTCCACATTCTCCACCAGCTGCACGGCATGCGGATTGCCCATGGACAACACCATGACCGGCACGGCCGCACCGTCCACATCCAGGTCGTAAACCGGCTGGCGTGCATTCGCCTCGAACGGCACGTCGCGCGGCTCGAAACGCGGCACACCCATGTTGACGGTTACCGCGCCATCCGGCTCGATTTTCGGATAGATGACACCGGCCAGGGTTTCAACCGCGATTTCGCTCTTGGCGGTGAGTCCATGGTCGCGCACAAAGCGCGCGAAGCAGCGCGCGCCGTTGCCGCACTGTTCGACCTCGCCGCCGTCGGCGTTGAAAATGCGGTAACGGAAATCCGCGCCGGCGTGTGCCGCCGGTTCGACCAGCAGCAGCTGATCGCAGCCGATGCCGAAACGCCGGTCGGCCAGGCGTCGCACTTGTTCGGCGGTGAGTGCCACGGTCTGATTGATGGCGTCGATCATGACAAAGTCATTGCCGAGGCCGTGCATTTTGGTGAATCGCAGCATGTCTATAGGTTAGCGCTTGCCAGCGGCCATTGAAACCTGAGATATGGCAAGCACGCCTGCGCAAAAATAGCCATAATAGTGGCAATCTCACACCGCCCGGACCCAGCGCTTGCAGAAGTACGTTCATCGCCACTATCACCGCCTCAAGACCCATCCGAATCACTGGCTGCGCAAGTCCGTCGGTATCCTGCTCGTGATCGGCGGGTTGCTCGGGTTTTTACCGGTACTCGGCTACTGGATGATACCGGTCGGGCTGGCGCTGCTCGCCGTGGACTGGCCGTGGGCGCGCCGCCTGTCACGGCAGCTGATCAGCTGGTGGGGGCAGCGTATGCGTGCGCTGCGGTTCACGGTGCAGAGCGCGGCGCAGCGCCGAAAAGCTGCGCGACATCGCGATAAACGCAGCGGTCCATAATCACCATCAGGCCGGCGGCGCGTGCCCGCTGTGCGGCAGGTTCGTTGACCACGCCATCTTGCAGCCAGACCGCCGGCACCTGCCGTGCGATACAGGCGTCGATCACCTCGTCCACCTGTTCCGGCGCGCGGAACACGTCCACCAGATCGATCGGTTCCGGCACCGACGCCAGGTCGGGATACACCTTCTCGCCCAGTATTTCCTTTGCCATCGGACGCACCGGAATGATGCGGTAGCCGTAACCTTGCAGCCCCGCAGCCACCTTGTGGCTCGGCCGGTCCGGCTTGGGCGAAAGCCCGACGACCGCCACGGTGCGCACGCGCGCGAGCAGCGCGCGGATTTCCTCCGTCGATGGGTTGGCGAAGGCCATTGATCAATAAGGTAGCAGCGACTCGGGCAGCAACAGCTCTTCGATGGTCTCGCGCCGCCGCACCACGTGGAAATGCTCTCCCTCCACCATCACCTCCGGCGCACGCGGCCGGGTGTTGTAATTGGAGCTCATGCTCGAACCATACGCGCCGGCTGAGCACACCGCGAGCAGATCGCCCGCCTGTACCTTGAGCGTCCGGTCCCGGCCGAGAAAGTCGCCGGACTCGCACACCGGCCCGACCACGGCATAGTTCTGCGCCGTGCCCGCGCGCTTCAGGACCGGGGCGATATCCTGCCAGGCGTCATACAGCGCCGGGCGCATCAGGTCGTTCATGGCCGCGTCCACGATCGCAAAGTTTTTCGCCTCAACGTGCTTGAGGTAGTGCACGCGCGTGAGTAGTACACCGGCGTTGCCGACGATTGCCCGCCCCGGCTCGATCAGCAGCTTGAGGTGACGATAGCGGTCGCCGGGCGCGTCGAGCCGCTGCAGAAATGCCGCCACGTACTCGCCGGGCGCAGGCGGTTCCTCGTTGCGATAGCGAATCCCGAGACCCCCGCCGAGATCGAGATGCTGCAACACGATACCGTCGGCCGCGAGCTGGTCCACGAGTTCCAGCACGCGCTCAAGTGCATCCGCAAACGGCGCGAGTTCGGTGAGCTGCGAACCGATGTGGCAGTCCACGCCCAAAATGCGCAGGTGCGAAAGCTTTTGCACCACGTGGTAGGCGGCGCGCGCCTCGCGCATCGGTATGCCGAACTTGCTCTCCTTGAGACCGGTGGAAATATAGGGATGGGTCCCGGCGTCCACGTCCGGATTGATACGCAGACTGACCGGCGCATGCCGGCCGAGGCGTGCCGCGACCTCGTTGAGCATGACCAACTCGGCCTCCGACTCGACGTTGAAGCAGGCAATGCCGACCTCAAGCGCGCGTTCCATTTCGTGCATGCCCTTGCCGACGCCGGAAAACACCACCTTGCCGGGATCGCCGCCGGCGGCGAGCACGCGTTCCAGCTCGCCGACCGACACGATGTCGAAGCCGGAACCGAGGCGCGCCAGCACATTGAGCAGTCCGAGATTGGAGTTGGCCTTGACCGCGTAGCACACCAGGTGATCGCGCGCGCCGAACGCCTGGTCGAAGGCGCGCCACTGCGCCTCGATGTGCGCGCGCGAGTACACATAGCAGGGCGTGCCGTGTTTTTCAGCGATCTCGCTCAGTGCTACGCCTTCGGCGTACAGGCGGTCGCCGCGATAGGTAAACGTGTTCATCACTCAGTTCTGGGGCTGTTGTTGGCCCGGCGCGCGTGGACTGTCGGGCAGATAGAGCGGACCCTTCTTGCCGCAGCCGGCAAGCAGCAACGCCATCAGCACGGCGATCACGGACAGCTTGAAAGGGTGCAGGCGCGGCATGGGTGTTGTTGGCCAGTCGAAACGGCAAAGCGATTGATTTCAGTCCTGCTTCGTTTGTCCATCCTTTCGGCTAGAATACCCGCTTTCGCAGGTACGGGAAACCAGCATGAACGAAGCGGAATTTCACAAGCTCGCGGCTGACACGCTGGACCGGATCGAGCAGGCGGTCGAGACCTGTGGCGCGGACGTCGATTTCGAAAACGCCGGCGAGATTCTCACGCTCGAGTTCGCGAACCGCAGCAAGATCATCATCAACAAGCAGAGCGCCGCCAGCCAGATCTGGGTCGCGGCCAAGTCCGGCGGCTACCACTACAGCTTTGACGCCGGCGCACAGCAATGGCGCAACGATCAAAACGGCGCCGAGCTTTTCGATGAGCTGTCGCGCCTGATCAGTGAGCAGGCGGGCGCCCGCATTGCCCTGCAATAGGCCCGGTCCTGCTGCAAGCCTCACTGGCTTGCCGTAGATGGTGCCAGCTACCCTGCATTATGAATGACTAATAAAGTCGGAATACCGGCTCCGTGACCGCTGGCCATGAACGGCCAGGGAATCGGCCGGCTGTGCCGAAACGGCTGGGGCGATCTACACTAGTGTGAACATGCTCCTGAAAAATTCCCGCATCGTTGTCGGCATTGGTTTCCTGCTCGTTCTGACGCTTACCGCCCTGTTGCTGTTGATGGGCTATATGCGCCTGTCCGAAGTCCGGAAACAGCTGGAAACCGTGGTCAGCCAGCACAATGTCCGGGTCGATCTGCTGTTTTCCATGCGCAACCTGGTGCGCGAGCGCAGTCTCAGCCTGTATGCCATGTACTTCAGCCGCGATCCCTTCGATCGTCAGGACGAGTACCTGCATTTCACGGGCATGGTCGACGAGTTTGTGGCGCTGCGGCAGCGGCTCCTTCAAGTCGGCCTGGAGAAAGAGGAGCAGCTGATTCTGGATCAGGCCTTCGCGGTCATCCGCCAAACACAACCGCTGCAAGCCGATCTGGCACACCAAATCCTGCGGCAGGATTCTCGCGGTGTTTTATTCCCGGTGCTGCAAAAAGACCTGGCGCTGGAGAAAGAAATCCTGTCGTTGTTCGATCGCATCGTGGAAATCGAGCGGGCACAGGTCAAACAGGCCGCGGCCGAAACCCTGCGTGTGCACGACAACACCATGCAGCTGATGAAGGCGCTGGCGCCCCTGACCCTGCTGCTGGGCATGCTGATTGCCGGCTTCGTGTTGCGTCGGACCCGGCGCGCCGAGGACGCCCTGCAGCGGGAGAAGGAACAGGCGGAAGTCACATTACACTCCATTGCCGATGCCGTCATTACGACCGACGCCGCGAACCGTGTGCGCTACCTGAACCCGGTCGCGGAACGCCTCACCGGCTGGTCAAAAACCGAGGCACGTGACAAACCGTTGTCGGACATCTACCAGGTGCTCCACGAAGCCACGCGCGAACCCGTTGACCACCCGGCGATGCTGACCGGGCTCGACGGTCCGGTCATGGGTCTTGCGCGGAACTCCCTGCTCGTGGCGCGCGATGGCCGGGAATTCGCCGTCGAAGACAGCGTGGCGCCGATCCGCGGCCATGACAACCGGATCACCGGGAAAGTGCTGGTTTTCCGTGACGTCACCCATTCGCGCGACTTCGCCCGTCTGCTGAGCTGGCAGGCCAATCACGATGCCCTCACCGGATTGCCCAATCGACGCGGCTTTGAAACAGAACTGAAGCGTCTGCTGGATACCGCGCGCAGTGAACGCAAACTACATGCGCTCCTCTATATCGATCTCGACCAGTTCAAGCTGGTCAACGACAGCTGCGGACATGCCGCCGGTGATGAACTCCTCAAGCAGCTGGCGACGACATTGCAGGAAAAAATTCGCCACAGCGATACCCTCGCCCGACTGGGCGGCGATGAGTTCGGCGTGCTCCTGGATGGCTGTTCGTCCGACAAGGCCGGACAGATCGCTGACAGCCTGCGCGAGGCCAGCGAACAGTTTCGCTTCATGCACGGCGGCAAGACTTTCAAGATTACGGCCAGCATCGGGCTCGTGTGCATCCACGCCGACAGCGGCGACCTGCACAGCCTGTTGAGCGCTGCGGATGCCGCCTGCTACATGGCGAAGGAAGAAGGTCGCAATCGGGTGTGGATGCATCAGACGGACGCTGCCGAACTGCAGTAACGGCGAGGCGAGATGCAGCGCCTGACCAAGCGACGGGCGACTCTCTCTTTCTGAACCGTGAATTCTTTGCGCGCTGAATCTCGAACGAGATCGGGGAACGGCCGCTCGACAGAACGCTCAGCTGCACGCCACCGACATGCGTGGCCGACGGTGTCTGGAACGTGCTGAAACCCGGTCTGCACTCATCGGCAACGACATAGGCGTCTCTACTCCCAGCTGCCTTCCCTGGACGTGAACAGCGCCGGCTTGCCGCAGCGCGGGCAATCGATGTGCGTCGTGTCATCCGGCAGCAGGGTCACACCCTGCTCGTAACAAAGCCCGCAACGCGGTATTTCGTTCTCCTTGATCCAGGTGCTTCCGGTCGACTTGCGCCTGGGGCAGTGGAACAGGGCGAGGTAGGGAAGTAGGGAAAGGGACGCTTTCCCTTGCCGACGCCGATGTCAGTCTCTTCGTAGCGGCAATGCTGGCAATGAAAATCGACATACCCATCCATGCAAGCTACTCCTTGAGAAAGGGATATCCACGGCCAGGGGAAGCAAACCCCCATGCCGGCGCGGTCAACACCAATCTAATTGTCAGGCAAAATGGAAGCGCAATCGGCTGAGTGTCGCGCCGTGTGAGACTACCCTGTTCGCGTGCGCGGGTGTAGGGTAACCACATGAAAGCCATTGCCCTGTTCCTGGCCCTGACACTTGCCGGCTGCGCAAGCGATATTCCGCGCCCGATCCGCGAGGCGCCGGCCGAGAATATCGCACTCGCTCAGGCATTGAAGGAACCACAGCAGTATCGCGCCACCGCTGTGCGCTGGGGCGGCGCCATCGCCTCGATAGAGAACCGGCGCGACGAGACCTGGATCGAGATCGTGGAACGGCCGCTCGACGTGGACGGCCAGCCGCGCGTCACCGACAAAAGTGCCGGGCGTTTTCTGGCGCGCATGCAGGGATTTCTGGATCCGGCCATTTTCGCCCCGAAGCGGCGAGTGACGGTCGCCGGTACGCTCGATGGCATCGGCACGCGCACCATCGGCGAGCATCCGTACACCTATCCGGTGGTACGCGTTGATTCAATCTATCTCTGGCCGGTACCGCCCAAAACGGAGTACCCCTACTACTACCCGCCCTACTGGTACGACCCGTGGTATCCGTGGGGCTATCCCTACCCCTACCGCCGCCTCCGCTAGCCGCTCAAGCCACCGGCCGCACCTTGGCAGCACATTCCCTGGCGCGCTTGCGCGCGGTTTCGACGCTATCGGCGGTGGCCAGCGCCACGCCCATGCGCCGGCGCTCGTAGGCCACCGGCTTGCCGAACAGGCGCAGCTGCGACTCCGGCACGCGCAGCGCCGCATCCACATTCTCGAACCGGATGCCTTCGGCCTCGACACCGCCATAGATCACGGCACTCGCCCCCGGGCGGCGCATGCGCGTGCCGACCGGCAACCCGAGCATGGCGCGCACATGCAGCTCGAATTCGTTCTGCGCCTGGGTGGCCATGGTCACCATGCCGGTATCGTGCGGACGCGGGCTGACCTCCGAGAACCACACCTCCTGGCCCTTCACGAACAGCTCGACGCCAAACAAACCGCGTCCGCCGAGCGCGCCGGTGACCGCCTCGGCAATCTCCTTGGCGCGCGCCAGCACTTTGTCGCTCATCGGCTGCGGCTGCCAGCTCTCGACGTAATCGCCTTTCACCTGCACGTGGCCGATGGGGTCACAGAATTGGGTTTCGATCTTGCCGTCGTCGCCAAGCGCGCGCACCGTGAGCAGCGTAATCTCATAATCGAATTCAACCATGCCCTCGATAATGACGCGTGCGCCCTTTACGCGCCCGGCGCTCGCGGCGTACTTCCAGGCCGCCTCGAGATCCTCCAGCCGGTCGACGCGCGACTGGCCCTTGCCGGACGAGGACATGACCGGCTTGATAAAACACGGGAAGCCGATGCCGCTGTTCGCCGCCGCTTCCAGTTCGGCATAGCTCGACGCGAACGCATAGGGCGATGTGGGCAATTGCAGCTCCTCGGCGGCGAGCCGGCGGATGCCCTCGCGGTTCATGGTGAGCTGCACGGCGCGCGCCGACGGTACGACCATGACATGGCCCTTGGATTCGATCTCGACCAGCACCTCGGTCGCAATCGCCTCGATCTCCGGCACAATGATGTCCGGCTGCTCCCGTTCAATGAGCGCGCGCAGTGCCTTTGGGTCGGTCATGTCGATGACGTGCGAACGGTGCGCCACCTGATGGGCGGGTGCGTTGGCGTAGCGATCCACGGCCACCACTTCCACGCCGAGGCGCTGGGCAGCGATGGCAACTTCCTTGCCGAGCTCGCCGCTGCCAAGCAGCAGGATGCGCGTGGCATTCTTGGATAGCGGCGTTCCGATAGTGATCATGACTCCCCCGTAAAAAAACCAAACGCCCCGCGTGCGGGGCGTTCAGCGGCATGCCGCGCGGCCTTACTTCTTCCTGGTTGCGGTTCCGGTCTTCTTCTTGAGCCGGGCAACTTCCGCTTTCAGTTTGTCGCGCTCGACCTTGACCTTGGCAATTTCGTCCTGCGCCTCCTTGAGCGAGGCCTCCATGCTGGCCATGCCGGCTTCTTTCTCAGCCAACTGGCTGGTGGCCTTGGCCAGCTGTTGTTCGAGGTTCGCGACCTTTTGGCGTAGCTCTTCCTTTTCCTTGCCGCCGCAACCGGTAAGGCCCAGTGCGAGCACGGCGACCAGCGCAACCAAGGTAATCCGCTGCTTCATATTTCCTCCAATATTGAAATGAGGGGATGACCCCTGGAATTGCTGACGGAAATCATACCCGCGCACGTCGTGTTGTCAAAGTTGGTTTCGAACTGGCACGCAGTGATTGAACGACGCCGCCATTATGCCTCATTTTGGGCTATACGTTTATGTAGGTGGCTTCGCGAACTCGTCAGGAGGGGTCCTATGCAGATTCCGGGTCTTTATTCATTCTTTCGCCGTCACATTCAGAACGGATTCGATGAACAGGGACTCGCTCAGCCGGCACTCGTGGATTACGTCAGCGAACTGCTCACGCGCTTTGCGCGCGTGAACGCACTGTTCCCGTTCCACACTGCCGAAGGCCGTACGCTCGAAACCATCGCCGGGCTGCTGATGGCATTGCAAGCAGAGCAAGGTAATGATATCCGCAAACCTGGCCGCGCGCGCGAAAGCCTGGTGTTGCACCACATCGCCGACTACGCCCTGTTCATGAGCGGGGTGTTCCGCGAACGTCTCAGATATCGAGGTCAAATTACCTATTACCGCGAGCACGGACGGAATGCGTTTGCGCGTTGCGCGCGTCTCGAACCCAACCCGCTGCACGCAGCTGTTCTCAGGCGCGTCAGCCACGATTTCGAACCGATCAGCAATGCCCTCGACCAGCTCTGGCACCGGCGCTTGCCGATGCCAGCGTGCGAAGCTTCTCCGCTCGCCGCGCTGTGGCGGGCATGAAAAACAGCAGCCACAGATGAACACAGATAGGCACGGGTAAGAAAACCTGCGTAGTGCTTTTTTGCAGTAAAATCTGTTTTATCTGTGTTCATCTGTGGCTAAGCCTTTAATGTATTACAAAAATACCCCCCTGCGTTTTGAATGCACTGGCTGCGGCGCGTGCTGCACCGGCGGCGCAGACCACTATGTCGAGACCAGCGCCACGGAACGCGCGGCGATCCGCGCCTTCCTCGGGCTCTCGCCCGCCTGGTTCCGGCGTCGCTACCTGGTGCGCGTCGATGCCGATACGACCGGCATCCGCCTGGAGCACAGCGGCCGCTGCCCGTTTCTCGGGATCGACAACCGCTGCCGCATCTACCCGGTGCGTCCGCGCCAGTGCCGCACCTATCCGTGGTGGCCGGAGCTGGTCGAGAACAAGCGCGACTGGACCGAAGAGGCGCGGCGCTGCGAGGGCATGAACCGCGGTACGGTCGTGCCGCTCAGCACCATCGAGCGCAGCCTGGCACGAGAGCGAAAGAAATAAACCTGGAAAAAGCAGTTAGCCGCGGATGAACGCAGATAAACGCCGACGGTCAATGCGCCGCCTGTATCCGCCAGAACGGTAAAAGGGTGAATGGCTTTAGTGCATCCATGGCCTGATTCATTTGCTTTAATCCGCGTTCATCTGCGGCAAACGCCGTTTTTAGGATAATTTCTTTTATCGATGCAACTGCGTGCGCGGCAGGCAAAATGTAACCGGCGGACTCTGCGCGACTTCGGCTTTGACCCGAACCGTTCAGGGCTTCGGGGCGGAAGCCAGGAATCGGGGTGCACAGCATCCGCCCCATCCTGCCGAGTCACCAAGTTCCGTCGGCCAATACCAGTGCTGATGACGGTTTCATGCCAAGCTGACGCGCTCCGCGGCGCATCGACCGGCGTCAAGATAGCTGCGGATTTTTTTCGACCGACAAACTCACAAAGCGCGCTTGCGGAAGACCATCCGGCCCGGCCAGGAACGTGGCCAACGGCGGGAGCAGTGCGCGCAATGTCTCTTCCAGCTTCCACGGCGGGTTGATGAGAATCACGCCGCTGCCGTTCAGGCGCTGCGGCACATCCTCGGGCAAGGTCAGCAGCTCAATGGCCAGCGCCTCGGCGCCGAGCGCGCGCACCGCTTCGTGCAGCTTCTCCACCGGCCGGCGTGCCTTGACCGGATACCACACGAGATACAGTCCGTTGCGCCAGCGCGGGAGCACCGCGCGCAACGCCCGCGCCACCTGATCGAATTCGTCGGGTTTCTCGTACGGCGGATCGATGAACACCAGCCCGCGGTTTTCCTTCGGCGGCACCAGACCCTTGAGCGCCGCCCAGGCATCGGCTTCATTGATGGTGATGCCGCGGCTGCCGTGCAGATTGTCACGCAGCGCCGCGGCTTCCTGCGGATGACGCTCCATGAACACGGCGCGATCCTGCGGACGCAACAGCGCGCGGATAATCCAGGGCGATCCCGGGTAGACGTTGAGGCCGTTGCGATGATTGAGAGCGGCGAGCAATTCGAAATACGCGGCCAGCTGCGGCCATTGCGTTCGCGCCGGCCACAGCCGGCCGATGCCCTGCTCGAATTCGCCCGGCGCCTGCAAGCGATAAAGGCCGCTGCCGGCATGGGTATCGATTACACAGAACGGCGTTTGCTTGAGGCGCAGGGCCTCCAGCACCCGGATCAATACCAGATGCTTGAAAACATCGGCGACGTTGCCGGCGTGGAAAAGGTGGCGATAGTTCACGGGGTTCGGAGTCGGGTTTGTCTGCCAGTGAAAAGATTCCGCCGCCACCTGTCAACCAACGGGCCGGGCCTGCGTTGTTGGTAATGTCGGACTCGGATTTACCAACCCTTCACAGAGGAGCACGACATGAAAACCACAGCCATTCTGGCCGGCAGCCTGCTGGCCCTGCTGGTCACTACCCCGGTGTTGGCCGAGGATCGCGGTGACCGCGTCAACGAGCGACTCGACCAGCGCGGCGAGCGCATCAATGAACGCCTCGACAACCGTGGCGAACGCATCGACGAACGTCTGGACAAGCGCTCCGACCGGCTCGAGGCCAGCGGCCACGAGAAGGCCGCCGCACACATGGATCGCAAGGGTGACCGCATCGAGAACCGGCTGGATCGCAAGGGCGATCGCATAGAGAATAGGCTCGAACGCCGCGGAAATCGTGTTGACCGGCGTGTCGACCGCCGGCACGGAGGCGACCGCTGATCTGACTGTTGGCAGCCAGCACATGCGGCGCATGCGCCACGGGAGAAGGGTCTGGAATCACGCGCGAGCCTGGAGCGTTTCCTTGCCGGTGTTGAACGGCGCGCGTTTCGCATGGCGCAGTTCGCCACCGGCAACCGCGACGAGGCGCTCGATATCGTGCAGGACGCCATGCTCGCGCTCGCCAGCCGCTATGGAAAGCGCGGTTCGGATGAATGGGGGCCGCTGTTCCAGCGCATCTTGCAGAGCCGCATCCTCGACTGGTACCGGCGACGCCGCACGCAGCATCGCTGGCGGGCGTGGCTGGGCACGGATGACGACGACGAAGACCCGCTCGCCGCGCTGCCCGATCCGGACGCACGTCGCCCGGAAGAGCAGCTTGGCAATACACGCGCCGGCGCGGCGCTCGAAACCGCGCTTGGCGCCCTGCCACTACGCCAGCAACAGGCATTCCTGCTGCGCACCTGGGAAGGCCTGGATGTCGCGGCCACGGCCGCGGCCATGGGCTGCTCGCAAGGCAGCGTGAAGACCCATTACTCGCGGGCGGTGCATTCGCTGCGCAACCTGCTGGAGGACCACTGGCCATGACTGACGACAGGGAATCCCGTTTCATCGCCGCGGCGAAGACCGAACTCGAGCGCAGCACGCAGCAGCTGGACGAACTGACGATCGCGCGCCTGCGCGCGGCACGCCAGCGGGCAATCAATGCGCGCCCGCGCCGCCGCGCGTGGCTGGCGGCCGGCGGACTGGCGACCGCGGCGCTGAGCGCGGCACTGGTTGCGGTACTGCTGTTCGCGCCAGCCGCGCCCCCACCGGCCACGGGTCTGGAGCAACTCGAACTCCTGAGCGAGAACGATGGCATCGAACTGTATCGCGACCTCGAGTTCTACCGCTGGCTCGCCGAGCACGCCGATGCCGCCTGAGCTGTGCACGCTGCCGCGATTGACCCGGCACGATTGTGCATGAACGCCGGCCAGCGTGACACCCAGTGCCCGACTGACTGCTTGGCACGGTTGTGCCGGGTCAATTGCGAAAATCGTAAGCATTTTTGGTTATTGCGGCGGCATCGCGGCTTGGATCGTGCACCGGTACGCACACAGAGAGACACAGCATGTTGAAGTACATCCATGCCGCCGCAATAACCGGACTGCTCGCCGCCGGCAGCGGCAACCCGCCGCCGGAACCGGCCGATATGGAGTTGCTGGAATTTCTCGGTGCCTTCGAAACCCAGGGTGGACAGTGGCTGGACCCGCTGTCCCTCGATGACCGCGAGCCGGAAAATCCGAAACCGGTGCGCGCGGAGAGGCAACATGAATAAGTGTATCGGTTTGAGCCTGGTGCTCGCACTGCTGGCTGTGCCAGCGGCGCAGGCAGAACCGGCTGCAGTCGACTGGCGGCAACTCAGCCCGGAAGAGCAGCGCGTGCTGCAGCCGTTGCAGGAGCGCTGGAACCAGCTCGCGCCCGAGCGCCAAGAGCGCCTGCGCAAGGGTTCAGCGCGCTGGCAGACCATGACCCCGGAGGAGCGCAGCCAGGCGCGTGCGCGGCTCAAGACCTGGCAGCAGCTATCCCCCGAACAGCGCGAGCAGATCCGCAAACGCTATGAACGCTTCCGCGAGCTGCCACCGGCGGAACAGGAACGCATCCGCCGCAGCCGTCAGTGGTACCGCGACCTGTCGCCCGAGAAACGTGAAGCACTGCGCAACCGCTGGCAAAACATGCCGCCCGAGCAGCGCCGCCAACTGCGTGAACGCTGGGAAGGCATGACGCCGGAGCAACGCCAGAAACTGCGTCAACACCGGCAGGAACAATGGCACGACAACGAGAGCCCACGGCCGGAGCGGGACGGCGCGGCGGGGCGTTGATCAGGGCTCGCCGGCCTTCTTGGCGCTGCCGCGCACCTTGTCGGCCGGGTACTTGTGCGCATTGATCACCAGTTTGCGCTGCGCCGCGTCCATCAAATCGATATCCAGGCGATCGGCGAGACGCACGAGATAGAGGAACACGTCGGCCAGTTCCTGCGCCACCTGCTCGCGCTGCTCCGGGTTCAGCGCCTGGCTCTGCGCCTCGGTCAACCACTGGAAATGTTCGACCAGCTCCGCGGCTTCGACGATCATCGCCATCGCCAGGTTCTTGGGGGAATGAAACTGTTCCCAATCGCGGTTGCGCGCGAAGTCGCGCAACTGGTTCTTGAGATCGGCGAGCGAGTGCATAAGTCTAGAGAAAGCGGACAACCGCGGATAAACGCGGATATTCAATGCGCTGCCTGTATTCACCAGCCCAACCAAAGGGTGAATGACCTCGGTGCATCAATAGCATGATTCATTTACCTTGATCTGTGTTCATCTGCGGCTAAAGCCGTTTTCAGGATGAACCTTTTGCCGGTTCAGGCGGGCACGTCGCCCACGCAACGGATCCCGCCGCGCCCGAGAGACTGTTTGCTCAGGTACATGGCGCTGTCCACACGTTGCAGCAGGCCACCCAATTCCTGTCCATGCTCGGGGGCCACACCGATGCCAATGGACAGGCTCAGGCTGGCCTCGCCGCTGCGCGCCCACTGCGCCACCGCGACCTGCAGGCGCTCGGCGACCCGTACCGCGTACTGGAGATTTGTGTCCGGCATGATTACCACGAACTCATCCCCGCCGTAACGCGCCGCCACGTCGCTCTCGCGGACCGAGGCAGTGATAAGCCCGGCTACTTTCCGCAGCACCGAGTCGCCCACATGATGTCCGAGGGTGTCGTTGATGCTCTTGAATCCGTCTAGGTCGGCAAACAGCACGGCGAGGGGGTGTTGCCGGTTCTGCACGTCGCAAAACAGTGCCGCGGCTCGCTCCTCGAGACCACGCCGGTTGAGCAACCCGGTGAGCACGTCGAGGCTGCCTTGTGCCGCGATTGCATCGCGGTGGCGCTCGATGCGCGCCATCAGCGAGTAGGCGTACAGCACCACGATCGCGCCGAACAGGACAAAGAAAATGCCCGCCATCCACTGGGCGCTCATATAGTCGGTGAAGCGCAAATAGAGAACCAGCAAGACCAGGAGAAAACTCCCGAGCGCGGCTTCGCCGAACTGCCGCAGTCCATAACGCATGCCGTTACCGAGGATAATGGCCAGAAACACCAGGTAAGCCGGCGACGTCATGCTGGAGTCGGCGAGCGCGCAGAACGCCGCGCCCACGAGATCCGTCCACATGGCGAGCCGCCAGCGCAATGGCGAAAGCGCGTTGCGCCGCGCGTGCACGAGATAGACCGTGGTCAATATCACGTAGACCAGGTGAACGACATTCACCGCGAACAGAAATTCGGCGCTGCGCGCCACCGGCAAGCCGAAGTTGAAGTACGCGAGGCCGAGCGCCCAGAACAGGTAGCGGGTGACAAACTGGCTGCGTTGATCGTCCCAACTGACGGCGCGCAGGCCGGCGGGACTCGCCAGGAAGGATTGTCCCCAGCGCGGCCCGTTGGCTTTTACTCTGTCAGACTCGCGCCGATGGTGCATGGACCTTTCTAATCCGGGTTGTTCACTGTCAGGGTACCAGTTCCGCCAGGCTCTACAAACGCCGGTGCGCGCGTTTGATGGCCGCGCGCACCTGCTCGGGCGCGGTACCGCCCAGGTGGTCGCGCGCTGTCACCGAGCCATCGAGGGTCAGTATCGTGTACACATCCGGTTCGATGGCCGGCGAGAACCCCTGCAACACCTCGATTTTCATTTCGCCCAGATCCTGGCCGGTGTCGATGCCGTGGCGCACCGCGCGGCCGACGACTTCATGCGCATCGCGGAACGCCACGCCCTTGCGCACCAGGTAATCGGCCAGATCGGTGGCCGTGGCGAATCCGCGTTGCGCGGCGCTGCGCATCGCTTCGCGATTCACGCTCATTGCCGGAATCATTTCGGCGAACACCTTCAGGCAGCCGAGCACCGTGTCGAGGGAATCGAACAGCGGTTCCTTATCTTCCTGATTGTCCTTGTTGTAGGCGAGCGGCTGGCCCTTCATCAGGGTGAGCAGCGTCACGAGGTTGCCGTGCGCGCGCCCGGTCTTGCCGCGCACCAGTTCCGGCACGTCCGGATTCTTTTTCTGCGGCATGATGCTGGAGCCGGTGCAGAATGCGTCCGACAGTTCGATGAAACCGAACTGGCTGGACGACCAGAAAATGAGTTCCTCCGAAAATCGCGACAGGTGAGTCATGAGCAGCGCCGCGGCCGCCACAAATTCGATGGCGAAGTCGCGATCCGAAACCGCATCCAGCGAGTTCTCAGCGGGCGCGTCGAAACCCAGCGCCTTGGTAGTGTGCAGGCGATCGATCGGGTAACTGGTCCCGGCCAGCGCCGCCGCGCCGAGCGGCATGATGTTCACGCGCTTGCGGCAGTCGCTGAATCGCTCGCGGTCGCGTGCCAGCATCTCGAACCAGGCGAGCAGGTGGTGGCCGAAGGTGATGGGCTGGGCCACCTGCAGATGGGTAAATCCGGGCAGAATCGTATCGGCCTCGCGCTCGGCGACGCCGAGCAGCGCCTCCTGCAGGCGGCGCACGGCAGCGTTGACGTCGTCAATGCCGTCACGCAGATACAAACGCAGGTCGGTCGCCACCTGATCGTTGCGCGAGCGTCCGGTGTGCAGTTTCTTGCCGGCGTCACCGATGTGCTCGATCAGGCGCGCCTCGATGTTCATGTGCACGTCTTCGAGCGCCGTGCTCCACTCGAAGCGTCCAGCGTCGATCTCGGCTTCGATGTCCTTGAGCCCCTTGACGATCAACTCACACTCCTTGGGCGTCAATACACCGACATGCGCCAGCATGCGTGCGTGCGCGACCGAACCGGCGATGTCGTGCCGGTAGAGACGCCGGTCGAACGTCACCGAGGCCGTGAACGCCTCGACGAAGCTGTCGGTAGATTCCGTAAAACGCCCGCTCCAGGGTTTTTCTGAGCTCACGGCTGGACACCGAAAAAGAAGAGGTGCCAGTATAACCCAACTTTCGGCGGGGTCTGAGCGGGACGCCTTTTGTCCGTGGCGGTCTTCCAGTTATCGGTAATCCATTGTTGCGGATGGCGGATGTGGCTACGGTTAGACCATTGGTTGGGTAAAGAGCAGTGCCCTGGTCCGGACTCTCCTTTGTGCACCCCCACCCCGAATACCGGACCAGGTTTTAGGACCCCCGCCCGGGATGGGCGGGGGTTTTTTATTCCCTTATATATGTCGCCGCCTTGCAGGCAGTGTAAACTCTCCGTACGTCGCCTGGTCAGACCAGGACGGTAACAGACCGCCGTAGGCATGCCGCCGCCGGAACACACCGCTACAGGATCTCGGTAAACCAACAGATTGAAGACTCAGCACATGGCCAAGGCAATCGAAGACGGCCAGCACTTTCTCCCCGACTTCGGTTCGTTCAAGGTGGCGATCCGCATCGTGCTGCTCGCGGTCATCATTGCCGCCATTATCACCATCAGTCGCAACGACATCTTCAACGAGCAGGCCTGGCAGGACCTCAACCTGCTAACCGGCTTTGCACTCATTTTGTCACTGATCAGCGTGCTGGTGCTGAAACTGTTTTCGCCCGTGATCCGGCGTCTGTCCGTGAGCGCCGGGTCGCTGCTCGTGTTTCTGCTGATTCTGATCGTGATCATCGTGGGAACCGAGCTCATGGTATTCGCACTCTACGACCTGCGGCTCATCTCCGAACGCTGGCCGGACTGGCACTATTCCCTGCTGTTGCGCAGCGTCCTGGTCGGTGCGCTCATCAGCATTCTCGGTTTGCGCTACCTGTTTGTCGCACACCGCTCGGAACTCGTCTCGCATGCCGAGCAGGAATCGCGCCTGCAGGCCCTGCAATCGCGCATCCGTCCGCATTTTCTGTTCAACAGCATGAATTCAATCGCCAGCCTCACGCGCTCCGACCCGGCGCTCGCGGAAACCGCGCTGCAGGACCTGGCCGACCTGTTCCGCGTGCTGCTCGCGGATGCTCGCAAGCTGGTGCCGATTTCAGCGGAGCGCGAGATCTCGCGCCAGTACCTGGAGATCGAGAAGCTCCGGCTCGGCGACCGCCTCAAGGTATCCTGGCACGTGAACAACGTGCCCAGGTCGGCGCTGATCCCGGCGCTCACGCTGCAGCCGCTGCTGGAAAATGCCATCTACCACGGCATCGAACCGCGTTTCCAGGGCGGCACGCTGCGCATCGAGATCTGGGGCGAAGACGAGACGCTGAACGTGATGATCAGCAACCCGCTGCCGGATGTGCCCAAGCACGCGCACGGCAAGGGCAACAAGATCGCCGTCGACAACATCCGCCTGCGACTGGAAAGCCATTTCGGCGATGCCGCCGGCATGCAAGCTTTTCAGGAAGGCGGCCAGTATCATGTGAAGCTGCGCATGCCGATCGTACGGGGATAACGGATGGCCTTCGACACCAGCAAGCTCGCTACCTGGTCCTTGCAGGCGCGCGAACAATTCACCAGTGGCGCGCGCCTGTTGCGCGACCGTCTGCTGCCAAGGGCGGCCGACGTCACGGGCCGCCTCCTGCGCCTGTTTGCACCGGCACCGGCCACGACCGGGGACGATACGCATTTCCTGCCAAACTTCTGCCGCGGGAACGCGATCGGCGGCATTGTGCTGATCGCGGAGCTGCTGGCGATCGTGATTACGCTGGTCACACGCCGCATCTCCGAGAATCTGTTTCAGGATCTGCTGCTGGTTTCGCTGTTCGTGCAGTGGATCGCGCTTTCCGGCGCCGCCACCCTGTGCGCCGCGCGCCGTTTCCTCGACAGGCTGCCCAACTCGCGCGCCCTCGGCTTTGCCTACCTGCTGCTGCTCGGCGTGGTGCTGGTCGTCAGTGAAGCGGCCGTGTGGGTGATGTGGCTGGTCGGGATGGTCGGCTCGCCGCGCCCGGAGTGGTATGCCTACTTCCACATTCAGAATTTCACGGTGGCGGCCATCATCAACGCACTGGCCTTGCGCTACTTCCTCGCCCGCCACCAGTTGCGCCAGCGCACCCTGTCCGAAGCGCGCGCCAAGATCGAGGTGCTGCGCTCGCGCATCCGTCCGCATTTCCTGTTCAACACCATGAACATCATCGCCAGCCTGATTCGCAGCGCCCCGGACAAGGCCGAGACTGCGGTGGTGGACATGGCCGACCTGTTTCGCAGCATGCTCGCGGACAGCGAAAACCTGGTGCCGGTGGGCAATGAGGTCGCGATTGCCAAGAAATACCTCGATATCGAAATGCTGCGTCTCGACAACCGCCTGCGCGTGGACTGGCACGTCGGCAAGTTCCCGCGCAAGGCGGTGATGCCGATCCTCATCTTGCAACCATTGCTTGAGAATGCCATCCAGCATGGTATCGAGCCGATCCCGACCGGCGGAACGATCGACGTGCAGCTGCGGGAAGAAAACGACATTATTCATATTCTGGTCACGAACCCGCTGCCGCGCGCGCGGTCAAAGCCGGCGATGGCGCCGCTAGCGAGCGAACGAGCCTTGGACAACCTGCGCCTGCGCCTGGAAAGCCACTATGGCAAGGCGGCGCGGATCGAAATCGTGCAGGAACCGGAACGCTTCAGCGTGGCAGTGGAAATTCCAATTCGCGGAGAAACAGCATGAGAGTATTGATCGTGGACGATGAAAAACTGGCGCGCGACCGTTTGCGCGAATTGCTCAACGAGATCGGCGGGCACACCGTGGTTGGCGAGGGCGCGAATGGCAACGAGGCCGTGGAAAAGGCCGCGGAGCTCAATCCGGACGTGGTGCTGACCGACATCCGCATGCCCCGCATGGACGGACTGGAAGCCGCCATGCACCTCATGGGCATGGAAAATCCGCCAATGGTAATTTTCACCACCGCCTACGACCAGCACGCGCTGCACGCCTTCGAGGTGAATGCCGTCGACTATCTGCTCAAACCGATCCGCAAGGACCGGCTGGCGGCGGCGCTCGACAAGGCCAAGAAGCTTACCCTGCAACAGCTGCACGAAATCAACCAGGCGCAGGAATCGCCGCAGGCACGCACCCACATCAGCGTGCACCTGCGTGGCAACATCCGCCTGGTGCCGGTTCAGGACATCCTGTACTTCATGGCCGACAGCAAATACGTCACCGTGCGCACCACGGGCGAGGAACACCTGATCGAGGATTCACTGGTCAACCTGGAAAAGGAGTTCGGGGAAAAAGTGTTTCTGCGCATCCATCGCAACGCACTAGTCGCCACCGGCTACATCAAGGGCATTGAGAAAAGTACGGCCGGCAACTGGCAGGTGGCGCTCACAGGATTGGAGAAAAAGCTCGACGTCAGCCGCCGGCACGCCGCCGCGGTGCGTCGCTGGGCGCGTCGCTGACAGCACCGTTTCCGCCGCCTAAAGAACTTCTGATTTACTATTATTTGCCGCAAGGACGCAAAGGACGCAAAGAAAAACATGAGTTTTTATCGAGGAAACCTTTGCGTTCTATGCGTCTTTGCGGCGAAAAATATTATTTTAGGAATTGTTCAGGGCTTCCCTAACGCGTGATTTTTCTGCGCAGCTTTTCGCCGGCAGTGGCGATCGAATTCTCTAGATAGGCGCCATAGAAATCGCGCGTCGTCAGGCCGACAAGATCGGGGACGAGCGCCTCGCCATCCGGTCCGAGAAAGCGCAGGTGCGGCACTAGTGTCACGCCCTGCGAAACCGCAAACGCACGCTGGTCCATTCTGGTTCCGTCGAACGCCACCAGCGGTTGTCTCCCGCCAACCTCCACGACGCGCAGCAGGAAACGCGGCGTCTTTTCATTCTCTTTCTGTAACGGCGCCAGATAAAGGTCTTCCACCTCGCGGCAAAACGGGCAGTTCGTCGTGTGGAAAAACAACACGATGGGCAGTCGCTGCGCACGTGCCGTCCGCGCATCGGCGCGCAGGTCGACGGCCGGCGGCAACACGTCACGCGCCTGGCTGCAACTGCTTAGTAGCAGCGTACACACCAGGAACAATAGCGTGGGGAGGCGAGATAGGCGCATGTGATCGACGTGTCGCCACACGGCGGTATCGCCGCAATGGGCAGTGCAGGATGATTCCAAGACTGCTTTCGCCTAGAATAATCATGCAGACGGAAGCGGCGGCTCTCCTTTAACAGGATAACAAAAAAGCGTAGGGCTTCCCTAAATATACCGTAACACCTCCAGCCATTCACCCAGCCGAGCTTCCGACTCACCATGAACCAGCTGCGCATCAGCACCCGCAAGAGTCCGCTCGCCCTGTGGCAGGCCGAGCACGTGCGTGCACGACTCATGGCGCTGCATCCGGGCCTCAAGGTCGAGCTGGTGAAAATGAGCACCGAGGGCGACCGGATTCTGGACGCGCCGCTCGCCAAGGTCGGCGGCAAGGGCCTGTTCGTCAAGGAACTGGAACAGGCACTGCTCGACGGTCGCGCGGACATTGCCGTGCACTCGCTCAAGGATGTCACCGTGACCTTGCCCGATGGGTTGCAGATCCCGGTGATCGGCGAGCGCGAGGATCCGCGCGATGCCTTTGTGTCCACGCGCTTCGATTCACTGGTCGCCCTGCCGAAGGGCGCGCGCGTCGGTACCTCCAGCCTGCGCCGCACCTGCCAGCTGCGCGCGCTTTACCCGCATCTGGAGATCGTGAACCTGCGCGGCAACGTCAACTCGCGCCTCGTCAAACTCGACAGCGGCGAGTTCGATGCCATCATTCTCGCCTGTGCCGGTCTCAAGCGCCTCGGCCTGGACGATCGCATCCGTGCCGAACTCGCACCGGAAATACTGCTGCCCGCGGTCGGCCAAGGGGCGATCTGCATCGAGTGCCGGTCCGGTGACGCCGCCATCGAGCAGCTCATCGCCCCGCTGCATCACCGGCACACGGCGACGCGCGTCGCCGCCGAACGCGCGCTCAATGCGCGTCTCGAGGGCGGCTGTCAGGTGCCGATCGCCGCCTATGCCGAACTGCATGACGATGTGCTGCGCCTGCGCGCGCTGGTCGGCGAACCCGATGGCAGTCATGTGATCCGCGGCGAGATCGAGGGCGATGCCGCGCGTGCCGAGGCGCTCGGTGTCGACCTGGCCAACGAGCTGTTGACACGGGGTGCGCGCACGATACTCGACAAGGTCTACGGCCGTGTCTGACGAGCCCGGGGATGGGCGAGGCAGGCCGCGCCGCGAGCCGGCGGCCGAACCCGGACTGCGCGGCGTGCGGGTGCTGGTGACGCGCCCCGCGCACCAGGCCGAGGCGCTCGCGCGGAAAATCGAAGCGGCCGGCGGCGAGGCCGTGCGTTTTCCAACCATTGAAATCATCGCGCCGGCCAACACCACCGCCTTGCACGCCGTGCTCGATCGCCTGCCCGGGTTTGCCTTCGCGATTTTCATCAGTCCGAATGCCGTGCGCGAGTTTCTGCCGCTCGTGCGGGCACGCGGCGGTATTCCGTCCGGGCTGCGACTGGCCGCGGTCGGCCAGGGGACGCTGCGCACTCTCAACGAGGAAGGAATTGACAAGGTTCTGGCCCCGCTGGAACGCTTCGACAGCGAGGCGCTGCTCGAACTCCTGCCGCCCACCGCCGTGGCGGGAAAGGATATCCTGATTGTACGCGGCGAAGGCGGACACAAAAAGCTCGGCGAGAGCCTGAATGCGCGTGGCGCGCGCGTGACCTATGCCGAGTGTTACCGGCGCGTGCCGCCGCGCCAGCCCGATGCGGCAAACCTGGCGCGCCTGCTCCGCGGCGAAATCGATATTCTGGTTCTCACCAGCATTGAAGGCGCTGAAAATCTCTGCACGCTGGTGGGCGAGTCCGGGCGGGCACGGTTGCTGGCCATGCCGGTGGTGGTCGTGAGCGAACGCCTGGCGCAGACCTGCCGCGAACTGGGATTCCACGGTGATCTGCGCGTTGCCGCCCGGGCCAGCGATGCGGCGATTGTGTCCGCACTGCTTGCGTGGCGGGCCGGACAAAATTCCCTATAATGGGCCCTCGAAGGTTTTTCCCGGCCCGCTCCAACTCGCGAACCACACACCATGGCCCAAGACATCGACACCGCCCCTGCCCCGGCCGCAAAAAAGCGCGCCAGCCGCCGCACACCCGGCGCCGCCAAGCCCGCACGCACCGGCCGCTTTGCCGCCGGGCTGGCCCTGGTGCTGGCGATTATCGCCATGCTGGCGAGCGGCTATGTCAGCTGGCTGGTCAACAGCAAACGCGGTCTCAGCGACGCCAAGGGCCGGCTCGTGAATGTGGAACAGGATACCGCTGAGTTGCAGGCGCTGTCGGCGCAAATGAACCAGGAACTCACCACGCTGCGCGAAACCCAGGAAACGCTCAAAAGCGGTGTGCAGGCGCTGCACGGCGAAATCGGCAAGGGCCGGCGCACCTGGCTGATCGCCGAAACCGAGAACCTGCTGGTCATGGCCCAGCATCGGCTCAGCTACGCGCGCGACGCGCGCCAGGCGCTTGCGGCATTACGCATCGCCGATCGCCAGTTGCAGCAACTCGGCGATCCCGACTACCTGCCGGTACGCAAACTCCTGGAAACCGAAATCGCCGCCCTCGAGAGTTTTGAGCGCCTTGATCTCAGCGGCATGGCCCAGCGTCTCGGGCAGCTCGGCGCGCGCGTGAACACCCTGGCATTCGCCCCGGATCCGGTGGGCCCAACCGGCGAAACAGCAACGGACGGTGAACAGGATTTTCTGCGTGAAGTGTGGAGCGATCTGCGCAATCTGGTGAGCATCCGCACCACCACCGACGTGCGTCGTCCCTTGTTGCTGGCGGAGCAGAAATATTTTCTGCGCGAGAACCTGCGCCTGATGCTGTACGGCGCGCAGGTGGCGCTGTTGCACGGCGACTTCACAACCGTCGAATCGAATACCAAGACCGCGCGTCAGTGGCTGGGCGATTATTTCGACACAGGCACGCCCGCTGTGCAGAGTGCGGCGAATGAACTCGATGCCGTCCTCAAGGCCCGCACCGTGGACTTGCCGGACGTATCCGGCTCGCTCAAGGCATTGCGCGAAATCACCGCCACACGGACCGCGTCATGAAGACGTTGTTCGGCGTCCTGTTGCTGCTGTTCGTCGCGGCGTCGGTCACGCTCATGGTGTACAAAAATCCGGGCTATGTGCTGATCACGCGCGAACCGTACGTACTCGAAACCTCGCTCGCGGTATTCCTGCTCATTGCCGCCGCGTTTTTTGCGATCCTTTATTTCTGCGTGCGCCTGCTGGTGCGCATTGTGCGCGCACCGCACAGCCTGACGCGCTGGCGCCAGACGCGCCGCACCCGCAAGGCACGCGAGGCCTTCCTCAACGGGCTCACGCAACTGTTTGCGGGCGAGTGGCTCAAGGCCGAGAAGCAACTGGTGGCGAGCCTGCACGCCACGGACTCGCCGTTTCTCGGTTATCTCGCCGCGGCGCTGGCGGCCCAGGGTCAGGGAGATACCGACAAGCGCGATCAGTATTTGTCGCAGGCCCACCAGCATGGCGGCGCCGATACGTTGGCCACGGATTTAACCCAGACGCAGCTCCAGTTACTGGCCGGTCAAAACGAGCAGGCACTCGCCACGCTCACGCGTGTACAGGCCAGCCATCCACAACAGGCGCACGCCATGCGCCTGTTGATCGAAACATACCGGCGACTGCGCGACTGGCAGAATCTGGCGCGCCTGTTGCCGGAGGCACGGCGTGGTCGCCTGCTGCCGGACGCGGAGCTCGACGCCCTCGAGCGCTCGACACAGCGCGAGCTGCTGAACCTGCCGCTGCCGGCCGGTGCCCTCGATACCCTGCATCGGGCGTGGTCCGAGGTATCCGAAAGCGCGCGCCGGCATCAGGACCTGATCCTGGTTTATGCGCGTCAGTTGATCGTCCAGAACGCCATGGACGAATGCACGGCCCTGCTGGTCACGGCCCTCGAGCGCCAGTGGGATGAGCGTCTGGTGCGGCTGTACGGCGAGGCACGCGACACGCAACCGGCTGCCCAGCTCGAAACCGCCGAGGAATGGCTCACGCGTCACGGCGAAAGCCCGGCCCTGCTGCTCACGCTCGGACGGCTGGCGCGCCGCAACCAGCTGACCGAACGCGCGCGCGGTTATCTGGAAAAATCCATCGCCCTGGGCGCGACCGCCGAAGCGCACGCCGAACTCGGCCTGCTTTTCGAGGAGGCCGGCGACAGCGGCAGTGCCCTGAGGCATTACCGGCAGGTGCTGGACCTGTGCCGGCAGCGGCAGCAGTCGGTTCTTTCGCACCAGCCCCGCGCCGCGCTGGAAACAAGCGGCACCAACGACGACGGCTATTAAAATATAGATCCTTCAGGGTTTGGCGTATTGCCATCCGCCAGGCTTAACGCAAACCCCCTCTCCCTTGAGGGAGAGGGCGGGGGTGAGGGTGAAAATCAGCACACGCGGCGTTTCGCCCCTCTCCCTGGCCCGCACGAGGGTCGGAAGATCCTAAAAATATTTCATTAACCTAGAAAAAGCAGTCAGCCGCAGATAAACGCGGATATTCAATGCACTGCCTGTATTCGCCAGATCACCAAAAGGGTGAATGACCTGGGTGCATCAATGACATGATTCATTTGCATTTATCTGCGTTCATCTGCGGCTAAAGCCGTTCTTAGGATTAATCGTCAACCGGGCGAACCCGCCGCGGCATGCGCGCGAGCGGTGCGACGGAAACGATGCCGTCGCGCGTTTCCGGTTGTAGCGTGACATGCTCGATCCCGTAACGGGAGCCGAGCAGCGCGCGCATGGCCTCCAGTGTCTTTATCCAGTTGCCCAATTCATCGACCACCACATGCGCGGACAGCGCCGGCGCACCGGATGCCGGTGTCCAGATGTGCAGGTCATGCACCGAGATCACGCCCGGCAATGCCGCCAGATTCCGGCCGACGTCATTCAGATCGATGTTCAGTGGCACGCCCTCCATCAACACATGCAAGGCCTCGCGCAGCAGGCGCAGCGTGGAGTACAGGATGAGCGCGCAGATCAGCATCGACAGTAGCGCATCGATCGGCAACCAGCCGGTGAAAACAATCACCGCGCCGGCAATGAGCGCTGCTACCGAACCGAGCAGGTCGCCGAACACATGCAGCAGCGCGCCGCGTGTATTGATGTCCATGGCCCCGCGACTCAGGATGAACAGCACGAGGATATTGATCGCGAGTCCGGCCGCGGCGATCGCCATCACGGTCATGCCGGAGATGGGGCGCGGTGCCTGCAGACGCGCGATCGCCTCCACCACGATGCCTATCACGACCGCGAGCATGAGCAGGCCGTTCACCAACGCGGCGATCACCTCGGCGCGCGCGAATCCGTAGGAATGACGCGCCGACGGCGGGCGGCGTGCCGCCCAGGCGGCCAAGGCGGCCAGCGCGAGCGCCACGCTGTCGGAAAGCATATGACCGGCATCGCCGAGCAGGGCCAGCGACCCGGACCAAAGCCCGCCGGCCGCCTCCAGCAGGGCAAAGCCGAGTGTGAGCGCCAGCGCCACAGAGAGACCGCGCGCCGCGGGTGCGCGATGCCGGCCGCTGTGATCATGATGGTGCGTGTGTGATGCGGACATGACGCGGCGCATGAAGATGGACACCGTTACGCTACCCGCGCGGCGCGCGGCCGGCAAGTACGACACCCATCCGCGCGGGAACGGTGGACAACGCGGGGCGCTCGCGCAGCGACATTGACAAACCCGGCCGTGCTGCGTTGAATGGCGCCCGGCATCAGCTGGTCGCCGGTGACGATCCATTCCCGGCCCAGGCCGGTCTGCCGCGTACCATTTCTTGTCGTGATTTGAAGGACGCTCCGTCAAATATTTGATTATGCATCACACGACTTTGCTGCAGGTGGATGGCCTGTCCCGTTTTTACGGTCCGCTCCAGGCTGTCAAAAATATCAGCTTCGAGGTGCGGCAGGGCGAGGTGCTGGGCTTTCTCGGACCGAACGGCGCCGGCAAGACCACCACCATGCAGATGCTCACTGGCAATCTCGCGCCCAGCCAGGGACGCATCAACGTCGCCGGACACGACCTGCTCGATGACCCGCGCGCCGCCAAGGCGGCCATCGGTTACCTGCCCGAGCAGCCGCCGGTGTACCGCGATCTCACCGTGGACGAATATCTCGACTACTGCGCGGCCCTCAATCGCATTGAACGCGGCAAGCGGCGCGCGGCGCGCGCCGCCGCCAAGGACAAGTGCGGCCTGAACGACGTCGGCCGGCGCCTGATCGGCAATCTCTCCAAGGGTTACCAGCAGCGCGTCGGCATCGCCCAGGCCATCATCCATCTGCCGCCGGTTATCATTCTCGACGAACCAACCGCCGGCCTCGACCCCATCCAGATCCGCGAGATCCGCCATCTGGTGCGCGAGCTTGGCAAGGAGCACAGCGTGATTCTGTCCACGCACATTCTCACCGAGGTGCAAACAGTCTGCAGTCATGTGCAGATCATCAATAAAGGCGAACTGGTGCTGAACGTCAGCAGCGACGACCTGGCGCAACGCATGCAGTCGTCGGTGCTGACGCTGCAGTTCCGCAATACGCCCGACCTCGCGGCCATTGCATCAGTGACCGGCGTCAAGAACGTGGAAACCGTCGAGGGCGGCGGCCTGCGCGTATACCACGAACCCGCCAGCGATCCGACGGATGCCCTGGTGAAATGTTCCGTCGAACGCAATTGGGGGCTCGCCGCGCTCATCCCGCAGCGCGCCAGCCTGGAAGACATCTTTCTCGAACTCACCAAGGGCGACGCCACCCACGGCGTGGCCGCCGCGCCGCACGCCACCGGCAGCGGGGAACAGGCATGATTTTCACCATCGCCCGGAACGAACTGCGCCGCCTGTTTCTGTCGCCGCTCGCCTGGATCATTCTGGCGGTGGTGGAATTCATTCTGGCGTGGATGTTCCTGCAACACCTTGAGGGATTCCTCACGATCCAGTCGCAGTTACTGGGCATGAACAGCGAATACGGTGTCACCGAAGTGGTGGCCTCGCCGTTGTTCGGCAACGCTGCGATTGTGCTGTTGCTGGTGGTGCCGCTCGTCAGCATGCGCCTGGTCACCGAAGAACGGCGCAACAAGACCCTGGCGCTGCTGTACAGCGCGCCGCTGTCCATGACCGAAATCGTGTTGGGAAAGTATCTCGGCCTGTACACCTTCCTGCTGATCCAGCTGCTGCTGATCGCGCTCATGCCGCTGTCGCTGCTGGCCGGCGGCGGTCTCGACCTCGGCCTGCTCGCCTCCGGGTTGCTGGGCCTGGCGCTGCTGCTCGGCGGGTTCGCGGCCGTGGGGCTGTTCATGTCGACACTCACCCAGCACCAGACGGTCTCGGCGGTGAGCACCTTCGGCATGCTGCTGTTCTTCTGGCTGCTCGACTGGGCGCGCACCGGCACCGGCGGTGGCGTCCTGCCCTATCTGTCGCTGCTCAACCACACCGAGCCGTTTCTGAAAGGGCTGTTCGACACACGCGACCTGGCGTATCACCTGCTGTTCATCGCCACCTTCCTGGCCTTGAGCGTGCGGCGCCTCGACATGGACCGGCTCGGAGGCTGAGCCATGCAAACCAACCGCAAATCGCGTTTCCAGTTGCGCCTGGCCAGCACCAGCTTCGTGGTCCTGCTGCTGACGGTGGTCGGACTGCTGCTGTGGCTGTCGCGCGACGTTCACCGGCAATTCGACTGGACACACAATCATCGCAATACGCTGTCCGAGGCATCGCGCACGCTGCTCGCGACCCTGGACAAGCCGCTGCTTGTCACCGCCTATGCGCGCGACACCGAAGGCGTGCGCCGCAACATCGGCGAGCTGGTGGCGCGCTACCAGCGCTACAAGCAGGACATCGTGCTGGAGTACGTGAACCCGGATACCGACCCGGCGCGCGTGCGCGACGCCGGCGTGCGCCTCGATGGCGAACTGGTGGTCGGCTACAACGGGCGCACGGAGAACCTCAGCCAGCTCACCGAAGAGGCGTTCACCAACACACTGGTGCGCCTGGGACGCGGCGGTGAACGCTGGGTGATCTTCGTCTCCGGCCATGGCGAGCGCAGTCCCGATCGACAGGCGAACTTCGATCTTTCGTCGTGGGCGGCGCAACTCACCAAACGCGGGCTGAAAACCCGTTCCCTCGCGCTCGGCGGCCGCAACGCCATTCCGCAAAACACCTCGGTACTGGTGATCGCCAGCCCGCGCGCGAAGTTTCTTGCCAGCGAAGTCAAACAGATCGATCAATATCTGGCGCGCGGCGGCAACCTGCTGTGGCTTGCCGAGCCCGGCCCGCTGCAGGGCCTGGAGCGTGTCGCCGAATCGCTCGGTGTGGAATTTCAGCGCGGCGTGGTGGTGGATCCGGCGTCGCAGTCACTCACCGGCACGGCCGCCAATTTCATCGTCATCACGCGCTACGGCACGCACCCGGCGGTGCAGGGCTTCGAGCTGATGAGTCTGTTCCCGGAAGCAGCCGGCCTCAGCGTGCAGCCGCCCAAGGGCTGGGAACAACAGGTGATTCTGGACAGCGCGCCGGACGCATGGCTCGAAACCGGAGCATCGACCGGCAAAATCCGCTTCGACCCGGGACAGGACATCCACGGGCCGATCAACATCGCCGTATCGCTCACGCGCAGCCTGGAAGGCCGGGAGCAGCGCGTGGCGGTAATCGGCGATGGTGATTTTCTGTCCAACACCTTCCTCGGCAATGGCGGCAATCTTGAGCTCGGCCTGAATCTCGTGAACTGGCTGGGCAACGACGATGCCTACATCAACGTGCCGGCCAGCACCGCGCCGGATATGAACCTGACGCTCGCGCGCAACATCCAGATCGCGATAGTGCTCGGCTTTCTGGTGTTGCTGCCGGTCGGACTGCTGACTGGCGGCGTCACCGTCTGGTGGCGGCGCCGCAAGCGCTAATTCCGAACAAGAGCGCACCATCACTCCCTCTCCCGCGGGGCGGGAGAGGGCTGGGGAGAGGGTGGGCGGTGAGAGGGGATGTGGTTGCTCGCCAAGCTAACAAAATGGAATTGGAATAGGATCCTGCCGATGAATAACCGCTGGCTGCTCAATATCGGCCTCGCCCTGCTGGTCGGGGCACTGATTCTGCTGGTGCTCTACAAGCCCGGCACCGGCAAGGAAGCGCAAGGCACTCCGCTCACCGCCATCCATGTCGATGCCGTCCAGCGCATCAAACTGGTTCGCCCGAAGCAGCCGGAAATCGAACTGGAAAAAATTGGCGGGCATTGGCGGCTGCACGCGCCGCGCAAGGCGCGCGCCAACAGCTTTCGGGCGAATGAATTGCTGAGCCTGGCCGCCATGCGCGTCAGCACGCGGTTTCCCGCCACCCCCGCCGAACTCGGCAAATACGGCCTCGACCAGCCGCTCGCCGTGCTGTTCCTGAATGATGCCGAGATCCGTTTCGGCGGCATGCATCCGCTCGATAACCAGCTGTACGTGTTGCATGACGGCCAGGTGCAACTCGTTCCGGCTTCGGTGCTGCGCGCCGTCAGTGCCCCGCCGAATGATTTTCTCGACACCAGCCCGATCGAAGACAACGCCAAGCCGCTGGCCTTCAAATTCCCGGCCTTCAGCCTGAAACAGAACGAGCAAGGCGCGTGGGCTCGCATTCCGGAACTGAAGGGGCTCGGCAGCGACCAGGTGAACCGGTTTGTGGAGGAGTGGCGGCATGCGCGCGCCCTGTCCGCGGCACCGTACAGCGGCAAACCGGTGAAGGCACGCGTCACCCTCACGCTTGCCGACGGCGACCGGCAACGTGTCATCGAGTTCGGCGTGCTCGCCGACAAACCGGAATTTATCCTGTACCGCAAGGACGAGAAGCTCGAATACAGCTTCCCCGAGGAAACCGGGCCGCGACTGATGCAGCTGGCACCGGAATAATCCGGACCCATGCCGGAACTCCCGGAAGTCGAAACCGCGCGCCGCGGCATTGCGCCGCATCTGATCGGCCAGCGCATCGCCGGCGTGATCGTGCGCCAACGGCAGCTGCGCTGGCCGGTGCCGGCGGCGCTGGTCAAGGCCCTGCCCGGCCAGACCATCCGCGCGGTCGAACGGCGCGCCAAATATATTCTTATCCACACCGACGCCGGCACCGTGCTGCTGCATCTCGGCATGTCCGGCAGCCTGCGCGTGCTGCCCTGCCACACACCGCCGCAGAAGGCCGACCACGTCGACATCGCCCTCGCCAACGGCCAGTGCCTGCGCCTGCGCGACCCGCGCCGCTTCGGTTCGCTGCTGTGGACCACTGCCGATCCGGCGCGGCACAAGCTGCTCAGGGATCTCGGCCCGGAGCCGCTCGGGTCGGAATTCGACGGGGATTATCTTTTTGAGGCGGCGCGTGGCCGCAAGCTGGCGGTGCGCGACTTTCTGATGAACACGCGCGTGCTCGCCGGTATTGGCAACATTTACGCCAACGAATGCCTGTTCCTCGCCGGCATTCGTCCACAGCGCGCCGCCGGACGAATCACGCGCGCGCGTTATGCGCGCATGGCCACGGCGCTTCGTCAAACATTGAAGAAGGAGATTCGCGACAGCG
>Ga0105101_10000088_pt1 | contig 34118 bp, 21 predicted proteins | sample PPLLak21cMay2015_2_FD_87037 | JGI IMG/M metagenome (GOLD analysis project Ga0105101, IMG submission 87037) | Freshwater sediment microbial communities from Prairie Pothole Lake near Jamestown, North Dakota, USA - PPLs Lake P8 Core (1) Depth... | ecosystem: Environmental > Aquatic > Freshwater >... | reverse complement strand
GAGCAATCAGAACGGCCTTCTGTTTTTAAACGTATACTTAGAATCTCAGGCACCGTTATTACTTTTATTTTGTTTGTAATTATTCTCATTCTGCCCCTTGAAGTGCCAATGTTCAGAATCCCTAATCCCACGGGTAAATTTAAAGTTGGATCTTCAATTCTTTTTTTCAGGGATACGGCGCGTATTGATGCATTTTCCCCTGAGAAAAACAAATTCAGGGAACTATCTGTACGTGTCTGGTATCCTGCATCACCAGGTAACAGGGGGAAAAGGATGCCTTATATGCAAACCGATGAAGCCAGATATCTGGCGATTTATACGAAGGGGGCTGCTTTTACGCTGAGTCATTTTAATCTGATAAAAACTGACTCATATTTTAATGCAGAACCTCTTAAGGGCCCCTTCCCTGTCATTTTATATTCTCCTTCGGGTTGTATTGTGGAGAATACCACACTTTTTCAGGAACTTGCCAGTCACGGGTATATTGTGTTTAGTGTCTGTCATCCATACTGGAATGCTTTTCACTACGACGAACTAGGTCAGGTCGTACACTTTGACGTAGATAATGCGCATTATAAATCTATGTGGGAGGAAGAGGGTTCCTCAAAGGTAATCAGCATCAAGGAAGATATCACCAATGCAAAAGACCTCCAATCTAAAAAAGCAGCTCAGCAATTGCTCAACAAATATATGCCGGAAGAAGTCGCAGATATCCGTCTTTGGGCAGAAGACAATAGTTTCCTGATGGACCGGATCGAGTATAGAGCCTTTGACCAGAGAGGCATCTTGGATAATATAGATACATCTAAAGTTGGTGCAATTGGATTCTCCAAGGGAGGTACTGCCACCGGTCAGTTTTGCGTTACTGATAACAGATGCAAGGCAGGGATTAATTTAAGTGGATTCATGTTTGGTGATGCAGTGGAAAAGCCTTTTACCCGGCCTTTCATGATCATGGAAAGCGTCGAACCATCATGCACTGATTGTGATCCAATTTGTGATGTATTTTACAAAAACTCTTTAAGCGCTGCATATATGGTAAGGATAAATGATGCCAGACATGTCAATTTCAGTGACTTTTCGCTGTTGGGAGGAATAAATAAACTCCAGGGTAACATTGGTCCGATTAATGGAAAGCGTTTTCTAAAAATTCAGAATGATTATGTCCTTGCATTTTTTAATCAATATCTTAAAGGAGAGTCTTCGAATTTGCTGGATGGTTCTACGCGGAAGTATGAGGAAGTTATTTTTAAGTTAAGAAATACCCAATCCAACTGAGCAAGATCAGACTATGGTCTATCGTAGTAATAAAAGATAAGTTTTCTTCTGGGAGAGGAGGGCTATGGTGATCAGGTTGGTGCATGGAGGATTATTTCATGATCCTCTATGAGTAACAGCCCAAAGAAAAAGCTCTGCATCAGCCTGCAAAATTATCTTTTATAATAAAAAGAAATTAAGGTAAGGTAAGTCCCTCTCCCCCGGGAGAGGGATTTAGGGTGAGGTAAAAAGGAGGATTAAGCCTCACTTCGCCCGCCGGAGCCTTCGGCATAGGCGGGCTCCGTTCGGCTTGATCCTCAGGAGAGTGCTTAACAAAGAAAAAGCCAGGCCCCGCTTCGCGTGGCCACGGCTTTATTTGTTTCCATCCTCTTTCAAGAGCAAGCTCTTGACGAGTCTGAAAACAAAAAAGCCGGGCACTTCGTGCCTGGCTTTTTCTTTGTAGCGGAGGGAGGATTCGAACCTCCGACCTTTGGGTTATGAGCCCAACGAGCTACCACTGCTCCACCCCGCAGTTTTATGGTGGGTGCAAAGTTAAAACTAGTTATACAATTACCAAAGGAAATACTCTTTTTTTTACGATTTTATTAGTATGTTTGTCATAGGCGGAGTCCGGAGTCCGAAGTCCGAAGTCCGAAGTCCGAAGTCCGGAGTCCGAAGTTGAGTTACTAAGGTTAAAAATTAATCATGTTAAAATCTTCCGACTTCCGACTTCCGACTTCTGACAAACTACAAGGAACTGGTTAACTAACATAACTGAAACAATAAAAGCTATGCCACGAGTATTCAAAGCAACCGAAATCGAGAAGGAGGAGAAAGAAATAAAACGCGATTACCTCGACCGGCATATGCCACATGTAATGTGTGCCGACCAGGTGAAGAGAGGTGAGAAATTCGCAGTCAAGGTCAGAATGGGCGAGGAGTATACCCATCCCGATGAGCACGAACATTTTATAAGCGTGATCCAGCTGTGGAACCGTGAAACCCTCCTGGCAGAAGTACGCTATACAGCAGGTGTATACGGGAACCTGCCATCCCATACCGAAGTTGATTTCTATATTGTGGCGCCTGATGTGTCAATGAATCTGTCGGCCATGGCAGTCTGTACCAAACATGGCTTATGGCAGAGTGAAGATAAAACTGTAAAGGTTATTTAGCCGGGAATATCCCTCTTTTTTCAGCCTTTAACCAAATTGATCGTGCAGGATTATTATCTTTGCAAGCTTGTCATTTTTAAAATTATGGCAAAAAACGACAAAAAGAAAAGTAACTGGCGGGATAAATACAGGTTCTCTGTTGTTAATGATACCACTTTTGAGGAAGTCTGGAGAATAAGGCTTACCCAGTACAATGCTTTCCTTCTCATAACAGCACTTGTACTGGCCATTATCGGAGCCACTGCATCATTAATGGCTTTTACCAGCCTGCGGGAAATTATCCCTGGTTATCCCGATGTTATCATGAAGCGTAACATACTCATGAGTGCTATCCGTCTTGATTCACTCGAGCGGGAGCTTGTACTGAGAGACAAGTATTTTGCCAACCTTAATGCAATAATATCGGGCAAGGAACCGGTCGGTCTGTATTCAGCACAGGACACAACCGGGTATTACAATGAAATATCCTTCAGGAGAATTCCCGAAGATTCGGCTCTGCGGGCGCGGGTGGAAAAGGATGAAAGATACAATCTTACACTAGGATCTTCGTCGGAAGAACCTGAAACCACAAGCCTTGCGGGACTTCATTTCTTTCCGCCTGTCAAAGGGATCATTTCGGGCAAATATGATATTCGCCTGAAGCATTATGGAACCGATATTGTGACCAGACCGAAATCACCTGTATCCGCAGCACTTGATGGCACTGTAATATTCACGGGATGGACAATGGAGACCGGATTCGTCATCCAGGTTCAGCACCCGAACAATATTGTATCAGTGTATAAGCATAATGCAACCCTCCTGAAAGAGACCGGCGATCTTGTCCGTGCAGGAGAACCTATTTCCATTGTTGGCGGATCCGGAGAGCTTTATACATCAGGTCCGCATCTGCATTTTGAGATCTGGTACAAGGGAAGTCCTCTTGATCCTGAAAAACACATTTTATTTTAATTCATCAGCTCTGAATATGCCGGGGAAAATTGCATTATTGGGATCGACCGGATCAATCGGAACTCAGACACTTGATGTCATTTCAAGATACCGGGAAGAATTTAAGGTTGAGGTCCTCACCGCGTACGAAAATGTCGATCTGCTTTCGAGACAATCCAGGCAATTTCTTCCTGATTCTGTTGTTATAGGGAACGAAAAACATTACAAAAAGCTAAAGGAAAGCCTCAGGGACACCAGAGTAAAAGTCTATGCTGGCTACGATGCAATTGAACAGGTAAGTGCAGGATCAGATGCTGATTTAGTTTTAACTGCCATAGTAGGATATTCAGGACTGAGATCCACCATAGCGGCTATCCGGGCAGGTAAAAGAATAGCACTTGCAAACAAGGAAACCCTTGTCGTTGCAGGTTCGGTGATTAATAATCTCTTAAAAGAATCCGGAAGCAACATTATCCCTGTTGATTCGGAACACTCGGCTATCTACCAGTGCCTTGCCGGTGAAGATAGAAACTCTGTCGAAAGAATAACCCTGACTGCTTCGGGCGGACCCTTCCTGAATACCCCGGCTGAAATGATCAAAAGGGTCAAACCCTCTGATGCACTGAAACATCCTAACTGGAATATGGGTGATAAAATTACTGTTGACTCGGCAACAATGATGAATAAAGGAATGGAAGTTATTGAAGCTAAATGGCTCTTCAATCTCGATCCGGAACAGATCAAGGTGATCATACACCCTCAGTCGATAATCCACTCCCTGGTTCACTTTACAGATGGTTCAGTAAAAGCCCAGCTGGGAATTCCTGATATGAGAATTCCGATACTTTATGCACTTAGTTATCCCCGCAGGCTGAAGTCTGATCTTCCGCGCCTCGAGTTAAATAAATGTTCTTCTTTTACGTTTTTTGAACCGGATCTGAAGAAATTCCGGAACCTCTCCCTGGCATTTCAGGCTCTGCAGGCAGGAGGAAATATGCCCTGTATCATGAATGCCGCAAATGAAATAGCTGTTAAAGCATTTCTTGACGGGAAGATAGGTTTTATGCAGATGTCCGATGTTGTCGAATATACTATGGAGAAAGATGGTTACATTTCTTCACCTGGTCTGGAATCTCTTGAATTAACTGACAGACAGGCCAGAGAAATTGCTGATAAGTTCATAAATAAACTTCTGAATTAAAAATGACTGTACTGATTAAAATACTTCAACTCCTGCTGAGTTTGTCAATTCTTGTAATTGTACATGAGATGGGACATTTTCTCCTGGCTAAATTATTCAAAACAAGAGTCGAGAAATTCTACCTGTTTTTTGATCCATGGTTCTCCCTTTTCAAATTCAAAAAGGGGGAAACGGAATACGGATTAGGCTGGCTGCCACTTGGCGGATATGTAAAGATATCCGGTATGATAGACGAATCGATGGACAAGGAACAGATGAAACTCCCGCCCCAGCCATGGGAGTTCAGATCTAAAAAATCATGGGAACGGCTTCTCATAATGTTGGGAGGAGTCGTTTTCAATTTTGTCTTCGCAATGCTGATCTATGTCATGGTCCTTTATACCTGGGGTGAAACATACCTTCCAACCTCCAGCGTGAAGTATGGAATAGTGACCGATTCGGCTGGATATGAGCTTGGCCTTAAAAATGGCGACAAAATATTATCAGTTGATAATCAGTATATTGAGAATTTCGCGCAGATTGCTTCCAATATTGTTCTGAACGACCGGAAATCAATTCAGGTCGAACGTGACGGACAGGTTCTTAATATTCCGGTTAATCTTGAATATACTAAGAAAGTACTGAAGAGGCAGGGGGTGATCGAACCCAGAACCCCTTTCGGACCTTTTATAGTTTCGTCCTATGGAAAGGAGTCCCCGGCTAAAGCTTCCGGTGTCCTTGTTGATGATGAACTTATAGGACTTGATAACCAGAAATTTACCTGGTATGATGAATTTCAGAATTACCTGGCACAGCATAAGAGCCAGCCGGTAATTGTGAATCTCCTCCGTAAAGGAGAACCTGTCGATATAACTGTTACCCCGACCGTTGCAGGTTTTCTTGGGATTGTGAGAACATGGTCATTCGATAAGGTTTTTGAGTTCAGGACCATCAGGTATGGTTTTCTTGAATCGATCCCTGCGGGAATCAAAATGGGCTTCACGACTATTGCTGATTATCTTAAACAGTTCAGGCTCATTTTTTCGAGACATACGAAAGCCTATGAATCACTGGGAGGATTCATTACTATCGGGAGCATTTTCCCGGGTGTCTGGGACTGGCAGTCGTTCTGGACGCTGACAGCCTTCCTTTCCATAATCCTTGCTGTAATGAACATATTACCGATTCCGGCACTTGATGGCGGACATGTAATGTTTCTGCTCTTTGAGGTGGTAACCGGACGAAAACCAAGTGATAAATTCATGGAATATGCCCAGATTACAGGAATGGTTATTTTGTTGTCACTTCTTATCTTTGCGAATGGTAACGATATAGTCCGGCTGATCAGGAATTTCTTTTAATTATATTTAACTTGTTATTGATTAAAGTATTTATAACTTTGCAAAAATTCTAATACGTACAGCGATGGGAAAGATTGGTATGACAGAGATAATTCTGATTCTGCTTGTGGTTGTTCTTCTTTTCGGAGGCCGCAAAATTCCTGAACTGATGAAAGGTATCGGACAGGGAATGAAAGAATTCAAGAAGGCTTCAAAGGTTGATTCCAAGGAGGAGTAGCAGGAGTCTTAAAGAAGGAATATTCTTATTTCAGAATAATTAAAGAGCTGGGACAGCTCTTTTTTTATTTCTTTTAATCCAATGCATATCAGATGTTTAACAAGAATTAGCCCCCCTTCAGGGGGGTCAATCCTTGGGCAAGGGGGGTTGGGGGGTCGATTGTTGGGCAGGGGGGTTTGGAGGGTTAATAATCTCATATTTCTGATTCCTTCTTACCGGTTTAAATCCTGCCTCCCTTATTATTGTCTGCAAATCAACCGCGCTGAAACGGTTGGAGGATCCGGCTGCACTCACAACATTTTCCTCAATCATTATTGAGCCGAGGTCATTTGCCCCGCAATGAAGCGAGAGCATTCCGATCTCCTTCCCGACTGTAAGCACCGATGCCTGGATATTTCGGATGTTAGTGAGCATTATCCTGCTGATAGCCATCAATCTTAAATAATCGGATCCGTTATAACTGCTTCCGATCCCTTGTTTTTCCTTCAGCACAGTGCCTTCGTCACGAAATGGCCATGGTACAAATGTGATAAATCCGTAATTTTTTTCCGGTTTTTCTTCCTGCAGTTCCCTTAGCTTTGTCAGATGCTCTATCCGTTCCCTGATAGTTTCTATATGGCCGTACATCATTGTAGCTGATGTTGGCAGATTCAGCCTGTGTGCAACTCTCATCACCTCCAGCCACTCTTCTGATGTAGCTTTCGCGGGAGAAACTATTTTCCTTACCCTGTCGGACAGGATCTCGGCGCCGGCTCCGGGCAGCGAGTCAAGCCCGGCCTCAATCAGATGCGAGAGGATATCCTCGAATGTTGTTTCTTCCTTTTTCGCGAGATACACAACTTCCGGTGGTCCAAGTGCATGCAGCTTCAACGAAGGATACAGATCCTTAAGGGTCCTGAAAAGACGGGTGTAAAAATCAAGTCCCAGATCAGGATTCATCCCTCCCTGCAAGAGCAATTGATCTCCTCCAAGTCTGTACAGTTCGTCAATTTTATTGATGTACTCATCAGTTGTAGTGATATATGCATCTGCGGAGTTTTTTTTCCTGCAGAAGTTACAAAATGTGCATTGCGAGAAGCAGATATTGGTAATGTTTACATTCCTGTCGATCATCCAGCCAACCATGTTCCCCGGATTATGAAGAAGCCTGAGTTTATCAGCCACAAACATAAGCTCGTTCAAAGAGGCCTCCTTATACAGGTATTCTCCTTCATCTGAGCTGAGGGGGATGAGGTTCAGAGCTTTGTCATACAGAGATTCTGTGAGCATTTTAACCTGCTTTACTCCGGTAAAGGTAACGCTTTGAAAACGAAACAATCAATTATTTGTTTAACTTTGAAAACTTAATAATTCCGGAACAAAATTATGAAACCCGAAATAATCAAAATATCCCAAATATCTCCTGATCAGTCAGTTGTATGTATTTTAGGAAAAGATATAATACCAGAGTCAATCAGACTGAGCAAAGCAGAAAAAGAGTATTCTCTTAAACAGCTCCGGGCAGGAGAAAAATCGGTTTTTATAAACTCATATTTCAAATGTACATACCTTGTAAAAGTAAAAGAAGGATCGGAAATTTTCAGAACTAAAGAGGAACTCCGCAAGGCCGCATCGGGATTAAAGAAACTTATAAAGGATAATAATCATACTGAACTTGTTATTACTTCAGACAAGGTATATAAGGAAGCTGTGGAAGATTTCACTGAAGGACTTCTTCTGAGCTTTTACTCCTTCGACAAATATAAGACCCGGGAAGATGAGGATGACAAAAAAAACTATCCTTCAAAGCTTTTGCTGTACTGTGATTCCGGAAAAACTGAATTAAAATGGCTCAACGATCTGACAGACGCGGTTTATTTTGCCCGCGATCTGATAAATGAACCTGTTAATCATCTTAATACAGCTGTTCTGGCATCGGAAATCCAGAAGGCAGGTAAAAATGCAGGGTTCAAAGTTGAGGTTCTCAACAAGGGAAAGATAGAAGCTTTGAAAATGGGCGGGCTCCTTGCAGTTAACAAGGGTAGCGTCGATCCGCCTGCTTTCTGCATTCTGGAGTGGAATCCGGCAAAACCTGTAAACAGGAAGCCGCTGATACTGGTGGGTAAGGGAATCGTTTATGATACCGGCGGACTGAACATCAAAACAGATAATTACATGTCGCAGATGAAAAGCGATATGGCAGGGGCAGCAACCGTTACATCAGTTTTTTATACTGTTGCAAGGAACAAAATCCCGCTGCATCTGATAGGATTGATCCCGATAACCGACAACCGGCCGGGTGGCAACGCTTACACACAGGGCGACATAATCACCATGTTCAACAAGATGACGGTGGAAGTGGGAAACACTGATGCAGAGGGACGCCTGATCCTTGCCGATGCAATAAGCTATGCATCCAAATACAAGCCTGAGCTGATCATCGACATTGCAACTCTCACAGGGTCAGCTGCCATGACATTCAGCAATCAGGCGATAGCAATGATGACGAATGCTGACAAAAAGTATATCTCATTACTGGAAGATTGCGGGAACCTCGTTTATGAACGGGTTGCCCAGTTACCTTTCTGGGAGGAGTACAGTGAAATGATAAAATCGACGGTTGCGGATATACGGAATATCGGAGGCCGTGAAGCCGGAGCAATCACTGCCGGAAAATTCCTTGAACGTTTTACCGAATTTCCGCTCATACATCTGGATATAGCCGGAACCGGGATCCTCAAAAAGGATGATCATTACAGAATAAAAGAAGGCCCGGGTTCCGGTGTTCGGCTGCTGTCAACCTTTTTGAAGCAACTGGCGGCAGGTTACAAAAAAATGAATTGACATCTATGGAAACAAAACAGATAATTGCCGGAATATCACACGGTGACATAAATGGCATAGGCTATGAGGTAATAATTAAAACCCTCATGGACCCTAGGATCAATGATATTTGTGTGCCAATTGTTTATGGTTCGCCGAAAGTAGCCGCATATCATCGTAAGGCTTTGAATATAAATAATTTCAGCTTCAACAATATCAGATCAGCCGAGGAAGCTCATTCAAAAAAAGCAAATATGATCAACTGCCTCGACGACAATGTCAGGGTTGAACTTGGTAAATCGACTCCACAGGGTGGAGAGGCAGCTCTGATATCTCTCGAAAAAGCACTTGATGATCTGAAAAATGGTAAAATAAATGTTCTGGTAACGGCCCCGATAGATAAAAAGAACATTCAGTCTGAAAAATTTAACTTCAGCGGGCATACTGAATATCTCAAATCAAAAGCAGGTGCTGAGGATGTCCTGATGTTCATGATCAGTGAAAACATGAGGATTGGATTTGCGACAGGACATATCCCGCTGAGGAAAGTACCCGGGATACTAACAATTGATCTGATAGTCCGCAAGTTAAGGCTCATGAATCATTCCCTGAAACTTGACTTCGGTATCCGGAAGCCCACGATAGCAGTACTGGGACTCAATCCCCACGCAGGTGATAATTCCCTTCTGGGTTCAGAAGAAACAGATGTTATTATTCCTGCGATAAGGCAGGTGGAAAAAGAAGGCATTATGGCGTTCGGTCCGTTCCCTGCCGATGGATTCTTTGGTGCCGGATCATTTGCAAAATTTGACGGAATTGTGTCGATGTATCATGATCAGGGTTTATCTCCGTTTAAAGCATTGTCATTTGATTCGGGTGTAAACTTTACAGCAGGTCTGCCCTTTATCAGAACGTCGCCGGTACATGGAACTGCATTTTCGATAGCGGGATTGGGCGAGGCTTCAGAAAACTCATTCCGTCAGGCAATATACCTTGCCTGTTCCATTTTCAGGAACAGGCAGATGTATGACGAAATAACAAAAAACCAGCTTAAACATCAGGATATTGAAATTCATACAGACAGAGTCGATGAACTGCCTCCGGAAATCTTAAATTCTGAACAAGCCTTATGATCGACTATATAAAAGGTACTGTCACCCGGGTGACACCAACTTTCCTGATAATTGAAACCGGCGGTATAGGCTATTACATAAATATCTCCCTCAACACCTATACTAAACTCGAAGGGAAGACCGAGTTCAGGATTCTTATACACGAAGTAATAAGGGAAGACGCCCATCAGCTTTTCGGTTTCGCCGACAAAGAAGAAAGAGACATTTTCCGGTTACTGATATCGGTTTCCGGTGTCGGAGCTTCAACTGCAAGGATGATGATTTCTTCCCTGAATCCGGAAGAAATTGAGAAAGCTGTGATCGGATCAGATGTTAACACGCTTAAGAGCGTAAAAGGTATAGGACTAAAAACTGCCGAAAGAATTATTGTAGACCTGAAAGACAAGGTTGGTAAACAATCCGGAACCGGTGAAATATTTGCGCTTGCAGACAATACAAGACGCGAAGAAGCGTTATCTGCTTTAGTTATGCTTGGGTTTGCCAGAGGCGCTGTCTTAAAAACACTAGACAGGATAGTGAGGGAAGAAAAGAACCTCACCGTCGAGGAAATAATCAAGAGAGCGCTGAAGAATTTGTAGTACAGAATATACACCGGATTGGGATCAGGGAAATCATATAGAAATCTTCTGGTATGTTTTTGCCTTGTTCTGCTTACTTTCCTTAACTGTAATTTAAGGGAAGCAGCCGGACAGGTTCCGACTCGATCCACAGCAAATCAGGATACAACCCCGCGTTCTGTCTTAAAACTGCAGGATGTTTCGGGTATTCCCTGGGAAAACAGGGAAAAATCTCCACTTTTCCTTGATAATCCCTCGAATATTAAATCAAATGTCATCTACGATCCTGTAAAGAACGAATATATACTCTACCAGAAAGTAGGTGCATTTGACTATCGTACCCCGGTTCATATGAGCCCTGAGGAGTTCAGGAAATATGAATTCGGAAGAGCTATGCGTGATTACTGGCAGTCGAGAATATCAGGCGACCAGGCAGGTTTCAGATCTACACTTATTCCACAGATTGAAATAGGAGGGGAGGCTTTTGATAAAATATTCGGAAGTAATACTATAAATATTATTCCACAGGGATCCGCAGAGCTGATCTTCGGGATCAATATATCCCGGACTCAGAATCCGACACTTTCGGAGAAGCTCAGAACTATTCCGACCTTCGACTTTAAGGAGAAGATACAGATGAATGTTACCGGAACAATTGGTGACAAAATGGAACTTGGCGTCAATTACAACACTGATGCTATGTTTGAGTTTGAGAACAGGACAAAGCTCCAGTACTCAGGTAAGGAGGATGAGATCCTGAAAAAAGTTGAAGCAGGTGATGTTACACTTCCTCTTACAGGGACCCTTATCACAGGCAGTTACAGTCTTTTCGGACTTAAGACCGAAATGCAGTTCGGCAAGCTGACAATGACCACAGTACTTTCACAGCAAAAGGGAGAATCGTCGGTGATACAGGTGGAAGGCGGTGCGCAGCAGACTCAGTATGAGATCTATGCGGATGATTACGAAGCTAACAGACATTTCTTCCTGGCCCAGTTTTTCAGAGATATCTATGATGATGCCCTGAAGAATATGCCCATTGTGAGTTCAGGTGTAAATATTGAACGTATCGAAGTCTGGGTTACAAATAAGACGAGCCGTTTTGAAGAGGGAAGCAACAGGAATATAGTTGCATTCATGGACCTTGCCGAAAACAGAAATCATATATTTAATAATGTTCCGGAGTTTCAGGAATCGCCGGGAGTTGCAGTATTTCCTGATAATGGTGCAAATATGCTCTATGATCAGCTCAACTCGGCATATACAGGGGTCAGGGACGTGGATCAGGTGACAAATGTGTTTGATCCGCTTTACCCGGGATTCCAGATCGGCCGTGATTATGAAAAGATAGAAAATGCCCGCAAGCTGAATGAGAGGGAATATGCGATAAACAGGCAGCTCGGATATGTTTCCCTCAACACTGCGCTGAATACTGATGAAGTACTGGCTGTAGCATATGAATATACCTTGAATGGAAAGGTCTATAAAGTAGGTGAATTTTCAACTGACGGGATTGTTGCACCGCAGACACTGATACTGAAATTGCTTAAAGGTACAACACTTACTCCCAGGATTCCTACATGGGACCTGATGATGAAGAATGTCTACTCCCTTGGGTCCGGAAGACTTGAAACAAGCGAATTCGAACTGAATATTCTTTACCAGGATGACAATACCGGCAATTCAATCAATTATCTTCCGGAGGGAAAACTGCAGGACATGGTCCTTCTTCAGGTCATGGGACTTGATAACCTGAATTCGCAGTTGGACAGGGAACCGGACGGGTACTTCGATTTCATTCCGGGAGTAACCGTTATGGTCGAAAGGGGTAAAATAGTTTTTCCTGTACTTGAACCGTTCGGGAGCCATCTCAGTAATAAAATAAACAATGCCAGCCTGGCTGCTAAGTATGTATTCCAGGAACTCTACGATTCGACACAGACCGTGGCACGTCAGATGGCTGAGAAAAACAAGTTCGTACTTACCGGGCAATACAAATCTGAATCAGGTTCTGAAATAAGACTGAATGCTTCCAATATCCCAAGAGGATCTGTCAAAGTAACTGCAGGTGGTGTGGTGTTGAATGAAAACACCGATTATACGGTTGATTACAATATGGGATCAGTAAGAATAATCAACTCAGCCCTGATTGAATCGCAAACTCCCATACAGGTTTCGCTCGAAAGCAACCAGTTTTTTGGTTTTCAGACAAAGACACTTGTAGGAACACATCTTGACTATCGTTTTTCAGATAATTTTAATATGGGAGGTACCATTCTGCGCCTCACGGAAAGACCTTATACACAGAAGGTTAATTTTGGCGAAGAACCTATCTCCAACACCATTTGGGGTCTGAATACCTCTTATAAAACGCAATCCCAGGTCCTGACCAACATAATTGACAAAATTCCATTTCTGGAAACCAAAACTCCGTCATCGCTCTCATTTTTCGGTGAATTTGCCCACCTGATCCCGGGCCATTCAAGAGCGATCTCGAGTGCAGGCAATTCGTATATTGACGATTTTGAAGCCAGTGAGATACCGCTTGACCTCAAGTCGTTCAATGCCTGGACTATCGCAAGCATACCACAAGGACAGGACCTGGTTTTTCCTGAAGCCAGGTTTAATGACAATCCGGCAAGCGGCTTTAACAGGGCTAAAATAGCCTGGTATGTTATAGATCCGCTCCTGCTGCGTAATGGATCTTCAACACCTGAGCATATAAGGCAGAATCCCGATTTGCAGTCAAGCCATTTTGTGAGAGAGATCTATGAAAATGAGATTTTCCCGTATCGTGAAAGCCCAAGCGGGATACCAACAAACATTACAGTCCTCAATGTGGGATTCTATCCTGACGAAAAAGGCCCATATAACTATGACACTGATCCCGGGCTCTATTCAGGAGGTATGAATTCCGATGGAAAGCTCAACAACCCGGAATCGAGATGGGGAGGTATCATGAGGGAGGTCCTTACAAGCGATTTTGAAACGGCAAACATCCAGTATATTAAATTCTGGCTTATGGATCCGTTTGTCGAGAATCCGGCACATACAGGTGGAGATCTTTATATAAACATGGGCAATATTTCAGAAGATATTCTCCGTGACTCAAGAAAAAGCTTTGAAAACGGATTACCGGGATCGCCGATCCCTGACAATATAGATACTACATCATGGGGAAGGGTCCCGACAGTTCAGGCTGTTGTCCATGCATTCGACAATGCACCTGAATCGAGACTATACCAGGACGTAGGATTCGATGGTTTGAGAAACGAGGACGAGCAGACTTTTTTTGAGGAGTACCTTCAGAAATCCCAGGTAATCGCAACCCCTGAAACATATGAGGAGATATTAAAGGATCCATCCGGGGACGATTTTCATTATTTCAGGGGATCTGATTTTGACTTACAGGAACTGGGGATATTGGAGAGATACAAGAAGTACAACGGACAGGATGGCAACTCCCCGACATCGGAAATGTCACCGGAATCTTACCCTACTTCCGGTTCAACGCTGCCGGATATGGAAGATATAAATCGCGATAATACCCTGAGTGAAACGGAAAGTTATTATCAGTACAGGGTAAGCCTGAGACCTGAGGATATCAAAGTAGGGTCAAATTTTGTTGTTGACGAAATAGAGTATGAAGCCACCCTGGCAAACGGAAATAAATCAAAAGTGACGTGGTACCAGTTTAAGATCCCGATAACCGATTACCAGAGGATCGTTGGTTCCATAAATGATTTCAAGTCAATCCGTTTCCTGAGAATGTATATGCGTGGATTTAATGAACCTGTGATAATGCGTTTTGCTGATCTCGACCTTGTAAGGGCGGAATGGAGAAAATACAACATCTCATTCATGGAGGGAGGCGAGAGAGTGACAATCCCTGAAGCAACCGACGGAACTTTTGAGATAAGTTCGGTAAGCATTGAGGAGAATTCAGGTAAGGAACCTGTAAATTATGTGCTTCCTCCCGGCTTCACGCGAATAACTGATCCTTCGAATCCACAACTGAGGCAGCTTAATGAGCAATCGATGGTACTGAGGGTTCAGAATCTTGAAGATGGCGATGCACGGGCTGCCTTCAGGAACCTGAACCTCGACATCAGACAGTATCGTCAGCTGCGGATGGAAGTCCATGCCGAAGCAATGATAGGCCAGCCTCTTGCCGATGATGAACTGACGGCATTCATAAGAATAGGTTCCGACTATAAAAGCAATTTCTACGAATATGAGATTCCGCTTAAGCTGACTCCTCCGGGACGCTATAGCAATAAAGAGGACGAATCGAGAGCCATCGTATGGCCCGAAGCCAACAGCTTCAACATTGATCTGTCCCTGTTCCAGGAAGCCAAGCAGGAACGTAATAAAAGGATGCTGGATCCAGGATCATCGCTGGCTGTATCTGATGTTTTTGTATATGTAAATCAAGGTCACAGGATTTCTGTTTCCGGTAATCCTAACCTCAGTAATGTTAAGGTTATAATGGTGGGGGTGAGGAATCCTATAAAAACCAGAAATCCTGCTAGGGATGACGGAAATCCCAAATGGGGAGAAGTGTGGGTCAATGAGTTGAGACTCAGTGATTTCATTGAAAACGGCGGTTGGGCAGCCAATGCTCACCTGCAGGCACGCCTTGCTGATTTCGGAACTGTGGATATGGTCGGCCAGACAAGCACACCAGGGTGGGGAAGCATCGAAAAGAAAGTCAATGAACGAAGCAAGGAGCAGATAATAAAATACGATCTCTCATCCACCCTCGAGCTTGGTAAATTTTTCCCTGAAAAGGCTGGTGTCAGACTTCCAGTTTATGTGGGATTTTCGGAAACCAGGATCCGGCCACAGTATAATCCCCTCGACCCCGACATATTCCTTGATGATGCCCTCATCAACTCAAGCGACAGTTTTGCCCGCGACTCAATAAAGTCTATAGCGGAAGATTTTGCGCAAAGGAAGACAATAGCCGTAAGCAACGCCGGGGTGACGAGAACGGGAGAGAAACCCCGTCCATGGAACCTGGCAAACCTCAGCGTAAACTACACCTATAACGAAGTTTACAGGAGCAACACAAAGACCGAGATCGATGTTGAAAAGAATTACCGTGGCGGGCTGAACTATAACTATGAGGCACAACCAGCCAATGTGGCGCCATTTAAAAATGTGAAATTCCTAAATGCTCCGGTTTTCAGACTGATTAAGGATTTCAATTTCTATGTCTTCCCAAGAAGCATTGCATTCAGGACCGACCTGAACCGTTATTACAATGAAGTGAAGACCAGAAATATAAATAATCCGTATCTCAGGATCACACCAACATTTAAAAAGGATTTTGAATGGAACCGGATGTTTGATTTCAAGTATGATATCACACGGCAGCTGAAAGTGGATTTTACAGCAAACAATCTTGCAAGGATCGATGAACCTGCGGGAGGAGTTGACAGAAGAAGATACAGCACACAGTATGACAACTGGCGCGATTCCGTGATAACAAATCTTAAAAACTTCGGAAGAACCACAAACTATAACCATTTCGTAAATGTTACCTGGTCCCTGCCTGTGAACAAGCTTCCATTATTATCATGGGTCAATGCAAATGCACGTTACGGATCCGATTATACCTGGCTGGCAGGCCCGATCTATCCCGACAGTATGAATATCAATATCGGGAATTCGATTAAGAATCATAATGAGCTCACACTCACTGCGATGGCTACGCTTACAACACTTTATGGCAAATCAAAATTCCTGAAGCAGATAGAGAACAATACAAGACCTGATGCAGCCCAGAGGATGAAACGCGATTACAAAACAGTAACATGGTCAAGAAGCAATATTAGTTTCAGACCTGATGCTGTCAGGGGTATTATGCATAACCTTCGGACATCAGACGTTAAGATAAAAGTGACAAACAAGGAAGGTGTAGAGGTTAAGGGAAAAGCAGATGTGGTTAATGAGAACAGGATAAATTTTACAACTACAGAACGTGTAGACGGAGCGAAAGTGGAAATAGAGGGAAAAGTGCCGGTAAAACGTAATCCGCTGATCATAACCGGGGAATATCTTATCAGGGCTTTGATGGGCATAAGAAGTGTAAGCCTGACTCTTACTTCTTCACAGGGTCAGTTCCTCCCGGGGTATATGCCCGGGACAAAATACCTTGGTATGCAGGTTTACGACGACGCTCTTGCACCAGGGTGGCCGTTTATTCTGGGGTACAGCGATAAAAGCTTTTTCGACAAGGCAGTTACAAACGGATGGCTGTCAAAAGATACACTGCTTAATACTCCGGCAACTTTCAATAATAGATTTGACCTGTCTGCCCGCGCACAGATTGAACCATTCCCGGGAATGAGGATCGATGTCAATGCTGACAGACGGTTCCTTGAAGGAGCCAGCTCCTATTACATAGCTGATGGCTTTGGTAATTTCCCCGACAGCACACGAAACAAAGTGGTTAGCGGAAGTTTTTCAATATCAGTTATTTCGTGGGGAACAGCTTTTGAAAAGATCACAAAGGAAAATGATTATATCTCTCCCACTTTTGAAAAATTCAAGGAGAACCTTATAGTAATATCTGAACGGAGGGCTGGGGAAAGGAACAGGATTGATCCGGGCTATGATCCGGATATTGATCCGGTAACAGGAGAACGGGTACCAGGTCCCTTTAAGAGCGGGTATGGCAGAACATCCAGGGAAGTCATGGTACCGGCATTCATTGCTGCTTATACTAAAACAAGCGTAAGTAAGGTACCGCTCGAAACATTTCCGTCTGCGCTCAGAATGATGCCCAACTGGAGGATTACCTTTGACGGCCTGTCAAAATTTGAGTTCGTCCAGAAAGCATTCAGGTCAATAAATATTTCGCACCAGTACAGGAGCACCTACCAGATCGGAACTTACACATCAAACCTCAGCTATCTGACTGATGATAATGGAATCAACAACATCCGTGACCTGCAGAACAACTATATTCAACAATTTGAGATCAATGTTGTAACACTGAATGAGCAATTCAGCCCATTGATAAATGTTGACATGAACTGGAAGAACAGTCTCACCACAAGGTTTGAGTGGAGAAAATCACGCACAGTATCCCTTAACCTGACAAGCAACCAGATAGCCGACGCCCGTATCAATGAACTTATTTTTGGCGCCGGATACAGGTTTGACGATGTTCAGATAATCCTCAAAACGGGCGGTGGTCAGAAGTCTCTCAAAAGTGATCTGAATCTCCGCTTTGACCTGTCAATAAGGGATAACAAGACGCTTGCCAGAAAGCTTGTTGAAGACGTTAACCAGCCGGTTGTCGGGCAAAAAGTTTTTACCGCAGGCCTCAGCGCCGATTATGTTCTGAGTGACAGATTCAACCTTCAGGTCTTTGCCGATCACACTATGAATAATCCTTTCGTAGCCAGCACTTTTCCGACATCAAATACTAATTTCGGATTCAGCCTTAAATTCACTCTTGTCCAGTAAAACCAGTAGGATTGACTTCAAAAACTCTCTTTTATCAATTTGTGATAGGAAAAAATATCTTATTTTTGACAGGTGATGACATTTGAAACAAATCTAACTCTTAAAAATCTCCGATATGAATATTCCCGAAAACTTATTGTATACAAAAGACCATGAATGGCTTCGCATTGAAGGTGAAACCGGTTATGTAGGTATCACCGATTTTGCACAGGGTGAACTGGGCGATGTAGTCTTTGTAGAGATCGAAACAGTTGGTGAAACCCTTAAGAAAGAGGAAGTTTTCGGAACCATCGAAGCGGTAAAAACAGTATCCGACCTGTTTATGCCTGTGGGGGGCGAGGTCCTCGAAGTCAATCCTGCGCTTGAAGAATCGCCGGATGTGATAAATAAAGATCCTTATGGCAAAGGCTGGATGATCAAAATCAGTATCATTGACAAGTCAGAAGCCGGACAGCTTTTGCCGGCGGAGAAGTACAAGGGTCTTTTATAAAGTCTTTTTTACCTCTATTTCCTGGTAACCTTCTATAATATCACCGACTTTGATGTCGTTGAAATTCTGAATATTAAGGCCGCATTCATATCCGCCAACCACCTCTTTTACATCGTCCTTGAACCGCTTGAGCGATCCAAGCTCGCCGGAATATATTACTATACCATCACGTATAATACGAACCAGGGTGTTCCTGGTTATTTTTCCTTCTTTCACATAGCATCCGGCAACTGTTCCAACCTTAGTGACTTTAAAGATCTCACGGATCTCGAGGGTTGCAACGATCTCTTCCTTCACCTCGGGCGAAAGCATGCCTTCCATAGCCGATCTTACCTCTTCAATGGCATTATAGATAATCGAGTATAAGCGGATATCAATCTCTTCTTTTTCTGCAAGCTTCCGGGCACTCATTGAGGGTCTAACCTGGAATCCGACAATAATTGCATTGGAAGCAGCCGCAAGAAGTACATCGGATTCTGAGATCTGCCCGACTGCCTTATGAATGATATTCAGCTGTATCTCGGGTGTTGAGAGCTTTATGAGGGAATCACTGAGGGCTTCAACTGATCCGTCGACATCGCCCTTGACAATAATGTTAAGCTCCTGGAAGTTTCCAATAGCAATTCTACGGCCGATTTCATCAAGAGTAATATGTTTCTGTGTCCTCAGACCCTGTTCTCTCTGCAGCTGAGCTCTCTTTGTTGCTATATCCTTGGCCTCCCTGTCACTTTCCATAATATTGAACTTATCACCCGCCTGCGGAGCTCCGTTCAATCCAAGGATCAGAGCCGGAGTTGCGGGTCCTACCTCATCAATCTTATTGCCTCTTTCATTATACATGGCCTTGATGTGCCCAAAACAGCTGCCGGCAAGCATGATATCTCCTACCCGGAGGGTTCCTGCTTTTACCAGAACTGTTGCGGTAAAGCCTCTCCCTTTGTCAAGAGATGATTCAACAACAGTACCTAAAGCCGGTTTTTCGGGATTGGCCTTCAGGTCAAGCATTTCGGCTTCGAGGAGGACCTTATCCAGAAGCGGCTGAATATTCAGTCCGGTTTTAGCCGAGATCTCCTGTGACTGGTATTTCCCTCCCCAGTCTTCAACAAGGTAATTCATGCCTGCAAGAGCTTCTTTGATCTTGTCAGGATTTGATGTCGGTTTGTCAATTTTATTAATGGCAAAGACTATAGGCACACCTGCAGCGGATGCATGGTTTATTGCTTCAACGGTCTGGGGCATGACTCCGTCGTCGGCAGCCACTACAATGATTGCTAAATCGGTAATCTGTGCACCGCGGGCACGCATTGCAGTAAATGCCTCGTGACCGGGAGTATCCAGGAATGTTATCTTACGTCCGTCATCAAGCTGAACAGCGTAAGCACCGATATGCTGTGTTATTCCGCCCGCTTCGCCTGCAATCACGTTGGTTCTGCGGATGTAGTCGAGAAGCTTTGTCTTTCCGTGGTCCACATGACCCATCACAGTGACTATCGGAGGTCTCGGTTTGAGATCTTCCTCCTCATCTACCTCCTCTTTAACTGCTTCCTGCAGTTCGGCACTTACAAATTCCACCCTGAATCCGAACTCATCTGCAAGAAGAGCCATCGTTTCAGCATCAAGTCTCTGGTTAATTGATACAAATAAACCCAGGTTCATACAGGTCGAAATAATATCAGTAACCGGAATATTCATCATAATAGCAAGTTCATTCACCGAGACAAATTCAGTGACCTTCAGGATATTCTTATCCTGTTCGATCTTATCTTCAACCTCCCTGTGCTTCTGGCTTATTGCTTCCCTTTTCTCCCTTCGGTACCTGGAACCTTTTGATTTACCTTTGGTTGTGAGTCTGGCAAGTGTTTCCTTGATCTGTTTCTGAACCTCTTCCTCATCAACCTCAACCCTGACAGGTCTTTTCTTAAGTAATTTCTTGCCCGGTTTATCTTTCTTTTCCGAAAGATCAGGTTTGGAAACCGGAACCTGCTCCTTCTCCTTGGTTATCCTTTTCCTTCTTTTCTTTCTCCTGAAGTCAGATTCACCGTCAACTTTAACCGGCTGGTATGGAGCAGATTTCTTTTTTTCCTCTACAGGAAGGTCTATCCTCCCGACAACGGTCGGTCCTGAAAGTTTTTTAATATCAGGTCTGTAGAGTTCAACAATCTCTTCCTGTTCAAGAACGGTATCATCCAAAGCTTCGTAGGCAGCATCATCTTCAATCAGCTGGGCGACCGGTTCCTTTTCCGGCTCAGGGACTTTTATATCTTTGGCTGGTTTTTCTTCGGATTGAACGGTCTCTTTGGGTTTCTCTTTCTCTTTTTCTTTTTCCTTTTTCTTTTCCTTCGGTTTCTCTTTTACAGGAGGTTTGGCCTCTTTTGTTATAGTTTCAAGGTCGATTTTACCTACAATTCGAATATCAATATCTGCCTTGTTTTTTTCATCATCACCGGGGACAACTGCCTTCTCTGGTTCAGGCTCTGCCTTTGGGCGCTTTTTAGAAGGTTCTTCCTTTGGAGGAACCGGTTTTTCAGGCTTTGGTTTTATTGTTTTTTCCAGGTCAATTTTGCCGACAAGCTTGATATCCGGCTTCTTGGTCTCAGGTTTTATGTCAATAATCTGTTTAAGTCCGGACGATTCTTTAATAAGTATTTCTTCCTCCCTTTCAGCCTCTTCAGGCTGGGCTTTGGCAGAAAAGTCATCAATGGAGACAGACTCTTTTTTCCTGTGCAGGTCTCTGAGTATAAGCTTTTCGGACTCTTTTTTGGCACTGATATCAGTGCTGTACTCCTTCACAAGTAAAAGGTATGCTTCGTGAGGCAGCTTTGTATTAGGATTGGGATCAAGGTCAAACCCTTTCTTATGCAGGAACTCCACAATAGTGGATATCCCCACATTGAACTCGCGGGCTGCTTTACTTAATCTCGTTGCCTTTACATCCTCTGTCATATATATCACCTGGCTTTATAATAAATTCAAAATTAAACCTTTATCAAGGTATTTTGTTACTGTTCAAACTCAGCTCTCAGTATGTTCACAACTTCCTTTACAGTTTCTTCTTCCAGATCAGTTCTTTTTACAAGGTCACTGATGGAGAGATTCAGTACGCTTCTGGCTGTATCACAACCAATGGCTTTAAGTTCATCGATGATCCATTCTTCAATTTCATCCTTGAATTCTTCAAGATTGACATCTTCTTCATCCTCGCCTCCCGGTTCTCTGTATACATCTATCTCATAACCCGTAAGCTGGCTGGCCAGCTTTATATTAAGACCTCCTTTTCCTATAGCCAGCGACACCTCACTTGGCTTAAGATATATCTCGGCTCTTTTTGTTTCTTCAACCAGCTTAATTGTGGTGATCTTGGCAGGACTCAGCGCCCTTTGAATGAAGAGCTGATTATTTGCAGTGAAATTGATAACATCAATGTTTTCGTTCCTGAGTTCCCTTACAATACCGTGTATCCTTGATCCTTTCATCCCGACGCATGCTCCGACGGGATCAATCCTTTCATCATACGATTCGACAGCAACTTTAGCCCGTTCGCCGGGAACCCTTACAATCTTTTTGATGGTTATTAATCCGTCAAATATTTCGGGGACTTCGAGCTCGAAGAGCCGCTCAAGGAAGACTGGTGATGTACGGCTGAGAATTATGAACGGGGTATTGTTCCTCATTTCAACTTTGATAACCACTGCTCTTATTGAATCGCCCTTGCGGAAATGGTCGGATGGGATCTGTTCGCTTTTTGGCAGGATAAGCTCATTGCCGTCATCATCAAGAACAAGAATTTCCCGCTTCCACACCTGGTACACCTCACCGGTAACTATCTCACCTATCCGGTCTTTGTATTTCATGTATATATTGTTCTTTTCCAGGTCGAGAATGCGGGCAGTAAGATTCTGGCGTAAAGACAATATAGCCCGTCTTCCGAAATCGAGAAATTTTACTTCATCCGAAACCTCTTCGCCAACCTCATAATCTTCATCGATCTCCTTGGCCCTGGAAAGCGGGATTTGTGTAATCGGGTCGGTAAGCTCTTCGTCGTTGACAACCACCCTGTTCCTCCATATTTCAAAGTCACCTTTATCTATGTTCACTATAATATCAAAATTGTCGGCCGATCCGTATTTTTTGGCAAGCATGCCTCTGAATACATCCTCAAGAACGCTCATCATTGTTGGACGGTCGATATTTTTCAGCTCTTTGAATTCAGAAAAGGTGTCTATCAAATTAACATTTTCCATCTCGTGTAAGCCTCTTATAATTAATTAATTGTTAAAATTACTTTTGTCGATTTCACCTGGTCAAAATTAAAGGAGATCTCTTTTATTTCACTGGTTTTTCCCTTTACCTTAACCTCGGTCTCAAGTTCAAATCCACCGCTGGTTACATTTCTGATTTTTCCTGTAACCCTGCCGCCTTTATTATCAACCACCTCAACTCTCCGGCCTTCATTTTTATAATACTGTTCGATTACACCGAAAGGCATATCGAGGCCCGGGGAGGATACCTGCAGCTCAAAATCCTCATTGTTGCGGTCAAGGTTCTTTTCAAGATGCCTGTGAATTGCAACACATTCGTCTATTGTTATTCCTTTCATGGTGTCAGCAAGTATGGTGATCCTGTTCGAAGTGCTGACTTTGACAGCGACAAGAAAGATCCCTGTTCCCTCAATGAACTCATTAACAAGGATTTCTATTTTATTCCCGTCTGTCATGCTCTGAAACTGATAACAAAATAGGGGACTCTGGTCCCCTAGGCAAAAAATCTCCCTCAATTCGTTTGCAAAGATAAATAATGTTTGCGGATTATGCAAATAATGAGGGCGGAAACTTTTATACCTTTGTCTGTACTTGCCGGGATCAGGATGGTGAAAAAATATGATATGTACAATAATGAAGAGATGAAACTGCTTTCATATTGCACCCTCTGTCCGCGCGAATGCGGGGTGAACAGGTTTGAGGGTGGGACCGGTTACTGTGGAATGGATGCCGGTATGAATATCGCATCTATCTGCATTCACAGGGGAGAAGAACCGGCAATAAGCGGGCCTGACGGTATATGTAATATTTTCTTTGCAGGCTGCAATCTCCGGTGTATTTATTGCCAGAACCATGACATTAGCAGACCAGGGACGAAATTTTTCAGGAGCCCGGCAACCCTCGAAGAAACACTCGATACAATTGAAAATATACTTTCAGACAGGATCAGGATGATAGGTTTTGTCTCGCCATCTCACGTTGTTCCACAGGTTAAAGCAATCATCAGGGGGCTGAATGACAGAGGCTTTAATCCCATAACAGTGTATAATACAAACAGTTATGATAAGGCTGAAGTGATAGACAGTTTTGATGGATTGATCGATGTCTGGCTTCCCGATTACAAATATGCAACTTCCATAATTTCAAAAGAATATTCTGATGCTTCCGATTACCCTGATATTGCATTGAAAGCACTGAAGAGAATGTACTTTCAGAAGGGATCGGTACTTTCTCTGGACCAGGCAGGCAGGGCGGAAAAGGGAATGCTGATCCGTCATCTTGTTCTTCCCGGTCATGTTGAAGTGAGTATAAAAGTTCTGAAGAGTATTGCAGAGGATTTATCAACCGGTGTCAGCATATCCCTGATGTCACAATATCATCCCACTCCGTTTGTAAAGGATCATCCGCAATTGGACAGGTCGTTATACAGCAGGGAATACGAGAGTGTAGTTAAAACGATGGAGGAACTTGGATTCCGGAATGGCTGGATCCAGGATATGGAAAGCTTCAGAAATTACAACCCTGATTTCAGCAAAGAACATCCTTTCGGGTAGCAAAACCCACTGAAACCCTGTATTCAAAATTCGTTTGTTCTTCGTTCCTCATTCTACTAAAAATACCAGTTAATCAAGTGGTTATAAAATTATTTAGAACCTTCCGGAACAATTTTTTTACATCGTTGTTAATCCTGAGGAACTTATGAGAATAAAACAATGACTCTAAAAACAGGATCAGGTATGGGTAGGATGAAAAAACTTCTGCTCTTTTTTTTTATGACAGGAATAACCAGTCACGGAACAGGTCAGGTAAGTAATGGAACACTTAGATTGTCAATTTCTGAAGCTCAGACATATGCACAACAGAATAACAGGACTGTTCAATCGTCAAAGATAAATATCGATTTTGCGGGGAAAAAGATATGGGAGAACCTGGCACTGGGTCTTCCACAGATTAACGTGGATGCCAACTACCTGCATCAGTTTGTAGTGCCTGAAATAAGTTTCGGGCCTTATCTGGACATTGACGCTTTGCCCGATGGTCCGGTTACAAAGGCAGACATTGAAGACGCCTTTAAGGATTCTCCTCCAATACCCCTTGGTGTACCCGACAATACCACTATCGATTTCACACTTTCTCAGCTCATCTTTAACGGACAATATTTTGTCGGACTTAAGGCCGCAAAGGTTGTGAAACAGGTTTCAGAAAAAGCTCTTGTTAAAACCGAAGACCAGACAAAGGAGCTGGTTGCCGGAGCTTATTACCTTCTCCTGGTGCTTCAGGAAAATATAAGAGTTTTAAAGGAAACTCAGAAATCACTCGACCAGACTTACAACGAAATGGTCAGGATGAATCAGCAGGGATTGAATGAAGAGACTGATGTTGACCAGGTCAATATAAACAGGTCGAATATTACCACTCTTCTCACTACCATCGGGTCGCGGAGGGAAACTTCATTAAAACTATTTAAATATCTGCTTGGTGTCTCATTTGAGAAGCCTGTAGAGCTTACTGATAATCTTGAAGGGATCATCGAACAGGGTAATCTCAGGTATCTTTCTTCACCCGAGTTCAGGATAGATAATAGTGTGGACTATCAGCTGGCAGGTATCCAGGAAAATCTGTCGGAACTGATGCTGAAGCTCGAAAAATCGACTTTTTTACCTTCTGTATCGGCATTTTACCGTCACCAGGAGCAGACAAATCAACCCTCCTTCAATTTTGCAGTTAAGGATGTGATTGGTGCTAACCTGCACCTCCCGATCCTTTCAAGCGGTATGCGTTCCGCGAAAATCAGTCAGGCCAGATTAGATCTTGAAAAGATCAGGTTAAATAAACAGGACACTGAACAGGGTTTGATCATGGAATTCGAAACAGCAAGGACCGATTACCAGTCGGCTTACAGCAACTATACTGTAAACCGTGAAAGTATGGCCCTGAGCAAAAAAGTCTATGACAGGACGATTATCAAATACCGCGAAGGAGTATCATCAAGCTTTGAGCTTTCTCAGATCCAGAACCAGTTTTTGACTGCCGAATCGAACTATTATAATTCCCTGTTGTCATTACTCAATGCGAAGGCAAAACTTGACAGGATATTAAGGATTAATTAAATAGTTGACCAGTAAAGTAGATTAATAAACAGTATAAAAAAGACAAAGTATGAAAACCATCAAATTTGCTATATCAGGTACGTTAATACTTTTCATAATCATATCATGCGGAGGAAACAGCCAGACAGAACTGGCAAAACTGAAAAAACAGCAGGCTCTTCTGGAGCGAAAGATCAGGGATCTTGAAAAGGCTGGGGTTCTTGCGGGAGATGATAAGCTGGATGCAGGGAAATTCAGATTTGTGGGAATTTCAGATGTAAGACCCGATGTTTTTGACCATTTTATCAGAGTTCAGGGGAAACTTGATGCAGACCAGAATGTTGGTGTTTTTGCGGAGGTTCCCGGAGCAATTTCTGCCAGGTACGCTGATGTTGGCCAGAATGTTGTAAAAGGTCAGGTACTTGCCCAGATAGACGATCAGCAGATTCAGAAACAGATGGAGAGCCTGAAAACCCAGTATAATTTCGCTGCCGATATGTACGAAAAACAGAAACGTCTGTGGGACCAGAAAATAGGCAGTGAAGTTCAGTATCTGCAGTCAAAAACTTCCAAAGAATCTTTCGAACAGCAGATATCAGCGCTGAATGAGCAGCTTGAAAAGTTTAAAATCAAATCACCGGTCGATGGTTCGGTTGAGGAATGCAATATCAGGGCCGGAAGTGTTGTTTCACCCGATCCTCATTCTGCTGCATTCAGGGTTGTTGCATTCAGAAATATGAAGGTAAGTGGCGAGGTATCAGAAGCCTATGCAGCAAGGGTTCAGCCCGGGGACAAAGCGATCATCTACTTTCCCGATATTGACAAACAGGTTGAAGCGAGAATTGATTTCGTAAGCAGGTACATAGATCCGTCAAACCGGACATTCATGATTGAAAGTCGCATCTCAAAAATATTCCCGGGAATGAAAGCCAATATGGTTGCTATCATTCAGATAAACGATTATCATGCTGAGAACTCAATTCTTGTCCCCATGAACGTAGTTCAGAAAGATAAAAATGGAAGTTATGTGTATGTAGTACGCAGAAAGGATGATCATGACGGTGCTTTCAAACAGCCGGTTATTATTGGTAACACGTATAATGGAGTTGCTGAAATTCTGAGTGGTCTTGCAGTTAACGATAAAATTGTAACGGCTGGTTTTCAGGAGCTGATAGATGGGGAATATGTAAGATATGATAAACCGGTTAACGCTCCTTTGGGAAGCAGCAATTAAATAAAATACAATGGAAAAGGAAAAGAAGTTCAGGGAGTTTTTCGCTACCAGCTGGGCTATCGACAATAAAATCAGCATCTATGTGCTGGTATTTATGATCACCGTGTTTGGCATGATAAGTTACTATTCAATGCCCAAGGAGCAATTCCCTGAGATTGTTATTCCTATGGTGGTTGTAAACTCAATATATCCGGGAACTTCCCCTTCCGATATGGAGAACATTGTAACACGACCTCTGGAAAAGAATCTGAAATCAATAAAGGGTGTAAAAAAAATAACATCACGTTCAGTCCAGGATTTTTCATCAATCATAGTTGAATTCAACACCGGGATAGAGATCCGCGATGCAAAGCAACAGGTAACGGATGCCGTTGACAAGACCAAGCCGGATCTGCCGAACGATCCTCTGTTCGATAAGCCGGCTGTCATGGAGGTTGACCTGTCAGAAATACCTATTCAGTTTATTAACCTGTCGGGGGATATTCCTCTGGATCGGTTGAAGGAGTATGCCGATGAACTCCAGGACAGGATTGAGTCTCTCAGTGAGATCACCAGGGTTGAGATCGGAGGGGCACTCGACCGTGAGATCCAGATAAATATCGATATGTATAAAATGAGGGCTGCAGGCCTTACATTCTACGATATCGATCAGGCGGTTAATCTCAATAATATGACTGTCTCCGGCGGGAATATCGATCTGCAGGGAATGAGCCGCTCTATTAGCGTGATCGGAGAAGCGCGAAATATTGAGGAGATCAGTAATATCATTCTTACTACCGGAAGTGGCGCCATTGTAAAGCTCAGGGATATAGCCACAGTACGTGACAGTCATCGTGAACCTGAAAATTTCGCACGCTTCAACGGGAACAATGTTATAACACTGAATGTAATAAAGAAAAGTGGCCAGAATCTTCTCAGCGCTGCCGATAAAATTGATGCTGTCATCAGTGATATGAAAAGGACTTCGTTTCCGGCAAATCTTAATGTTGAAATCACAGGCGATCAGTCAAATTATACCCGCGATACTCTGAAAGAACTCAACAACACCATAATACTCGGTTTTCTTTTTGTCACGATAGTGCTGATGTTCTTCATGGGTCTGGTGAATGCGATTTTTGTAGCATTTTCCATCCCGTTATCTATGGCAATAGCATATATTTTTCTGCCGGTTATCGGGTTTTCAATGAACATGCTGGTAATGTTCGCTTTTATTTTTGCACTTGGGATCGTGGTGGATGATGCGATCGTTGTTATAGAGAATACACACCGTATTTACCGAAAAACCAGGATGCCCATAAACCTGTCGGCAAAATATGCCGCAGGGGAAGTTTTCCTGCCTATTCTCTCGGGAACGCTGACAACACTCGCACCATTTGTTCCGCTTGCATTCTGGCCGGGTGTAGTGGGCAGTTTTATGGTATATATCCCGGTGACCCTTATAATCACCCTGTTTGCCTCATTGATCGTGGCATATATTTTCAATCCTGTTTTTGCCATTGATTTCATGAAACATGGCGATGAAGAAGAGCATCTGACTACCCGGAAGAAGATATTTAAAACCACAGCGTGGATTGTTTTGATTGCATTACCTTTTTATTTACTTGGACGTACCGGTATTGCCAATCTGATAGTATTTGTTGCTCTGTCATACCTGCTTCACAACCTGTATGGATACAAGGTATTCCGGAGGTTTCAGACACAAGCTTTACCTGCAATGATGCGCGGATACGAAAATCTTCTCAAATGGGCATTGAAGGGGAAAAGACCCATCCGGTTATTCTGGGGTATTATCGGAGTTTTTGTTGCGGTTATGGTACTGTGGAACATAGTGAATCCTAAAGTTGTATTCTTTCCCGACAATGAGCCGAATACAGTAAATACATTCATAAAGATGCCAGTTGGTACGGAGATAGCCGTGACGGATTCTGTGACTCGTATTGTTGAAGGGAGGATAATGAGTGTACTGGGCCGGGATAATCCCCTGGTCGAATCTGTTGTAACCAATGTTGCATTGCTGGCTTCGGAGAACGAATTCGATAACTCGACAAAATCATCAAATCTTGCGAAGATTGCTGTCAATTTCGTTCAGTACCACGAAAGAAATGGAAAGAACACAGGTAACTATCTGAATGAGATTCGTAATGCTGTAAAAGATATCCCGGGAGCTGAGATCGTTGTGGATAAGATTCTTATGGGACCGCCAGTCGGGAAACCGATAAATATTGAACTTGCCGGAGAAGATCTGAATGAACTGGTGGTGCAGAGTGAACGGTTTAAACGATTCATCGATTCGATGCAGATTACCGGGATTGAAGAACTGAAATCCGACTTTGCAACAAACAAACCCGGACTTCTTGTAAATCTGGACCGTGAAAGGGCTAATTATGAGGGGATTACAGCAGCAGTCGTAGGCGATGCGATCAGAACAGGACAGCTTGGGAAAGAGGTTTCGAAGTACCGGGAGGGTGAGGATCAATATCCGATCATGCTCAGGTTCGAGGATACCCAGCGAAAGGATATCGAACAATTACTCAACCTTACAATAGCATATACGGATATGAACACGGGCATCCTTCGGAAGATACCTCTGTCCGCGGTAGCTCAGTTAGACTACATAAACAGTTACGGACAGATCAACAGGCTTAACCTTAAAAGGGTGATCACCTTATCCTCCAACGTACTGGATGGATACAATGCCAATGAGATCAATACGCAGCTCAGAACTGTCATTCCCGAATTTGCTGCGAAATCCGGGGTTGATATCCGGATCACAGGAGAACAGGAAGATCAGCAGGAAACGATGTCTTTCCTGTTAAAAGCCATGATGATTTCAATATTTCTTATCATGTTCATACTGGTTACTCAGTTTAATTCCATGCCGAAGGCTCTGATAATTGTATCTGAAGTTCTTTTCAGCCTGATAGGTGTTTTTCTGGGTTACATGATATTTGGTATGACCGTATCAATAATCATGACCGGGATGGGTATTGTTGCCCTGGCGGGTATTGTGGTGCGGAACGGGATTCTGCTGGTTGAATTTACTGATGTACTGAAAAGAAAAGGAATAAAAACACGCCAGGCAATCATTGAAGCCGGAAAGACACGTATCACACCGGTGATATTGACGGCAACAGCTACAATACTTGGATTAATACCGTTGGCTATAGGGCTGAATATAAACTTTCAAACCCTCCTCTCATCATTTAATCCCGACATATATTTCGGAGGTGAGAATGTAATGTTCTTTGGTCCCCTGTCGTGGACAATCATTTTCGGTTTGGGTTTTGCCACTTTCATAACTCTGATAATGATCCCCGTAATGTACTTTGTCATTTATTACCGAAGCATCAGGAGACAAAGGCGTAAACTGCACAGAGCGCTGGCAGTAAGATAAAGAATCATACCTTGTCAAAAAAGGAACCCTCTCATGCAACTCAGTTGCTGAGAGGGTTCCTTTTTAAGTTCTTATTTCGCTATTTGATTATTCTTTCTTCTTAGTTCTTTTTCCCTGAGCTTATTTCCTTCTTGATGAATTGTCCCTGTCAGAATCTTTTGCAGATTCACTTTTTCTGGCTGGTGCACTTGCTTTGCTCTCTCTGCTGCTGTTGCTACTGCTCCTTGATGAACTGACATTTGGTGTTGACTGTCTGGCAGGCCTTGAGGATTCTACCCTCTGCTGACTCTGTGCAGGTCTGGAGACAGTTCTTTCCCGGGATGCTGAAGGTCTGCTTTCCACTGATTGTGTCCTCTGTTGACTCTGTGCAGGTCTGGAGGCAGTTCTTTCCTGGGATGATGAAGGTCTGCTTTCCACTGATTGTGTCCTCTGTTGACTCTGGGCAGGTCTGGAGGCAGCTCTTTCCTGGGAGGCTGCTGCAGGAGTCCTGCTTGTTGTTTGAGTCCTCTGACTCTGTGAAGGCTGTGATATAACCCTGTCTGAAGCCGATGGGGATGATCTTCTTACGGTACCTGCATTCTGACCGGATTCAGGTTTTGAGGCAGCTCTGTCAGTAGTTGTTGGACTTGTAGATCTCCTTACAGTTCCGGTACTCTGGCCGGATTCAGGCTTTGAGGAAGCTCTGTCAGTAGTTGTTGGACTTGCAGATCTCCTTACAGTTCCGGTACTCTGGCTTGATTCCGGCCTTGATGAAGCCCTACCGGGAGCCGTGGTAGTGGATCTGCGTGAACTATTGGTGCTCTGACTCTGACCTGCAGCAGGCCTGGTGGTGGATCTGCCAACATTTGTCGTGGTAGAACGGCGTGCAACGTCAGAGCTGGTACCGGTTGAGGAACGTTCTCTTGTAGTTTGTGATACAGATCTTCTTTCCTGGCTTCTGTTAATGGTGTTGTCTGCAGTCCTTCTGGTCTGGCTGGGATACATTTTGGTAAAGAGTGCTTCACCGTCGCGTCTTTGTTCCGGACGAGCATAAGTGGCTCTGTACTGGCCTTCCCTTATTCTACTGCTTACCAGTGGGGAGTGTGCTCGTATTCCGCTGTAATAGAAGTCATTATATCTTGAGTAACGTGGATGAGACCAATGGTGGTAATGACTGTAGTAGTGATGGTACCAGTTATAATGGTATCCGTAGTAGTAGTGCCAGTAGTACGGGCGCCATGGATGCCAGTAGGAGGGATAGTAATCCCAGTACCAGCTGGAATGCCACACCACATAGTTTGGTACATACATGTATCTTACTATCGGCCACAGTGAAATTTCATATGGAGTTGTCCTTATTATGGTTACGTTTGTCCTGTTAGCTGCGCGGCCATTATATCCCGGATTTGGTGTCTCGTCATATATTGGCTCGATTATGTAATTTCTGCCATAAAGAGCTTCGTCGCCGATAAGCTGTATGTTGGCTGTCCCGTCACGGAACTTTTCTACTGTAAAGACTGCCACATCCTGGGTTTCTTTCCGGCTCAGTGCAACTCTGAGGACTATTGTGTGGACGTTTCCGTCAATATAGTCATTGACCGTTATATAATCAATAAGGTTATCGCCGTTAAGGTCGAGGTTATTGATCCTGGAATTTTCGTCATTAAGATTTCTTTCGAAACCTTCAAGGGTTTCTGATTCCTGGAACAGTTTCATCACTGCGTAGAGGTTAAGATTATCGCCCGGCAAACCGAGGTATTCTTCCGGGTAATCCTGTGCCATTACTGTGCTTCCTGCTGTAACCAGGAGTGCGAGGATCGATGTGATTATTAACTTTTTCATTTCTTTAAGTATTAGAAGAATCAGCTCTTCGTATAACTATTATCAAAACTCATACCAAAGCAATCAAACTCAGGTTTTATGGCGCCTGGCGACAGGCAAAAAGAGTTCTGCCCAGAGGTCCAACTATGTGTGCCTCTGGGTAAAACTCTGTTTTCCTATATATTTTAAAAAGTATTGAAACCTGTGAAAATATTTCAGACCGCCGGATCAGGTATCAGACTTTCCTCCATTTGATGCTGCAACCCACAGCTCTGGTCCCTGCCACTGCTACCTTTTCTCCGTCAAGCAGACTTTTAACAGCGTCGGCAACATACCTTTTATCTGCTGCCCGGGGATCATCGGAATTATTGTCGATAGCACCGACATACTCAACGATAAGCTTCCCGCCCTTCTTTGACAGCAAATAGATATGCGGTGTGTTTGTGGGTCCATATTTCCTGGCAACTTCCTGTGATTCATCGTACAGATATTCAAACTGATATTTTTTGTCCTTTACAAGGTTTACCATTCCTTCATAGGAATCACCCGGTGAAACCCCTTTGTCATTGCTGTTGATTGCAATTACGGGGTAACCTTTGGGAGCGAATTCTTTATGAAGGTCTATGAGTCTCTGCTCATATTTTTTCACAACCGGACAGGTGTTGCACCAGAATGCCACTACGAATCCTTTTGCATCTTCAAAACTGGAGAGTGATACCATATCACCTTTTACATTCTTAAGACTGAAGTCCGCAGCCACATCACCTGCTTTATACTGTGATTGCGCATCAATCGTAAGTGTAATTATCATACCAGCAACGACCGGAATTATAAACTTCTTCATAGCTTTAAATATTGATTTTATTTTTTGTTAAATATTTTTTCTTATCATATCCCTGAGTGTTGATTCATCGACCTCACCGGGAAGAAATTGCCTTATACTTCTGGTATTATTAAATACCAGCGTGGCCGGCAGATTCCCCTGCCACCCTTCATCCACCTTCCCGATCCAGGTGTCATAGTCAAGATCCATCATCACAAAGACAGCCAGATCAATTTCATTTTTCTTAAGAAACGGAATAAGTTTTTTATCGATTTCGCTGGGGAAATCGAGGCTTACCAGGATGAAGGTGACTTTTTTCCCCTGATACTCTTTTGAAAGTTTTTCAAAATGAGGCAGTTCCCTTACACATGGTCCACACCATGTAGCCCAGAAATTGACCACGAACAGCCTGTCATCAGGATTCCTCAGTATCTTTTCAAGTTCCGGGGTCCTGATCCGTTCTATGCCCTGACCATATACAGTAGCAACTGATACTGTGATCATTGTGGAAAACAGGAGCATTGTCAATATGTGTTTGTATATTTTCATTGTTACAATAAGGAAACAACAACAGAAGGAGTATGTTCAAAACATCCGGACCCTTTCCCGGTACAGTACATTTTAAGCCGTGTAAAAGTTTTAATAAAGGATTAAACAATTTCCAGATACGAAGTGTTAATAATTATGAATAAAATTCCGGATCTTACAGGTGGGAATCCCCGATCTTTTATAAATTTGTCCAGGTCGGTTCAGCGGGAATTTAGAACTTAAAACTCATATTTAGTATACCATTATTGTTGTCAACAAGATCTTTAATGTCAAGTTCCTTTCCGGTAAAAATTGCAAGGTTCCTGTATGCTGCAATCCTGTTGACAGGTAATGTTTTGTCTGCATTTCCGGTTGTATTTCAGGAAGTTGATACGATCCCGGTAAAAACT
>Ga0105101_10000087_pt1 | contig 34317 bp, 36 predicted proteins | sample PPLLak21cMay2015_2_FD_87037 | JGI IMG/M metagenome (GOLD analysis project Ga0105101, IMG submission 87037) | Freshwater sediment microbial communities from Prairie Pothole Lake near Jamestown, North Dakota, USA - PPLs Lake P8 Core (1) Depth... | ecosystem: Environmental > Aquatic > Freshwater >... | reverse complement strand
TAAGTTAGTCACGGTGGATACGAACGCAGCCCCGCAATGCGGCACGTTTCATACCGCAGACCATTAGTGGCAACCAAGGACACATCCACTTAAATAGATTAATCTAAATAAAATCAAAATGAAAACCATTATCCTAAACATCTTAAGTCTTTTATTATTTTGGACAAACTCATTCTCAGAAGAAAACAACTTAAGTCCTAAAATTATTAAAACAATTCCTGAATTTGGAGATTGCAATGTAAATCCAGATTTAAAGGAAATAGTAATATTTTTTAATCAGGATATGCAGGGGGGTATGTCTGTAATTGATTCACGTGATATACCTCAAATAACTGATAAACCTTACTGGAAGGATAAAAAAACCTTTATAATTCCTGTAAATTTAACCATGGATAAAATGTATTATTTGATTTTTAATAATCAAAAATATAGCAATTTCAGGAACATAGATGGTATTTCATTACAACCCGATGAACTGATTTTTAAAACGATGAATGTAGATTATAAAAAATTAAATAAAAGAGCATACGAAGAATTATTTACTTTTTTCCCTAATTATTATTCCTATTCAGAACTTAGAGGAATAAATTGGAAACAAGAATTTGAGAACCTTAAAAATGAGTTTCCTAATTGTAACTCGAATATTGAATTTGCTATAAAATTACTTTCGATATTAAAAAAAGCAAATGACCCTCATATGTATATAGAGGTAAAAGGAGAAAGATATTATTCAGGCAGGACAAGAATTATTATTCCGAATTACATTCGTTCTAATTCAATATTTAAAATACTAGAGGATAAAAAGTTAGCAAATAACTTTCAATTTATTGGGGGCAAAATAGATGATATTGGATATATTGGTATTAAAAATTGGAGTTTTGATATTGAGAATCTTAAGATTGATTGTTGGGGTTATCAAGACAGTTCCATTACGATACAAGATTTTCTTAAAGATTTAAGTTCTCTAAAAAATTTAATTATTGATATTCGTGAAAACTCTGGAGGAAATGAGACTTATGCCAAGCAGTTCGCGTCATTTTTTATAAATGATAGTGTTGCATATGAAAAAACAATAGTTCGTGATACAATTACAAATAAATTTGAAAAAGAGAGAACAAAGTATATTTTTCCACAAGATTCTCCTTTAAATTTTAAAGGTAACATTTATGTGCTTTCCGGTCCGCAAGTGATGAGCAGTAATGAATCTTTTCTATTAATGATGAAGCAAGTAAAAAACTGTAAAATTGCAGGAATGAAATCATATGGTAGTTCGGGTAATCCGATACCAGTCGAGTTATCAAATTATATAAAAATATATATACCATCATGGCGTGCTTATACTCTTGATGGAAATTTAATAGAAGAAAATGGCATTGAACCAGATATAGAGATAATTTCAGAAGAAAATAATGAAATTACAAAAGATTCCATTAACAAAGAACAAGTTGATTCATTATTAACGAAGGTCATAGAACTAGTAAAAAACGAAAAATAATTGGCTGCCACTAACCCCGGGTATAGCCAATGGCGGGATAGAATGTCGCTAATCTCAGTTTTTCAAGGGTAGCTCAGTTCTACCTGGACAAGAAACCGCTCCGAATTCCGTCACTGGTCATATGCGAAAACGTTGTGTGCAATGCAGTACGTATATAGAATAACCTTGACTCATACATAATACAGTTTTATGGATCCTATTAACATCATTTGGGCAATACCCATCTTTTTTAGTCTTCATGAACTTGAAGAATGGAACATTTTGAATTGGTATAAAAAGTACTATGTGAATTTACCAAGATCAACTAATTTCAGTATTCATCTGCATATTATTTTCTTTTGTGCAGTTGGATTCCTGTTAACCTATATAGCCTTTCAATTTCGTCAGACCTTCTTGTTTAGCCTTATCATCTCTTTTCTTTCAGGTTTTATTCTTTTCAACACATTTCAACATATTGTTTGGACTTTTCAGCTCAAAACATATTCACCAGGTTTGGCTTCAGGTATTATTATTCTTTTTGTTATTGTAATTGTAAATATTATCCTGATAAGAAATGACATGATCCAAGTACCTTATTATGCTCTTATTCTATTATTCATTATACCGGCAATTAATACTCTCAAGATTAAGAATGAAATGACACCTGAGATACGCAGAGTGCATATCTTCTTTATTAATATCGAGAATTTATTAAGAAATAAGAATAGAAAATAAACAAGCACTGCACACAACACCGCATATAGTTCATTGCCGGCAAAGTGCTCTTTCGAAGGTCAGTTCATCTATTGTTCTTTTGTTTACCCGGACAAGTGTGCGACCTGATCCAGTCAACGAACCATAAGCGAAAACGTTGTGTGCAATGCCAAAATAACGAGCTAACTGTTAAAATAAACTTGACTCTAGTAGGTTTATCAAGTAATTTTATCTTTAAAAGATTATGACAACAATAGCATAGAAGTCACGTTTCATACCAGTCCCAAGCTGGATATTATCTATATTGTCTGCAATATTTATTGCCATTATAATTGGCATTATTAATAGCACGAGAATATCTATTAGCGATAATATTAAATATGTTATCTGGGGAATATTAATCGCAATAGCTTGTTTTTTAATCTGTTTGAATGATCCTAAAAGTGTTTGGTATGTGCCGATCCTTTGTAATAAATTAAACCTGCTACCAGCCATATTTGATGAATCATTCTGGACTACATCTTTTTGGATCATAATATTTATTGGGATAAGTTTATCAATTATCGCAGCCATTATAGGAGCTAAGATTGGACAAAGGATTGCTAACCGAGATATAATATCAAAAGAATAGAAAATGAGATAATAGCACTGCACACAACACCGCGTATAGGCAATGGCGGACTTTTGGTAGTGCTCAGGTGCGCACTTCGCACAATTGTTCGCGTACCTGGACAAGTGAGCGCCTTGAACCAGGCAACGAATCATATGCGAAAACGTTTAGGGCACATTTAAACGGAAACTATGACACATTTATACCCAAAAAACTTTGCTCGTTTTTACGATCTTATATATCATCAGCAGAGGGATAGCGTTGATAATGAATATTTTCTAAATGAGATCAGCCAAACAAAAGGAAAAATATTAGAACTTGGAGTTGGAACAGGAAGATTATTTATCAATGCATTAAAAGAGGGAGTCGATATATATGGAATAGACATTAGTCAATCAATGATAGAGGTACTGAATAAAAAACTCACAAAAGAACAACGCAAACGGATAAGCCTGCAAAATATTATAGATTTTAGTTTTGACATTAAATTTGATTTGATAATTGCGCCTTTTCGAGTGTTAATGCATCTGTTGGAAAAGGAAAAACAAATCAAGGCAATTAATAATGTCTTTGAACATTTAAATGAAAATGGAAGATTTATTTTTGACGTTTTTGTACCGGATTTGAGTCAATTAATCAATGGAATAGATAATTATACTGACTTTGAAGGTGAATATGATAATGGAAGAAAGATCAAACGGACTATCACAACTAAACCAAATTTAATAAATCAAATCATAAACATTAAGTTTAGCTTGGAATGGGATGAAGATAATGAACTAAGGCATGATGATTGGATAATGCAACTAAGATTCTTTTTCAGGTATGAACTAGAACACTTGATTGAAAGATCGAAATATAATAGATACAAGATACTTGGTGACTATCAGGGAAATGAATTAAATCAAAAATCAAAAGATTTTATAATAGTCTGCTATAAATAATAAAATAATAAACGTGCCCTAACACCGCATATAGTTCATTGCCGGCACAGTGCTCTTTCGGGGATTAGTTCATTTGGTTTCCTCTTGTGTACCCGGACAAGTGGGCGCCTTGATCCAGGCAACGAACCATATGCGAAAACGGTAGCGATTATGCATGAACGCAACCTTCAAACGATTAATCTCATCTAATAGAAAAAGAAAAATCATGAAAACTAAATCAATATTTTTAATAATAATTCTGTTTCTAAACTTTATCGGATGTGATAAGGAAGAATCGCATATTGATAAAAATATAATCCTGTCATCAATTTCTTTTACAAATTGCAATTCAGGTACTAAATCGACTGATTCTAATATTCCTTCCATAAGATTGACTGGCCAATCTGGAAATAAATTACTTGTTAAATTAAGTAATACAGAATTCTGCTGTGGTACCGATTCTATTTCAATTAGTAAAATCATCGAAGATTACAAAATTAGTATCGAGATAATTGATAATGGACCATTTACCTATTGCTTTTGTTCTCATGATTTAGAATTTACTATTGGGCCATTTGACAATGATGATTATGATTTAAAACTGATTGAATCTGAACATGCTTATTCGAGAGATACTTTTTTAATTCATTTTAGTTATTCTCCCCATATTGATACTACTGTTACAAGAGCTTTCCCAAACAATCTGCTAAGCATTTTTGATAGTGTGTCAACGGACATATACTATTCATCAGAGATTTTCAACAGTCAAAATAGTACAATATATGGACAATGGTACTTAAAGGAGATTTCGGGTGGACTTCATGGTAGCGGATATGAACCAAATTTTGATTATTTGAAGGTAAAGAATATCGGGATTTATGGTTTGATACGCAAAGATAGCTTGATGGAGTATGGGAAAATCAGCATTGATCAACAAAACGTTGAATCTCTGTTAATTAAATTGAATCCTGATATAAATTCTGATACTTTTTTATTTGACTCAGAAAAGTATGTTGATTTTTATGGAAATGACTCATTGGTGTTTCGCGCACCTTGCTGTGATAGATTTACTTATCATTTTATAAGGGCTGAATAATGCAAAATCGCTAACACCACATATAGCCAATGTCGGGCTCAGTAAGTTGCGAATCACAGCTTTTCAAGGGTAGCTTAGTGCTACCTGGATACCTAATCGCTCTGAACTCCGCCACTGTCCATACCCGAAAACGTTAGCACACATAGTTCGGAACCTGAATTCAATACATATAAATAAATGACTATGAAAATAAAGGATTTATATTATTTATTGCTATCAATGTTATTATTGAATAGTTTTACATCATGCTCCACTAAGAACTTTGTTGAAAAGGAGATTACTTTTAAAAACCAAAATGATGGAATTCAACTATCTGGTACATTAACAATTCCAGATAGGACTGATAAAGTACCAGCCGTAGTTTTAATACATGGTTCGGGCCCTCATAATAGGAACTTAGAATTTTATTCAGACAAACAGTTATTCAAGGATTTAGCAGAGTACCTTACTAACAATGGGATTGCGGTATTGAGGTATGATAAGAGAGGTGTAGGGAAATCAGCTGGGCAATTTATTCCATTTGATTTAGAGAACTTTAGTAATGATGGTATTGCAGGGATAGAGTACCTCAAAACCATTAACGAAATAGATAAATCAAAAATTGGTGCTATTGGTATCAGTCAAGGAGGATTAGTTGTTCCTATGATGATTACAAAATGTCGAGATATCAAATTTGCTGTTTTACTTGGCAGTCCAGGCATATGGGGAAAAGATTTCATTTATTCATCTCAATTGGCAATTACAAAAGCTGCTGGTTTCAAAGAGAAAGATGTTAACGAGATGACTGCCATTTTTGATAGTCTTTGGCCTTTACTAATTAGAGATAAACTTCAATATAATGAAGAAAATCATGGAAAGGAGTTACTTAAAAAATTGTGGAATTACATTGACACAGAAAGTAGGAATGATTTTGGTTATTTGGATAATAATGTTGATTTTTGGTTTAATCAATATCGTGGAGAAATGATTAGAAAATATAACAATTATAATCCTGCCGAGACTATTTTATCAATTTCATGTCCGATATTGGTAATGACTGGTGATAAAGATGTTCAAGCACCTTCAAAAGAAAATCTCCCAGCAATTGAAAATGCGCTCCTGAATGGGAATTGTTGTAATTATAAAATAATTGAATTAGAAAATCATAATCATATATTTCAGAATTGTACAACTGGAAAAATATCTGAATATAAAAAAATAAAAGGGACTATGTCCATCGAATCATTGACAATAATATCAAACTGGATTTTAAAAACGACAGAATTGGAATAAACTACGTGTGCTAACGCACAATATAAAACAGTTGGGGTTCAGTGGTTTGCGAGCATTTTTTTTCAAACTAACTTTTTCCTAGGTGGATACAGTCGCGCTCCGAAAACCCAATCGTTTCATATTGTCAAACGTTGTGTGCAAGTGTTTAACCATACCGAGACACATTAACATGCCTAAAAAAGATGGTAACAATTATAAAAAACAGATGATTGGATTTGTAAATAATTTTTAAAATAAGCATAATGAAAACCATAAGTATAATTTATTCTATTGCTATATTACTCTTAATAAACAATTCATCATTTGCTAAGTACCGAGTTATAATTTCATCCGACTTTCCACCTTTCCCAGTTACAAATAGTGACCCAGACGATGTACAGTCAATGGTACGATTATTACTTTATGCGAATGAATTTGATATTGAAGGTTTGATCGCTTCGGCAGGTACATTTGGCATGGTAGCTGAAAAGCAAAACATCTTGAATATTCTTGATATATACGATGAGGTAGATGAGAACCTAAAATCAAAAGATACCAATTATCCAACTGCTGAATACTTGCGTTCAGTCACGTACGAGGGTTTTGGGAATAATCATAACGTTAATATTAAGTGGGGTTGCGATAAACAGTCATGGTCCGAAATTATTGGGGCAGGAAAAGACAGTGAAGCTTCGGATGCGATTATTGCAGCCGCCGACAAACCTGATTCAAGACCGATATTTATTTGTGTCTGGGGAGGCCCGCGTGAAGTTGCTCAAGCAATTTGGAAGGTAAAGAATACACGAAATCAAGCCGAGTTAGACACTTTTATAAGCAAGCTTCGCATCTTTCTGATTGCCTGCCAGGATGCAACTCATGATTGGCTCATGGGCAATTTTCCTAACCTGTTTATTATTGAGTCGAAAACCACCTACCAGGGCATGTTCGGTGTAGGAAGTCGTTCGTGGGTTGAAACCAATGTTATTAGCAATCATGGGCCTCTTGGAGCTGTCTATCCACCTCAGGCAATAGCTGGTCCGGGAGTTATTGAGGGTGATTCACCATCGTTCTTGTATTTAGTGAGTGCAAATCGGGGAATAAACAACCCCGAGGACCCTACCAAACCAAGCTGGGGTGGACAATACATACGTGTTTGCTCAACGAATCATTACATTGATGGGTTGGGTAAATCGACTATTACAAAATGGAGTGATGACTTTCAAGCTGAGTTTCAAGAACGTGTTGATTGGATGCTACCATAAAAAAGTATGTGACAGATAAACTAACTAACAAATTGGCTTTAAGGATAGAACACCAGCTACCAAACCTGAGGGATTTAGAAATGTATTGATATCGAATACATATAATAATTGGGGTATGAATTACCTCGATTCAAACCAATTTTATGGCTATCACAGAGGTGTTACTTTTAGTAATGACAGTATATACTTTTCAGAAAGTGGACCCTTAGGGTTTTATTATACAAATACTTACAAAGGAATCAAAAGAAAGACTAAATAATGGGCAGCTGTCAACACCGCATATTGTGCATTGCCGGCAAAGTGCTCTTTCGAAGGATTGTTCAATTTAGTTCCTTTTGTGTACCTGAACAAGTGGGCGCTCCGAACCAGGCAACGAACCATATGCGAAAACGTTGGGTGTAATGCAGAAAAAAGCACACATATAAACTGACAAAATGGAGATAGATATTATTGAGATAAATGGAAATAATATTGCGGTTTTGAGATCTTTGGGAATATTAATCCAGGAGACACAAGATGCATTGGATTTAATGGCGGAGGCTTCATATTTAAATTCACATAAGATAATTGTAAAAGAGGATCAAGTAACTCCTGCCTTCTTTGATTTAAAAAGCGGGTTAGCAGGAGAAATCCTACAAAAGTTTTCTACCTATAATGTTCAACTTGCTATCATTGGAGACTTTTCAAAATACACGAGCAAAAGTTTAAGAGACTTTATATTTGAGAGTAACAAATACGGTCAGATCAATTTTGTAAGTTCATTTGAAGAAGCCAAGGAAAAAATAAGCAGATAATTGCAGTACACCCAACAGCATGCATAAGATATTGCTGGCCGAGTGTTTGCGTAGGGCATCTCTTTTGGTCACCTTGTTGTAACTAGATTACAAAGCGCTCTGATCACGCAACGGCTCATACACGCGGACGTTGGGCGTCATAATTAGGAATCTCATATTAATAAATAAGATTATGAAAAAGTTATTTACATTTTTAGCATTTATAACATTTATTTTATCTTGCGACAAAAAAGATGATAAATATGAATATTTACCTTTCATTACAGCCGGTCGGGTTGATTGTTCAGGAATTAATTATACGGATATTGTGCCTGATGAAGAATTAATTAAGAATTATGGTTATGGTGATACAACAAAAAATCTTGATTTAAATAACGATGATATCGATGATTTTCAATTGACACATTATTTTTTTGCTTCTATGCAGAGTCAACATGATGAAAGCCTTAAAATTACAGCCTTTGGAATGAATTCTGTATGTACTATCATATCGGAGAATAAATTGGCTTATCCTTTAAAATATATGGATACTATAAGTGCAGATATTAATTGGGCCGATTCTACAGTAATATTATATTCTGTTTCTAGTCATTGGTCAATGTCAACCGGATGGAATGACATCGTTACTGGTTATTGGTATGACAATGATAGTATTTATATTGGGGTTAGTATTATTAAAGATAATAAACAGCTGTTTGGCTGGATAGATATGAAAAGAAATATTTTATGCCAGTATGCAGTCACCGTGCCTTATTTAGAATGAAAATTACACAATAAAAATTAGTAAAGAATATCCGGATTCTCATGGAGTATTTCTTGATTTGTCAAAAGAGATGATTGATAAAGCAAGGGGAAAAGATATTGACAATAAATCTGAGTTTATCGTTCAGGATTTTGGTGATATTAATTGGTTTAGAAATATTATAACCTCTCAAGAATTTGACCTTATAATATCTGGATTTTCTATACATCATATTAATAATGAACAGAAAAAGCGACTATACAGGGATATTTACAAATTATTAAAACCAGATGGAATTTTCTTAAATCTTGAACACGTATTGTCACCAACTGATACAATTGAAGAATTATTTAACGACTTATTCTTAGACGGTATGTCGGACTATCAAAGAAATATTGGAGATGAAAAAACAAGAGATGAGATTAAAAAGATATATCATGATCCAGGTCATAAAGTATTGTAATCTTGAATCAGTTGAAAAACTATGTAATTGGCTGCGAGAAATCGGATTTACAGACGTTGATTGTTATATGAAAATATTTGAATTAGCTTTATTTGGTGGAATTAGAAAGTATAATATGATAAAAAGCCCAGCCGAAAACATGCGATATAGCCAATAAGGGTTTCACTTGTTTGCAGAGCGCAATAACCCGCCTTAAATTTTGTTGTAACTTGATAGGTAATTCGCACGCAATCCCTTACTGGCTATACCACAAACCGTTGGGCGTAAATTTCAAATGACTTCATGAATAAGCAATTGGATGATATGAAAATTGAGGAATTAGGCAAGCTTTTTCCTATTATAATCTCAGAACCTGATCATAACTGGGTCAAGTTATTCAAAAAGGAGCAAACAAAGATTAAAAAGGCCTTGGGCAAACAAAATATCATTCGTATTGAGCATATAGGTAGCACAGCTATTCCGAATCTAAAAGCTAAACCAACAATAGATATTTTGCTTGAAGTTCCTGTGTCCATTAATAAAGAATTATTCATAGATAAACTAAAAAAACTGGACTATCATTATATAACCAGACCAGAAAATCCTCCACCTCATATGATGTTTGCAAAAGGTTATACTCCCAGTGGTTTTAAGGGACAAGCCTATCATATTCATGTAAGATATAGTGGAGATTGGGATGAGTTATATTTTCGAGATTATTTAAAATTGCATCCTGAGATTGCCAGTGAATATGGTGAATTAAAAGCAAGATTATCTGTGGAATATAAAAACGATAGAGAAGAATACACAGATAAGAAAACTAATTTTATAAAGCGAATAACCAAGATAGCCAGAAAGGAAAAATTAAAATAAATCTACGCCCAACACCGCATAGGCTTACAAGTGGCAGGCAGGGCCAATGTCAGGCTCAGCAAGTTGCTTATCATAGTGTTTCAAGAGTAGCTCAGTTCTACCCGGACAAGTAACCGTTCCGTTCCCGATAGCCATCGGGACTGCCACTGGCCACATGCGAAAACGTTGTGCCCAATGCTAAAAACGACATTTACCTCCTGAAAATAAATATACAATTCGATGAAAAAACTTTACTTTTTTGGACTATTGCTTTTCCTTGGCTCATTGGCGGCATCAGGACAGAACAATTTTGAATGGGACAAATGGATTAAGTCAAATTCGTACGGACTTGCATTATCCGACACAAGCAACTATCAAGATCTATCCATTTTAAAAAAAATATTAAAGAATAAAAATATAGTTTTCCTTGGCGAAAACAGTCACGGTGTTTCCGAATTTACTTTGTTAAAATCAAGAATGATAAGGTATCTTCACGACTCATTAGGATTTGATGTACTTGCTTTTGAAAGCAATGCTGGTGATGCTTATTATGCTAATTCAAAAATTAAAACTTCAGATATTCAAACATCAGTCTATAATTCGCTAAGTTCTCTTTGGCATACAGAAGAAATTGTCCCCTTGTTTAATTATGTTAAAAGGACGCACTTAACAAAAAGTCCTTTAATCATAAGCGGAGTTGATTTTATTACAAGCAATGGAAGTTATTCCTTTTCCCGCTTTTTATATGAATTGATTTTTCCGATAAATCCAGGTTATGCAAAAGAAGTTAGGGAAACTGATTCTCTGGTTACTCGTGCTGGCGTTCGCGGTTGGACGATATTTAGTTTATTAAGTAAAGAAGAAAAAAATGCATCCTACAACCAAATTGAAAAGTGGCTTTTGTGCTATTCAGATTTGAATGATTTTCTTAACAAAAATGAGAGCAAATTTCAAAAAGATAGAACACACGATTTAGCAGCAGCAAAATATTTTATTCAGGACCGCATTGATTGCATTCATTGGGCAATAAAAGACAGTGTTTATATGGCAAATAATTTTCCTTGTATTGGTCATATGGAAAACATTATTCATTTATGGGACCAATACCGTGATTATAAAATGACTCAACATTTGAAATTTTTATTTTCATCTTTATATGCTGGAAAAAAAATAATTGTGTGGGCTGAAAACGGACATATTGCAAAAAGGGAATGCCGCATGGCAGCAGATAGTTCCGTTTTAAATAAATCCTACACAATTTCATTTCAAAGTTATAGTGGAAAAGGATGTTATGTTTTAAGACAAGAATCTGAAAATTCAAAACCTGAAAGACCAATTTATGACTTCAAAACTCCCACAGATAGTTTATCTGTTGAGAAAATAATGCATAGTAGCGGTCACAAAATAACTTTTGTTGATATGTTTTATCAAAAGAAGTGTGCGGGAAATTCATGGATGTTTGATAAAGTAAAAATGACGGGATGGGAAGGAGATAATACTAGCGAGACATATAATATTAGAAATAAATATGACGGTTTTATTTTGGTAAACAAAATTTCCCCACCACACTATTTTAAGTTTGACTATGAGTATCTTAGGAGTAAATAGGACGGAAGAAAAAAGCACTGGGCACAATACCGGAGAAAGTTCATTGCTGGCAAAGTGCTTTTGCTTTTATTTGTTCAATTGCATATCTGCCTGTCCGGCAGACAAGTTCGCTCACTCCTGAAATTTGAGTCTAAAGAATAAAAAGACCATGATTGCTGAATATGAAATATGTATAGATCGAAACTAAAATTAAATTATATCCCTGAATTTTCTGCGTACCTATTTGGAAGGAAAAGACCTTCCATGGTTTCGGTAAATCTTACTGATAAATGCAATCAAAAATGTATTTATTGTGAGATAGGGCAAGGGCATTGTTTCCCTGAAATCCGAAGGTTAACAAAAAATGATCTGTTATGGATTATCGACCAGATGGAGATTCAAGGGATAAAACAACTTTCGATGTGTGGTGGAGAACCATTTTTATTCCCCGATATTACCGAATTGATTTATTCTGCCTGGAAAAAGAAAATCAGGTGTAATATAACTTCCAATGGCATGACCATCCACAACCTCGATCAGAGCCAATTAGACCTGCTATTCCACTGCGATACGCAAATCAATATTTCTATTGACTCATTTAACAACGAAATTCAATCGTTAACAAGAGGTTGCAGAAGCGCCCTGAAGAATGCGATCAAATCTGTTCAAGTGCTCAGGAATAATAAAATCAATGTAACACTTTTGTGTACCATATCGAGATACAATTGTCAGGATCTGTTAGAAACTTTTATCTCAGCCTATGAACTCGGAGTAGAAGAAGTTCTTTTTCAGCCTGTTATATCTTATTCAAATTATCCTGAAATGCAGGCAATTGATCGAAAACACCTAATTAATGTTGAAAAAAAACAAATCGATATGCTGAGCAATCAACTGGAAAAAATCTATCGGTTTGAAAAAAGACATAAAATAAATTCAAATGTTTACAGGCTCAAACCCTGGATAATTGACTATATTGAAAGTTTTGTTGGTGGCAACAACACACGGTTTTTCGAAAAAGTATTAAAGAAGTTCTATTGTCGTGAGTCACATGCAGTGATCGATATTAATTTCTACGGAGGTATCCAACCCTGTGGTTTAGCTCTGGCGAAAACAAATATAAAAGATGATAAGCATACAGATTTATTTACACAATGGACAAAAGCAACATCCGGCTTAAAGAATGATATAAGCAATCAGAACTACCCGGATTTTTGCGATGGATGCTGCCATAAATTCAGCAGAAATATGCTGGCATCGATAATGAAGTACCCGATAGTAAACAGAAAAGCTTTGTATTCATTATCAATACTTCTTCTGACACGATTACTTATTAGAATTTACAAAAAAATCATACCGGGTTTAAGATGAAAACAGCTTTAGTAACAGGAGGTAACAGAGGAATTGGTTTCGAAATATGTTATATGTTGGATAAATTAGATTACCAGGTCATCCTCTGTTCAAGAGATTTGAGAAAGGGGCAGAAAGCAGCCCTTTCGCTCAGTAAGAATGTAATTGTCAGACAACTTGATGTTACAAATGAGACAAGTATTCAAAACCTCTATCATGTTGTTAAAAAAGAAATCGGTAAAATAGATATATTAATTAACAATGCTGGTGTAGGAGCAGATGCTCAGGAAAGTCAAATAATATCCGGCATAAAACTAAAGATTAAAAACCACTTTCGTGGTATTTATCGAATGGCTAAAAAAGTGCAACCTTATTTAAATAAAAATCAACTCTTTAATGAAAATATAATAGCTGAAAATATTTCATTGTCAAGGGTGAAAGAAATAATGGAAACAAATTTTTACGGACCCTGGGGAATGATCCAGACTTTTATTCCTTTGTTACAAAAAGGTGTCGGTGCAAGGATCATAAACATAAGCAGTGGATTGGGTGCCTTAAATAATCTTTCAGGAAAATATCCGGGTTATAGCATGTCCAAAACATCTTTAAATGCTCTTACAATAATGTTTTCCAATGAATTAAAAAACAAGGGAATAAAGGTAAATGCGGTATGTCCGGGATGGGTTAAAACAGATATGGGAGGTCCTGATGCACCAGGAATAGCAAGAGAAGGTGCAGACACGGTGGTATGGTTGGCCACTGCTCCTGAGATTCAGAGTGGCAAGTTTTATAAAAATCGTCAGGAAATACCCTGGTAATATAAAAAATCGTGAAGAAAAGTATTATATATTGCATGGCTGTCTTATTTATTTTAAAAAGGATCTTCTACGGAAAATTACGAATAACTCATGTGATCGCATTTATGAAATATAATAGTATTAAAAAGTTTTCAAACTTCCTAAATTCTAATTTTGAAAGATTAATTCAAAGGCATACCCTGACTTCAAAGCCATATCTTATTAATTCCGAGCCAACAAATAATTGTTTTCTAAATTGTCCATTTTGTCTCACCGGCAAAATAAATTCCAGAACAAACGGTTTCGCAAGCCCGTTTTTATACGATAAAATATTCAAAGAAATCGCAGAATATAACTATGTCATTACATTTCACGGATGGGGCGAACCGTTATTGTATAAAAACCTTCACTTGCTAATTGAGATGGCAAATAAAAACCGAATTTGCACCGTGGTTACAACAAATGGATTATTGCTGAATAAAAAAACAGCAAGTAACCTTTTGAAACCCTGGTTTCTCTTAAAAAGGAAGGGAATAGTGAAACGCCATTTATTGAATGGCAGTTTATTGTTTTTAAGCATAATGAGCATGAGATAAAAAAAGCAAAGAAACTGACCAAAGAATATGGAGTTAATAATATTGTATTCTTTCCAGCATATACTGAAGATCCAGGTTTTGAATCAACCAATCCAAAGTTCAGACTACCCAAAAAATCCCCATTATTGAAAAGATCAGATTGTAAGCATTTATGGAGTACATTTTCATTTCATTGGGATGGTACAATTGTACCCTGCTGCTATGACTATGATGGAAAAATATCCTATGGGAATATTGAACAAGATAATCTGATTGAAATTTGGAACAATACTCGTTCATCAAATCCCGGAAAATCATAAAAGATGGATATATGCATCATTCAGTCCAGCTCCCCTGCAATAAATATGTAAAAAACATTGTTTACAATGGTCAGAATTAACAGCAAGAGAATAGCATGAATATAGGCCTGATATTTCCCAATAAAGACAGACGTTATAAAACAATTCATCTGGGATTAGCATATATTGCCGCCTATGCAAGAACACAATATAATAATTTATCGTTTAAGGTGTTAGATACCAGAGTTGCAAGCAAAAAAGAAACAAAAGAATTTTTTAACACCAATTTTGATCTGGTTGGAATTACTGTTTTTTCCCCGGTTTATTCCGAGGTCAAAAACATTTTCCACAGGTTGAAACAAAAAGATTCACAATTACCTGTTTGTCTTGGAGGACCTTATGTAACAACCATTATGCAGGATATTTTTATAGAAACACCTGCCGAGTATGCTGTTTACGGAGAGGGCGAATATACGTTCAGTCATTTGCTGTCTCATCTGAAAGGCAATGAAAGAATCGAAAATATTAAAGGTTTGATGTACAGAAACAGCAAAAATGAAATTATTACAAATCCTCATCGCGAAAGAATTAAGGATTTAGATCAACTTCCTGCACCCGCCTATGATATTTTCCCAATGGAAAAATACACCATACACAGACTTGTAACCGGCAGGGGCTGTCCATACGCTTGTGCATGGTGTAACTCCAGTTCCATCTGGGAGAATGGCTACTATGCGATGAGTCCTGAGAAAATGATATCTGAAATTGAATATTTAATAACAAATTATAAGAAAAAAACTGTTGTAATTGGCGACAACACGTTCAATTCCAACCTGGAAAGGTTAGATAAGTTCTGCGACCTGTTAATTGAACGAAAGATCAATATTTATTGGTCAGCCTCGGTTCGGGCCGATAATATAACTCCTGAGATAGCCCAAAAAATGAAAAAAGCAGGCTGTTATAATGTGGCTATTGGAATTGAATCGGCCAATAATAAAATACTTGAAAAAATTGGAAAGAAAACCACCATTGAAAAAATTACAGAAGGAATAAGAATGCTAAAGAATGCCAAAATAGAAATCATGTCGCAATATGTGATTGGAAGTCCGTTTGATACTCTCGATACGATCAAAGAGTCTATTGCTTACGCCAGATCGTCCGGTTGTGATTTTACAAATTTCTACACGGTTTTGCCATTTAAAGGAACTCATCAATGGGAATATATACTAAAGTACGGTAAAATGTATACAGAAAAGATTCATAATTTCCATACCATTGAACCCAGGATTGTTTTTGAAACTCCCGAATTCAGCTATAAAGAAAGATTAAAGGCAATAAAACTAGTAAAAAAAGAGGGATTCTATAGTAATAAGGATAAGAAAAGTATATGGTTTGATTTTGCGAAAGAATCATCAAGAATTATGCAAAATATCTTTCCTGATGCTATTGGGGGAAAAATATATATGATACTTAAATCAATATATCGCATAAAATTCTTTAAAAAAAATAACCTGTAAATTATAGGGCAAAGTATGTTAACTTTATTTATTATAACATCAATTATTTCCCTATTATATCTGCTTTATCCCGTTTGGTTGAAATCACAGCCCAAATTTCTTATTAAGGAAGAAATGGATGGCGAAATGGATGGCGTATCAATTATTTACCTATCACAAAATAGTGAATCAACACTAAATCAAAAAATTGGTTTCTTATTGAACGAACTGAATGATTTCACCAATTCTGAGCTAATAGTTATTGATGATGGAAGTGAAGATAAAAGTATCGCAGTTTTAAAACAATTCAAAGATAACAGGCTTTATGTGATATCTAAAAATATGCGTAAAGGAATAGCCCAATCAATGAATTTGGGAGTTAAAATGTCAAAATTTGAAAATATTATATTTTGTGATCAGAGGCAATATCTTTCAAAGGGTATTATTAAAAAGTTAATTACTCCCTTAAAATATCCGGAAATAGGAGCAGTATCCTCGTGTATTTCAAATTGTGACAAAATAAACAGATTTTCATTTCTGAGAGCACACGAAAATTATATTAAGAAAAAGGAGGGTAAAATAGGTAACCTGATGGGAGTTTACGGGCCATTGTATGCTGTGAAGAAGGACTGCTATAAGGAAATCCCCGATCATATAATTTTAGACGATTTATATTTAACACTGAATATTCTTAGCCTAAAAAACGTGGTGTTTCTGAACGATTGTCAAATATTCGATGACACTTTAGAAATCCTATACAGCTATAAAAGAGCAAAAAGATATCTTATTGGATTTCTGCAAATACTAAAAGAAAAAGATCTGCTGTCCCGATTATCCAAAAAACAAATTGTTATGCTATTATGGCATAAATATTTAAGGCTATCAATTCCAGTATTATTTCTGATAAGCTATGTTATGCTTGGATTAGGAACCTTAAGAAACACTCATGGTTTGATTATTTATTCAATATTCTCTATACTAATTTGTCTTTTGATTATTTCTTCTAAAACAAAAAACAATACACAAATAGGCAGTCTCTTTCGTCTTCTTTCGTTTTATTCAATTGCGTTTTTTGAACTATTGATATTAACCATTATCTATAAAAAAACAAATGGATAAAAAACTTACCAACAAAATAATGGTTACAAAACCTTTAATCCCTCCTATTATAGAGCTTTTACCATACCTGTCTAAAATTTGGGATTCAGGCAACATAACAAATGGAGGGCAATTCGTTAAATTGTTGGAATATGAAGTAGGTAATTACCTTGGAGTTCGTTATCTCAGCTTGTTTTCCAATGGCATGCTCGCTCTGACCCTTGCACTTAAAGCTTTAAAATTGAAAGGAAAGGTTATAACAAGTCCTTTTACGCATATAGCAACTACTCAGGCAATATATTGGAATAATCTTAAGCCCATTTTTGTTGATATCAATGAATCAAGTCTAAATATCGATACATACCAAATAGAAAAATCTATTGGACCTGATACATGCGCAATTTTGCCAGTTCACATCTTCGGTAACCCATGTGAGATAGAAGAAATTAATAGAATTTCTGAAAAATACCATTTAAAAGTTATTTACGATGCAGCACATTGTTTTGGAGTAAAAAGTGATGGGAAGTCAGTTTGCAATCATGGTGATTTGTCCGTTTTAAGTTTTCATGCAACAAAAGTATTTAATTGTATTGAAGGTGGTGCCGTTATTTGCAACAACGAACAAATTAAAAGTGAACTGGATGCTTTAGGAAATTTTGGCATGGACAAGAATCGGCAAATATCAAGTTATGGATTGAATGCAAAAATGAATGAATTGCAAGCTGCCTATGGTTTGGCTAATTTAAAATATGTTGATGAAGCCATAAAAAAAAGAAAAGCAGCAACACGTTTATATCGAGAACTTCTAAAAACCGTAAACGGAATAACTATTCTAAATGAACAACCGAATGTAGATTATAATTATTGCTATTTTCCAATTATAATCAATCCAGCTGTTTTTGGTACCAGTGTTGAGACAGTGCAAGCACATTTGGAAGATCATGGTGTTTATCCGAAAAGATATTTTTATCCCCTGATTACAAGTTTCGATATATTTAGAAATTATCAAACTAATGAATTGCCTGTTGCAGAGTCAATCTCAAAAAACATTATTTGTTTGCCTCTATCAGATATAATTCAACAAGACGAGATAAAATACATTGTAGATTTAATTGCTCAATTGCATGAAAGAAACGGATAAAGAACTACCCACAACACCGCATATAGTGCATTGCCGGCAAAGTGCTCCTGCCTGCCATCGCAAAGAAGCCGAAGCAAGGCAGGCAGGCTTTCGAAGGTCAGCTCAACTTGGTTTCTCTTTTGTACCCGGACAAGTGGGCGCCTTTATCCAGGTAACGAACCATAATGCGAAAATGATAGTGCATAAGTTTAGCTACACCTAAAAAATTATTTAACAGTTCTTATAAAAGTACGTATATTTGTACTTAATTAAAAACTTTAATATAGGAATATGATTGCTGCAAATTATACCGAATTCAGGACCAGATTGAAGAAATTTCTTGATAATGTAGAGGAGAATAACGAGACTCTTATTATAAAGAGGGGTGCCGGAAAAGGGACTGTTTTGATTTCTTTGGATGAGTACAACTCTATCATGGAGACTTTGCATTTGTTTAATTCCAGGGCAAACGCTGATAGACTCTATAAATCCATTGACCAGATGAAAAAAGGCAAAGTTATCCGTAAGCGTTTAATAGAGAAATAATGAAAATTATCTTTTCAAAAAATGCTTGGGAAGATTATACCTCTTGGTTATCTGAGGATAAGAATATTTTGAAAAAGATTAATGAACTAATAAAAGATATTCAAAGGACTCCATTTGAAGGTAAAGGCAAACCAGAGCCTTTGAAATATGATCTTGCAGGATTTTGGTCGCGACGAATTGATAGAGAGCATCGATTGGTTTATCAAGTTAGTGGCAATGAGATTTTGATTTATAGTTGTCGTTATCATTTTGACAAATAATAACATACGCAGCCTAACACCGGGTATAGTTCATTGCCGGCATAGTGCTCCGCATGTTAGAAAATGGTTTGTTTATAATTTTGATTTAATTATCTCAATTTTTATCTTGATAATGAATCGCTTCGAACTCTTCAACTTTTCATATTGCCAATGTTATGTGCCATTCCCAATCACAAAACAGAGATTAATTTCTCTTCAAAATATTAAAATTCTGAACTCAAAAGCTTCTAACAAATCCTGATATGAAATTTGAAAACTCCTGGGGCGACCTGACAAGAGCCAAATCATATGCAAGTCTCGAATTCCCTAACACGTATTACTTAGCATATCGTGATTTACCTGAAATTATCTCCAAACATGTAACTGGGAATAAAGCAATTGATTTTGGTTGTGGTACCGGACGATCAACTCGTTTCTTAAAAAAACTTGACTTTATGGTAATTGGTATTGACATTTCCAGGGAGATGATCGAAATGGCCAGGAATTTGGATTTATCTGGTGATTATCAATTAGTCTCAAATGGAGAGTACAGTCATCTTGGAGTAAACAAGTTCGATTTAATACAATCCATTTTCACATTTGATAACATTCCTGGTTGGGACAATCGTACAAAAATCCTGGTTGGATTACGGAACTTAATGAACCCGACCGGGAGAATGATATGCCTTGATGCGACTCCTGAACTTTACACTAATGAAAGTGCTTCATTCTCAACTAAAGACTTTCCAGAAAACTGGGTTGCTAAAACAGGAGATATTGTGCGAGACATTATGCGTGATGTCGACGATAAGAGACCAGTGGAGGACATTTTTTGGACTATTCAGGATTATCATAAATTGTTCGATCTCGCAGGACTTGAAATTGAGGCAACCTATAAACCTCTTGGATACGATTACGAGCCCTTTGCCTGGATTTCAGAAAAGGAAATAGCTCCCTGGATGATTTTTGTTCTTAAAAAAAGATAGTGTCGAAAAAGCAAGTAACTAATATATAAAACCTAAAAAAGAACGGCCCATAACAGCTTGTATAACCAATTACCGGCCAGTGCTCTAGCTAAAGTTCATTCATCAACTTACCTTTCATATAACCGGACTTGTTAACGCTTCGAACCCGTCAACTGGTCATTCACGTAAGCCAATGTCGGGTAAAGCGGGGTGCTAATCGCAGCTTCTCAAAGGTGGCCTGGTACTTCATGGAAAGGTGACAGCTCCGATCCCGATAGCTATCGGGACCGCCACTGACCAACCCCGAAACTGTTAAATGGCATACTTGCACTGGTACGGTAATTATTTTTTACTACTGACATAGGGTTGTCACTTTGATATATTATGTTTGAGTGAAATTAAAAACAACCGATTATGAAAAAAAAACTTACTATCACACTAATATGTTTGCTATCATTAGGATTTATTAAACAATCAGATGGCCAAACCATAACAAATCTGCAAAAATCAAAGATTGAAAAACAAGTTGAATCCATCTTTCATACAATGATAAAAGCTGCTGAGAACCTGGATTATGATAAATTAAGCACCGGTGTTAATGACAGATATAATGCGGGGTTTATTTCAAATGGTTCATATTTTACTAATTATGATTCGTTAGTAAGCACATTGAAAACAAACATTCAGGATGGAGCAAGGCAAAGCATTACAATTCAAAGAGAAAAAATCACTGTACTCTCTGATAGTATTGTGCTTTTAACAGCTAATGGTGACGCAAAAGTCGAATTAAATTCCAGCCAATCATTTAATATAAGATTCTTGTGGTCTTTTGTTTATGAAAAGATTGATAATAATTGGAAAGTAGTTCAGTCCCATCAATCACGAGCAAACTAAATAGATATGATAGAAGCTAAAATAAATGATTAATTCTTAATAATTTAGTCATTAATATTTTGAAAAATGTAAGATATGATGTAACTTATAGACTAATATTAGATTTTTAAAATCTAATACCATGAGAACAAATTATTTTTACATTTCAATTATTTCTGTAATATGTATGCTGAGCTGTTCAGCCAATAAATATATGATTTCTGATATTGATTTATCAGGTAATCAGGTTGTAATACTTGGTGTTGTAGAATATGATTATACACAATTAGAAAATAAGAATCTTAAAGGCATAAACATATATTTAGACTCAAAAGAAAAACACTCAGATATAAAGTTGCCAAAAAAGAGCTTGCAATATGATAGGCAAATCAAGCAGGAATTTATCTGTTTAATTGGTAATTATGGTATCTATAGGGTATCTAAAATACAAGATGTTTCTTCAGATGAATCTGATAAACTCTTAGCTTTAATGAATGCATACAGGAATCCACAATCTTCTGATAAAAGAGCTATTCAAGAGTATTGTATTGAGAGCGGGAAAATAATTAATATTGGAAAATTAGTTGTGAAATATCAAGATGGAAAAATAATTGATGGAAAGTTAAATTATTCTTATTCTTTCCAGGCAAATAGTAATGACACATTAGCACTTTGTGTGTTCAAGGAAACAAATCCTTCACTATATAAAAAATATGCTGATGATGTATTTATGTTTAATAACGAATAGTGAAAGTTAGCATACTATTTTCAAAAAGATAAAGTATAATTATTGGTAACATCATAAAGTTACCATTAATAAAATGCACTGCGAAATCATATAAACCAAGTGGCAATAGTATCTGATATGTATTATTTTCCTCCTTATCGTTAACAGGTTTATATTACAAAATAATCAAATTATTTATTCGCTGGATTAAAAGACGTCTTGGAATAATTTTAAACACCGGCTATAACACAGCATATAGCCAACAGCGGTCTATGCGAGTTGCTAATCATAGCTTTTCAAAGATGGCCTAGTGTTGCATGGAAAGGTGACAGCTCCGGTCCCGATAGCCATCGGGACCGCCACTGTCCTTATGCGAAAATGTTGTATGCAAGGCTAAAAACCGCATCTTGCTATTTTACTATTCTATTTTGAATTGTTCTACATATGACATTTCGATTAACCGGGTTATTTTCCTATTCTGCAACATGATTAGGCGATTCAGCATTTATATTTTTTTTAAGGTTTCACATTGAGTTTATTTTGATCCCAAAATGTTTAACCTAAAAAAAAGAAAATGAAAAAGAATTATCTTAGTATTATTAAGAGATCAAGAGGGATAAAAGATTTCTATTTGCCCAGCAATATTGCATTCCATGTAAAGATTATACTGGGTTGTGCCATATTTACCCCACTCTGGGCATTGTATGTTAAAGAATTCAGTAGTATTTTTCTTATTGGCACATTCTGTATGATGCTTGCCGATATTGAAATTATTCTGTTAATATCAAACCGCGTATTTAAAATTGATGAAAAGCGTGTCCGGGATTTTGAGGAAAAGCATACACGAAAAGAAGTAACCCTGATTAATCTTTTAGGAATAGTAATTTTTCTTGTTGTTGCATTAACAGTAATTACATTGGTTTTTACTGTATTTATTATTGTCCTTCACGTAATAAAAGGTTGGGGATTTCCGGATATACATACGATTATGAATGAAATAGATGGTGCAATAAAAGTTGCTGCCATTGCCCTTGTTTGCAGCACGCCTTTTATTTTCTTTGGGAAGTGGCAGGAAGCCATGAAGAGGGGATATGAGCTTAGGGAGCAGAATTTAATTTTTCAAAATGAGACTTTGAAAAATCAGGTTAACCCTCACTTTCTTTTTAACAGTTTAAATACGCTCTCATCGTTAGTAAATACCCAGGTCGAAATTGCCGGGCATTTTATCAGCAAGTTATCCCAGATTTACCGTTATATTCTTGAAAATAGCTCAAAAGCTAAAGTTCCTCTCAAGGATGAATTAGCATTTATCGAAGATTATTTTTACCTGCATGAAATTAGAAGTGAAGGAAAAATTCTTCTTACCATAGAAATAGAAGACAACAATTATAATCATGAAATTATGCCTGTATCTTTACAATTATTAATTGAAAATGCCATAAAACACAACATAGCAACTCTCGAAAAACCTTTGAAAATAACTATTTACATTGAGGGACAGAATATTATAGTGAAAAATAACATACAAAAAATGGCTACCCAGGTATTTTCAACCAAGATAGGGTTGAAAAACCTTAACGAACGGATTAAATTAATCACCGGAAAAGAAATTTTTATTGAAGAAACCACAAGCGATTATTTAGTAAAAGTACCTTTACTATCATGAACGTTTTAATTGTTGAAAATGAAAAGCCTGCTATTGCTGGTCTTAGCGGGCTTTTAAAAAAAATTGACAGTACTGTTAACATTGTAGGAACAACGGAATCAGTAGAATCAACATTAAACTGGTTTCAGCATAATCCTTCTCCCGAATTAGTATTTATGGATATTCAACTCGACGACGGTCTTTGTTTTGAAGTGTTTGAAACTATTAAACCGGACATTCCTGTTATCTTTACAACAGCTTATGATGAGTATATGCTTTCGGCATTTAAGGTGAATAGTGTGGATTATCTGTTAAAACCAATTGAAGAAACTCCTTTGCGCAATGCGATTGAAAAATTTAAATCGATTCATTATCAGAAATTTATCAGTAACGTCCTTTTAACTCAATTATTTAAAGAAAAGACCGGATACAAAAGCCGATTCTTAATAAAAGTTGGAGAACATTACAGGTCAATACAAACCAGCGAAATATCCTGTTTTTATATTCTCGAACGTGCCACATTTATCAAAACATTTTCTGACAAAGAGTTTTCGGTCGACTATTCGCTTGACTATTTACAAAAAATGATTGACCCTGATAAATTCTTCAGAATCAACAGAAATTGTATCTTAAATATTAATGCGGTCAGCGATATTCTTCATTATTCATCGAGCAGGTTAAAAATTAAAATAAATGGTGAAAAGCCCATTTATGATTTAATTGTTAGTAAAGATAAAGTGAGTGAGTTTAAAAAATGGATAGATAAATAAAAAAATATAAACTGCAGCCAACACAGCACATACCAGCCTGCCCGGCATAGGCCAACGCATGGCAGGCCGGGCCAATGTCGGGTAAAGCTAATTACTAATCAAAGCTTTTAAGATTCAACTTTATGTAACCAGACAAGTAAGCGCCCTGAACTCCCTGCCGGCCAATACGCTGGCTTACCCGAAGACAGGCAGGCGCCACATGGTCATATGCGAAATCGTTGGCAGTATTTTAGAAACCAAGAGATATACATTTAACTAAAAAATGCTTAAATTGTTATTTAAGAAATAATAGCGCTATGAAATTCGAAATATTAATGGATTACAATCCGGTTTTTTTGGCACTATGTGCTACATTATTTACCTGGTTAGTAACAGCGTTGGGGGCCTCTATGGTTTTTTTCTTTAAAACAATTAACAAAAAGATACTTAATTCAATGCTGGGATTTGCTGCAGGTGTGATGATTGCAGCAAGCTTTTGGTCGCTTCTTAAACCATCAATTGAAATGGCCAAGGAAAGTGGTATAATACCCTGGATGCCTGCATTGATAGGATTTTTATCAGGTGGTGCATTTTTATTCTTAGTAGATAAACTTATACCTCATTTACATATGGGGCTATCTACAGATAAAGCCGAGGGTATAAAAACTACATGGCAAAGAAGTGTGCTTCTTGTTCTTGCCATCACTCTTCATAATATTCCGGAAGGCCTGGCTGTAGGTGTCACATTTGGGGCATTGTCGAATAACCCTGATGCCGGTATGCTTGCGGGAGCTATTGCGCTTGCTTTGGGAATTGGATTACAGAATTTCCCTGAAGGGGCAGCCATTTCAATCCCATTGAGACGAGAAGGCTTTTCGAGATTAAGAGCATTTCATTATGGACAATTATCAGGTATTGTTGAGCCTATCGCGGGAGTTATTGGTGCTTATCTGGTTTTGTCAATAGTCCCTTTACTTCCTTATGCACTTTCGTTTGCTGCGGGAGCAATGATATTTGTGGTAGTAGAAGAATTAATTCCAGAATCGCAGACTGGAAATGAGACTGATTTATCGACAATTGGAGCAATGCTGGGATTTGCAGCAATGATGATGCTTGATGTAGCATTTGGATAGGCGCATAAAATGATAAACAGATAAAAGTTCTGTAACTGACAGCATCTTCAATAAAGAAAATCATGACAAAAAAACCAATAAAAAACAAAGCATTGTTGCTAACATCGCATATACCTGCCTGTCTGGCATAGGCCTACACGTGGCAGGCAGGGCTAATAGCGGGCAAAACAAGTTGCCAAGCGATGTTTTTCAAATACGCTCATTTCTCCCTGGCTACCGTTTCCCTCCAGCTGCATAAGGACACAACAAGAGAGTGCTCCGATGCCGATAGCTGTCGGGATGGCATCTGTGATATGCTTAGAACGTTGGCTGCAAGCGCAAAGTTAACAAACGATACAAAGCATAACAAGATTCAACCTGATACTGAAATGAAACAAATTTGCAAATGAAATCACTACGCATACATTACATACAGCACATATCCTATGAAAGACCTGGCTTTATTGAAAATTGGGCCATTTCTAACCATCATAAATTAACGGTAACGAGGTTATATGAAGGTATCGAATTCCCATCTCTTTCTGAATTTGACTGGCTTATTTTAATGGGTGGACCAATGAGTGTATATAACAAAGATCAAAACCCCTGGCTTAACGCGGAAAAAGAGTTTATAAAAACTGTCATTAAAGCCGACAAAATCATAATAGGTATTTGTCTTGGCTCACAAATTTTGGCAGATGTTTTAGGAGCAAAAGTATATCCCAACAGGAAAAAGGAAATAGGATGGTTTCCTGTTTTCTTAACTGAAAGCGGAAGAAAACACAAACTATTTAATAATTTTCCAACCTCAATAAATGTTTTTCACTGGCACGGAGACACCTTTGACTTGCCAACAGCAGCCATACATCTTTTTCAGACTGATATATGCACTAATCAGGCATTTATATATAATGATAAAATTCTGGGCTTACAATTCCATTTTGAAGCAACACCAGATTCGTTAAAAGAAATGATAACAAACTGCCGGCATGAACTCATTCCAGATGATTTCGTTCAGACTGAAGCCGAAATTATCAAACACGCTGACTTATGTAAAGAGGCAAATACCTATCTATCTCATATTCTGAATAATTTAGCTGATGGATAAAGATACGTACCCCGGACAGCCAACACCGCATATAGCCAATCCCTTGTCTTCGGAACTGGTCCTATGTGAAAACGTTAGCACCATTAACGAGCACCATTATACAGGGAAATGAATAACATTTGTGCTAAATTTAAAAACGACAATAAATAAAACTATTTATGAAAAGGATTTTGATTATTTTCTTCTTTATGCGGATCATAACAGATTCATTTGCTCAAATGCCGGCGAATACTCCTGAAAATATCAAAAAGTATAAGACTATCTGTCGTGAGAATATTTACAAAGAGATGAAAGGCATGTACCGTGAGTCTGGAGGAGCCCTGAAATTTCCATTCCTCGCACCGGGAAGCAATCAATATCTTGATATGCTTTGGGACTGGGACTCATGGCTGAGTAATGTTGCATTACGGCAGATATTGCTTGAAAATGGAAATGAAAAAGACAGGGAAGAAGCCATCAAATATGAACAAGGTTGTGTGCTTAATTCACTTAGCTACGGAGGAATGGACGGGTGGATCCCTATTTGGATTGAACGGAATGCTCCCGGCAGAGAAGAAATGTTAAGCAATCGCAATCCATGGAAAAGCAATATGCACAAACCAACCCTGGCACAACATGCGGCATTTATTGTGCAGCATATGAATGGCGATGCAGAATGGTTACGTGATGATTTTTATATGTTGCAGGCATTTGTAAATAAATATCTTAATTATCATCGTCATTCGCCGACAGGATTAATCTATTGGGAGACTGACGAAGCAATAGGAGTAGATAATGATCCGAGCACTTTTTACCGTCCTCACGAAAGTTCAGGGTCCATATTCCTCAATGTGCTTATGTACAAAGAGCTAAAGGCCATAAGTTATCTCGCTGATTGTCTCAAACTCCCTGATATATCAAAATATTATAGACAAGAAGCTGATAAATTACAAAAAAAAATAAGAGAACATTGCTGGGATCCGCGCGATGGTTTTTATTATAGTGTCGACTTAAACCTGCTCCCTATAGAAAAACCAAACATTACTTCCCTGCAACCCGGTAAATTATTTTTGCATACAGGACAGCCCCGCACATACGATTGTCTGATACAGCGCCTGAGCGTCTGGAGTGGTTTTATGGCCATGTGGGGCAATATTGCAACCCCTCAACAAGCAAAAGAGATGGTTGACCGGCATTTCCGCGACACAACATCATTCAAAGCGCCGGCAGGTATCCGCACGCTTTCGCCTTTGGAAAAAATGTATGATACACGCGCAAGCGGCAATCCCTCATCTTGGCAAGGCCCGATCTGGATTAATGTTAACTATCTGGTATTCCGGGGTCTTATTAACTATGGATACTATGACGAGGCTAAAGAACTGGCCGGGAAAACAATTTTGCTTTTAGGCAGAGACTTTGAGCGTTTTGGTGCTTTGCACGAATATTACCTGCCTGACAATGGAGAACCTGTACTGAACAAAGGATTCCAAAACTGGAATTTTCTTGTACTCAATATGGCGGCCTGGCTTGACAATATGCCTGTAGTAACCGAATTTTAGCCAACAATATTATCATCCATGATTAAGACAACACATGACAGGCAGGTTCAATCCCCAGATCACTTTAGAAACTTGTCATATAAAAAGACATTATTCGCTATATACTTTATAGTATTAATTGAACTGACATGAAAAAATCCTATTTACTTCTATTGATTATTATCCTACCGGCATGCCAAACTAAGAATGACAAACTCAGATTATATGTTGACTTAAAAAGTAAGTGGCAGTTCTCTTTGGATACCGCTAATACAGGGATTCAGCAAAAGTGGTATTTAACAGATCTGAAAGACTCTGTTGATCTGCCGGGAACTACTGATATAGCCGGGAAAGGTTTTCTGAATAAAGACACAACAACAGGGCATTTGAACAGAGTATACAAATATGAAGGAGCTGCCTGGTATCGTAAAAAAGTGGTTATTCCAAAAGATTTTCAAAACCAACATATCGAATTATTTCTTGAGCGCACCAAATCATCAAAGGTGTGGATTGACAGTATATTCATCGGGGAATCCAGCATTCTTCAATCACAGCAGCAATTTGATGTAACTCATTATCTGTCCCCCGGAGAACACTTCATTACCATTCGGGTAGATAATAGTCTGAAACTTACACCTTACGGGAATGTTCATATATTTTCAGACGACACGCAAACCAATTGGAATGGGATAATTGGCAAATTGTTTCTGGAAGCAACCCCAAAAACATATATATCAAATCTGCAGGTCTATCCGGATATTGATAAGCAGAAGATAGATATAAAACTTGAGATTGAAAATCAACTAAAATGGAAGAAGGCTAATATTGATGTAATGCTTGAGAAGACCTTTAACGGTAAAACCAAAAGGTTAAAATCATTTAGCATAAACAAGGTCTGTGATCCACTTATTGAGCTTGAATATGTTTTGGGCAGAGACTGCAGTCTCTGGGACGAGCACCAGCAACCTGTTTATCAATTAACCGCCGTAATTTCAAACGGAAAAATAAAAGATTCCAAGACGGTGACTTTTGGTATGAGGAAGTTTTCTGTCCAAGGAACGCAATTTAATATTAATAACCGGACAATCTTTTTAAGGGGCAAACAGGAAGCCTGCGTGTTCCCTCTAACCGGTCATCCGCCAATGGATACAGAAGGCTGGATAAGGGTATTTAAAATTGCCAGATCCTATGGTATTAACCACTACCGGTTTCACTCCTACTGCCCACCCGAAGCTGCATTTGCTGCAGCCGATCAGGCGGGTATTTATATCCAGGCTGAATTACCATTCTGGGGTGGCTTAGAATCAGATTCCATTGCCGATATGTTGAGAGAAGAAGGGATTGCCATGTTAAAGGCCTATGCAAACCATCCGTCGTTTGTCATGTTTTCGCACGGAAATGAAATATGGAGCGGGCATGACCGCGTTGAGAAAAATCTCATTACCCTGAGAAATTATGATAGTCGTCCGCTTTACACTATGGGCTCGAACAATAACATCGGGTATATTGCACCGCGGGAGTGTTCTGATTTCTTTGTAGGGGCAAGAACTCCATACGCACAGGATACCATTCTGACACATACCCGACTTACGCATGCATTTGCCGATTCCAGAGATGGTGGAATACTAAATACGCAGGAACCTTCAACAGCCATAAAATTTACTTATCCAGTTTTACACATAAATATCCCGCTAATAGGTCATGAAACCGGACAGTACCAGATTTATCCCGATTATAGAGAGATCGAAAAATATTCCGGTGTGCTTCGGCCGTGGAATCTTGAGATCTTTCGGGAGCGGCTGAAAAAGGCAGGCATGTTCGATCAGCATATTGATTTTCAGAAAGCATCGGGAGCCTGGGCAGCTATTTGTTATAAGGCCGAAATGGAAGCTGCTTTTCGAACCCAGGGCTTTGCCGGTTTCCAGTTACTCGATTTGCAGGATTTTCCGGGGCAGGGTACGGCACTTGTAGGAATCCTGGATGCCTTTATGGACAGCAAAAATGTAATCAGTCAGCAGGAATGGATGCAATCCTGCAACGATGTAGTTTTATTGTTGGAATTCCCTAAATACTGCTGGACAAATGAAGAGAACTTTCATGCCAGGGTTGAGGTTGCAAATTATTCCGATAAAACACTTCATGAGGAATTAACATGGGAAATCAAGGACCAAAACGGGCAGGTTTTTAAAAATGGTAAATTTTCAGAAATAACCATCGACAATGGAGGGATTAAAACGTTGGGTGAAATAAATTTTGATCTTATATCTTTAAAGAAAGCTGTAAAGCTTACCATCAATATGTCGCTAAAAAATACCCCTTACACTAATTCATATCCTGTTTGGGTATATCCTGAACCATCAACGATACCGGAATCTAACGATATTCTGGTTGCCACAAGATTAAACAGCGAGGTTATTACCAGATTGGAGCAAGGAGGCAAAGTTCTCTTATTCCCTTCCCCTGAGGAAGTCAGGGACAACAGTGTACCGGGCCTTTTCCCACCGGACTTCTGGAACTATGGAATGTTTAAGGGAATAAGCGAACGGGCCAAAAAGCCGGTATCTCCCGGAACACTAGGAATATTGACTAATCCGGTTCATCCGCTGTTCAATTCTTTCCCTACTGATTTTCATACAAACTGGCAATGGTTTTCCATTATCAAGGCCAGTAATCCGTTACTGCTTAATAATACTGCAACCCAATACAGACCCATTATACAGGTTATTGACAACCTGGAAAGAAATCATAAACTGGGTCTTATTTTTGAGTTTAAAGTTGCTGCGGGAAAATTACTGGTCAGTATGCCGCAGCTTAATAAAATAATGGACAGGCCTGAAGCATTTCAGCTTTATCAATCCATCATTAATTATATGACATCAGGCGATTTTAATCCTGATTATGAAATAAAACAGGAAGAATTGAACAGGTTATTTCTAAAATAGAGGATGATAATAAACCACAAACGCAAAATATAACATTTAGACCCATGGATGTATATGGTCAGGCAAGAACACTATTAATCGATGACAACAAGAAAATCAGTATAATGCAACTATTCGATATAGTCTTTGAATAAGTTTCTGCGAGTTTATATTTATATTTGCCTTCATGGGACGTTAGCTCAGTTGGTTTAGAGCGCTTGCTTCACACGCAAGAGGTCACTGGTTCGAATCCAGTACGTCCCACCTTGAAAATGAAACACTTACATAAGCTAAAATGTAAGTGTTTTTGATTAAGAATCACGGTATGTATCCCGGGGTCCCAATTACTCGTGAGATCCTAAAAATAACCTCAAGGGATGGTGAATTATACCCTACCCTGAATTATCATGGGGAATATTCGTCCTGAAGTAACCATGTAAAGAAAACATAAATCATAAAACCTGTAAGATGAAAAGTAAAAATGGATACAAACTGATGCCGACAAATAACTGCAGGAAAAGAGAAATTATTTATGGCTGTGCCCGATACCATGCTGAAACATGAGCATAACTTTTATCACCAACGAACAATTATATAAGCAGGTTATCGAGTCTGTTGCCAGTGCAAACTCCTTTGTCTGGATAGGTACGGCTGACATAAAAGATCTGCATGTGCACCATAAAGGAAGTGTCCAATCTTTTTTATCTGTACTTGACAGCCTGGTAAAAAAGAAAGTAGCCATTCGTCTTTTGCATGCAAAAGATCCCGGGGTCAACTTCAGAAAAAGTTTTGACCAATACCCTCTATTATGGAAAAATATGGAGAGGCAGCTTTGCCCAAGGGTTCATTTCAAGCACATCATTATTGATGGCAAATTTGCTTATGCAGGTTCCGCAAACCTTACCGGAGCAGGATTAGGCATGAAAAGTGCCAATACCCGTAACTTTGAATCAGGCTTCATTACGACCAATCCCGAAATGGTTGAGGCCATTATGAACCAGTTTGATGAAGTCTGGATGGGCAAATACTGTAAAAACTGCAAACGAAAGGACTTTTGTAATGACCCTATTTTACAATTTTAAAGTCATCATTTTAATCTGAAATCCATTAACACCACATTAACCCTGAGATATTTTATTTCAGTTGTATTTTCAACTAATGAAATCCCTTATGAAAATTATGCTAAACAGAAGGACTTTAATCAGATGGAAAATCTATTTTGACAGATCAAGAATGTATATCGGTTACATTCAGTTTTTTCTTATCGGTATAGTCTTTCTTCAATCCTTTAAAGACAAACCCTGGGGAGAGATAATCTTTAAATATGCGCTGATCTCAGTACCCGTTGCTGTGATCCTGTTCATTTTCCTATCCTTAGTACTTGGCTATCTTGATTCTAAACTTGGATTTAGGGAGGAAGAGTTAAGAAATCTTTCAAAATCCAATCCGGTAATGATGGAAATGCTGGATCAATTGAAGGAGATCAATAAAAGGCTGGATACTCTGAAGAATAAATAACTATAAAACGTCCTGGGATTGCGTTATTTCGATTCGCTTGTTTTGCACGGAAGCTGGCAGCAAGCATTAGCGGAAAAGAGCGATGGCCATGCAAGGAAATTCATTAAAATAATTTGCAAAATGAACCCGGAAATGTAAATTTACCCTGCACATTTTTAAAAGCGAATAACCATGGAAGAAAAGAATCTTGTCTACCGCGGAAAATCAAAAGATGTTTTTAATATAACCGAAGGCCCTCATGCAGGTAAATACCGGTTTGTTTTTACAGACAGAGCGACGGGATACATTGAAAACGGGAAGACTATTTTTGATCCCGGCTACGATACGGTTGTCGGCGATATTCCCGGAAAAGGGGCCGTAGCCTGCAGGTTTGCCACGCATTTCTTTAAACTGCTGAAAGAGAAGGGCATTCCTTCACATTATATCGATACGATCAAAGAGAATGAAACGATTGTTGAGCCTGCGATTCCGCTGAGCATGCCGGCGGAGGCGCCGGAATTTCCCGGATCAGCTCCGTTGTCGAATCTTGAATTCACCTGGAGAAACAACGCAACCGGAAGTTTCTGGAGGAGATACCCTTTTGTCAGGCCCTGCATGAATCTGTATAAAGTAGTTGAGGCCTGGACGAAGGGAGACAGTGATATCCTCATTACCATGGAAGCATTGGAAGCAACCGGTGCCATGAACAAAGATGAGATCAGTCAGAGCGTTGAGCTTGTAAAGAACATTGCTGAAATCGTTTCCCGGGAATTTGCATCAAAAGGCCTCCATGTCATTGACGGCAAGTTCGAATTAGGCAGGCTTAAATACGGCGACGGAAAAATAGTGATTATTGATGAAATATCTCCGGATGTATTGCGGGTGTGCAAGGGATATAATCCTGATAAGAATGGTAACTGCACCGTATATAAACAGTGTACGGTAACGAAATATGATGACGGAAAGAGGACGATTAAAAACAGGAACCAGGTTTCTGCCGGTGATTTTGTAAATATCTTTCTATAACCTGACTCCTCCGGGTAATTCCGTACCTGGTGATATTTCCAGCTTCTTCAAATACACAATACAGGCTTCAACAAAATGTTATGATTCTGACTTATTGCTCCGAGTAAACGGTATTAAATCCAAGTATATTAACATATTAACACGGGTGACAAAGCTAAATTTGAAATAATGAAATAACAAGTAAAATGAAAAGCTTAATCTGGATTAGCATTATTATGCTGTACCTTGCTTTAACGCATCTGATAGCACAGTACATCGGTACAAAACGCAAAATCGGATATGGAAAATCAATTTTGTGCTCTATTCTGCTTAGTCCGGTTATCGGATTTATCATTACATCATTAAGCAAACCCATTGAAAAATAAAAAAATGCACATTCCATTTCGAATTTTAGCCGTCATGAGCCTGGCCGCATTGCTTGTTACGTGCAGGAAGCCTGAGAAAAAGGCCAGCCTGCCGGATAGCATAAAAGCAGATACGACATATGAAAGACTTGACAGATGGTTAGACTACCATAATTTAGCACTGGGCGACTTTGTTGATTCCATGCCCATAGCTGAAAGAAACTCCATCGAATTTGATTATGACTTTTTTTCAGATTCGGCCAATCTTTTTAAGGAGTTTTTTATATTTTCTCCTGACTCTCTTAAATACATCGATTTAGACAGTTATTCAATAGTTCTGGAAAAGGATTCACAGGGACAGCTTTTCTCCGGAGGAAGCGAAGCGGATACAGAAGTGGCTTTAATAGATATCAAAAAGAAAAAAAGGATCAGGGTTTTGTTTTGCGGCACTGCATGCTGGCCTGAAGAAGCCCAATGGATTAAAAATGATGTTGTATACATCATGGGGTTTGTGAACGTTGATGATATGAACTATCCGACACTGTGGACTTATGAAATAAGTAACAAAC
>Ga0105101_10000085_pt1 | contig 34365 bp, 26 predicted proteins | sample PPLLak21cMay2015_2_FD_87037 | JGI IMG/M metagenome (GOLD analysis project Ga0105101, IMG submission 87037) | Freshwater sediment microbial communities from Prairie Pothole Lake near Jamestown, North Dakota, USA - PPLs Lake P8 Core (1) Depth... | ecosystem: Environmental > Aquatic > Freshwater >... | reverse complement strand
GGCCGCGGCGATCTCGAGCGCGCGCCGCGCCTGGTGCTGGCCCCGAACGTCGCTCAAGTCCGGAACCTCGCAGGTCTCCGGCGCCGGCATGACCGCTGCGTGTCGCGTCAGGAATCGCTCGCTGTTGAAATGGGCGGTGACTTCGAGCAGATGTTTCGCGGCGCGAATATCGGCCCCGCCCGCGAGTGCTGCCTCCTCCGCATTGGCCTCGGGCAGGATCAGCGCCCGCCGGCTCTGGCGTGTGCGCAGCGCGACCGTGAGCGCGCCCAGCACCGGCCGCAGCTCGCCGGTCAGCGCCAGCTCGCCGATCAATTCATATTTGTCGAGATCCCGGTTCGATACCTGCCCCGAGGCGGCGAGGATGCCGATGGCGATCGGGAGATCGAAGCGCCCGCCTTCCTTCGGCAGATCGGCCGGCGCCAGGTTGACGGTGATGCGCCGCGCCGGGAATTCGAAACGCGCGTTTTGCAGCGCGGCACGCACGCGGTCCTTGCTCTCCTTCACCGCCGTCTCCGGCAGGCCGACGATGGAAAGGCTCGGCAGGCCGTTGGCCAGGTGTACTTCCACCGTGACCGGCGGTGCCTCCAGCCCGATTTGGGCGCGGCTGTGAACGACGGCGAGCGACATGGTTTATGATTTTTTGAACGCAGATGAACACAGATAAAAGCGCAGATAAACGCAGATGTAAACTCCTGAGAATCCATCCGCGTTCATCTTGTTTTTAATCTGCGTTTATCTGCGTTCTGAAATATTATTTTTTCAGCTTTGCTTCCAGCTCGGCGATGCGTTCTTCCAGCTCCTGCAACCGCGCGCGGGTCCGCTGGAGCACCTGCTCCTGCACCTCGAGCTCCTCGCGGCTGACCAGATTCATGCGGTCGAACACGCCCTGCATGGCGGCGCGCAGGTTTTTTTCGACACCCTTCGGGCCTTCCGGGAGCACGCGGGTTACCGCAGAGACGAATTGGTCGATGATTTTAGTGTCGATCATGGCACGTGATTATAAATCGGTCCCCACCGGTTCCGGTGCACGCAAATAGTGCACGGCGTAAAAATTCCTTTCCATCCTGGTGCATAAATCCAGTCGGCGATGCCGCAAACATGGGTTAACTGACTGTTATTAAATCAGAAAATACTCTGGCACAGAAACTGCTTTTAGGCGCTGGTCCATTGCAGAAGTGTGACAGGAAATTCACCGATTTTGATCATTAACCAACATGCAAGCCGTTACGGCTTTGGAGAGGAATTTATGAAAAACCTGCAGAAAACAGTAATTGCCAGCAGCCTGCTGCTCGTGACGACCGGAGCCATGGCGGAAGACACGTCACCGGTGAGCGCCAACGTCGCGTTCACCAACGATTACGTCTGGCGCGGCTGGTCCCAGACTGCCGAGGACCCGGCGCTTCAGGGTGGATTCGATTACGCCCATCCCGGCGGGTTTTACCTTGGCGTGTGGGGCTCGAACGTGGATTTCGCGGAAGACACCGCCTCGCTCGGGATCAATTTTGACGAAGGCGCGCAGCTCGAAGTGGACGTGTACGGCGGTTACAAGTTCAAGGCCGGCAGTCTCGACATGGACGTGGGCGCACTGCACTACGCCTACCCTGGCGCCGCCGGCTCGCTCGATTACGACTGGACCGAGGTGTACGCCGGAGTCGGTGTCGGTGGGTTCGGCGCCAAGCTCTGGTACACGAACGACTACACCGGCACGAGCGAAGACAACGCCTATTATCTCGAGGCGAATTACGGCATGGAGCTGGGCCAGGGTTTCGGTCTGGGGCTGCACGTCGGCCGGTCTGACGGAGACTTCTTCGATGGCGGCCTTGAGCAGACCGATTACTCGGTCAGCGTGAGCAAGACCTTCGGTGGCGTCGGCTTCAAGCTCAGCTTAATGGACACCGACACCGATGCGGAAATCAAGAGCGGTCCCTTCGCCAATGACGGTCGTATCGTGCTGACCGTATCGAAGAGCATGTAACGTGACGAAGCCGGCCGGCATCCCGGCCGGCTTTGCTCCCAAGTCCAATCTGGAGACAGGCACATGAAATTAGTCACAGCCATTATTAAACCCTTCAAGCTCGACGACGTCCGCGACGCGCTGGCCGAAGTCGGGGTGCAGGGCGTCACCGTCACCGAGGTCAAGGGCTTCGGCCGGCAGAAAGGCCATACCGAGCTGTATCGCGGCGCCGAATATGTCGTGGATTTCCTGCCGAAGGTGAAGATCGAGGTTGCGATCGACTCCAAGCAGCTCGACCGGGTGATCGAGGCGATCACCAAGTCGGCGCGCACCGACAAGATCGGCGACGGCAAAATTTTTGTCTATGACCTCGAACAGGTCGTCCGTATCCGCACCGGTGAAACCGGCAAAGATGCGCTTTGATACAGGAGAAAATTCCATGTTAATGCATTCAAATCTGAAAAAGCTGTTCGGCGTCCTGGGCGTCGTGCTGTTGACGGCCTTGCCGATGCTGGCCTTCGGCGAGGACGCGCCGGCCCCGGCACCGGCGGCTGAGGCCGCGGCACCGGCGGCGGAAGCACCGGCAGCGCCGACCCTCAATTCCGGCGATACGGCCTGGATGCTGACGTCCACCGTGCTGGTGTTGTTCATGACCATCCCGGGCCTGGCGCTGTTTTACGCCGGCATGGTGCGGTCCAAGAACGTGCTGTCGGTCATGATGCAGTGCTTCGCCATCACGGCGCTGATTACCGTGCTGTGGGCGCTGTACGGCTACAGCCTGGCGTTCTCGACCGCGGGCATGGAGAAAGGCGTCATCAATTTCGCCTCGTTCTACGGCGGGCTCGATAAGGCCTTCTTGAAGGGCGTGACGGTGGACAGCCTGACGCTCGCGATTCCGGAAACCGTGTTCGCGACCTTCCAGATGACCTTCGCCATCATCACCCCGGCGCTGATCGTCGGCGCCTTTGCCGAGCGCATGAAGTTCTCGGCCATGCTGCTGTTCATGGGCCTGTGGTTCACGGTGGTGTACACCGCCATGACCCACGCGGTGTGGAGCGGTGACGGCGGTTTCTTCTGGGACATGGGCGTGCTCGATTTCGCGGGCGGCACGGTGGTGCACATCAACGCCGGTATCGCCGGCCTGGTGGCGGCGCTGGTGCTGGGGCCGCGCAAGGGCTATCCCAAGGTCGCCATGATGCCGCACAACCTGGGCTACACGCTGATGGGTGCCTCGATGCTGTGGGTCGGCTGGTTCGGCTTCAACGCCGGCAGCGCGGTCTCCGCCGGCGGCACGGCCGGCATGGCCATGGCCGTGACCCAGATCGCCACGGCGGGCGCGGCGCTGGCATGGATGTTCTCGGAGTGGCTCAGCCACGGCAAGCCTTCCGTGCTCGGCATCGCCTCCGGCGCGGTCGCGGGACTGGTGGCCGTCACCCCGGCCTCCGGCTTCGTCGGCCCCATGGGCGCGCTGCTCATCGGCATCGCGGCGGGCGTGGGCTGCTTCATCGCCTCGACCAAGATCAAGCGCGCGCTCGGTTACGATGACTCGCTCGACGTCTTCGGCGTGCACGCCGTGGGCGGCATCATCGGCGCGATCCTGACCGGCGTCTTCGCCACCAGCATGGACGGATTGAAGCTCGATCTGGCCATGGGCGCCCAGGTCTGGATCCAGGTCAAGGGCGTGCTGATCACGGTGGTTTTCGTCGCCATCGCGAGCTACATCATCCTCAAGATCGTGGACATGATCGTCGGTCTGCGCGTGACCGAGGAGCAGGAAACCGAAGGTCTCGACATCGCTTCGCACGACGAGCGCGGTTACAACCTGTAACGACTCCTCCTTCTCCTCCTGGAGAATCTTCACGGGCGCCTCGGGCGCCCGTTTTTTTTGCTTTAAATAATTTTTGCCACAGAGATCACAGAGCGCACAGAGATAACAAAACCGGATTTCTCTCTGTGACTAATCTTATGCCAAGACGAACGAGCGCAGCGAGCAGGGCTTCCTTTTCGTACTCTGTGGCTAAGAATTCTTATAAAGTTTTATGGGTGCCGTCGCAGAAGGGTTTGGTGGCGGTGCGCTTGCACCCGCACAGGGCCACCTTTTCCGCCTGGGCCAGCTCGAACTTCACCGGTTCGATGCCGCTGCCCTTGTGCGAGCCGTCGCAGAACGGCTGGTTTTTCGACTGGCCGCAGGCACACCACCAGTAGGTACCGGGTTGGAGGTCGAGCACGTACGGCTCTTTCTGGGCGATTTTGGGTTCCATGGTGAATCCTGATGGTGGATAGGGTTTTTATGGAGAAGGGTCGGCCGGGATATATACGCTGAACGCTGTCCGGGTTCAATCGCGCCGGCCGATCACGCCAGGCCTCGGGCTCAGCGCAGGAATTCCGGACGCGCGAGCGCGGCCGCATGAATTTCGTGATTGTAATAACGCGTGGCGAATCCTTTCGCGGCGGAGGCCTGGGCGCGGAACTGCGCCACCGACCCCTGCTTGCAGGCCATGGTGGCGCTCCACCAGCCGGAGGGATAGGTGCACTGCGGGAAGAACAGCGTGGCGACATCGCGAAAGCCGGCAGCCTTGAAGGATTTTTGCACGGAGCGGATCAGGTCGGCATGGAACAGCGGCGACTCGCTCTGCCCGACGACGACCCCGTTCGGCCGCAGCGCCTTCAGGCAGTTCTTGTAGAAGGTTTCAGAGAACAGCCCGGCCGCCGGCCCCACCGGGTCGGTGGAATCAACGATGATGACATCGTAACTGTCGGGTTTCGCGTCCGCGACCCATTGGATGCCGTCGGTGAAGCGCAGCTTGGCGCGCGAATCGTGGTTCGATTCGCACAGCTCGGGAAAGAATTTTTCCGCCACGCGCGTGACGCGCTCGTCGAGCTCGACTTGTTCCGCCAGTTCCACGGATTTGTGTTTTAAAACTTCATGCAGCGTGCCGCAATCGCCGCCGCCGATGATCAGCACCCGTTTCGGGTCGGGATGGGTGAACAGCGCCGGGTGCGACATCATCTCGTGGTACACGAAATTGTCTCGGTCGGTGACCATGACCAGGCCGTCGAGCGTCATGAGCGTGCCGAAGGTCTCGGTTTCGTAAATCTCGATGCGCTGGTAGGGCGATTGCTCGTCGTGGACCTTGTCCTTGATCTTGAGCGAGATGGCCGAGCCCTGTCCGGCCCATTCTTCGGTGTACCAGGTTTTATCCAGTGACATGGCGGCGCATGGCTAGTGGCGGGTGAAAGGCTCTCAAGTATACTAGCCGCTCGCCACCCGCTACTAGCCACGGATTCCATGATCGACTGGTCCATCCAAAAAGCCCGCGACACCTACAACATCGCCCACTGGAGCGGCGGCTACTTCGACATCAACGCCAGGGGCCACCTCGTGTGCCGGCCCGACGGCCGCGCCGAACATCCCGGCATCGACATGTTCGAGCTGTCCCGCGAGATCAAGGCCGCGGGCCTGTCGCTGCCGGTGCTGGTGCGTTTCTCCGACATCCTGCGCCACCGCGTCGAGACGCTGTGCCGCGCCTTCGACCGCGCCATGCAGGCCGACGCTTACCGCGGCCAGTACACCTCGGTTTACCCGATCAAGGTCAACCAGCAGAAAAGCGTGGTCGAGAAAATTCTCGCGCGCAACGACGGACGCGTCGGGCTCGAGGCCGGCTCCAAGCCGGAGCTGCTGGCGGTGCTGGCGCAGTCGCGCCAGGACGGCGGCGTGGTGGTGTGCAACGGCTACAAGGATCGCGAGTACATCCGGCTGGCGCTGATCGGACTGGCGCTGGGCCACCGCGTCTACCTCGTCGTGGAAAAACCGACGGAGCTCGAGCTGGTCATCCAGGAATCCAAAAACCTGGGAATCACGCCGCTGATCGGGCTGCGCATGCGCCTGGCCTCGATCGGCGCCGGCAAGTGGCAGAACTCCGGCGGCGAGAAATCCAAGTTCGGCCTGTCGGCCTCGCAGGTGCTGGACGCCATCGCGCGCCTGCGTGCGATCAACCTGCTGCCTTCGCTGCAGATGATGCATTTTCACATGGGCTCGCAGATCGCCAACATCCAGCACATCCAGCTGGGCATGCGCGAGGCCGCGCGCTACTACGCCGAATTCCGCGCCGCCGGCGCCGACATCCGGGTGCTGAACGTCGGCGGCGGCCTGGGCGTGGATTACGAGGGCACGCGCTCGCGCAGCTTCTGTTCCATGAATTACTCGATCGACGAGTACGCGCACAACATCGTGCATGCCATCAGCGAAATCTGCGCCGAGAAGAACCTGCCCCATCCCGATATCGTTACCGAATCCGGACGCGCCGTGACCGCGCACCACGCCGTGCTCATCACCAACGTGGTGGACACCGAAACGGCCCCGGGCGCGGATTCGGTGCCGAAGGCAACGGAGAACGAACCGGCGATCATCCGCGACCTGTGGCAGACGCTCGCCACGCTGTCGGAGCGTTCCGTGGTCGAGGCCTATCACGACGCCGCCTACCGGCTGTCCGAGGCGCAGGGCATGTTCAGCCACGGCGTGCTGACGCTGGCGCAGCGCGCGCGCGCCGAACAGATTTACTTCGCCATCTGCTGGAAGGTGCGCGAGCTGCTGCAGCCGGCGAGCCGCACGCACCGCGAGATTCTCGACGAGCTGAACGAAAAACTGGCGGACAAGTATTTCTGCAATTTCTCTCTGTTCCAGTCCATGCCCGATCACTGGGCCATCGACCAGATCTTCCCGGTGGTGCCGCTCAGTCGCCTGAACGAGCCGCCCACGCGCCGCGGCGTGATGCAGGACATCACCTGCGATTCCGACGGCAGCATCGACCTGTACGTGGATGGCGAGGGAATCGATTCCACGCTGCCGTTGCACCCGCTGCGCGAGAACGAGCCTTATTTGCTGGGGATTTTCCTGGTGGGCGCCTACCAGGAGATTCTCGGCGACATGCACAACCTGTTCGGCGACACCGATTCGGTTCACGTCGAGCTGACGCCCGACGGCGGCCACCGCTTGCTGCAGGCCACGCGCGGCGACACCGTGGACTCGGTGTTGCGCTACGTGCACTTCAACGCCGACGACCTGCTCGCGGCCTACCGCGCCAAGATCGAGCGCGCGCCATCTCTCAGCGCCGAAAACCGCGAAAGCTATCTGACCGAACTGGCCGAAGGATTACAGGGTTATACCTATCTGGAAGACTGAAGTGCGGAGCTAGCCGGTTTCGCCCTTTTTGACCTTGAGCCGGATCGCCTTGATGCCCATTTTCTGCAACTGCGCGGCGGTGGCGTCGAGCTGATCGATATTCTCATAGGGGCCGAGACGCACGCGGTGATACTCGCCCTTGCCCTCGATGATGATTTTCTGGATGTGCGCCACCAGCCCGGCGAGCGCGAGCCGGGCCTTCATGTTGTCGGCCTCTTCGAAACCCGCGAACGAACCGGCCTGCAGGATATAACTGACGCCTTCTTCCGGTTTGGCCTTGACCGGTTTGGCGCGCGCGCGCCGCTCCGGCAGCACGGTCTCGGTTTCCGGCAGGATGGTGTAGAAATCGAATTTCGGTTTGGGGGGTTTGGCCGGTTCCGGTTCTTTCTTGACGGCGACTTTCTCCGCCGGCCTGCTGAAACTGGAAAACAGATTCCCCAGCCCGCTGCGGCCGTCGGCGCGGTGCGCCAGCATCTGGCCCAGCATCACGCCGACCACGCCGATGCCGATGCCCACCAGCAGGAACAGCCAGCCGGGTTTGCGGAAACGTCGCACCGAGAATCTTCTGCGCCTGCGAGCCATAGTTTCAGTACAAAGTTCAGAGTACAGGGTTCAAGGTTCAAGAGTACAGGGTTCGGAGTACAGCACTGAACTTTAATCTCTGTACTTTGAACTCTGTACTCTAAGGCAACTTTACATCGACTCGGGGGACGACACACCCAGCAGCTTCAGACCGTTCGCGAGCACCTGGCGCGTGGCCACGATCAGGTTGAGGCGCGGGTCGCGCAGCGCGGCGTCCTCGACCAGGAAGGTGTGCGCCCCGTAATAGGTGTGGAAGTCATAGGCGAGTTCGCGCAGGTAATAGGCGAGCTGGTGCGGTTCGCGGTCACGCGCGGCGGATTCCAGCACCTCCGGATAACGCGCCAAGCGCTGGATCAGCGCCAGCTCGTGCGGCTCCGCGAGGCGCGCCAGGTTCTGGTTTCCGTTTGCCGGGTCGTGGGCGAAGCCCTTCTCCTTCATTTGCCGGAACACGCTGTAGATGCGCGCGTGCGCGTACTGCACGTAGAACACCGGGTTGTCGTTGGATTGCGACTTGGCGAGATCGAGATCGAAATCCATGTGTTGCTCGCACTTGCGCAGCACGTAGAAGAAGCGCGCGGCGTCGTTGCCGACCTCGTGCCGCAGTTCGCGCAGCGTGACGAACTCGCCGCTGCGGGTGGACATTTGCATGCGTTCGCCGCCCTTGTAAAGGATGGCAAATTGCACCAGCAGCACGTGCAGCCGTTCCGGGTCGTCGCCGATGGCCGCGAGCGCGGCTTTCACGCGCGGCACGTAGCCGTGATGGTCCGCGACCCAGATGTCGATCACCTGGTCATAGCCGCGCTCGAGCTTGTCCATGTGGTAGGCGATGTCGTGGGCGAAATAGGTCTTCTGGCCGTTTTCGCGCACCAGCACCCGGTCCTTCTCGTCGCCGTAATCGGTGGAGCGGAACCACAGCGCGCCGTCTTTTTCATAGGCATGTCCTGACTTCTTCAGGCGTTCGACGGCACGCTCCGCGGCGCCGTTTTCCACCAGCGCACGTTCGGAGAACCACTGGTCATAGGTGACGCCGAACTCTTCCAGGTCCTGTCGGATGTCGTCGAGGATGACCTTAAGCCCGAGGTCGAAAACAATGCGATAAGCCGCGGGGCCGAGCAGGGATTTGGCGCGCTCGATCAACGCATCGATATGGGTTTCCTTGTCGCCGCCCTTGGGCTCGTCGGGCGGCACGTTTTCAAAAATTTTCGTGGACGCGTGGCGGTACTTGTCGCCGTTTTCGCGGTGCAGCGTGGCGCCGATGTCGTAGACGTAATCGCCCTTGTAGCCGTTCACCGGGAAGTCGAATTTCTCGCCGCACAGTTCGAGGTAACGCAGCCACACGCTGGTGGCGAGGATGTCCATCTGGCGGCCGGCGTCGTTGATGTAGTACTCGCGGTGCACCTGGTAACCCGCGGCATCGAGCAGGTTGGCGAGCGTGGCGCCGTAGGCCGCGCCGCGCCCGTGGCCGACGTGCAGCGGTCCGGTGGGATTGGCCGAGACGAATTCCACCTGCACCTTGCGCCCGGCGCCCATTTGACCGCGGCCAAAGGTCTCGCGTTTATCCAGAACCTCACGTACCACCGTATGGTAGGCATCGGCGCCCAGGAAAAAATTGATGAATCCCGGGCCGGCAATCTCGACCTTGATAATCTTTTCGGACGCGGGCAAGGCCTTGACGATTTTTTCAGCCAAGTCGCGCGGTTTGACGCGTACGTGTTTGGCCAGCACCAGCGCAATGTTGCAGGCGAAGTCGCCGTGCTCCCTGGACTTGGTGTGATCGATGGAGATGGCCGCGCCGTGGCCCGGCGGCAGCGCGCCGGTGGCCTCAAGGCCCGCGAGCGCCGAGGCGATCAGGTTTTCAATGTGATGCTTCAAGGGATTTTCGGCGGTGTTGGAATGGCGCCGATTCTACCGGCCCGGCGGGGGCGCGAGAAGCGGTGACCGGTTACGGCTCGGCCGCCTCGCTCATGAGATTTTCCACTTCCCGCAGATTGGCGCGTTTCATCGGTTTGCCGTCCACCGGGCTCAGCGGCGCCTCGCGCGCCTCAAGCCGGTCGAAGACGCACAATTCAACCGGAACGTCGTCGGCGGTGAAGCGGTAAGCCGGGAACGTCTCCTGACGGTCGCCGCCGAAACGCAGGCGCCGGTCCGTCAGTTCATAAGGGATGCTGTGCTCCTGTAGCCAGAAGCCGATTTCCTCCGGGGTGTCGGCGGTCAGGTGCAATTCGATGGCGCTGGCCGAGGTGACGGTGCCGCTCAGGACCGGACCCACGAGCCGGGGTTCGAAGCGGGCCAGAAAACGCATGGCTTCGGCGGCGAGCTCGCGCAGGCGGCGCACGCTCTGGTTGAGACGCCCGCCGTGAAACAGCCGCAAATGTTCCTGCAGGGCGGAATCCACCTCGTCATTGCCCGGCAGGTGCCGGGTCTCGGGCAGGCCCAGGCGCGCGGCGGCCTTGCGCTTGGCGCTCTGGAAATCGCGCACGCCCTCTTCCGCCATGATGCGCGCGGCGTCGGTCGCGATTTGCCGGCGCAGCTCATCCGCCGCCGGCGAGTTCGGTTTGGCGCGCTGCCTGGCCGGGGATGAACGGGGCTTGTAGGCCATCAGAAAAGGTTCTCGCGGATGTTCTCCGGCGGCGGTGCCGGGGTGGCACCGTCGGTTTCGCCCTCGGTGCCGGGAAGTTCTTGTGGCGTTTCCGTGCCCTCGACGAAATATTCTTCCATCGCCTCGGGATCGTCGGGCGTGGTGGGCTTGCCGGTTTCGCTGTTGATGGTGATGCGCACCATGGTTTCCGGGACTGGCAGCGGTTTTTCCGGAACGCCCGCGAGCGCTTCGCGCATGAAGTCGATCCACACCGGCAGCGCCGTGCGCCCGCCGGTTTCGCCGCGGCCGAGCGACACCGGCTGGTCGAAGCCGACCCAGGCCGTCGCCGCCACCTCGCTGTTGAAGCCGGAGAACCAGGCGTCGCGATAATCATTGGTGGTCCCGGTCTTGCCGGCCAGGTCCTTGCGTCCCAGGACCAGCGCGCCCCGGCCGGTGCCGGCGCGGATAACGTCCTGCATCATGCTGGCCATGAGAAAGCTGGTTTCGGGGCTCAGCACGCGCGGTGCATATACCGGCTGGTCCTTGTCGGCCGCGGTTCCCGTGGTTGCGGCAGTGGGCGGATTTCCCTGCGCCTCGCATTCGCGGCAGATGAGCGCCGGTTTGGCCTGTTCCAGGACAATGTGATTGGCATCCTCGACGCGAGATATGAAGTACGGCGTGACGCGGTAGCCGCCATTGGCGAACACCGTGAAGGCATTGACCATCTGCATCGGCGTGGCCGAAGCCGTGCCCAGCGCCAGCGACAGGTTGCGCGGCAGCTTGGCGGGATCGAAACCGAAACGCTCCATGTATTCGACGGTGTAGGAGACGCCGAGGGCGCGCAGCAGGCGCACGGAGACGAGGTTGAGCGACTGCGCCAGCGCCTTGCGCAGCCGCGTCGGGCCGAAGAATTTCTTGCTGTAATCCTCGGGCCGCCACTCTTCCTCGGGAGACTCGCCGTCCATGACGATCGGCGCGCCGCTGACTGTGCTGGCGGCGGTGAAACCCTTGTCCAGCGCGGCGCTGAAAATGAAGGGCTTGATGCTGGAGCCGGGCTGGCGTTCCGCCTGGGTCACGCGGTTGAAGCTGCTCTGGTAAAAATCGAAACCGCCGGTCAGCGCGAGCACGGCGCCGTCGGCAGGACGCAGGGCGACCAGCGCGCCGGCCACTTCCGGTGCCTGCGCCAGGCGCCAGGGGCCGGTTTCCGGCAACTGTTGCGGATCTTCGACGGCTTCGAGGTAAATGATATCGCCCGGCTTGACCACGTCGGCGGCATTCTTGAGGGCGTTGCCCAGGGTGTTTTCATCGATATAACGCCGGGCCCAGGACAGCCCGCCCCAGCCGAGCTCGACCGTGGCGCCGTCCTGCGTATAAACCTGCGCGTTCTTTTCGCCGACCTGGAGCACGACACCCGGCAGCAAATTGCCCACGACGCGATAATCCTTGAGTGCGTCGTCGAGCTGGACGGGATCGGGCTCCCCGCGGATGGTCACCTGCCCGGCCGGGCCGCGGTAACCATGCCGGCGATCGTATTCCAGCAGGCCGGTGCGCAAGGCCCTGACCGCGGCCTGCTGGTGCCTGGCGTTGAGCGTGGTGTAGACGTGAAAACCGCCGGCGTAGGTTTTCTCGTCATAGGTCTGGATCATGTACTGGCGCACCAGCTCGGCCACGTAAGGCGCCACGGTGTCCGAGTTGAGATTGTGCCGGGCGGCGGCCAGCGGCGCGTTGACCGCCTCGGCATAAGCCGCTTCGTCGATGAAATTCAGGTTGAGCATCTGTTTCAGGATGGTGTTACGCCGCTCGGTGGCGTTTTCGGGATTGGTCAGCGGATTGTCGCGCGACGGCGCCTTCGGCAGCCCGGCGAGCATCGCCATTTCCGGCAAGACCAGTTGCTGGAGGTTCTTGCCGTAATACGTCTGGGCGGCGGCGGCGAAACCATAGGAGCGGTGTCCGAGAAAGATCTTGTTGAAGTAGAGTTCCAGGATCTGCTGTTTGCTCAGTTCGCGTTCAATCTTGAAGGCCAGCAGCACCTCCTTGATCTTGCGCGTGTAGGTTTTTTCAGGGCTGAGGAAAAAGTTGCGCGCCACCTGCATGGTGATGGTGCTGGCGCCCTGCGACGTCGACTGGGTGCGCAGGTTGTGCAGGGCGGCGCGCAGGATGCCGACGAAGTCCACGCCGTGGTGATAGAAGAAGGAACGGTCCTCGGCGGCCAGCACCGCCTTGATGAGCATATCCGGGACCTCTTCGATTTTTACCGGAATGCGTTTTTCCTCGCCGAATTCGGCGAGCAATTCCCCGTCGGCGGTGTAAACCCGCAGCGGCACTTTCAGCTGCGCGCCCGAGAGGTCGTCGAGGGCGGGCAGCGTCGGCGTGAGGACGAGCGCGATCAAGGTGAGGATCACCACCGCGCTCGCGAGCAATCCAAACAGCGCGATCAGCGCCAGTTGCCACGGTTTGGCGGGCAAATGCTGGCGGGTCCAGCGGGAGAAAGCGCTCCCAGAATCATTCATAGTAGGTGAGGCTGGCGGAAGTTTGTGTCAGGGAGCGTCCGGAATCCGGCGCGGCGGACAGTATAAACCACAGTCCGGCAGCCGCGGTATTTATGCGCGCGAAACCTCCCCGCGTCGGAAAAATCTGCGGGAAAACCCATAAATCCCGGCAAATTCAGCGGTTTGTCATTTTCGAATTCTATGGTCTATATTTGATCTACATTTAGATGTATCAATCATAACTCAAGGATTTAGAGAGGAAAATGAAGTGAGCGCCCTTGCGGGTTTATTTTCCAAAAAGAAGCTGCCACTGATAGGGATCGATATCAGTTCCTCCGCCGTCAAGGTGCTCGAACTGAGCCGGAACGGCGAGCATCTGCGCGTCGAGCGCTATGCGGTGGAGCCCCTCCCCCAGAATGCAGTGGTCGAGCACGCCATCACGGAAGTCGAGCAGGTGGCGCAGGTGGTGGAGCGTGCCATCAAGAAGTCCGGGACCAAGGTCAGGCACGCGGCCGTGGCCGTGCCGGCGGCGCACGTCATCACCAAGACCATCAAGATGGCGGCCAACCTGAGCGATCAGGATCGCCAGACCCAGGTGGAGATGGAGGCGGATCATTACATCCCCTATCCGCTGAACGAAATCAATCTTGATTTCCAGGTCCTCGGTCCCTCGGAAAGCAATCCGGAAGAGGTGGACGTGCTGATGGCCGCCTGCCGCAAGGAGATCGTGGATGACTATCTCGCCGTGATCCAGAGACCGGGCCTGACGCCGTTGGTCGTGGACGTCGAGACTTATGCCATGGAGAACGCCTTCTCGCTGATTACCAGCCACATGCCCGGCGGCGGCATGGAAAAGACCATCGCCGTGCTGGATATCGGCGCCACCGCGACCACTATTAACGTGGTGCACAACAATCGCTCGGTGTACACCCGCGATCATGCCTTCGGCGGCCGGCAGCTGACGGAGGAGATCCAGCGCCGTTACGGCCTCTCTTATGAAGAGGCGGGGCTGGCCAAGAAACAGGGCGGCCTGCCGGACAACTACCAGACCGACGTGCTGCGGCCTTTCATGGAGGCCATGTGCCAGGAAATCATGCGTGCCCTGCAGTTCTTCTACTCCTCGACGCCGTTCAACAGCGTGGATCAGTTGCTGCTGGCGGGCGGTTGCGGGCAGATCGCGGGCATCGATGAACTCGTGGCGGCGCGCATCGGGGTGCCGGCGATGGTGGCCAACCCTTTTGCCAGCATGTCGCTGGCCTCGCGCATCAAGCCGCAACACCTGTCCAATGACGCGCCTTCGCTCATGATCAGCTGCGGGCTTGCCATGCGGAGCTTCGACGAATGACCACCCGCATAAACCTTCTTCCCTGGCGCGAGATGCGCCGCAAGGAGCAGGATCGCCAGCTGCTGACGATCGCCGTCGGCGCATGGATTCTGATGGGCGTGATCATCTTCTATGCCCACGTCCATGTCAGCGCGCTGATAGAAAACCAGAACAAGCGCAACGAGTTCCTCAATCAGGAGATCGCCAAGGTCGAGAAGGAAATCAAGGAAATTGCCGAGTTGAAAAAGAAGCGCGCTGACCTGATCGCGCGCATGAACGTGATTTATCAGCTGCAGGGAGACCGTGCCAAGGTAGTACATCTTTTCGACGAGCTGGCGCGCAAGTTGCCGGAGGGCGTCTATCTGGGGTCATTGGTTCATACGGGCAGCAACATCGCGCTCAAGGGCGTGGCCCAGTCGAATGCCCGTGTCTCGGCGCTCATGCGCAACCTGGCCGCGTCCGACTGGTTCGCCGACCCGGAGCTTGAGGTGATCACCGTCAAGGCCCGCGGCAGCGACCGCGTCAGCGAGTTTTCCATGAAGGTCAAGCCGGTCGCCAAGCAGCAGAAAAAGATCGAGGATACCGGCACATGACCCTGGACGATCTGAAAAACATCGACGTCAACAATCTCGGTTCCTGGCCGGTGCCGATCAAGATCGCCGGCATTCTGGTCGTGTGTGGTGTCATTCTTTTCGCCGGTTACTGGTTTCTGATCAAGGGCGAGATAGAAGAGCACAGCCAGGCGCAAAAGAAGGAAACCAGCCTGCGCGAAACCTACATGAACAAGAAGGCTCTGGCGGTCAACCTGCCGGCCTACCGGGAACAGATGGAAGAAATGGAACAGACCTTCGGCAGTCTGTTGCGGCAGTTGCCCAACACCACGGAAGTTCCTGATCTGCTGGTGGACATCACCCAGGCCGGGCTGGGCCGCGGGCTGGAATTCACGCTGTTCCGTCCAGAAAAAGAGCAGCCCAAGGATTTCTACGCTGAAATGCCGATCAGTCTTGCGGTTCATGGCAGCTATCATGAGTTGGCACAATTCGTCAGCGATGTGGCTGCGCTACCCCGCATCGTGACTTTCGGCGATATCAGAATCACATCGAACCCGAAGAACAACAAGTTGGCCATGTCGGCCAAGGCCAGGACCTATCGCTACCTGGAAGAAGGCAGCGCGCCGAAGCCGGCAGCCAAGAAGCCACGGGGACGGAGAAAATAGACCATGAAGCCGGTATTACCACTGCTGACGGCGGGCCTGTTTTGCGTGATGCTGAGTGGTTGCAGCAGCGACGGCCTGGAAGACCTGCGCGAGTTCGTCAAGAATGCCTATGCCGACAGGAAACCCAAGGTGGAACCGCTGCCGGAAATCAAGATGCAGGAAACTTTTATCTATAACTCCGCGAACCTGCCGGATCCTTTTGCCGCCTTCAATCTGAAGCCGCAGAGCCAGAATAGCGCCAGCGGTCCGCGCCCCGATCCGAACCGGCGCAAGGAGCCGCTCGAGGACTATCCGCTGGATTCGCTAAAAATGGTCGGCACGCTCATGCGCGGCAAGCAGGCATGGGCCGTCATCCAGGCGCCGGACGGGACCGTGCATCGTGCCCAGGTTGGCGATCACCTGGGACAGAATTCCGGCATGATCAACAAGGTCACCGAGGAAAAAGTCGACCTGATCGAATTGATACAGGGAGCGATGGGTGATTGGGTCGAACGTGAAGCCAACCTGACACTGCTGGAATGAACTGGATAAACAAGGCGGGATAATTTTATGGCAAGACGAGCGAGCGCAGCGAGCAGGGCTACTGGTCATATGTCAGGACGAACGAGCGAAGCGAGTAGGGCTACATTTATGAGACAGCACACACGAATTTTGCGCACCATGACGGTCATGGCCGGCCGCTGGCTGGCGTTTCTGGTTGTCATGGCAGGGATGTCAACCGCCGCCTCGGGCGCGGAAATCCAGTCCCTTGCCTGGGAGCCGGGCAGCGAAACGCCGGTGTTGCAGGTGCGCCTGAGCGGTGAGGGCGCCTATACCACCCAGGTGCTGGAGGATGGTCAGCGGCTGCGCATCAGTTTTCCCGACAGCAGCATGGGGCCGGCGCTCGCCGAAATTCAGGGGCTGGACAAGGTGAAAGGGGTATATCCCTATCTGGCCGACAACGGCACGGCGGTGGTGGTGGATTTGCTGATGAACGAGCCCGGCCAGCTGGATGTGCAGAAAGCCGAGTACGGATACCGCGTGGTGGCTTCCACCACCGCGCCGCTGTCATCGGCCGCCGCCGTTCCATCGCCCGCGGCGGTGGCTGTGGTGCCAAAGGTCGATGAACCCGTTCCAGAGCAACCAGCCGCCGCGCCGGTCGCGGACGACAAAAATTCCATCGAGGATATCGTCTACTCCAAACTGCCGGGCGACCGGATCCAGATTACCTTCAAGATGACGAAGACGCCCGCCGAGCCGAACGCCTTCACCATCACCAATCCGGCGCGGATCTCGCTCGATTTTCCGAACACCCGGGTCGGGCTTGAAAAGAAAAGTCTCGCGGTCAAGGAAGCGGCCGTGACCAACGTGACCGCGATCGAGGCCGAGGACCGCACCCGTGTGGTGCTGAGCCTGATCAAGCCGGTCGCCTATTCCACGAACATCGATGGCAACAATTTCACCGTGACCGTGGAGGCGCCCGTCAGCGCCATCGCCGGCGCGGTGGAACCGAAGACCACGCATTTCGCCAGTACCCGCAAGAGCGGGAAATACAGCCTGAAAGGCATCGATTTCCGGCGCGGGCCGCAGGGCGACGGCAAGATCATCATCAACCTGTCCGACCCCGCCGTGGGCATCGACATCCGCGAGCAGGCCGGCGAGATCATGCTGGACTTTCTGAACACCTCGGCGTCCGCCGAGCTGCAGCGCCGTCTCGACGTGGTCGACTTCGCCACGCCGGTGCAGACCATCGACACCTTCGCGCAGGGCAAGAACACGCGCATGATCATCACGCCCAAGGGCAAGTACGAACACCTGGCCTACCAGACCGGCAATGTCTTCACCGTCAGCGTCAAGCCGGTAATCGAAAAGCCGGACGAGAAAAAGGTGGACGAGTTCGGCTATTCCGGCGAGAAGCTGTCGCTCAATTTCCAGAACATCGAGGCGCGCGCCGCGTTGCAGGTGCTGGCGGATTTCACCGGCCTGAATTTCGTCGTGAGCGACACCGTCAAAGGGTCGCTGACGCTGCGCCTGAAGGATGTGCCATGGGACCAGGCGCTCGACCTCATTCTTGACAGCAAGAACCTGGCGATGCGCCGCAAGGGTAACGTGATCACGGTTGCGCCCGCGCCCGAGGTGGCGGCCAAGGAAAAGGCCAATCTGGAGGCGACCAAGGCGGTTGTCGAGCTCGAGCCGCTGGTGTCGGAGCTGATCCAGATCAATTATGCCAAGGCCGATGACATCGCAAAACTGCTCAAGTCGATCAAGGCCGTGACTACCGCCAGCGCTCAGGAGCATCCGGTGTTCGGCAGTGCCGCTACCGGCGCCACCGTCGAGCGATCAAGCTCCTCGAATACGTTGCTGTCGCCGCGCGGACAGGTAACCGTGGATCAGCGCACCAATTCCATTCTGATCCAGGACATCGCCGGCAAGATCCGGGAGGTGCGCAAGTTGATCGCGACGCTTGACCAGCCGGTGCGCCAGGTGATGGTGGAAACGCGCCTCGTCGAGGCCACCGACAATTTTGCCAGAAGCTTGGGCGCGCGGCTCAGCCACGCCACCCAGCGCACCAAAGGGTCTACGACTACGACAACGACTGGCTCGATTGATGCCTTGGAACCGCTGTACAACAGCAATACTTACGAATGGCCGAGTGTATTTAACGTCAATCTGCCGTCACCGGGTATTGGCTCGTCCGCGGCCGGCGTGTTTACGTTGAGTTTCATCAAAGGCCTCAAGCAGCTCGATCTGGAACTCTCCGCGCTCGAACAGGATGGCAGCGGCAAGATCATCTCGAGTCCGCGGGTGATCACGGCCAATCAGCAAAAGGCGGTAATCGAACAGGGCCAGGAGCGGGTGTTCACCACCAGCGTGCTCGGTGTAGGCACGGTGGTGACAAAAAAGGCGACATTGAAGCTTGAAGTCACGCCGCAAATCACGCCGGATGATCGCGTCAATCTGAATGTGGATATCTCCAAGGACAATTTTGTCGACGCGACCTCGGGCCTGCTTAACGTCAAGCAAGTCAAAACCCAGGTTCTCCTCGATAACGGCGAGACCGTGGTTATCGGCGGTATCTATGAACAGGACAAGCTCGATGCTGTCACCAAGGTCCCTTTCTTTGGGGATATTCCGCTCCTCGGCTGGTTGTTCAAAAACAAGGAAGTTAAGGATAACAAGACCGAATTACTGATTTTCCTTACACCCAAGATCCTTTCAGAAAACCTGAGTTTGCGTTAAGCCATTTTTGCAAGCGGACCGGTCGCCACCCGGCGACCGGTCCGCTTGCTTTATAACCGGGATGCTGGCATACCATGGACCATGAGCCGGCCGGACAATATCTTCCTGATCGGTCCGATGGGAGCGGGCAAATCCACCATCGGGCGCCATCTTGCCGAGCTGCTGAACAAGGAGTTCCGGGATTCCGACCAGGAGATCGAAAAACGCACCGGGGCCGGCATCCCGCTCATATTTGAAATCGAGGGCGAGGCCGGCTTCCGCAACCGCGAATCGTCGGTGCTGGATGAGCTGACGCGTCAATCCAATCTGGTGCTGGCCACCGGCGGCGGCATCATCCTGTCCCCGGCCAATCGCAAAATCCTGCATGAGCGCGGCATCGTGGTGTATCTGCACGCCCCGTTGGAAACACTGCTGAGCCGCACGCGCCGCGATCGCCATCGCCCTCTCTTGCAGACCGCCGACCGCCGCCGCACGCTCGAGGATATTCTCAAGGCGCGCGAACCGGTATACCGCGAGGCGGCGGACATCGTCATCGAAACCTCGCACCGCTCGCCGGTCAGTGTGGCGCGCGAGATCGTCCGCAAACTGGAATCGCATTCGAAAAATGAAAACCTTGCCTCTTGATCTCGGCGAGCGCAGCTACCCGATCTACATCGGTTCCGGCCTGCTCGGCCAGGGAGACCTGCTGAAACGGCATATCGCCGGCAGCCGGGTTGCGATCGTGACCAATGCAACCGTGGCGCCGCTGTATCTGGCGAAAGTGCGTGAACACCTGGGCGCGCTGCAACCGGTGGAAGTGATTTTGCCGGATGGCGAGGAACACAAGACGCTCGAGATCCTGAACCGGATTTTCGATGCCCTGCTGGCCGCGCGCTGTGACCGGCGCACCACCCTCATTGCACTGGGCGGCGGCGTCATCGGTGACATGGCCGGTTTCGCCGCGGCCAGCTACCAGCGCGGCGTGCCCTTCATCCAGGTACCGACCACCCTGCTGTCACAGGTGGATTCCTCGGTCGGCGGCAAGACCGGGGTCAATCACCCGCTCGGCAAGAACATGATCGGCGCGTTCTACCAGCCGCGCGCGGTCATTATCGACACCGACACGCTCAACACCCTGCCGGACCGCGAATTCGCCTCCGGGCTGGCCGAGGTGATCAAGTACGGCCTGATCCGCGATCCCGAGTTTTTCGCCTGGCTCGAGGCCAATCTGGACAAGCTGCTGGCGCGCGATGCCGAGGCGCTGGCCTACGCCATCCACCGCTCCTGCCGCAACAAGGCGGAAGTGGTGGCCGCGGACGAGCGCGAATCCGGCGTGCGCGCCACGCTCAATCTGGGTCATACCTTCGGCCACGCGATCGAGACCGGCCTGGGCTACGGCGAATGGCTGCACGGCGAGGCCATTGCCGCGGGCATGGTGATGGCGGCGGATCTGTCGCGCCGGCTCGGCTGGCTGACGGCCGCGGAAACCGCGCGCATCGAAAAACTGATCCGGCGCGCGCGCCTGCCGGTGCGCGCCCCGGGCTCGCTCTCGCCGGCGCGCTTTCTCGAACTTATGGCCGTGGACAAGAAGGTGCTGGATGGCCGTCTGCGGCTGGTGCTGCTCAAACATCTCGGCGAGGCCGTGGTGACCGACGCGTGCCCGCGCGCCGAGCTCGAAGCGACGCTCGCGAGCATGCGCGAAGCGGCGTAGGTTTGAACAGTTGAAAGTTCAGTGTTCAGGGTTCAAGGTTAATGGAGACATCGCGTCTAACCCTGAACTCGAAACTCTAAACTTTGAACCCTGAACCTTGAACGCGAATAAAGTGACTCTTGCCCCCTATGCCTCGCACGATGCCACCTCGCGCGGAAGACGGTATCCGGAAGCCTCGCCCGCGAACCGTTCCGAGTATCAGCGCGACCGTGACCGCATTATCCACAGCGCCGCGTTCCGCCGTCTCGAGTACAAGACCCAGGTTTTCATCAACCACGAGGGCGACCTGTTCCGCACGCGCCTGACGCACTCGATCGAGGTGGCGCAAATCGCGCGCTCCATCGCCCGCGCGCTCGGACTCAACGAGGACCTGACCGAAGCCATCGCGCTGGCGCACGATCTCGGGCACACGCCTTTCGGCCATTCGGGCCAGGATGCATTGAACGAATGTCTGCGCGATTACGGCGGCTTCGAGCACAACCTGCAATCCTTGCGTGTCGTGGACGTGCTGGAGGAACGCTACGCCGAATTTCCCGGGCTTAATCTCACCTTCGAAACACGCGAAGGCATCCTCAAGCACTGCTCGCCCAGGAACGCCCGCGAACTCGGTGAGCTGGGCAAGCGGTTTCTGGAAAAAACCCAGCCCGGCCTGGAGGCGCAACTGGTCAACATTGCTGACGAAATCGCCTACAACAATCACGACGTGGACGATGGCCTGCGTTCCGGACTGCTGGTGCTGGATCAGCTGAAGCCCATCACCCTGTTCGCCGGGCAATACGACGAAGTGCTGCAACGCTACCCGGACATCCCTCCGCGCCGCGCCATCTATGAAACCATACGCCGCATGATCAACCAGGTGGTCACCGACCTCATCGAGAACAGCCGGCGCCGGATCGCGCAGTCCGGGATCCAGGACATCGAGGACGTGCGACGCCATCCCGAACCCTTGATCGCCTACACCCCCGAAGTGGCCGAAAAGTCACGCGAGCTCAAGCGTTTTCTGCGGCAGAACCTGTACGCGCACGAACGCGTGACCCGCATGATGGGCGAGGCGGTGCAGATCGTGCGCCAGCTGTTCGAGGCCTTCATGAAAGACGCGAGCCTGCTGCCGCCGCAATACCAGGAAAAACTCCGGCAGCCGAACGGGGCCGGCGCGCAGGCCCGTATCGTCGCTGATTACATCGCCGGCATGACCGACCGCTATGCCATGCGCGAGCACGCGCGGCTGTTGGGCCGCCCCGGCGCACCCCGGCCTGGCGAATAAAAGCCGTTTCCGCTCAACCGCTTCTTTCCCGACTTGCCGGAAAACCCCGTTTCTCCAAGGGTTCCATTGAACCGGCCGGGGTGGGCCGGTATACTTTTCGCCCCTTTTGCTCCGGTTTTTTCGAGGTTTTCGCGGGCAGAAGAACGAATTTCCCCGATCCGGGCCAAACCCCCGCTGGTGAGTTCGACAACACGCACGGCTGTTCGGCGCACCAGCAGCTACGGTGCCGGATGGCTACCGGCAGTGAATGAAAACGGTGAATGAATTTGGAACAGCGTAAGACACAACAGGGCCTCTACGATCCGGCCACCGAGCACGACGCCTGCGGCGTCGGCTTCGTGGTGGACATGAAGGGCCGCCGCTCGCACAAGATCGTGACGCAGGCGCTGACCGTCCTGCGCAACCTCATGCATCGCGGCGCCTGCGGTTGCGAGGAGAACACCGGCGACGGCGCCGGCATCCTGATCCAGATGCCGCATGCCTTTTTGAGTCGCGAGTGCGGCAAGCTCGGCATCCAGTTGCCCGAAGCCGGGCATTACGGCAGCGGCGTGGTGTTCCTGCCGCGCGATGCCGCCGAGGCGCGCCACTGTCAGGAAAGGTTTGCCGCCATCGTGCGCGAGGAGGGGCAGACCCTGCTCGGCTGGCGCGAAGTTCCGGTGGATCACTCCTCGCTCGGTCCCACGGCGTGTTCCGCCGAGCCCGTGTTCCGGCAGATTTTCATCGGCCGTGCCGCCGGTGTCGCCGATGACATGGCCTTCGAGCGCAAGCTCTATGTCATCCGCAAGCGCATCGAGCAGGCGATCTGGAATTCGGACCTGAAAGAACGTGCGCTGTTCTACATCCCGAGCCTGTCGGCGCGCACCCTGGTCTACAAGGGCATGCTCACGCCGGTCCAGGTGGAGCCGATGTTCCCCGACCTGGCCGATCCGGCGGTGGAATCGGCGCTGGCGCTGGTGCATTCGCGTTTCTCGACCAACACCTTTCCGTCCTGGCCGCTGGCGCACCCGTACCGCTACATCGCCCACAACGGCGAGATCAACACCCTGCGCGGCAACATCAACTGGATGCGCGCGCGCGAGGCGCTGTGCCAGTCGCCGCTGTTCGGCGACGACCTGAAAAAGATCCTGCCGATCGTGATGGAGGGCGGCTCGGACTCGGCCACCTTCGACAACGTGCTGGAATTCCTGTACATGGCCGGGCGCGAGCTGCCGCACGCCGTGTTGATGATGATTCCGGAGGCGTGGAGCGGGCACGAAATGATGGACGAGGACCGCAAGGCCTTCTACGAATACCACGGTTGCCTGATGGAGCCGTGGGACGGCCCGGCCTCGATCGCCTTCACCGACGGGACCGTCATCGGCGCGATTCTCGACCGCAACGGCCTGCGCCCGTCGCGCTATTACGTCACCAAGGACGGCCTCGTGGTCATGGCCTCCGAGGTCGGCGTGCTCGACATCCCGCCGGAGAACGTGCTCATCAAGGAACGGCTGCATCCGGGACGCATCTTCCTGGTGGACACGCGCGAAGGCCGCATCATCGACGACGCCGAACTGAAGAAACGCTACACCTCGGCGCAACCGTACCGGGAATGGCTGAAGCAGAATCTGGTCCCGCTCGATCAATTGCCGCAGCCGCCGCAATTGCCGGAGCCGGATCACGCCAGCGTGTTGCAGCGCCAGCAGGCCTTCGGCTACACCCATGAGGACCTGCGTATCCTGATGGCGCCGATGGCGCAGAAGGGCGAGGAACCAGTGGGTTCCATGGGCAACGACGCCGCCCTGGCGGTGCTGTCGGACAAGCCGCGCCTGCTGTATGACTATTTCAAGCAGCTGTTCGCGCAGGTGACCAACCCGCCGCTCGACGCCATCCGCGAGGAGCTGGTGACACAGATCGAAACCCCGCTCGGCCCCGAGAGCAACCCGCTCCAGCCCGGGCCGGAGTCCTGCCGCCTGCTCAAGCTCAAGACGCCGATCCTGAGCAACGAGGAACTGGCCAAGATCCGCCATCTCGATCGTCCCGGCTTCAAGACCGTGACCTTGCCGATGCTGTTCCCGGCCGGTTCGGACGGAACCGGGCTGGCGCGGGCGCTGGACGAACTGTGCCGCCAGGCCAGCGACGCCATCGCCAAGGGCGCCACCTTTATTATCCTGTCCGATCGCGGCGTGGACGCGCAACACATGCCGATGCCGGCACTGCTGGCCACGGCCGGCGTGCACCATCATCTGGTGCGCGCGGGCACGCGCGTGAAGGTCGGGCTCATCGTCGAGTCCGGCGAGCCGCGCGAGACGCACCACATGGCGCTGCTGCTGGGTTACGGCGCGGGCGCCATCAATCCGTACCTGGCGTTCGAAACGCTCGACGACATGATCCGCAGCCAGCTGCTCAACAGCCTGGACCATGCGCAGGCGGTCAGGAATTACATCAAGGCGCTGAACAAGGGCGTGGTGAAGGTCATCTCCAAGATGGGCATCTCCACCATCCAGTCCTACCGCGGCGCGCAGATCTTCGAGGCCATCGGCCTCGACAAGGTCTTCGTGGACAAGTATTTCACCTGGACCGCCTCGCGCGTCGGCGGCATCGGCATCGGCGTGGTGGCGCAGGAAACGTCCCTGCGCCATCACCGCGCCTACCCCGACCGGCCGGTGGGTCCGCCCGAGCTCGACGGGGGCGGGCACTACCAGTGGCGCCGCGACGGCGAGTACCACATGCTCAATCCCGACACCGTGGCCAGGCTGCAGCACGCCACGCGCGCCAACTCCTACGAGAAGTTCAAGGAATTTTCGCGCGCCTGCGACGACGGCGCGCAGCATCTGGCAACGCTGCGCGGACTCATGGAGCTGAAGCTGGCCGACCGGCCGATCCCGATCGAGGAGGTCGAGCCGGTGGAATCGATCATGCAGCGCTTCGCCACCGGCGCCATGTCCTACGGCTCGATCAGCATCGAGGCGCACGAGGCGCTGGCGATCGCCATGAACCGCATCGGCGCGCGCTCCAACTGCGGCGAGGGCGGCGAGGACCCGGAACGCTACGGCACGGTCAAGAACTCGCGCATCAAGCAGGTGGCCTCGGGCCGCTTCGGCGTCACCAGCCATTATCTGGTGAACGCCACCGACCTGCAGATCAAGATGGCGCAGGGCGCCAAGCCCGGCGAGGGCGGCCAATTGCCCGGCCACAAGGTGTATCCACCGATCGCCAAGGTGCGCCTGTCCACGCCCGGCGTCGGTCTGATCTCGCCGCCGCCGCACCACGACATCTATTCGATCGAAGACCTGGCGCAGCTGATCCACGACCTCAAGAATGCCAACCGCGACGCGCGCATCCACGTGAAGCTCGTGTCCGAGGTCGGCGTGGGCACCATCGCCGCCGGCGTGGCCAAGGCGCACGCCGACGTGGTGCTCATCTCCGGCCATGACGGCGGCACCGGCGCCAGCCCGCTGTCCTCGCTCAAGCACGCCGGCCTGCCGTGGGAACTGGGCGTGGCCGAGACCCAGCAGGTGCTGGTGATGAACAAGCTGCGCGACCGCATCGTGGTGCAGACCGACGGCCAGATGAAGACCGGCCGCGACGTGGTGATCGCCGCGCTGCTGGGCGCGGAGGAATACGGTTTCTCGATTGCGCCGCTGATCGTGCTCGGTTGCATCATGATGCGCGTGTGCCATCTGAACACCTGCCCGGTCGGCATCGCGACGCAGGACCCGGAGCTGCGCAAGAAATTCGCCGGCAACCCGGAGCACGTGGTGAACTTCTTCCGCTTCGTGGCGCAGGAAACGCGCGAGTGGATGGCGCGGCTCGGCTTCCGCACGATGGACGAGATGATCGGGCGCGTGGACCGCCTCATCGTGAAAAAGGCGGTCGATCACTGGAAGGCGCGCGGCCTCGATTTTTCGCAAATTCTTTATCAGCCCGAGGCCGGCCCCGAGGTGGCGACCCGCCACGTGCGCGACCAGGACCACGGCCTCGACAAGTCGCTGGACCTGGTGACGATCCTGCCGCTGTGCCGCGACGCACTGGAATCCAAGAAGCCGTTGGACATCATCCTGCCGATCCGCAACGTCAATCGCACGGTCGGCACGATCCTCGGCTCCGAGGTCAGCAAGCGCTACGGCGCCGAAGGCCTGCCGGAGGACACGATCCGTATCCATTTCAACGGCTCCGCCGGCCAGAGCTTCGGTGCCTTCCTGCCGCGCGGGCTGACCTTCACGCTCGAGGGCGATGCCAACGACTACATCGGCAAGGGGCTGTCCGGCGGCAAGCTGATCGTCTATCCGCCGCGTCAGGCGAGTTTCGTGCCGGAGGAAAACATTCTCATCGGCAACGTCGCGCTGTACGGCGCCACCAGCGGCGAGGCCTATTTCCGCGGCATGGCCGGCGAGCGCTTCGCGGTGCGCAATTCCGGCGTGCACGCGGTGGTCGAGGGTGTGGGTGACCACGGCTGCGAGTACATGACCGGCGGGCGCGTGGTGGTGATCGGCCGCACCGGGCGTAACTTCGCGGCCGGCATGTCCGGCGGCATTGCCTATGTGCTGGATGCGGCCGGTGACTTCAGGCGCCGCTGCAACCTGGCCATGGTGGACATCGATCCCCTGAGCGCCGCCGAGGACACGGACCTGGTGAAGGATCTGCTCAAGCGCCATGCGCACCATACCGGCAGCACGGTGGCTTCAATGCTCCTCGCCAACTGGAAGGCCATGCAGGCGAAATTCGTCAAGGTCACGCCGAAGGATTACAAGCGCGTGCTGGAGGCCATTTCCAAGGCGCGCCAGAGCGGGATCCCGGAGGACAAGGCGGTGATGGAAGCGGCGCATGGGTAAGATCACCGGCTTCATCGAGTTTCACCGCGCCAAGCAGCCCTATCGTCCCGTCGCCGAACGGGTGCGTGACTGGAAGCAGGTCATGGCGCCGTTTCCGGAGGACGTGCTGAGGAAGCAGGGCGCGCGCTGCATGGATTGCGGCATTCCGTTCTGCCACCAGGGTTGCCCGCTGGGCAATCTCATTCCCGACTGGAACGACCTGGTTTACCGCGGCCAGTGGCAGGAGGCCATCGAGCGCCTGCACGCGACCAACAATTTTCCGGATTTCACCGGCACGCTCTGTCCCGCGCCGTGCGAAGGCGCCTGCGTGCTCGGCATCAACGACGACCCGGTGACGATCAAGGCGATCGAATTGGCCATTATCGACCGCGCCTTCCAGGAAGGCTGGATCAAGCCCGAACCGCCGAAAGTGCTCACCGGCAAGAAGGTTGCCGTTATCGGTTCCGGCCCCGCCGGCCTGGCGGGCGCGCAACAGCTGCGCCGCGCCGGCCACGAGGTCACGGTGTTCGAGCGCGATGACCGCATCGGCGGGTTGCTGCGCTACGGGATCCCCGAATTCAAGATGGAAAAGCGAGTCCTGGACCGGCGCCTGGAACAGATGCAGGCCGAGGGCGTGGTGTTCATGCCCGGCGCGCACATCGGCGTGAATGTCCCGGTCGATGAACTGAAGAAGAATTTCGATGTGATCCTGCTCGCCGGCGGTGCCTGCGCCCCGCGTGATCTCCCGGTCCCGGGACGCGATCTCCGGGGCGTGCACTTCGCCATGGAGTATCTGAAGCAATCCAACCGCCGCTGCGAAGGCGACAAGGTCCCGGCGGAACAGGAAATATCCGCCCGGGGCAAGCACGTTGTCATCATCGGCGGCGGCGACACCGGCGCCGACTGCCTCGGCACCGCCAACCGTCAGGGGGCGGTCTCGGTGCACCAGCTGGAGATCATGCCGCGTCCCCCGGAGACGCGCGCCTCGGATAATCCCTGGCCCGAATACCCCCATGTCTATCGCGTGGCCTCGGCGCACGAGGAAGGCGTGGAGCGGGTTTATTCGGTCTCGACCAAGCGTTTCATCGGCGACGGGGACGGGCGCGTCAAAATGCTGGAGCTGGTCAAGGTCGAGGCGGTGCGCGAGCACGGGCGCGTCATCATCAATGAAATTCCGAACAGCAGCTTCACGATCCCCTGCGACCTGGCGCTGCTGGCGATGGGGTTTACCGGTCCCGAGCGTCCCGGCATGCTGGAACAGCTCGGCGTGAAATTCACCGACCGGGGCAATGTCTGGCGCGACGGCAACTGGATGACGAGCGTGCCGGGCGTGTTCACTGCCGGCGACATGCAGCACGGCCAGTCGCTGATCGTCTGGGCCATTGCCGAGGCGCGCTCGGCCGCGCGCGGCATCGACAAATATCTCACGGGCGCGTCCGACCTCCCCGCGCCGCTCTAAAACTTTCTCACCGCAAAGACGCAAAGAGCGCAAAGAAATCATTGAATGAGAGATTCGGCGCGAAGCGCCGTTTTTCTTTTCCTTTGCGTACTTCGCGTCTTTGCGGTGAAATCTCTTTATGACAGAACTCAAGAACGACAGATTATTGCGCGCGCTGCTGCGGCAGCCGGTGGACGTGACGCCGGTGTGGATCATGCGCCAGGCCGGGCGCTATCTGCCCGAGTATCGCGCGGTGCGCGAGAAGGCCGGCGACTTCAAGACGCTGTGCACCACGCCGGAGCTGGCCTGCGAGGTGACGCTGCAACCGCTGCGGCGTTTCCCGCTGGATGCGGCGATTCTGTTCTCCGACATTCTCACCATCCCCGACGCCATGGGGCTCGAGCTGTTCTTCACCGAGGGCGAGGGCCCGCAGTTCCGCAAACCGGTGCGCAGCACGGCCGACGTGGACGCGCTGCCGGTGCCGGACCCCGAAGTGGAGCTGCGCTACGTGATGGACGCGGTGCGCCTGATCCGGCGCGAGCTGGACGGGAAAGTCCCGCTCATCGGTTTCGCCGGCAGCCCCTGGACACTGGCGACCTACATGGTCGAAGGCGGCGGCAGCAAGGAATTCGCCCTGGTCAAGCGCATGCTGTTCGACCAGCCGGCGCTCATGCACCGTTTGCTCGATGTGCTGGCGCGGGCCGTGACGGCCTATCTCAACGCGCAGGTGGCCGCCGGCGCGCAGGCGCTGATGCTGTTCGACACCTGGGGCGGCGCGCTCAGCCCGCGCGACTACAAAGAGTTCTCGCTGCAATACATGGAGCGCATCGTGCACGGCCTGACGCGCGAGCATGAAGGCCGGCGGGTGCCGGTGATCCTGTTCACCAAGAACGGCGGCCAGTGGCTGGAGGCGATGGCGGCCAGCGGCTGCGACGCGCTGGGCATCGACTGGACCACCGACTTGGGCGATGCCCGCGCCCGCGTCGGGAGTCGGGTCGCCCTGCAAGGCAACATGGACCCGTCCATCCTGTATGCCTCCGCCAATCGCATTCGCAGCGAGGTTGCTGCTGTTCTGGCCAGCTACGGAAACGGCAGCGGACATGTTTTCAACCTGGGACACGGCATTCATCAACATGCCGATCCGGAAAGAGTCGCGGCGGCGGTGGATGCCGTGCACGAGCTGAGCCGCCCCTACCATCAGGCGTAACACCCATGGACCACGGCCGCTGCCCGTTCGAGAAGGCCATCCTGAGCGCGCAATGCGCCTGCGAGCTGGCCACGCGTTTTTCCGTGGCCGAGCAGATGGGCGTGAATTGCCGCTCCGGCATCGCCCGCAACAATTGCACCACGCTGCTGGCCCTGATGCGCAATCGGGCGCGCTTCGCGCTCAAGGTCACCGACACCTCCGAGAGCCTCCCGTTCGGCAAGGAGATGAAGGTTATGATCGGCGGGCTGATCGGGCTGCAAGGCCTGCTGGCGCCGGAGCCGGACGCCGGCCGGGTGGGCAATATTCACGCGCTGGTGCGGGAGGCGCAGGAAAAATACGGCTCGCTGGAAGCGCTGCCGTACCAGGAGATCGTCAAATCCATCACTGCCTACCAGGCCAGGCGTCGCGGCCATGCGCCTCCCAGGCCCTGATGCCGGGCTTAAGCCGGGTTCTCCGGTATCGGCGGTAAGTCTTTGATGCGCGTTGCAGGCGCGTGTTTCGCCTGACAAAACATTGTTATTTGGAATGCGCGCGAGTAAATTGGCGTCTAATCCGCATAAAAAAACGGACGTCTTGTTTCAGGTAAGAAGAACAAGAAAAACAAATCGTTCTGCGACAGCTCCACAGGGACAGGGGTGCCCGTGTCGCGTAAGCCGGCGGCTCGCGGACTACCGCCGTCCAGGCAGGAGGTGGGGTCAACTTGGTGCAGGATGAGTCCGAGGCGAGCGGAACGTCGTCCTCGAAAAAACTGCTTGGACTGCTGGAAGGACTGAAACGCACACCGGTCGGTGCCGTCATCTACGACCAGGTGGCGCGTATCGTCGATGAACAGGAAGGCGTGCAGGCCAAAGTCGACCACGTCTATGCCTCGCTGCTGCATCTGCTCCTGAACGCCTACGCCCGCGACCCGAGTGCCGATCACATCACCCGCATCAACGCGCGCCTGATCCAGCTGCGCCACGGCCCGATCATTCCCCGCGCCGGCAAGGTCCCGGACGCAAGCATCGAAGAGAAACTCCACCAGGCGGCTGAGTCCCAGGTTCCGGGGCGCCCGGTGGCCGGAGCGGCGACGCCGGCGCCTGCGTCAGAACCGGCCGCGCGGGTGAAACCGGCGCCCGCGCCGGCCCCAGGCCAAGCCCCGACCGCGAGCCCCGGCAATGGCGCGACCGAGGCCGAGCGCCGCGTCGACGCTGCTTACCGCCAGCATCTCGAGCAGCAGCGCAGCGAGATCGAAAAATTGCAGCAGACGCTCGCCAAGACCGTCACCGACGCCATCACCCAGAACCGCGAGTTCGGCGCGCTGTTGCAGATCGAATTGCGTGCGCTGCAGCAGGCCAACGGCGACAAGGAGGTCGAACAGCTGCGCCAGATCCTGGTCGGCGGGCTGGAAGAACTGATCCAGGGACAGAATTCGCTCGAGGCCAAGCTGCACAAGACCGGCGGTTATCTCCGGCTCATCAAGGCCGACAGCGAGCGGCTGCACGAAGAACTGAACAAAGTGAGGCTGCTGTCGCTGACCGACGAGTTCACCGGGCTGCCCAACCGCCGCGCGTTCATGCGCCGGCTCAAGGACGAGATCAGCCGCTCGCAACGCTACGGCGCGTCGCTGGCGCTCGCCATCATCGACTTGGACGAGTTCAAGGCCATCAACGACATCCACGGACACGCCACCGGCGACGCCATTCTACGCAGTTACGCCATCGACGTGCTGACCGTGCTGCGTCACCACGACCTGGTCGCGCGCTACGGCGGCGAGGAGTTCGCCATCCTGATGCCCAATACCACCCGCGAGGGCGCGGTGGCGGCCATCGAGAAGGTGCGCAGCCGCGCGTTGCAGGCCGTGTGCGAGTTCCAGGGCCGGGACTTCAAGCTGCCCACGTTTTCCACCGGCATCGCCCTGTACGTGGTCGGCGAGTCCCACACCGACCTGATCGACCGCGCCGACCGCGCCCTGTACCGCGCCAAGCGCCTGGGCCGCAACCGCATCGAACTGGAGCAGGGACTGCCGGCGGCGACCCCGCCCCGGGGCAAAAACAGCGGCAGCGGCTGAATCCGGCCCCGGCGGCGGGTTGTGAACAGCCCGCCCGCCGACTAATCTCCCTGAAGGCAGGCCTTTCACGCCTGCGGCAAAGGAGACGGACTTGGCGGATTCCAATACATCGACATCGGCGGATCCGTCGCTGCTGCAAAGCCTCAAGCTCCATCTCGACGGCCTGAAGCGCACCCAGCACGGCCAGGTCCTCTATAACCAGATCCAGCGCGGACTTCAGAAATACGGACACGAGGACGGGCGCATCGAGCTGGTTTTCGTCAGCTTCCTGCATGCGCTGCTCGGCAAGTACGCCACCAGCCCGGCCTGCGACCCGTCCACGCGCGTGAAGGCGCGCCTGATCCAGCAGCGCCTCACGCTCTACCTGCCCAGGGCCGCCCCCGCGTCGGCGGCGCCGAAGCCCATGGTCGCCGCAGCGCGCCCAGCGGCACCGGTGGAACCCAAGGCGGTTGCGGCGCCGCCTCCGCCCGTGGCCGCAGCACCCGTTCCCCCGGCGCCCGTGGCTGAAACCAAGCCTGAACCGAAGCCGGTTGCGGACACGGCGCCGCCGGTCGAAATAAAACCGGCACCGGTCATCGAGACCAAGCCCGAGCCGGTGGCGGAGGTTGTTGCGCCGCCGGTCGTGGACACGCCGGCGCCGGTGGCCGGGACCAAACCGGTTCCGTCCCCGGAGCCCGTGCCGCCGTCGCGCCAGGAAAAGATCGAGGTCCTGGGCGACAGCCTGGCGCAAAAGGTGACGGAGAGCATCGCGGTGGACCAGCAGTTCGGCGAACTGCTGGAGACCGAGCGCGAGGCCATCAAGAATCTCGACAGCCCGCTGGGCGAGTTCAGCGACCTGAAGCAGATCCTGGTCAAGGGCCTGAACGAGCTGATCGAGGAGCGCCAGGCACTGATCGAGAAGCTTTCCAGCGCCGGCGATTATCTCAAGGCGGTGGAATCGGACCGCGAGCGCCTGCGCCAGGAACTGAGCCACGCACGCAAGCACAGCATGGCGGACGAGTTGACGGGGTTGCCGAAACGCGAGGTGTTCGTCAAACAGCTCGAGGCCGAGATCGGTCGCGTGAAGCGTTACGGCTTCGCGCTCGCCGTGGCGGTCATCGACGTGGACAACCTCGAATCGGTCAACCAGCGCTACGGCCGGGCCGCGGGCGACGCGGTGCTGCGCTGTTACGCCGGCCAGATCCTTGCCAAGTTCCGCACCTACGACCTGGTGGCGCGCTACGGCGGCGACGAATTCGCCGTGTTGTTCCCCAACACGCAGAAGGACGGGGCCATGCACGCGCTGGAGAAGGCGCGCAAGACCGCCGCCAGCACCTTCATCCACCAGGACGGGAAAAATATCCCGCTGCCGAGTTTCTCCAGCGTGCTCACGCAGTACTCACCGGGCGAACCGGCGGCGACGCTGCTCCAGCGTGCCGACGAGACGCTGAGCCAGGCCCGGCTGGCCGGCTACAACCGCATGGTGGTGGCACTGCCGACGGCCTGATCGCACCCGCCGCTGGTGCCGCCGCTTCTGGCCGGTCTCCATTTGATCAGTTAGTATTGCCGCCACGATCAAATGGAGGAGAACAGTCCATGCGTCTTCGGATATTTCTGGCCGCGTTGACGGCGGGTTTCAGCGGCGTGGTGGCGGCCGATTCCATCGACATCAATCTCAACGACGACACCATCCAGGCGATCTACGCGACCAACTGGCGCACCGCAGAATTCAACGTCGGCCTGCTCACCAACAGCGACGAGGACAACTGGGCGGCCAGCATGGGGCTGCTGGCCCTGGGCGAGAAGCAGACCGGCTCCTCCCGCGTCGAGGGTGGTCTCGGCGGCAAGCTCTATTTTGCCGACGTCGCCGACCAGGACGTGCTGGCGCTCGGTCTCGGCGGCCAGTTCCGGACTTTCCCCAATAACGGCCCGATCGGCTTCGGCGGCTATCTGTATTACGCCCCGAGTGTCGTGACGGCAATGGACGGCGAGCGGTTCTGGGAGGCCGGCGCGCGCGTCGAATTCGAGATGGTGAAGAAAACCGCCAATATCTACCTCGGCTACCGCAAGATGCGCGCCGACCTCGACAATGGACGGGACGTCACCGTGGATTCCGGTCTCCACGCGGGGGTTAAAATCACCTTTTAGCTTCCACGCTCCCGCGGCCCGCAAGCGGTCAGCATGAACAGCCTCTGGAACGACACGGAAGCCGCGCAGTTCCCGGGCGAACTGGGGCAGCGCGTTTACACCTCGCGCCTGCTCGGGCGCGACAAGTCGCTGGTGCTGCACGGCGGCGGCAACACCTCGGTCAAGATCACGGAAAAGAACCTCCTCGGCGAGGATGAAACCCTGCTGTACGTGAAGGGCAGCGGTTGGGATCTCGAATTCATCGAGGCCGCCGGTTTCTCGCCGGTGCGCATCGATCATCTGCTGAAACTCGCCAAGCTCAGGCAGCTGTCCGATCCGCAGATGGTCAATGAATTGCGCACGCACATGACGCGTGCCTCGGCACCCACGCCCTCGGTCGAGGCCATCCTGCACGCGATCCTGCCGTACCAGTACGTGGACCACACCCACGCCGACGCCGTGATCACCATCACCAACACGGCCAATGGCCTCGAACGCATCCGTGAGATCTACGGCGACAACGTGGTCGTGGTTCCCTACGTGATGCCCGGCTTCGACCTGGCGCGCCGCTGCGCCGAGCAGTTCGCCGCCGACGTGCGCAAGAACACCATCGGCATGGTGCTGATGAACCACGGCATCTTTTCCATCGGCCGGACCGCGCAGGAATCCTACGAGCGCATGATCGACCTGGTCACGTGGGCGGAGAATTACCTGGCCAAGCACAAAGCCTGGGTGCTGCCGGAGTCGAGCGAAAAGCCGGAAACGAAACCGCTGCGCCGGGAGCTGGCCGCGCTCAGGCAGCAGCTTTCCGCCGCCGCCGGTTTTCCCGTGATCCTCGCCGCGCACGAAGACGCTTCGAGCCGCGCCTTCGCGCGTCGCGCGGATGTCTCCACGGTCTCGCAGCAGGGCCCGGCCACGCCGGACCACGTGATCCGCACCAAGCGTTTGCCCCTGATCGGGCGCGACGTGGCGGCCTATGCCGAGGCGTACAAAAAATATTTCAGCGAGCATGCGCCCAATGCGAAAGAATCCAAGACCATGCTCGATCCCGCCCCGCGCGTGATTTTGGATCACGAGTTCGGCGTGGCCACCGTCGGGCGCTCTGCCCGCGACGCCGCCATCGCGTTTGATATCTATGCCCATACTATGGAGATCATCCAGCGCGGGACAGCGTTGGGCGGCTATAAAGCCTTGCCGGCAAAGGATATTTTCGACGTGGAGTACTGGGACCTGGAGCAGGCCAAGCTCAAGGGCGGCGGAAGACCGCCGGTGTTCG
>Ga0105101_10000084_pt1 | contig 34429 bp, 32 predicted proteins | sample PPLLak21cMay2015_2_FD_87037 | JGI IMG/M metagenome (GOLD analysis project Ga0105101, IMG submission 87037) | Freshwater sediment microbial communities from Prairie Pothole Lake near Jamestown, North Dakota, USA - PPLs Lake P8 Core (1) Depth... | ecosystem: Environmental > Aquatic > Freshwater >... | reverse complement strand
GGAACCAGCTTCATGAGGTGATCAGGCTTTCAGGCATGAATCTCATTATTGACGACACCGACCATCCTCTGATAATAAAAGTCGCATCGATCCAATCAGCCAGGATGCAGGTTTATTTTATTGATAATGATGACTATTTCCAGAGAAAAAATACTGTGGCCGACTCCGCCGGGAAAGAGTTTGAGGATAATGACGAGAGGGCGCTTTTTTTTGCCAGGGGTGTGATTGAGACTGTGAAGAAACTGCGATGGGCTCCAGATATAGTTCACTGTCACGGATGGATGTCATCACTCGTACCTGTGTACCTGAGGAGCATCTACAGCGATGATCCCCTTTTCCATGACTATAAAATTGTTTATTCCATCTACAACAACGACTTCAAAACTCCTTTCAGAAATACCTTTGCCGATAAATTAAGGTATGACGGAATTGATGGTGAAGGCCTGAAGCTCATTAAAAAACCCGATTTCATCAATGTCTCCAAACTGGCCATAAAATATTCTGACGCTATCATTATAGGAAGTGACATGATCAATGAAGAGTTGTCGAAGTATGTCGGTACCCTGAGTAAACCTGTTCTCGGGTTCAAGGATGAAACTGAATATATTGATGCCTATAATGATTTCTACGACAAGATACTATCGTGACACTTTAGTTTCGCTTCTTCTGCAATATTTGATTTTACATTTTCGTTATCCTGTTTTTTAGCATGGTTGGTTTTTTAGATTCTGAACTTTCATTTAAACTTATTGTATATGTGTGGTATTGTAGGTTATATTGGATCCAGGCCTGCCCGGGAAATAGTCCTGACGGGATTGAAACGTCTTGAGTACCGCGGGTACGATTCGGCCGGACTGGCACTCGTTAATGGTGAAACCAGGATCTTCAAATGCAAAGGGCGTGTTCTTGACCTTGAGAATATGGTCAGCAAGACGGATTTCAACGGTACCGTGGGCATGGGTCATACACGGTGGGCAACTCATGGTGAGCCGAATGAACTTAATGCCCATCCCCAGATCTCGTATAAGGGTAATTTTGTAGTTGTTCACAACGGGATAATTGAAAACTACTCCCGCATTAAAAAGCACCTGGAAAGCCGGGGTGTCGTATTCCAAAGCCAGACCGATACCGAAGTGCTTGCCAACCTTATGGAACATCTCTATCTTGAAGGCGATCTGACCGCAGAACAGGCGATCATTATGGCTCTTAACAGGGTCGAAGGCGCGTATGGCCTTGTGATTATCTGCACCAGGGAACCCGATAAGCTCTTTGCTGCCAAGAAGGGGAGCCCTCTTGTGATAGGAGTCGGGGAGGGTGAGAACTTCATCGCCTCGGATGCAACGCCAATCGTTGAACATACCCAGAGAGTGATCTACCTCAAGGATGATGATATCGCAATTATTAAAAAAGATGAGCTGGTACTTAAAACGATAAAACCAGGCAAGATAGAACCCGAAGTCAAGGATGTGGACCTTAAGATCGGTGAGATCGACAAGGAAGGTTTTCCGCATTTTATGCTCAAGGAGATCTTTGAACAGCCCAGGGCCATTCACGACACTTTCAGGGGTCGGGTATTGCCTGACCAGTCGGGAGTAATGCTCGGCGGCCTTCACACGGAGCTCGAAGCCATTTCGCAGGCTGAAAAGATAACAATAGTAGCATGCGGTACTTCGTGGCATGCAGGCCTTCTTGGAGAATATATATTTGAGGAGTACACAAGGATCCCGGTGGAAGTTGAATATGCATCTGAATTCCGGTACCGCGATCCGATAATCAAAAAGGGAGATATTGTAATAGCAATAAGCCAGAGCGGTGAAACAGCCGACACACTGGCTGCCGTCAAGCTGGCCAGGGAAAGGGGAGCAAAGGTACTGGGGATCTGCAATGTTGTAGGATCAAGCATTCCCCGCGAAACAGATGCCGGGGTATATACGCATGCCGGTCCTGAAATAGGAGTTGCTTCAACCAAAGCATTTACCACGCAGGTTACCGTACTTGCCATGATGGCCTTTGAAATTGGTTTTCTCAAGGGAACTATTTCACCCGAAAAATACAAGGAACTCATAAATGAACTTGTTGAAATTCCGGGGAAGATAGAGAAAGCCCTTAAAGTAAATGAGCAGGCCCTTGAACTGGCAAAACATTACACCAATGTCCGGAATGCCCTCTACCTGGGAAGAGGTTATCTGTTCCCGGTAGCCCTTGAGGGAGCTTTAAAACTCAAGGAGATTTCATATATACATGCCGAAGGCTATCCTGCAGCCGAAATGAAACACGGACCCATAGCCCTTATTGACGCCGACATGCCAGTGGTTGTTGTTGCCACGAAGGATGACACCTATGAAAAGATAATAAGCAACATCCAGGAGATCAAGGCCAGGATGGGACATGTAATTGCAATAGTGACTGAAGGAGATGAGATAATCAGCAAAATGGCGGACCACGTACTTGAGGTACCTGATACAATTCCTGCTTTCTCGGGGATCCTGGCGGTTATACCGCTCCAGCTCCTGTCGTATCATATTGCCGTCCTGAGAGGCTGCAATGTTGATCAGCCAAGGAACCTGGCCAAATCAGTTACCGTCGAATAGTTTAAAAAAGATTTCCCCATATGGTTTCAGAAAATAATTTCAGAGCGCTTGAAACGGCTGAAATAAACGCCCTGGCAGCGAACAACTGTTTCTGTGATGACTGGTCGAATGTTAAGGTTTCAGACGGATTTGATCCTTCACGGTGCATGAATGTCCTGTTTTCAGGTCAGATCAGGCTTGGGAACTTCCGCGGGTCGGTAACCGACAAATCAGGAGTAAGTATTCGCAGCGGGATATACAATGCCCACATCCACAATTGCTCTATCGGTTCGGATGTGCTGATCAGCAATATCGGCGATTATATTGCCAACTACCGGATAGAGGATGACGTGACCATTAAGAACTGCAGCAAAATCCATGTGGAAGGCATGTCATCGTTCGGAAACGGGACCAGGGTTGCCGTACTTAATGAAACCGGCGGCCGTACAGTCAGGATATGGGATAAATTATCCGCTCACCAGGCATACATCATTGCTCTCTACCGGCATCGCTACAAGGCGATCACGAATATTGAGAATATGGTGACCGACTATTCAAAATCGATCAGCTCTGAAACAGGAACCATCGGGAAGGGTTCGCATATATTAAGCTGCCGCAACATCAGAAATGTAAAAATAGGACCTTTCAGCGAAATTGACGGAGCCATCAGCCTTAATGAGGGCTCAATAAACAGCTGCGGTGAGGATCCTGTATTTATCGGCCCCGGAGTTATTATGGAACATTTTATAGTCTGTTCAGGTTCAATCGTTACCGAATCGACGCTGATTGATAAATGCTTTATCGGTCAGGGCTGCGTCCTGGCAAAACACTATTCGGCCGAGAACTCATTGTTCTTTGCCAATTGCGGAGGCTACCATGGTGAAGCCTGCTCCATATTTGCAGGTCCGTATACCGTTACACATCATAAATCGACATTGCTTATCGCGGGAATCTTTTCATTCATGAATGCCGGCAGCGGATCGAACCAGAGCAACCATATGTACAAGCTCGGGCCGATCCATCAGGGAATAATGGAGCGGGGTTCAAAAACAACCAGCGATTCATATTTATTGTGGCCTGCCAGGATCGGGCCATATACTTTGGTGATGGGAAGACATTACAAAAATATGGATACTTCATCCCTGCCTTTCTCATACCTTATTGAAAGCAACGATGAAAGCATACTTGTGCCAGGGATCAATCTCCGAAGCGTGGGTACCATCAGGGATGCCCAGAAGTGGCCGGTACGCGACAGGAGGAAAGACCCTGAAATACTCGACCAGGTAAATTTCAACCTGCTCAGTCCGTATACAATACGTAAAATGTTCGAGGGAAGGGAACTTTTAAAGAGACTCAGATCGATATCAGGTTCCGTATCGGCATCATATACATATGATAATATGATGATCAAGGGAGCCTCACTTGAAAGGGGCATCGAGCTTTACCAGACCGGGATCAACAAATTCCTTGGAAACTCCCTCATCAAGCGTCTTGAAGGGATAAATTTCGAGACCAACGATGAGCTGCAACGCAGGCTGGCTCCCGACCAGGTTGAGGGAAAGGGTGAATGGGTCGACCTTGCGGGGCTGATCGCTCCAAAACAGGTAGTCAGCAGATTTCTTGATGATGTCGAGTCGGGGAAGATCAGCAATATTGAAGGTGTGGCTGATGCTTTCAGGTCGATGCATAGATCGTACTATGAGTGGGAGTGGGCCTGGGCATGCGAAAGAATAGAAGAGGAAGAGGGTAAGCGCGTCGAGACCTTTACGGCTGATGATGTCATCAGGATAGCGGAAAGATGGAAGAAAAGCGTAATTAATCTCGACAGGATGCTTTATGAAGATGCCAGAAAGGAGTTCACGCTCTCATCGATGACCGGATTCGGAATTGACGGCGGAGAAGAGATCAAGAGGCTCGATTTCGAGCAGGTCAGGGGTGATTTTGAATCCAACGGGGTTGTGTCAGCTATCCAGGATCATATCGAGCAGAAGAGCGCCCTGGGGAACGAGCTCATTGACAGGATGAAGAGGATCAAAAACTAGTCTCCGTACCTGCGGGAATACTGCAGTTCATAATATTTTTCATAGTCACCCGAGATGACTCTTTCAAGCCATCTGTCGTTTGAAAGATACCAGTCAACCGTTTTCTCAAGTCCTGCTGCAAATTCGGGTATCGGCGTCCATCCAAGCTCCTTCTGAAGCTTTGTGGAGTCGATGGCATAGCGCAGATCGTGCCCGGGCCTGTCTTTTACATATGTTATAAGCTTTTCGGATGTGCCCTCCGGGCGGTTGAGCTTCCTGTCCATTATCCGGCAAAGAAGTCGTATAAGGTCAATATTCTTCCATTCATTATTTCCGCCTATGTTATATGTTTCGCCTGTCCTTCCCCTGTGGAAGATAAGATCAATGGCGGAGGCATGATCCTCTACATAAAGCCAGTCGCGTATATTTTCGCCCTTCCCGTATACCGGCACGGGTTTATTATTCTTAATGTTGTTTATTGCAAGAGGGATAAGTTTTTCGGGGAACTGGTTGGGACCGTAGTTATTCGAACAGTTTGAAATTATTACAGGAAGCCCGTAAGTATGACCGTAGGCCCTGACCATATGATCGGAGCTTGCCTTTGAGGCTGAATACGGACTCCTCGGATCATATGCAGTCTCCTCGGTGAACGCCCCTTCCTTCCCAAGCGAACCAAAGACTTCATCTGTTGAGATATGGTAGAATTTCTTCTCTTCAGTCTTGAATTTCCAGCTGTTCAGGGCTGCATTCAGGAGGTTTACGGTACCGACGATGTTTGTAAAAACAAATTCATCGGGAGCAGTTATCGACCGGTCGACATGCGATTCGGCTGCAAGGTGGATAATGCCGTCAAAGTCATACTTTCCGAACAGGCGTGCCACAGCTTCCTTATCAACAATATCGGTTCTTTCGAAGGAATAGTTGCTTTTTGTTTCGATCTCGGTCAGATTCTCAAGGTTTCCCGCATAGGTAAGCTTATCGGCCACGACAATCCTGTAAAGCGGGTAACCGTTTACAAATCTTCTGACAACATGCGATCCGATGAATCCTGCGCCGCCCGTGATCAAAATTACTTTTTCCTCTTCCATCCTACTTTGTTTTTCTTATATTTTTTTCCCATTCCCAGGCTGTTCTCATCGCTTCATCAAGAGTGCTGACGGTTTTCCAGCCGAGCTCGCTGTTAGCCAGTGACGGATCGGCCCATATTTTTTCGATGTCGCCGGGTCTGCGTCCTGTTATCTTATATTTAAGGCTGATCCCCGTCACCCTTTCAAACGATTTAATGGCTTCAAGGACAGATACACCCTTTCCGGTGCCCAGATTGAATATCTCATAATTAGTTTTGTTCTTTTTCCCTATCAGCCTGTCGACTGCTGTTACATGTGCTTTTGCCAGATCGACAACATGGAGATAGTCCCTGATGCATGAACCATCAGGGGTGTCATAATCGACACCGAATACTTTAAGTTCTTCCCTTAATCCGTATGCTGTCTGAGTGATGAAGGGAACCAGGTTTTCGGGAACACCCATCGGGAGCTCGCCGATAAGTGCTGATGGATGGGCTCCGATAGGATTGAAATACATGAGGGCGATCGCATTTATGCTTTTGTCGCAAGCGGCTGTGTCGCGTATTATTTCTTCCCCTATCTGTTTGGTATTTCCATAGGGAGAGACGGCCGGCTGGATCGGGGAATCTTCCGATACCGGCAATTTTTCGGGCTGGCCGTATACCGTGCAGGAAGATGAAAATACAAGGTTCGGAATTCCGAATGTTTTCATGCATTCAAGGAGATTGATCAGCGACACCAGGTTATTCCGGTAATACCCGAGCGGTTTGTTGACCGATTCTCCGACAGCTTTATATGCGGCAAAGTGGATTATCCCTGAGATGCCGCTATGCTTTTTAAAGAATGCATTAAGGATTTCACCGTCGCAAACATCAAAAACCTCAAGTGCAGGCCTGGTACCGGTTATCTCTTCGATACGGTCCACCACGTCAGCGCTGGAGTTGTAAAGATTGTCAACCATTACGACAGTAAAGCCTTTTTCGATAAGTTCGACCGTAGTGTGGGAACCTATATATCCGGTTCCCCCCGTTACAAGGATTTTCTTTCCCATCAGAGGCTCCAGTAAGTATGGTTTTTAATTTTACCGCGGAGGACGCCTTTTACATCCACAATAATTCCATCCCCGTTCAGGAGGGGAGTAAAATGGCTTTCATCAAATCCAAGGTATTCCTTATGGCTCACGGCAAGTATCACTGCATCGTATTTCCCGTCAGGTTTAGTCTTGAGGTCGATCCCGTATTCTTCCTTAACCTCATGCGCATCTGCGCCCGGGTCAATCACATCTACTGCCACGTTGAAATCGACGAGCTCATTTATTACATCAACGACTTTTGAATTCCTGATATCCGTAACATCTTCCTTGAATGTAATGCCCATTATCAGGACCCTGGAATGGGTTGGATTTTTTCCTGCGGCGATGATCTTCTTGACTGTCTGTTTGCCGATATAGCGGCCCATGCTGTCGTTTGTGAAACGGCCCGAGTCGATCATCTGCGGGTGATAACCAAGGGCTTTGGCCTTATAGGAAAGATAGTAAGGATCAACCCCGATGCAATGGCCGCCGACCAGCCCGGGATAGAACCTGAGGAAATTCCACTTTGTTCCGGCTGCTTCAAGAACCTCATAGGTGTTCACTCCAAGGCGGTTGAAGATTATTGAAAGCTCATTCATGAATGCAATGTTTATGTCGCGCTGGGTGTTCTCGATTATCTTGGCCGATTCGGCGACCTTGATTGAGCTTGCCCTGTAGACGCCGGCCTGGATTATCAGCTCATATACCTTTGCAATATTCTCCGCCGATTCTGTATCGCACCCGCTTGTAACCTTTACAATTTTTGTCAGGGTATGATTCTGGTCGCCCGGGTTTATCCTTTCAGGCGAAAAGCCAACCTTGAAATCGGTGCAGTATTTAAGCCCCGAGAATTTTTCAAGCACCGGCACGCAGTCTTCTTCGGTGCATCCCGGGTAAACCGTCGATTCATAAACCACGTAATCCCCTTTCTTCAGGATCCTGCCTACGGTTTCGGAAGCCTTAAGCACGGGAGTAAGGTCGGGCAGGTTGTAGGAATTGGTGGGTGTGGGCACTGCAATAATATGGAACGATGCCTGCCTGAGATCTTCAGTATTGCTTGTGAGGAGGATGTCGGTATTTTTGAAAGCTTCCGGCTTAAGTTCATTGCTCGGGTCGATCCCTTTTTTCATGAGTTCGACTCTTTCGGGCTTGATGTCGAATCCGACAACACTGATCTTCCTGGCAAATTCGAGTGCGATTGGAAGGCCCACGTAACCAAGGCCAATCAGGGAGAGCTTTGTCTCTTTGTTCAGAAGTTTTTTATACATATTAAATTCTATTTGGTTCTTAACATAGGATGATAATCACCGGTAAGTCCGACCGGTTTTGAATTTCTTATTGTATATGCCGTTATAACCGACTGGCGGGCGTCACTGAGTCCGAATCCCCTTCCAGCCAGTATCTCCCTGTATGTCTCCGTGTGGAGGTTGGTGAATCCACGGCTGAACTCAAAATCCTCACTATCGACGGTTATTGACCTGAATGTCCGGTTCCCACACTCTTTTACAAAAGCCGGCAGGTCGTTGTAATCGATGCTCAGGAACCATCTTACCCTTGCATTTTCAAGCTCAAGATAGCCGGCTGCCTTGTCAGGTTCGGAAATATGAACAATATTTTGGGTTATATCGCCGAAGATCCAGGCAAGCATGTCAAAGAAGTGAATTCCGATATTGGTTGCAACTCCCCCTGATTTCTGGATGTCACCCTTCCAGGAGATGTGATACCAGTTACCCCTGCTGGTTATATATGACAGATCAATATCATATACTTTTCCCTTCGGTCCGTTCTTAATTTTCTCTCTCAGCTCAATTATTTTAGGATGAAGTCTCAGCTGGAGAACTGTATTTATTTTCTTTCCGGTTTCATTTTCAATTTCCTGAAGGGCGTCAACGTTCCAGGGATTAAGGACGATAGGTTTTTCACAGATCGCCTCGGCCTGGTGCCTCAGGGCGAACCGGATATGCGAATCGTGTAAATAGTTTGGCGAACAGATGCTGACATAGTCAATTTTTGTCCCTGTCCTTTTAAGTTTATCGAAATGTCTGTCAAACCTTTCAAATTCCACGAAGAAATCACTGTACGGAAAGTATCCGTCAAGAAGACCGACACAATCAAACTTATCGAGACTTGCCAGCAGATTATTACCTGTCTCTTTAATCGCCTTCAGATGGCGGACGGCAATATAGCCGGCAACACCTATCAGGCCGAAATTTTTAGGAGATTCATCCATTACCTGTTATGTTTAAAAAGAAGAATAAAGTTAGTGAACAATTTTTGACACAGATCCACCCTCGATTCTGTATTTTTCGCCACTTTCGGGACAGACGGCAAATCCGTTTTCGTCAAATTTCAGCTTATGCCCGAATTCGCTCATCCATCCGGTCTGCCTTGCAGGATTCCCGATCACCAGGGCATAGGGCTTCACTTCCTTTGTAACTACGGCTCCTGCACCTATAAACGCATAAGTTCCGATTTTGTTTCCGCAGACTATGGTCGCATTGGCACCGATCGATGCCCCTTTCCCAACAAGTGTGGCCAGATAGCTGTCCTTCCTGTTGACTGCGCTTCTGGGATTGATTACATTTGTAAAGACCATTGACGGGCCGAGAAATACATCATCTTCACAGATCACTCCCGTATATATTGAGACATTATTCTGAACCTTTACATTCCTACCGAGCTTTACCCCAGGTGAAACAACAACATTCTGCCCTATATTGCAGTTCTCTCCAATTACCGAACCTGTCATGATATGACTGAAATGCCAGATTTTGGTCCCTTTCCCTATTTTGCATCCACTGTCAATCACTGCTGTCTCGTGAGCAAAGAATTCTCCTTCCATTTATTTATTTTTTAAAAAACTCCAGTATATTCCCGGTGATGTGATCAAGCTGCTCCCGGTCAAGTTCAGTGTGCATTGGCAGTGAAAGAACCTCGCCGCACAAAGCGTCGGTTACCGGGAAGTCGTGCATGCCATAGCCCAGGTACCTGTATGCTTCCTGCATATGGAGCGGCCCGGGATAGTAGACCATTGACGGAATGTTCCTGCCTGCCAGAAACTCTTTCAGTTCGTCCCTCCTGCCATTCATGATCTTTATTGTGTATTGATGAAAAATATGTGACGACCAGGCATTCCTTTGAGGAACGGAAATCTCAGGACATGCTGAAAGGGAATTATCATATTGATCTGCGGCACTTCTCCTTGCATTGTTGAACCTGTCGAGATACCTGAGTTTGACCCTTAAGATTGAAGCCTGCAGGGTGTCGAGTCTTGAATTGACTCCTATATCATTGTAGTGATATCGGACCTTCATGCCATGGTTGGCAATGCTCCTCAGTTTTTTTGCCAGGTCGTCATCGTCAGTAAAAATTGCTCCGCCGTCACCATAGCACCCGAGGTTTTTTGAGGGGAAGAATGATGTAGTACCTGCTGTTCCGATAGTACCGGCTTTTTTTATGGTGCCGTCTCTGAAGATAAAGTCGGCGCCTGTGGCCTGCGCTCCATCCTCGATAACAAAGAGGTTATGGTCACGGGCAAGATTCATTATTGCCTCCATATCTGCACACTGACCGAAGAGATGTACAGGAACTATTGCCCTGGTCCGGGGAGTAATCGCCCTGCGGATCGCTTCAGTTGAAATATTGAAACTATCAGGATCGGGATCGACTATCACCGGTTTAAGGCCAAGCAGAGCCACCACTTCAATAGTGGCTATAAATGTGAAGTTTGTTGTAATGACCTCGTCGCCGGGTTTCAGTCCCAGCCCCATCATTGAAAGCTGAAGGGCATCGGTCCCGTTACCGCACGAAATGACGTTCCTGACCCCCATATATGACTGGAGCTCTTCTTCAAACTTTTTTACTTCCGGACCCTTGATAAAAGCTGTTGAGTTGATGACCGAAAAAATTGCACCATCTATTTCAGACCTGATATTTTCATACTGTGTTTTCAGGTCCACCATCTGGATCTCTTTCATCTGGGAGAAAATATTTAAAGTCACGAATATAGCATTTTTCCTCTAAAAAAATGTAACTATCAATAGCTCATCCCCTTTAAAAAGATGTTAACTAAAGCCTGAAAACATCTTATTAAAATGTTGATAACATCCTGACTTTTCAACACAGGCAAAAACATTAATAGACTTACTTTTGTTTCAAATACAGAGGATAAATTTTGGACATAAAGGCATTTATACGGGAATTATTATTCAGTCACGATTGCGTCATTGTACCGGGTTTCGGAGGGTTTATAGGGAATTATTTCCCTGCCCGCATCGATAAGAGCACAGGCACTTTGTATCCTCCCGTCAGGAAGATCTCTTTCAACCAGAACATTACCCACAATGACGGGCTTCTCATAAGCAAAATTTCGCTGGCAACCGGGTTAAATTACGGTGATGCCAGGAGGCTTGTCGAGGAGTTTTCAAAAGACATTTCGTGCAGGCTTATGAAAGGCGGGAAAGTAGTTTTCGACCATATCGGGATTTTTGTCAATAATCACGAAAATAACATACAGTTCGAGCCGGAGGCAAACATAAATTACCACCTCGATTCTTACGGGCTTGAGCCGTTCAGGTATGTGCCGGTTAAGGATTATGATGTGAGGAAAAGGATAACAAGGCACGTTGAAAGAGATCCCGCCAGATATCCGGTTGGGAAAATCCTCTGGAGGGCAGCTGTCCTGGTTCCTGTTCTGGCATTACTGGTGCTGATCCCGTTAAAGACCAATCTTTTCAAATCCAGGGTCGAGTCGTCATCGATGAACCCGCTTGTTAAAGAGGAGTTTGAAAATAACAGGAAGGCTGTTGATGAGGCCGTCAGCCTGGCTCCTGATTCGGGTATTCAGGTAAACCCCGCAATGGAAGCCGTTACTGAAACACCTGTTGTCGCGGAACCGGTTGAAACGGCAAAATACGGCGTTATAACCGGAAGCTTTAAGTCGGAGGAGAACGCCCTGTCGCATATAGATATCCTTAAGACAGAAGGTTATAACCCGGAGCTTATCGTAGCCTCAAACGGCTTTTTCAGGGTCATTGCCCTGACCTGCGGCGATCTTGAGACTGCAGTCCTGAAAAGAGACAGTGTTTCAAAAGAATTCCCCGGCAGCTGGGTTTCGAAGCGCTGATCTGTTTACTTAATTGTGCTCCTTATTTGATAGTGCTCCCGTTGGCGACCTGCTCGCCCGGCGAAACCATTACCAGCTTTCCGTCCTTATCCTCCGCCATCAGGATCATTCCCTTCGACTCGATCCCCCTGATCTTCCTTGGTTCGAGGTTGGCAACTATTGAGATCTGCATCCCTATTATTTTCGCAGGCTCGAAATACTCGGCTATCCCCGATACAATCGTACGCACATCAAGCCCCGTATCTATTTTCAGCTTCAGCAGCTTTGTAGTCTTCGGGACTTTTTCGGCTTCAAGGATGGTTGCCGTCCTTATGTCGATTTTTGTAAAATCGTCAAAGGTGACGGAATCTTTCGGCGGAGCCAATTTTGCAGATGAGGCTGCATTTGCCTTTTTGGTTGCCTGGAGCTTTTCAATTTGTTTTTCTATTTCACTGTCCTCGATCTTTTCGAAAAGCAATGTTGGCTTGTTAATGAGATGACCGGCAGGCAGCAGGTCATCACGTCCGGCATCTTCCCAGCTGAATGATCCGTTATTGAGCCATACCCTTAATTTCTGCATCGAGAAGGGAAGGAACGGTTCGAGCACTATTGTAAGGTTGGCCGTGATCTGAAGCGCAATATTCATTATTGTTTTTACTCGTTCAGGATCGGTCTTTATGACTTTCCACGGCTCGGCATCGGCAAGATATTTATTTCCAAGCCGTGCCAGGTTCATTGCCTCTTTGAGGGCTTCGCGGAACCTGAAGGCTTCGAGACTGGCTTCCACATTCCCTTTTATTGCCTGCATCTCGGCCAGGACTGCCGTGTCATTTTCATCGCTGATACCTCTTTCCGGGACTTTCCCGTCATAATAGTTGCCGGTAAGGACCAGCGCCCGGTTGACAAAATTTCCAAGGATGGCGACCAGTTCATTATTGTTGCGCGCCTGGAAGTCCTTCCAGGTGAAATCATTGTCTTTAGTTTCGGGAGCGTTTGAACACAAAGTATACCTCAGGACATCCTGCTTTCCGGGAAAATCCAGGAGGTATTCGTGAAGCCATACTGCCCAGTTGCGGGATGTTGAGATCTTGTCATTTTCAAGGTTCAGGAACTCATTTGCCGGGACGTTATCGGGAAGAATGTATGAACCTTCGGCCCTGAGCATTGCGGGAAAGATAATGCAGTGGAAGACTATGTTATCCTTACCAATGAAATGGATCATTTTAGTCTCCTTGTCCTTCCAGTATTTTTCCCAGTCGGGAGTAAGCTCCTTTGTAGCCGAGATATAGCCTATGGGAGCATCGAACCATACATACAGCACTTTCCCTTCGGCACCCTCGACCGGGACAGGTATTCCCCAGTCGAGATCGCGGCTTACCGCCCTGGGCTGAAGGCCCTGATCGATCCATGATTTGCACTGTCCGTAGACATTTGTCTTCCAGTCCTTATGATCTTCAAGGATCCATTTTCTGAGCCAGCCCTCATATTTGTCGAGCGGCAGGAACCAGTGCTTTGTCTCGCGCAGCACAGGCTTGCTTCCGCTTATCGTCGAATGGGGGTTGATAAGGTCGGTCGGACTCAATGATGTCCCGCATTTCTCACACTGGTCGCCATAGGCATTCTCATTCCCGCAATGGGGGCATGTGCCTGTGATATACCTGTCGGCCAGAAAGCTTCCCGCTTCCTCATCATAGTATTGTTCCGAACTCTTTTCGGTGAACTCGCCTTTATTGTAGAGGTTGAGGAAGAACTCCGATGCCGTTTCATAATGGACTTTATTGGAAGTGCGTGAATAGATGTCAAATGCAATCCCGAAATCCTCGAACGCTTTCTTGTTCATCTGATGATATCTGTCAACGACTTCCTGCGGGGTGACCCCTTCATTCCGTGCCTTGAGGGTAATTGGAACCCCGTGCTCGTCCGATCCGCAAACTGAGATTACATCGGCACCCTTAAGCCTGAGGTATCGGGTATATATATCGGATGGAACATAAACGCCGGCAAGATGGCCGATATGTATCGGTCCGTTCGCGTAGGGCAGCGCTGAAGTGATGAGATATCTTTTGAATTTCTTCATAACATTGATAATGAATGATTATCATTTTTTTAAATTGCACAAATATAATGGATAATGTTCATTCAGGAAGTTGGGGAGGGAGGCAATACCGATTATTTTTACTTAAAATTAATTTATTATGTCATTAAAAAAGATACAACCTCCCCGGCTCCGGGAAGGTGATGAGGTAGGAATCATTTCCCCGTCATGGGCAATTGATGAGGATAAAATAAATTCTGCGGTTCTCCTTCTTGAAAGCTGGGGATTGAAGGTGAGGCTTGGAAGGAATGTCCTGAAGCGATCGGGCCCTTTTGCCGGGAGCAGCGATGAGCGGCTTCATGACCTGAGGCAGATGACCGGGGATAAAAGTATCAGGGCGGTATTCTGTTCAAGGGGTGGATATGGTTTGCTGAAGATCATAAACAGGGTCGATTTTTCGGTTTTGAGAAAATCTCCAAAGTGGTATATTGGATACAGCGATATAACCGTGCTGCATTTATGGCTTAACAGTGTGTACGGCATCATTTCGGTGCACGCGGAAATGCCGCTGAACTATTCCAACAGCGAAAAATCGGAGGCCACGTTCAGTACCCTTCACTCAGCTTTATTCGGTGATCCGGAGCCGCTTTCCTGGAGCGGCCGGGTAGTAAGGCCTGCAGATGTCAGAGGTGAAGTGACCGGCGGTAACCTTTCCCTTATTTACAGTCTGATGGGGACAAAAGCAGAGCCGGAGACCAGGGGAAAGATCCTCTTCATTGAAGATGTGGGGGAATACTATTACCACCTCGACAGGATGATGTCGTCACTTAAACTGGCAGGAAAGCTTGATGGACTGGCTGCACTGGTTGCCGGCGGACTGACTAAGATGGAAGAAACCAGTATCGCCTGGGGACACACTGCAGAAGAGACCATTGCTGATATAGTAGCTGACCGGAAATATCCTGTTTTCTTTAATTTTCCTGCCGGCCATGTAAACGACAACCGTGCTTTTTACATAGGGAAACGGGCCGGAATAAAGAGTGACGGCATTCAATCTTCCCTTGTATATATCTGATGATCAGAATGCTGATATCAGCAGGTCAAGATCCTTGGAGATTATTCCAAATTTCTGCCCGAGCGTTTCGTTAGTGAGGATCCCGTTAAAGAGATAGACCCCGTTCCTCAGCCCCCTGTCATTTTTCAGCAGCTGGGTTATGCCTCCTGCTTCAACCACGTTCTGAAGAAGAGGATTAAAAATATTGCTCAGGGCTATCGAAGCGGTACGTGCAACCCTTGAAGGGAGATTCCAGGCTGAAAAGTGGATAACGCCATATTTTTCATATACAGGATCCCTCAGTGCGCGGCACTCTGTTGTTTCGATGCATCCTCCGCGATCAATGCTCAGATCGATGATCACCGATCCCCTTTTCATTGACTTAACCATTTCCTCAGTAACGTAATACCTTGGGCGAAGATCTTCAAGCTCGACCGCACCGATCAGGACATCGGCCGATTTGAGGGCTTTCTTCAGCACCTGGGGATGAAGAACGGACGTCTGAAGCCTCTGTCCGATCAGGTTCTGAAATCTTCTCAGCTTATGAAGAGATTTGTCAAATATCCTTACCTGTGAACCGAGTCCGATTGCTGCACGGGCTGCCGATTCACCGGCGGTATTGGCTCCGATTATGACAACTTCTGTGGGTGTCACCCCGGTTATGCCTCCCAGCAGAACCCCTTTTCCTCCATGGTGATTGCTTAAATAATCAGAAGCAATCAGCAGTGATGTAACGCCGCTTATTTCACTCATCGATTCCATAACGGGCATCTCCCCGTGAAAGTCGCGGATCTTTTCAAGGGCAATTGCCGTCACTTTTTTCCTGATAAGCTTGCCGAGTGTCTCTTCATTAAGTCTCAGGACGTTAAGAAAAGACATGACCAGCTGGTTGCCCTTGAGATATTCAACTTCCTGCTGGGTGAAGGGAGCGATCTTGATAACCGCATCGGCGCTGTAGACCCTTGCCGGGGAATCGGTGAGGATCGCACCGTTTTCACTGTAATCCTTATCTGAATAGTTAGCGCCGGCACCTGCCCCTTTCTGGACAACCACCTCGTTATCACTCTCCACGAGAATGTTTACAGCCTCCGGGGTCAAAGCCACTCTCTTCTCATCATTTTTCTTGTCGTTTGGGATCCCGATCGAGATCTTTTTTTGCCTTACAGCAGTTTCAAGTTGTTCCTCCTGCGGCATAAAAGCACTGTTGCCAAAATCGAAATTCCCGTTTTTGCTTTTTTCATTCATGTTGAGGAAAGTGTATTTTTATCAAAGTTAAAAAATTTGCAATACCGGACAAAGAACAGGGAAATGTTAAAATATATCCAGGATCCGCTCTTCGTTTCCCCCTACGGTAATCTTTATCCTAACGGTTTCGGGCGGCAGAATATCTTCAACCAGTTCAGGCCATTCCATAAAGCAGTATGAACCGCTGGAAAGGTATTCCTCGATTCCAAAATCAAAAACCTCTTCTTTCTTATTTATCCTGTAGAAGTCTATATGATAAAGTGATTCTCCAGTTCTCGTCCTGTATTCATTTACGAGTGTAAAAGTCGGACTGCTTACAAGATCGGCGGCTCCGAGAACCTTGCAGACCGCCTTGATTATTGTTGTTTTCCCGGCCCCCATTGATCCGTAAAATGCAAGAATTTTTTTTTCTCCGGTTTGATCAAGAAGTTTTCTTGCCGCCGCAGGAAGATGCTTTTTATCATTGATCAGGATCCTCATATGAAACTACGGATTAGTGGCTAAACAGGATCAAGGGAAGCGATGGGGAGCATTATCTCCTGCATTGATATACCTCCGTGCTGGAAAGTATCTTTGTAATAGCTGGCATAGTAATTGAAATTGTTCTGATATACCAGGTAATCCTTGTTCATCGCGAAGATATACTTGGAGGTAATATTTGTTTTCGGAAGTCCGGCTTTTTCGGGATACTTCAATTCAAAGACCTGTTTTGGGTTGTAATCGAGGTTTCTTCCCATTTTATACCTGAGGTTGGCCGAGGTCTTTCTGTCGCCGACAATTTTATCCGGATTTTGCACCCTGATGGTTCCATGGTCGGTGCTGAAAACCACCCTGACCTGGTGTGATGAGAGTGCAAACAGCAGTTCGAACAGGGGGGAATGGATAAACCAGCTGCGGGTAAGGCTCCTGTATGCCTTTTCATCATTTGCAAGATCCCTGATAAGGTTGCTTTCGGTCCTTGCGTGCGAAAGCATGTCGACAAAGTTATAGACAAGTATATTGATATCATTATCGAGCAACTGGTTAACCTTGTCGTTAATTTTTCTGCCTTCCTGACTATTTGTGATTTTATGATACGACCATTTGTATTTCAGGCCTTTACGTGTAAGCTGATATTTGAATAGTTCCTCTTCGTTCTGGTTCTTTCCCTCTTCCTCATCATCCTCCACCCACAGTTCGGGAAGTATCGCGGCTATTGCCGAAGGCATCAATCCCGAAAAGATTGCATTGCGGCTGTACTGGGTGGATGTGGGGAGTATGCTGAAATAGATATCATCCTCGATTATCCTGTATATGCCTGCAAGTTCGGCGGAAATAGTTTTCCACTGGTCATAACGCAGGTTATCGATAAGTATGAAAAAAAGCGGTCTGCCCTGCTGGACATTGGGGAATATTTTCTTTGAGAAGAGGGAAGGAGAGAGTACAGGCTTTACATGGGCATCCGGATCGAGCCATGAAACATAGTTGTTGATCAGGTACTTCGCAAAAGCATTGTTTGCCTCGTTTTCCTGCGTCCTGAGAATTTCATTCAGCCTCTGATCGGTTGATTTTTCGAGTTCAGATTCCCAGAAGGTTATCTTCCTGTAAAGCTCGGTCCAGTCGGTATAGATGCGCGCGTCGGAGATCATGTTGCCGATCCGCCCGAATTCCTGCGTGTAATCTGTCGTGGTTCTTTCGGTTACCAGTCTGCGTTGCTCGGTGATCCTTTTTATGGCAAGCAATATCTGGTTTGGCTTGACAGGCTTGATCAGGTAATCTGCTATTTCAGCCCCGATAGCAGCTTCCATTATTCCCTCTTCCTCATGCTTTGTGATCATGATGACCGGGATATCGGTCCTTACTTCCTTAATCAGCCTCAGAGTCTCAATGCCGCTCAGTCCGGGCATGTTTTCATCAAGGAAGATCAGATCATAAGGATTATGGCGCACCATATCGATTGTGTCGATCCCGTTGGTGCAGGTATCTATTTCGTAACCCTTTTCTTTCAGGAACAGGATATGTGCTTTCAGGACCTCAATTTCATCATCGGTCCACAATATCCTTATCTTTCTCGTCATTCCCTGCCTGTCTTAGAATTTAAGGATACAAAATTACCGATTCTTTTGCCAAAAAAGGTAGTTTTCGTTAAAGAAAAGAAAATAACGGTCAGGATTTTTATCCTGCCCAAGCGCTTTGAGATTGTCGCTGTTTATGAGGAAAGTGAGGATTTCCGCACCTGTTGTATTCCTTATAAGTTTGCCGGGTTCGAATGAGTTGTAATATTCACGTGCCCGGAGGTTATCGGTAAATCCCGAAACCGTGATCATTATGTATTTATTATCAATCAACTGACCGTCCGTCCGGTAATTCTGATTGGTATAATTATCGATATTGTAGCTTATAACGTCGAATGTTGCCTGGTTAACATTAAAGGACGGGTCCTTTATGACAATTGCAAATGAATGGAGCGGGATTGTATCGGCGACATAAAGCTCGGTTGCTATCTCCTTCTCCTCCTCAAATTTCAGCTCCGGCATTTCCTGGTTAAGCCAGGTTACAAGCTCCGCTGCTTTCTTGCCTTCATCGGTGCGGGGATATGAACTTACAACTTTTTCAAGTTCCTCCTTAAAGCTCTTCTCATCGCTTATCCTGGCAACTGAAAATGAACGAAGCAGCATGAATTTCGGTGAAAGATCATCCCCGGGATGATTCTGAAGCGCACTGTCGCACATGGCTATGGATTCCCTGAAATTTTCCTGAACATACATGTCATAGGCATCCTGGTACAACCCTTCCGCCCTCTTCATTTCCGCTATTTTCTTGCTGTAATAGTCAGGGTCGGTTAATATTTTTGAGAATTCACTTTCCGGATATTCAGTCAGAAGCCGCTGCCTGTAGGTTTCGGATTTCAGGTTTTCAGCCTCTTTAAGGACATTGTAAAGATTATATAATGTCTCTGGTTCCAATTCGTGTCCGGGGTATCTCGATAATAATAATTCGTATGATTCCGCAGCTTTCAGGCTGTCAGCAATTTTTTCTGAAAAAGCTCTCCCTGCATTGAAGTAAGCCACTGCGATTTTCTCGTTCGAAATGGCAAGCAATGTATCGTTCAGGGGCAGGTTCTTCAGGTAAAACTCGGGTTTTTTATAGTTTGTTGCCGCATCTGCTGTATCTTTGCCATTCTTTTCATCTTCGGCCTGCCCGTTCGAAGCCTGCTGAACGTTGACGCTGGCTTTGTTCGACCGCCTCCAGTTATCTTCGAGACGCCGCTCTCCCCATCTCCTTCGGAATTCCGTCCGTCCAAAGGTCAGTGCTGCCTGGTTGTAAAAGTACCATTTACCCTCCTGGCTGATGTTGTCCTCAAACCTTCGCTGGTTCTCATAATATTGTCCGATATTCGCCCTGTCGGCATATTCCGACACCTTTCCTTCGCTTTCGTCCTTGATGATCCTGTCGATTATTCCGGCGATGAGCGCATCCCTTTCATTTTCTGACATCGAGGCAACCTTCTGGAGACTGTCTTCAGTCCGGATCACCTTCAGATGCTCAACCAGTGCATTCAGATTCTGTGATTTTGCATTAAGCTCCTTATAGTCGGGATAGCTCTGGTCGAGAAAATAAACCGTGCTGTCGTAGAATTTCCCGGCATTTATGTAATCCGGCTTCCTGTAATAGAAATCTGCGAGCGCAAGGTAAGACCTTCCTTTCTGGTTTGGATTACTTGAAACCGACGATGCCGATTTCCTGTAATAGCCGACCGCCTCTTCCTCCTTGCCCTCTTTCAGCATCATATTCCCGAGAGCATAGTATATCTGGTCCTGGAACTCCTTGTTCTTTGAATCCCTAAGCATTTTTTCAAGTTCCCTGCGGATCTCTTCAGGATCACCTGAATCGGTTTCAAAAACTCCGGCAATATTAATCCTCGCATTGAATTCCACATCATATGGAGGATTCATTTTGACAACCGCCCTGTACAGGGTTGTTGCTTTTCCGGGGTTACCCGACCGTTCATACAACTGGGCAAGAAGATATGTAAGTCTGTACCTGGTTCTTTTCCCGGACACGAATTCGATTGATGATTCGAGCGGCTGAATTGCTTCGGAAAATCTCTTCTGCTTGATATAGAGATCGGCCAGCGTGGTGTAGTACATCGACCTGATCGCTTTCGATGTGGAAGAGGTAATCTCCATCAGGTTCAGCATCCTGTTCGCCTCGATATAACTGCCAGTTTCATTGTTTATGCGGGCCAGCCAGATGGCGGATTCAGTTTTTATATCAGGATCATTTGCCTCGTTGATGCAGTAATTGAAGACCGAGGCAGCCTCATTGAACTCATGCTTGTAAAACCTGGCTTTCGCTATCAGGAAATAACTGTCGTCGACCCACTCATTAAATTCCTTCTGTTCAAGCAGATCTTTTTCATTTTCCGTAAGATCTTTTTTCGGGTCGAATTCAGGCTTAGCCGTTATCGATTTCAGTGAAATGACCTTTGAGGCCTTCTGGATAGCTCTTTCCATATCTGAGGAGCAAAGCTGCGCCGTTGCGGGATCACTGAATTCAAATACTTTCAGCATTTCGGCATAATCATCCCTGTAGCCATTGTTTATTTTTACAAGGCCTGCTTTAAAGCTCTCATAACCATTAAAGTAAATATTGAACCTGGCGGTCAGACCATGGTAAAACCTCGTCGTACCCGTGTTCTTTTCAACCGAGCAATTTGAAAGGACCAGCAAAAATCCTAACGAAATCAGAAATTTATATGATGTTCTCCCTGAAAACAATAAATGACTTTTAATACTATAAACTTACATAGCCTGAGTATAGTATTTCAAATGTAGATAAAAATGGGATGCAGTGACCGGTCAGACGGAAACAACCCTTTTGATCTCCGGAACCTCCTGCATAATTGCCTGTTCAACTCCGGCCTTGAGCGTTTGCATACTGAACGGACAACCATGACAGGCTCCCGTGAGCCTGACTTTTACTGTCAGATCATCAGTCACTTCCAAAAGATCAATGCCTCCACCGTCGTTTTGCAGATATGGCCTGACCCTGTTAAGAGCCTTGATCACGCGTTCCTTGATAAGATTCAGATCTTCCATAGAAATTTTAATATAATTGTTTTGGTTACTTGTTCATTTCAACTCTTCTTGTCGGCTGGATCTCCCTGTTCCTCTTTTCAACCTTCTCCACTACCTGGCCGGCCAGATCCATAAAAGCCTTGCCGGTCTCAGAATCGTCAAGGGCAGCGGGGTGACCATTGTCGCTTCCTTCACAGATGCTCTGCACAAGGGGTATCTGTCCAAGCAGCGGAACGCCCATCTTTTTGGATAACGTGATGCATCCTTCCCTGCCGAAGATGTAGTATCTGTTCCCGGGAAGTTCAGCAGGAGTGAACCACGACATGTTCTCTACAAGTCCAAGGACCGGTACGTTGATCTTTTCACTCCTGAACATCGAGATGCCCTTTACTGCATCGGCCAGCGCTACTTCCTGCGGGGTGCTTACAATAATAGCACCCGTTACCGGAACCTCCTGGACAAGAGTCAGGTGAATATCACTGGTCCCGGGAGGCAGGTCAAAAAGCAGATAATCAAGACGGCCCCATTCGCCCTGTGTTATCAGCTGCTTAAGGAAGCTTGAGGCCATCGGCCCCCTCCATACTACGGCATCACCGGGATCGACAAAAAAGCCAGTCGATAACACCTTTACTCCATATTTAAACAACGGGACTATGTAATCAATATTATTTGCCCGGTAAACCTCAGGCCTGAAGCTTTCCGCATCGAACATTTTAGGCACCGAAGGTCCGTAAACATCTGCGTCGAGCAGCCCTGTGGCCAATCCCTTCCGTGCAAGGGCAATGGCAAGATTGACGGCTATTGTGGTCTTTCCTACACCTCCCTTGCCCGATGAAATTGCAACAATATTTTTAACCCCGGGAAGGATATCCTCAGTTTTTTCCTCAAATTTCGGAACCTGTACCCTGGGTACGACATTAATATTTTTTATCACTGTGTCAGCTCCGAGAACTTCTTTCAAGGTCCTGGCAACATTGCTTTTTATTGATGATATAAAAGGATCGTTCGACTTTTCCGGTGAAATTGAGACTGATATCCCTTCAGGTCCCGATTCAATTTCCGAGATCATTCCCAGTGATACGATATCCTTTCCTTTTTCGGGGTGGATCACCCTTGTAAGAGCTTTTAAGATTTGTTCTTTTGTGAACATTTAAAATTGTTTCTTTTTATAGTTGGTTTATTTTCTATTTCAATATTCTCTTCCGCGCCGGCAATCCGGCATGTGTTATTTTTATTTAAATCAATTATAAACAACCTGCAATTTTAGCTATTATTTTCCGGATAGCAAAAAATCATTGAAGTTCAACGGAAGGGTCCCAGAATTTCTCCCTGAAATTCAGGATCCTGTCATCCTCAATGATCAGACCCTCATTTTCGAGAAGCTGCTGCATGGTGGAAGAGTTCCCGAAATGATATTTGCCTGTGAGAAGACCAATGTGGTTCACCACCCTGTGGGCAGGGACGAACTCCTTAGAAGTGTGGCTTGCATTCATCGCCCAGCCGACCATCCTGGCTGACTGGCCCGAACCGAGGTACCTTGCGATAGCACCGTACGAAGTTACCCTTCCCCGGGGTACGAGTTTTGCTACCTGGTAAACCCTGCTGAAGAAATCATCATTCGTTTTTTCTTTCCCGGTCATCTTCTATAATCTTATCCTTTTCGAGCCTGAAGGCAAGGTAATTTATCTTTAAGCCGTTTTCCAGGAACATCCTTTCATAATGAGTCCTTATCGAGAGGATCCTGTCCGTTATATGGTCATCACTATCCAGATCTCCTTCACCGTTATAAATCTTACTGAAAGCGGCCCTGCATTCAGTGCATGCGGAATAAAGATCATCAGTCGATATAAGCATTTGGAGCCGGTTGCCCCCGATAACCCTTCCGGTGTATTTATAAAGATCCGTGTTATCGGTCTTCAGATGGATTATTCCGCCGTTCTTTAAAAATTTACCGTACTTGTTTAGAAACCAGGGACATGTAAGCCTCTTATTCGAGTTTTTCTTTCCGGGATGTGGATCCGGGAATGTGATCCAGATCTCATCAACCTCATCTTCAGCGAAGAATGAATCAATAAATTCAATCCGCGTCCTGAGGAAAGCCGTGTTTCGAAACTGCTCCTCGCTGGCAGTTTTGGCTCCCCGCCACATGCGCGCGCCTTTGATGTCAATCCCGATGAAATTCCTGCCGGGGAAGAGGCGTGATAACTCAGTTGTGTATTCTCCTTTCCCGCAGCCAAGTTCGAGCACGACCGGATTTTCATTCCTGAAGATCTCTTTTCTCCAGTTGCCCTTTACCGGGTGATCAGATCCGATGGTCAATCCGGGATCAGGCTGGACGACATTGCTGAAGGTACCCAGTTCCTTCCACCTTAAAACCTTGTTTTTCCCCACTCCGGAAATTCTATTTTACACTCTTTTCAATCCTTATGCCGAAATCGTACACACCTTTAAGGTCTTCGATCCGCATGCCGTGCCGGACACTGATCTGGTAGCTGCCTTTCACAGGAAAGAACACAGCTGATTTATATGGCAGGTTCAATTCATGAATGTCGCCGAACCCCTTTCCCAGCCAGTTCCCTGACTCATCTGCAAGGTCGTACTCAAGGGTGTCGGTAATGCTGCGGCCCTCGGGAGAGGTTGTATTAACGAACAGGAAAATGTTCCTGTAGGGGTATGATGAACCGGTTCTTATTGTAAAGCGGATATCGTTACTCGAGATTGTGTCATCGACGGGGATCTGAAAAACAGGGATATTTGCAAGTTTCCATGTTTTACCCGGCATGGCTTCTGAATCGGTAAACACAACATTCCTGCCGCACGAATTTAGTAAAAGGGCAATTATCAGAACAAACAGAATACTATGGATTCCTTTTGCCATTAAATTTTCGGTTTTTTCTTTTATGTGGATGTTTGCTGCGCTGGTTTTTGCTGTCAGGTACATCAAATCGCGTAAGGCTGTTATTCTGGAGAAGATCGTGCGACACCGGAACCAAATCGGGGGAGTCGTTCCTTACCAGCAGGTTTTCGGGCTTAAGCCCTTTGCGGTTAGCCGCCTGGATCTCCCTGACCCTGTCGATAGGTACAGGAATAAGGTTCACCGGCGATTGCGGGTCGGTGGTATACCAGTAAATACTTTTATGGACCTCCATCTTCAAAAACCACGCCCTGGTATCGGCAAGTTCGAGAGGTATCTCCCTGGGCGGGAATGACCTCTGGGCATCCATATAACAATCAAATTCAAAATTCAGGCAGCACTTAAGCTTGCTGCATTGTCCTGCAAGCTTTTGCGGGTTCAGCGACAATTCCTGGTATTTTGCATGGGATGTTGTAACTGAGCTGAAATTGGTAATATGTGTCGAGCAGCATAACTCACGTCCGCATGAACCAATGCCTCCAATCCTGCCTGCTTCCTGGCGTGCGCCGATCTGGCGCATCTCGATCCTTACCCTGAACTCTTCGGCAAGCACTTTTATAAGCTGCCTGAAATCAACCCGCTCATCAGCAATATAATAGAAGATGGCTTTCGTCTTGTCGCCCTGGTATTCCACATCACCGATCTTCATATTAAGCTTAAGCTCCTCGGAAATCTGTCTTGACCTGAGCATGGTAGGTATTTCAAGCTTCTTTGCTTCCTCCCACTTCTGGATATCCACGGCTTTCGCTTTCCTGTAGACTTTTTTCATATCTTCCGAGGAGGGAACGGACTTCAGTTTTTTAAGCTGTTCGGTCAATAAGGGTCCGGTCATCGATACTCTTCCGATATCGTGTCCGGGTGAAGCTTCAACTGCCACCACATCGCCAATTTCAAGGCGAAGCGAATTGACATTTCTAAAAAAGCCTTTTCTTGTATTCTTGAAACGGATCTCAACGATCTCATTCTCTCCCGGGCTAACCGGAATATCTTTGAGCCAGTTAAAGGAGTCAAGTTTATTGTAACCGGGCTTATATGCTATTTCGGGTAACCGGATCTCTTCTCCGTGCTGCCCCTGTAATTCTTCATTTTCTGTCATATTGTACAGGCTTCGGAATTTATTCACGCAAAAGTAGTGAATAAAAGGAAATATTTCAAAAAGGTGACCGATATCAGCGTTTAATCAGTTTTGTAAGCTTCAGTGCCAGGTCGAGGAATACCACCTTTGCATTCCCGTTGGCTTCAATGTGGGCATAAGCGAGGTTTAGCTCCTCCGTAAAAGGGGCAATGTTATCGTGGTTGATGAATGGGTGGAAATTGGCTGAAAACTTTGATTCTTCGTCAGTCAGGTAAACAATACTGTTTTTCATCTGGTCGAGGGTAAGCATCAGGTTTTCGCGGACAAGCCTGAGGGAGTAGGAAATGAAGCTTTTCTGAGGTTCCCTTCCGATGGCTGCCACCTCTTCCGACCAGGCGATCAGGGAAATGATGTCGCGCTTCCATGCATAACGCATCAGGTTTTTGAAGTGTTCAAGATTGACCCTGGAACTGCTCTCGTTTTCGCAGAGCTCTATAGCCCTGATTATATTGCCGTTCGCTACCCTGGAGATATCTGCTGTCCTTATTTCATCAAAATTGAACTTTTCCTTTATATAAGCCTTTACTGCGCCTGGCCTGAATGAAGGGATCTTGACAAGCTGGCATCGGGAAAGGATCGTGGGGATAACCTTATCGGGTTCATCCGACACCAGGAGGAAAAGGGTTTTCTCCGGAGGCTCCTCGACCATCTTAAGAAGCTTATTTGCTGTTGAAAGATGCATCTTTTCGGGCAGCCAGATAATCATTATCTTGAAGTCCGATTCAAATGATTTAAGGCTCAGCTTCTTGATTATCTCCGATGCTTCTGAGGCAAAAATAAGTCCCTGGGCATTTTCCACCTCTATGGAATCGAGCCATTTATTTAATGTAAAAAAGGGCGACCGTCCCAAAAAATCACGCCATTGCTCAATATAATAGTCACTTACGGGTTCGTTGGTTTTCTTGTCCTTTATTACGGGAAAAACAAAGTGGAGATCGGGATGGATAAACTTTTCGTATTTGACACACGATTTGCAGGCTCCGCACGAATCGGCAGGCAGCCTGTTTTCGCAGCTCACGAACTGGGCATATGCCAGGGCGAGGGCAAGGCTTCCGCAGCCTTCGGGTCCCGTAAAGAGCTGGGCATGGCTCACACGTTCACGTGTAACTGTGCTGACCAGCTTCTGGATGATCTCTTTTTGTCCCGGAATGTCTGAAAACTTCATTTTTTAAAATTATGTGCTGAAGGTTAAAGTGCTGCCAGGGCTGAATCATAATCAGCCTCTGTCGAAATTTCAGGAACAAGCTGAGTATGAACAACCTTGCCCTTTTCGTCAATTACTATCAGGCTGCGGGCATAAAGTCCTTCGTACGATCCGTTAAGAATATCGACCCCGTAGGCTTTCCCAAACTCCCTGTCGCGGAATCCTGAAAGGGCGACCACATTTGTTATCCCTTCGGTCGTGCAGAATCGTCTGGAAGCAAACGGAAGATCCTTTGTTATTGAAAGCACTATTACGCCTGGCCTGCCTGCCGCCATCTGGTTGAATTTACGTGCGGAAACAGCACAAGTAGAAGTATCAAGACTTGGGGAGATGCTTAGAATTACTTTTTTCCCTTTAAGTTCAGATAGTTTCAGAGTGCTGAGATCGGTTTTTACCAGGGAGAAGTCGGGAGCAACAGATCCCTTTGCCGGAAGGCTCCCATAGGTGTTGACAGGGTTTCCCTTAAGTGTGATTTCTGCCATAATTTTTTTCCAAATTTAATGAATCTTTTAAGAAGTTGAAACTCTTAGCCCTCCGGCAGGTTCCACCTGAGGGATTTCAGGGGTGAATGATTGACAGTTGTTTCGGGGTTGGTTGTTCAGATAATAAAGTTGAACGGCATAAACCCGAAATTCCCAAAAAAAATGTAGGTTTGTAAAGGAATAATCTCATCTTTAATTAAAAAATGTACGATCTATGAAAATGATTCAGGACTTCAATTTCAAAGGAATAAAGACCATTGTCAGGGTTGACTTCAATGTACCGCTCGACAAGAAAACCTTCGTTGTAACGGATGACACACGTATCAGGGGTGCATTGCTTACTATAAACAAGATCATTAACGACGGAGGGTCCGTTATACTGATGTCGCACCTTGGCAGGCCTGAAGGAAGGATGGAAAAGTATTCCCTGAAACCTGTTCTGCCGGTCCTTGAAAAACATCTGGGCAGGAAGGTCCTTTTTGCAGATGACTGTCTTGGAGAATCAGCCGTGAAAATGTCGGCAGCTCTGAAACCTGGCGAGATCCTGCTTCTTGAGAATGTAAGGTTTTATCCGGAGGAGGAAGGCAAGCCCATCCTGCCCGAAACTGCTACTGATGAAGAGAAGAAAGCAGCCAAGGCTGATATGAAGGTAAAACAGAAGGAGCTAGCAAAAAAACTTGCCGCATATGCTGAAGTTTATGTCAACGATGCTTTTGGCACTGCACACAGGGCCCACGGAACCACGGCAGTGATCGCCGATTATTTCCCGGTTGACAAAAGAATGTTCGGGTTCCTTATCAATAGCGAGCTTGCTGCCATGGATAAGGTGCTCAATAATGCCCAGCGGCCGTTCACCGCTATTATGGGCGGCGCAAAAGTTTCCGACAAAATATTGCTGATCGAAAACCTTCTCAACAGGGTGGATAACCTGATTATCGGAGGCGGGATGACTTACACCTTCATTAAGGCACAGGGGGGAAAGATCGGGAATTCACTTTGTGAGGCCGATAAGCTTGACCTTGCACTGAAGATCATTGAGAAAGCAAAGGAAAAGAAAGTAAACCTACTCCTTCCGGTTGACAGCCTTAACGGAGATAAGTTTGATAACGAGGCAAATATAAAGATAACCAAAGTTGATGCCGTTGATGATGGATGGATGGGAATGGATATTGCTGAAAAATCGATTGCTGAATTTTCTGCAGTTATTGAAAAATCGAAAACCATTCTCTGGAACGGCCCGATGGGTGTTTTCGAGATGGAGAAATTCTCAAAAGGCACCACGGCAATTGCAAAAGCCATTGCAGCGGCAACTGCAAAAGGAGCCTACAGCCTGATAGGCGGCGGTGATTCAGTAGCAGCGATCAACAAGAACGGCCTGGCCGATAAGGTCAGCTACGTGTCGACCGGCGGCGGTGCAATGCTTGAATACATGGAAGGGAAGAAGCTTCCCGGCATAGGTGCTATCAGAGGTGAATAGTTATTCTCTTTTGATTCCGGATTGTTTTAAAAACTAACACAGAAGCCCACAGAGAATTCACAGAGATCAGAAGGGGACTTTGCGGTTTGGATTTCTTATTAATTGCCTAATCTCACAAAATTGAGTTATCTTTGTTCTATATTATAATAAGCGAGTTATAATATGAAACTAAGTGCGTTTTTACTTGTTCTCCTGCTTCTTTTCCAGGTTTCCTGCAAAAAAGATGAGACTCCGGATACCTCGGGTTCCGTTACTATTGACAATACCAAAACCCTGGGTCAGACATACTATGTCTATGGCTTTTTATTCTCTGAGGCAAAAAAAGTTACCACCCAGGAAAATCCCGGTCCGGATGTAACAGTCGAAAGCGACGGGACAAACCTGTTTTTTCAGACAGACAATTTTAAGGATTCGTTCTTCCGGTTTGGCGAATATAATGATGCCGCGGCAGCCCAGTCAGCGTTCAATAGCCTGACCTCAGCTACCGTTGCAGCAGAAGCCTGGGAAGGACTGGCATTGCCGGTACTCCCGAACCAGGTATGGATCTACAGGTCGGGATCGGAGCATTATGCAAAGATCAGGATAATTTCGATAGTTTCCGAAGTACGGGCCGGACTGCCATTTGCTGAATGCACGTTCGAATGGGCATATCAGCCTGACGGTACACTTACTTTCCCGGGTAAATGAGCAAAAGCTTGTCAGACCGGATCTTTAACCTGAAAGATCAGGGATCATTCTTCGAAACAACCCTTGAAATATTTGATTATCAGGCTGGGTACAATCCCGTCTTCAGGGAATTTATATCCTGCCTGAGGAGAGACAGTAGTAAGATTGGAATCCCGGAGGATTTTCCCTTTCTTCCCGTTGAGTTTTTCAGGAACCTGAAGGTTATTACCGGCGATCCTGATTATAAATTAGTTTTTGAAAGCAGCAGCACCACCGGTTCCACACCCTCCCGCCACTATGTGCATGATCCGCAAATATATGAGACTAGTTTTCTGAAGTGCTTCCGGCTCTTTTACGGCGATCCTTCCGGATATTTTATTGCCGCCCTGCTGCCGTCATATACCGAACGCGGCAATTCATCACTGGTCTACATGATGAACTCCCTGATAAGTGCAACCCGATATCCGTTAAGCGGCTTTTACAGAGATAATATCACCGAACTTCTGAAGAACCTGGCGAAGGCAAAATCGGAGAACCGAAGAACCCTCCTCCTGGGGGTCAGCTTTGCTCTCCTCGATCTTGCAATGAATCATTCCCCTGACCTTTCCGGAACCATCGTAATGGAAACAGGAGGGATGAAAGGACGGAGGCAGGAGATTACCCGTGAAGAGCTTCATGAAATACTGAGCCGGAAACTGAACGTGCCGGCCATTCATTCCGAGTACGGGATGACTGAACTTCTGAGCCAGGCATATTCAGGAGGAGGCGGTGTTTTCCATTCCCCTCCCTGGATGAAAGTCCTGATCCGCGATCCGCACGATCCGCTGTCGGTCATCAGTGAGCCGGGGGTGACCGGCGGGATAAATATCATTGACCTGGCTAACATTTATTCCTGTTCATTCATCGCAACCAGCGATCTGGGAAGGCTTCGCAGCGACGGCGGATTTGAAGTCCTGGGGAGGTTTGATAACAGCGATATAAGGGGGTGTAACCTTATGATCGGGTGACCGCACAACAACGCTATATCCCCAGTTTACTCTTAATTGCAGGAGGAATGGCATCTTTATTCACCATAATAAATATGGTTTTTGCCCTTACGTAGCTTTCCGACATGTTCAGATAGCCGCCGAAGGTATTCCTGTCGGTCCCCCATGAGTTTTTGGTCTTGTAGTATTTAGTCCCGTTCTGATCCTTTACGATACCTGTAAGATGCATCAGGTGGTCGTCGGTAGTTGTGAAGCTCTCGAATCCGTTCTGGCGCAGTTCCTGGGTTACATTGATCTCGCGACCGGGTTGCGGAGCAGCGGGAGCGGCTCCCTGCGGCCCTCCTGCCATTCGCTCAAGCCTTGCCCTGTCGGTTGTAGATACATCACCGGCTTTAGGCGGTTCGGGATTAACGGCAACACCATTTGAATGTGAAAAACTGCGTTCGCTTACATCCCCGTCCCAGTTGACAGTATAACCGTTATTCAACGAATAATCCATGATCTCAATAAGCTCATCGAGAGGAACGTTGTATAATCTTTCCATTGTCCAGTTATCGGGTATCTCAAGGATCCCACGTGTATAAAACGGGAAGTGATTGAAAGATGTGATCTCAACATAATCGGAAGTATTTATTCCAAGGCTATTTGCAAATGATTTCGGGGTGTAACTGACTCCCTTATAGGTAAAGGTTTCCGGCACTTTCCCAAGATAAGTATCAAGAATTGAATTAACTATCACCTGATATTGATCACTTTCATTTTTCCGCTGGACCGGAACTGCGGCAACAGCATTGATAAAAGCCTGGAGTTCACCGTGATTATGCGTGGGTGACCCGTAGTTAAGTCCGGGATAAACCTCGTCAGGCACGATACCCTCCTCTGAAAATTCCCTCATCCAGTCGTGTGACAGGCTTCCCGGTCCGAGATTCCCTTTTCCCTGGCGGAGATAATTGTCTTTCAGCCTGTCGATGTAGTTCTGCCTGACTATAAACATTTCGGAAAGGTCGTATTCATCTTTTCCCATCCTTAGCAATTCCGACTCAATGAATGAGGTTGTGGCGAAGCACCAGCAGGTTCCCGTACTTGCCTGGTTCTTGACCGAAGTTGATTTCAGGTCAACAACAGGGGTGAAAATGAATCCTTCCTCAGCTTTCGGTGGAGGAGTTGCATTTCGCCGCTGGGCAATGGAATCAGGTGTCAGAATTACTGACAGGATAAGAAGAAGATATAGTTTTTGCATATTCCCTGAATTAAAATGGTTATTCTTTGGAAGGTTTAAAGATAATAATAATATTTTCCGCGAACAGCCTTACATTAATATTCCGGCAGGGATTGAAAGAGTCGGGGGATTAGCCGGGAGAACTGGTGTTTATATTAGTACTTATTCCCGGCGACCAGTTCGTATGAATGGTCGATCCACGAGAATATCTCCTTATCGGAGATTGATCCGTCGACAGCGACGGTATTCCAGTGTTTTTTATTCATGTGATAGCCAGGTGTTACGGCAGGATAACGTTCCCTGAGCTCAAGTGCAAAGCAGGGATCGCATTTAAGGTTGATAGTGAGTTCGCCCTCCAGGCTGACAAGTGCAAAGATCTTCCCCGCGACCTTGAAAACAAGTGTTTCCTCATCGAAGGGAAAGCTCTCAGTGACCGAATTCTTCGAAATACAATATTCCCTTAAAGATTCTGTATCCATTTGCGGTGGTTTACCTTAAAGTCGGATAAAAAGCGCTTTCAATATGCTGCTCAATCTCCAGGTCCTTGCCCCTGGCAACTACAATTATAACGTCAAATCTGCCCTCTTTGTTTATGTCGTACCTGTTAATGTAGGAATTTGCAACATAGATTATAATCTTTTGCTTGTCGGCAGTTATAAGGTCACGAATATCTCCGAGGTACTCGGCTGTGCGGGTCTTGACCTCGACAAAAACCACGAACTCATTATTTTCGGCAATTATATCAATCTCATTCTTTCCTGATCTCCAGTTCCTGTGGCGGATCCTGTAACCCCGTTCCCCGAGGTACTTCACGGCCAGGTTTTCACCCATTTGTCCGAGATTCTGAGGCTCATTCACAAGCTTAGGTTATTAAATGAAAAAGAAATGCAGCTAAATCTCTATCAGTTTATTCTTGATTGCAAACAGGATAAGGCTGGCCGTATTCTTTGAATTGGTTTTCCCGAGCAGGTTGGCCCTGTGTTTATCAACAGTCCTTTTGCTGATGAAAAGCGTTTCGGCAATCTCCTGGTTTGACAATCCCTCGCAGATCTTCAGAAGGATCTCTTTTTCGCGCTTCGACAGGTTTGCCGATTTTGTCTCGTTTTCGCGGTGCTTTATCTTCTGAATAACGTGGTAAAGAAGTTCCTGCGAGAAATAGCTTCCGCCTTTCCTGACAGTAAGAATAGCTTCCTTGACCTCGGAAATGTCGGAATCCTTCAGAAGAAAACCCTTGGCGCCGGCGTCAACCATCTTATAATAATACTCCTCCTCACCATACATGGAAAGGGCGATTATGTCAATTTCCGGACAAAGCTTGAGCCCTTTCCTGGTAGCCTCAATCCCGTCCATTTCAGGCATGTTGATATCCATAAGTGCAATATCGGCTTTTGTGTTGCTCAGGACCTTCAGGAATTCCTCACCGTTTGAGGCTTCGCCTGCAACCTCGAAATCGGGGAATGATTCAAGAAGTATTTTCAGTCCGTTCCTGAAAAGCTGGTGATCGTCTGCAATTATGATCCTTATCTTATCCATAATATCCTGTGATGACTTTTTAGGTCCTATTCAATTATTTTGATGAGCGCACTGGTACCCTTCCCGTGTGTGCTTTCAAGTACAAAAACACCATCAACCGATCTGACACGGGTTTCGATATTCGACAGGCCCATCCCTTTTATGTCCTCACCATCAAGGGATGCTGTGTCGAATCCCCGGCCGTTATCGGAAAACTGCAAGGTAATAAATTTTTCGTGTTTGTTCAGTTCGATCTCGATCCTTGCAGCTCCGGAATGCCGTATTGAGTTATTAATGAGTTCACAGGCCGCCCGGTAAATCACCACTTCCTTTTCGGTTTCAAGACGCTGGTTCTCCATGTTTGACTTAAACTCAATCTGAATGGCTTTCGTCTGGTTGATTTTGGAAATGAATGCGCTCAGGGCGCTTGAAAGGCCGAAATTCGACAAAACATGCGGACTGAGGTTGTTGGAGATATCCTTAAGGGTATTTATTGCTTCGTTGATGAGGTGATTTGTATTATTAAGGATCAGGGTCCCTGAGGGGTCCTTTATCCGTTCTCCGAGAGCCGACAGCGACATTTTTATAGTTGACATGAGCGGTCCGAGTCCGTCGTGAAGATCCTTTGCAAAACGCTTCCTTTCATTTTCTTCGGTGTTTATAATTGCGGTTATGACTTTTTTCTCGGTTTTCATGCGCTCGATATCGGCCCGTTTAAGGGAATTGAACAACTCACGGATACGGATCACACCGACGATTATAAGAAATGAGATCACCACATCGATCCAGAGATCTATCATCTGCCATCTGAGCGAAGGGGAGCCCTGGAAGAATTCAAACAACTGAATGATCTTGCGGACAGCCATAAAAACGAATGCCAGTGAAAGCAATATCCACGACAGCCTGTATTTTGTGAGTTTCATAAACCTCAGGGCAATGGAGGCTGCGAATATCTGCAGGACGATCGAAATGACAAGGGCAATCAGATTTATCATAATCTGGAGGGTGTTATTTTACAAAAGTAGGAGTAATTTGGGAATCTTATGCCTTTGCACCGTAGTACCTTATTTATTACCTTTGCCACTCATACATTATTTATGCGCATTATATACAACCTTGGCATCCTGGTATACACCCTGATTGCGAAGCTGGTGACGCCGTTTAATGAAAAAGCAAGGCTCTGGACAGAAGGCAGGAAAAACTGGCAGGCCTTATTGAAAAGCAGGGTCGATGCCGGAAGCAGATATCTCTGGATCCATTGTGCATCGCTTGGAGAATTTGAACAGGGGAGGCCGGTGATCGAGATGTTCAGGAAGCAGAGGCCGGAGTACAAAATAATTTTGACATTCTTTTCCCCTTCAGGTTATGAGATCCGTAAGAAATACAACCATGCGGACTATGTTTGTTACCTGCCGCCCGACACACCGGGAAACGCCGAAAAATTTATTTCTATATTAAAGCCCGTCGTTGTTATTTTTGTAAAGTACGAGTTCTGGAATAATTATATTTCTGTTCTTTCACGCCGGAAAATACCGTTGTATCTGATTTCGGGCATGTTCAGGCGCGATCAGAGCTTTTTCAGGTGGTACGGCGGCTTTTTCAAAAG
>Ga0105101_10000083_pt1 | contig 34659 bp, 29 predicted proteins | sample PPLLak21cMay2015_2_FD_87037 | JGI IMG/M metagenome (GOLD analysis project Ga0105101, IMG submission 87037) | Freshwater sediment microbial communities from Prairie Pothole Lake near Jamestown, North Dakota, USA - PPLs Lake P8 Core (1) Depth... | ecosystem: Environmental > Aquatic > Freshwater >... | reverse complement strand
AAACGGATTGTATTTTTGGCCTGAGAGCTGTAATCGAGGCGGTCAGGGCCGGTAAGCAGATCGACCGGCTGCTGATAAAACAGGGCCTTCAGGGAGCATTATACCATGAACTGATGGTAGAGGTCAGGAACCATAACATTGCCTATCAGATTGTACCTCTCGAAAGGATTGAGCTTGTCACCCGGAAGAATCACCAGGGTGTACTTGCCTGGTTATCGCTGATTGAGTTCCAGTCGATCTCAAATCTCCTGCCCATGGTCTTCGAAAAAGGTGAAGATCCCCTTATCGTTGCACTCGACGGGGTGTCGGATGTGAGGAACTTTGGCGCCATTGTCAGGAGCGCCGAGTGCCTTGGGGCACATGCAGTTCTGATCCCCGAGAAAGGATCGGCCAGGATAACGGCCGATGCCATTAAAACCTCAGCGGGCGCCCTGCATACATTCCCTGTCTGCAGGGAAAAAAGCATCGTGCGCTCAATTGAATACCTGAAGGAATCAGGGCTGAGAGTGATCTGTGCCGGGGAAGAATCAGGGGAAGCAGCTTCTAAGGCTGTGCTGACAGGTCCTGTTGTACTGATTCTCGGATCGGAGGACAAAGGAATCAGCAGAGAGCTTTTATCACTGTCCGACAGCCGGGTAAAGGTTCCGATGACCGGTAAGATCGGTTCGCTTAATGTTTCAGTAGCTGCAGGTATCCTGCTGTATGAAATACTAAGGCAGCGTTCGGCCTGAATCAGCCAATTATATTTTCGATCCGCTGATCAAGCAGATCCTGGTCAGACTTGAAAGAGGCCAGTCCGGCAAGCGTAAGCAGTGTATCAGGTGCTATCTTCCCATCCTTAATTTTTTGTTCCCACCTCGTGAATACCGGGATTTTTCCGTCGGATGCCAGGGCTGCCTTTTCATCTTTTGTAAGCGAAGGAAACATGTCGCCGCAGCCCTCTTCCTGGACTATGTGTACAAGTTCGGCGCCCGATCCGGGGATCTTGGCCGTCAGCCGCTCAGCAAGTGCGAGCACTTTATCGTCAACTTTCCAGAATTTTTCAATTTGAGCTTCTTCAGCCGAAGAATAGAGTTTAACATCGTAGTTCTCATGGATTTTTGGCGAAAACTTCCCGGTCAATTCCTTTTTACCGGCAGATGCCACTTTTGGCGGAATTGTGAAAACATCGGTACCCGCAAGCATCTCAAGCTGGCTGTGGTGCCTGAGACTGGCAGCAATCAGCTTCGTCTGCCAGGGATTCTGAGCCGACAGGCCGGTAACCCAGTTCTGGGAAGCTATCACAGCCATTTCGCCGGCACCCGAACCGTCGCCAAGCTTATTGTTGAAAATGAATGCCCCAATCCTTCCGAGGAATACATTGAGATAATCGGGACGGGCAAGGCTCGTAACAAGAACATTCTGCCTTGCGCTGAATTCGAGGGTGAGGTTTATCCTGACACCGGCGTCCCTGAGGCGCCTTGCTCCTATCAGCCCTTCTGCGGTATAAGGTACCTTTACAATGAACTGGTCGGGACAGATATCATGCAGTCTCCTGCCAAAGTATTCAATAGCCTTTATATCATGGGAAGCATCAGTATGCAGCTCAACGCTTACCAGACCGCCGAATTTCGATGCGAGCCTGAGGCCGTGTCTTGCATTCACAATAAATGCAATCTCCTTTACCCTTTCTTCATTGGGGAGTTCCCTGACAATACTTTTGGCTTCCGAAATAAAAATATCGTAGATGCCTTTTTGTATCTCATTATTAAGCAGTGTGTTATTAGTAGTGAGGGCGCTCATCTCAGAAGACCAGTTTGCTTCGGCTTCTTCAATGTCGCCGGTATCGAGCCAGATTTCAGTACCCGTCTCACGCAGCGATTCCCAAAAGGGATCTTTTCTGCCGTTCACATGCTTTTCGTTCAGATCTTTCCAGATATAATCGCTTATTCTGGTATTCAGGTCAGCCATTATTTTAATTTTTTGTTGTTAAACATCCAATAGACTATTTTGTTTCTTAAAATTCATGAAAGTCGTCGCCTGTCGGTTGCCGGAACACTTTCAGGTTAAATTCGGGAAGCATTGCCAGCAGGTCCGAAGGCCATATTCTCTGATCATTTGGAAACCGCATATCTGATTAAATATTAAGCAGGGGCAAAATTATATAAATTATTCACCTAATCACTGATAATTTTTAGCTTTACACCATTAATAAATTCATATGTTATGAGATTCTTTTTATCACTCGCCTTTATCTTCTGCCAAATCCCTGGTATTGCGCAAAACAATTTTGAGAAGTTTTTCACTGATAAGGTTCTGCGTTTTGATTTTATGCTGGCCGGCAACTTTCAAAAGACTGTTGTCTACCCTGTTGGAATGAAGGAGGAACCATTCTGGGGAGGTTCATTGACCAACCTTATCGATCCGTTTAACTACGGTAATTTCAAATATGAGGTTTTTGATGCTTCCGGCAACACCCTGATATATTCACGCGGGTTCTGCACCCTTTTCCAGGAATGGCAGACCACACCTGAGGCAAAAACCATGGAACGGACATTTTATGAGGTTGCAACAATACCCTACCCCAGGGACAGGATCAGGTTTGTCATCAGCATCAGGGAAAGGAGCGGTTCTTTCACAAAACTCTATGAAACCGAAATAGATCCTTCCGACTATTTTATAAGAAAGGAAAAGCCGGCTGCAGCAGGGGTAACAAGGATACATTATTCGGGTGATCCCCATACCTGCGTCGACCTTGCATTTATTGCCGAGGGTTACAGTGCGGATGAAATGGAAAAGTTCAGAGGTGATGTGAAAAAGATGAAGGAGATTCTTTTCGCTGAGGAGCCCTTCACAGGATATAAAAACAAGATCAATATCTGGGCAGTGGAAGCCGTTTCGGCTGATTCGGGAACAGATATTCCGGGTGAAAAAATCTATCTGAATACAGTCCTGAATTCAAGCTTTTACACTTTCAATCTCGACAGGTACCTCACGACTCACGATATTAAAGCCGTAAACGACTATGCAGCTTCCGTTCCGCACGATAACATCATTGTTCTGATAAACAGTCCCAGGTACGGGGGCGGCGGGGTGTACAACTATTACAGCGGAACTACAACAGATCATCCGCTTTCGCCGAAGGTATTTATTCATGAATTCGGTCACGGTTTTGCAGGGCTGGCTGATGAATACTACTCATCTGAAGTGGCATATGATGAGTTTTATCCTTTAAACGTCGAACCATGGGAACCTAATATAACCACCAGGGTAGACTTTGCTTCAAAATGGAAGGATCTGATCTCCAAAGGGACGCCGGTTCCGACTCCTGCAGTGGAACAGTACTATAATTCTACAGGACTGTTTGAAGGCGGCGGGTATTCGTCAAAAGGGATCTTCAGGCCGGAGTACGATTGCAGGATGAAGAGTAATGCTGATAAAGGATATTGTTCCGTTTGCCGTGAAGCAGTAAAAAAAATGATAGAGTTTTATACGGAATAACAGGGGGTTGTTGAAAAAGTCCTTTTTAACCCTGCCTACCGGCAGGCAGAGTTAAAGGATTTTGAATTATTCAACAGCCCCCAGATCCATATTAATTATTTGATTTTTCTGTCAATCAGATAGAACAACACCAGGCTAAGGCCACCGAAGAAAAAGATCATTGCCGGGTACATGGCATCTTCATCAAGCACACCTGCATTCGAAAGGATGGCTCCAACGATTATACCAACAGCAATTCCCATTGCGAGCATCCCGAACTTAAGGGTGAATTTGCTCCAGTTAAGAGAGCTTTTCATTCCTTCTTTCCCGGTACTGAACAGGCTGGCATCAGCTCCCTTTTCAATAAGGGCAAGCCGCTCCCTGTGCCGGGTCGAATAAAAGATGTACATTATGCCGAATGTTGCGGCAATTAAGGCGATAAATACGATAGCTGTTTCCATGATTATTGTTTTAAATTTGTACTTGATTCGAACATTTAGACACGGGGTAAAGGGGAATGGTTACAAAATGTCTGAAAAATTATTTAATATAATTATTTTTACGGTTTCGTGGTAACCATATCATAGCTTTGCGCGTCAAAGAACCAGTATGGATTATAGAGGTGATATATTCTATATAGAGCAGGTCCTGGAAGGCAAAATTAATGCATTCTCCTATCTTGTTGATAAACATAAGGATAAGGCATTCAACCTTGCCTTCAGGATCTGCGGAAACCGTGAAGAGGCAGAAGAGATAGCCCAGGATGCATTTCTCAAGGCATACAGGGCGCTCAAAGGCTTCAGGATGAAGAGCAGATTTGATACCTGGCTTTACCGTATCGTTTACAATACGGCCATTTCACTGATCAGGTCAAGAAAGAAGGGGATACTCTCAGTTGAGGATTTTCCCGCCGATGCAATTGACTTTCTTACATTTCATCCAAACGAGGAGGAGGCTGAAAATGAGTTCCGGAATTCACTTGTCAGCTTTGCACTGCAAAAGATGAATGAAGAAGAGAGAGCGTTGATAAGCCTGTTTTACTATGATGAAAAGAATGTAACGGAGATCTCCGAAGTAACGGGCATCAGCAAATCGAATATCAAAGTGAAATTATTCAGGGCCAGGCGGAAAATGACTGAAATAATAAGTAAAGTTGAAAAGAAAAACACTGTATACAATGAACAAGCAGGATCAGTATGAAGAAGATATTCTAAGGCAGTATATTAATCCTGAAAGGATTGAGAAAGCCCCCGAAGGATTCACTGCCAAGACCATGACCAGGATCCGGATTGAAACACAATCGGTAAAGGTACACCGGAGGCTCTTCAGAAATCCGGTAGTGCTGGTATCTGTTATTATTACAGCAGTATTGATATTGGCTGTTGTATTTATCCCGGCAAACTCCTCTGAATCAATCGGTATGTCAGTCTTAAAATGGGCCGGGGATCCGAAAATCTCATTCCCTTTGCTGGATTTTAAACCTCTCCCCGATCTCGGGCTGCCGGGCTGGGGAATATATGCACTTATAGGAGTTCTTTTCCTTGCATTTTTCGACAAGGGCCTGTCAGTTATATTCAAAAAAGAAAAGAATTAGCTGAAAGTCCTTAAAGTCAATCGTTTAGCTGGCTTTGCGGACTATAGGACTTTGTAGATTTTACAGACTTTCGACTCTTGAATTCAGGCCTTTGGCATTAAGCGACCTGCTCATGACCTGGAGAACTTCCTTAATACCAAGCTTGATTTCGCAGCTTCCCTTAAGATGCACAATAAGGGCGCATTGTTCAGCCTGTGTGGCATCATGACCGCAGACCTCGACCAGTGATTTGATGACATGGTCAAAAGTATTCACTTCATCATTATAGAGGATAAGTGAATGTTTTTCCCCGTGGTCCTTCAGTTTGTTATGTTTATGTAATGTTCTCTCTTTCATTCAATTTTCTCAAATAATTGTTTTGCGGATTCAACCGGTATCTCCCTGTTACACAGGTAAGCTACAACTTTAGCATCACGGTACCCGTTCCTGTTAAGAAGGCCTGCATAGTTGGATGCACTTTCAAAGGTAATGAATTTTCCAATCAGATATACACTGGTTCCGTCTTCCAATGTTAAAATTTCAAAACCGCGGTTGCCTGACATTTTCCTGTACGAGTCCACCACATCTTCCTTCCCGGGTTTTGCTGCCCGTGCAATTTCCACCCTGTAACTGAGGGTCGGCGGACCTGTATCTTCGGATGGATACTTTTGTTCCGTCACCGCCAATTCATTAAGTGGCTTCTGTCCCCATTCCTTTTCAAGAAGTGAGGCTCTTTCGAATGAAACAGGCGAGCCGTTAAAGATGGCAACAAGAAATGAGTCCTTAAACCCGTGTTGCTTTATCCTTAGCAGAGCCTTGTTTGCATCATCCATCCTTCTGAACATCCCGGCAAAGTACCTGATCATTCCTGAGGAGGGTACCTTAAAGCCAATAACCGGGGTGATACCCTTGAAAAAGGTGGGTGCAACAGTTTTGCTGAAGACCCCCATCTGTATTCTGTATATCAATCCTGAAGGTAATACCGGATCGATTTCAATCTTCTGACTGTTGATAGCTGCCGGACTGGTTAATATATCAAAAAGAGAAAACACAGCAACAGTTTCCCCTGTCTGTGGTTTGGATGCATCCGTTGATTTCCCGTTCACGGCATCATTCACCGGCGATATTGCCTGACCATGAACAGGCTTAGCTGTTTGAGCGGATTCTTTCACTGCCGCCGTGACATCCTTATTGACATTCATCATATTTGTATCAGCTCCGAGTTTCTGATCAGCCTGCTTCTGGTATTCGGCTGCAAGCGAATCAGTTGCGGTGATCCTTTTACTATATGCCTGTTGTTGCTCTTCAGGAAGTCTGTTAAAAGTCTTCCTGTATTCAGTTGAAACAGCATTAAGCGAGTCAGCTTTCATCTGGTAATTCATTCCATCAGTCAGGATTTTGTCGTATTCGTCGGGAAGCTTCTCCCTTTGCACAACAGTTTTATTCCCGGACGGCAGGTCTTCAGCTCTTTCCGGTTGCTTGTCAACGGGAATGACCGCCGCTTCCTGCTTTTTTAAAATATCAGCATGAAGAGTTCCCGGATTGTTTAGTTTTCCTCGTCCCTCCCTGCATTCCTGAATAAATTGTGAAAGGTTGTATCTCCTGGCGTCCTTCTTCCCAGCCTTTGATACAAACTCATCAAATGAGCGTATTGCTTCATTGAACCTGCCTGACATTTGCTGCGACCTGCCAAGGTAGAACCATGCATCATCAGGAACAGGCTTGATCTCCAGTGAGCCGCTTACGGCATCCTGGAGGTAATCGGCAGCTGTCCCGGGATCGCTGTTCAGCCTGACAAGGCAAACGCCCGAATAATATTTGTACAGCGGGTCCTTCGTATAATTTTCCATAAGGATCATGAATTCAGCGTATGCCTGTTCATAATTCCCTGAGGAGTATAAATTGAGTGCTGTCTGACGAGAAGCTTTTTGAGGTGTAACCTGTGCCACCAGATCTGTAACCGCCAGAGTCGCAATCAAAACAAGCATTAACCAGCCAGCTCTGCTTGTCATTCTCATTCCCGGTCTTATCATGTATTGCATAATTATCTTATTATCAATTTTTTAATTCTGTTGAAATTTATTCTTTCAAACAATTCATGTTGATAATAATTGTTTTATCTTTTTTCAGATTACGGTTCAAACTTCGTAAATTTACCTCTAATAACAAAATCAATAATTAATCAATAGTATGAGCAACGAACGAAAAGAGATCAACAAGGATAAACTGAAAGCCCTTGAGGTAACCCTCGGTAAAATTGAAAAGGATTTCGGCAAGGGTACAATTATGAAACTGGGTGATCACGCAATAGAGAACATCCAGGTTATTTCAACCGGATCAATCGGCCTCGATGCCGCTCTTGGGATAGGAGGCTTTCCGAGGGGACGCGTTATAGAAATTTACGGTCCTGAGGCATCCGGAAAGACAACCCTGGCAATTCATGCCATTGCAGAAGCGCAGAAAAACGGAGGGATAGCTGCAATTATAGATGCTGAGCATACATTCGACAGGAATTATGCCGAAAAACTTGGAGTTGATGTGGAAAACCTGCTGATATCCCAGCCCGATAACGGTGAACAGGCTCTTGAGATCACCGATAACCTGATACGATCGGGAGCACTCGATATTATTGTGATCGATTCTGTCGCCGCTCTTACACCTAAAGCTGAAATTGAAGGTGAAATGGGTGATTCCAAAATGGGGCTGCAGGCCAGACTGATGTCCCAGGCTCTTCGTAAGCTGACAGCGAACATCAGCAAAACCAATACTTCCTGTGTCTTTATAAACCAGCTCAGGGAGAAAATCGGAATTATGTTCGGCAATCCTGAGACAACAACCGGAGGGAACGCACTGAAATTTTACGCTTCGGTCAGGGTCGATATCCGAAAAACAAATCAGCTGAAGGATGGGGAAGAGATAATTGGAAACAGAACAAGAGTAAAAATAGTAAAGAATAAACTCGCCCCGCCGTTCAGAAAGGCCGACTTTGACATTCTCTACGGCGAAGGAATATCCCAGCTTGGTGAGATTGTTGACCTTGGCGTCGATTTTGAAATTATAAAGAAAAGCGGTTCGTGGTTCAGCTACGGTGATACAAAGCTCGGACAGGGTCGTGATGCCGTAAAACAGATCATAAAGGATAATCCGGAATTGTATGATGAGCTGAAAACCAAAATCTTCGAAGCTCTTAAGAAATAATATCCCAATCCACACACCTTTTACTATGAAAAGATCTCCATTCCTGCTGATGATCGCTGTCATCATGCTTTCTGTTTCATGCAGACAAAAAGAGCCTGTCGTCAGAGATGAGACAAAACCGGTTCAAATAAACAACCAGCTTACGGAAGAAGAAAAATCAGGGGGGGTGATGACACCTGAAATTCTCTGGAAATTCGGGCGTTTAGGCACATTTGCCCTGTCGCCCGACGGATTAACGGTTTTATACACCGTTACATCGATAGATGTTCAGAGTGAGGCCAGGGAAACCAACATCTTTAAAATATCATCAGCAGGAGGCGATCCGCAACAACTCACTACAGCGGGAGGAAGCTCTCCCCAATGGTTCGACAATGGTGGCAGGATCGCCTTTGTCAGGGGAACAGAACTTTTCACAATGAAAGCCGATGGGTCTGAACAGATGAGAGTGGAAGGTATAGGGGTCTTTGAAGCTTTCAGGATATCTCCTGACAGCAAGGCGATCTTCTTTACCAGAAGGGTCAAGCTTGACCAGACCGCAAATGAAAAGCACCACCTGCCAAATGCAAATGTCAGGATAATCGATGATCTTATGTACAGGCACTGGAATACCTGGAGCGACTACTCTTACAGCCATATATTCACAGCCTCATTCAACGGGTCAGAGGTGTTGGATGAGAAGGACATAATGGAGGGACAGAAGTTTGAATCACCTGATGCCCCATATTACGATGACGGTGAAATTGCATGGAGTCCGGATGGGAAATATATTGCCTATACAACAAAAAGACTCACTGGCAAAGACTATTCGCTCAGCACCAATTCAGATATCTACCTCTATGAACTGAATTCGGGAAAAGAGATAAATATTTCAGAGGGGAACAGGGGTTATGACCGATACCCCGTCTTTTCGCCCGACGGAACTAAAATAGCATTTCAGAGCATGGAACGCGACGGTTATGAATCAGACCTTGACAGGTTATTCATTTATGACATCAGGGCCGGTAAGCGTACCTGGCTTTCAAAGGGATTTGAGTTTGACATTGAAACCATAAACTGGGCCGACGATCAGAATATCCTATTTACCTGCTCTTACCTGGGTACCGCCCAGATATTCAGGATCAACACAGGCGATGCTAAAATCATTAAAATCACCGAAGGCGTCCACGATCTGGGACCAATCAGCATTAAGTCGGGAACCCTCGTAGCCGGCATTGTGTCAATGTCGATGGCACCTGAATTATCCGTAGTTGACGTGAATACCGGTGCTATAAAACAGTTAACATCGATCAACAAGCAGATCTATGAGGCAGTAACAATGGGGAAGGTTGAGGAACGCTACATCAAGACGAAAGATAACATGGACCTTCAGATGTGGATTGTTTATCCCCCTGACTTTGATCCCTCAAAGAAATATCCTGCGCTGCTTTTCTGCAATGGCGGTCCGCAAACACCTGTCAGCCAGTTCTGGTCGTACCGATGGAATTTCCAGATGATGGCTTCGCAGGGTTATATTGTCTTTGCTCCTAACCGGCGGGGTAACTCGGGATTCGGGCAGGCCTGGAAAGAACAGATCTCGGGTGATTATGGAGGCCTGAACATGCAGGATTATCTCGATGCAACGGATGCAATGGCAAATGAACCATTCGTCAATGCAAATAAACTGGGTGCGGTCGGAGCAAGTTATGGCGGCTTTTCCGTCTTCTACCTGGCAGGAATTCACGGCGGCCGTTTCCAGACCTTTATTTCGCATTGCGGCACATTCAATTTTACAAGCTGGTACGGTTCGACGGAAGAGCTGTGGTTTCCCAATAAAGATCTTGAAGGCCCCTATTGGATCAACCCGAAAAGCTACAGCTACTCTCCTCATCTCAGGGTTGAGGAGTGGGATACACCCATACTTATAATAACCGGAGCAAATGACTTCAGGATCCCCTATACCCAGAGCCTGGAAGCATTTCAGGCGGCTCAGCTGCTGAATATTCCAAGCAAACTCCTCTTTTTCGAGGATGAAACACATTTTGTGCTTAAACCACAGAATGCTATAATATGGCAAAGGGAGTTTTTTGAGTGGCTTGATCAGTATCTAAAGTAGATTTAATACCAGGTCCACTTTCTCGTCCATCGGCAATTCCCCGTCGATCCACTGGATTGCAATACCACGCCGTTCCATCCCCCTGAACCAGGTCATCTGACGTTTGGCAAACTGATGTATAGCCGTTTCAAGCCTTTTGAGCATCTCATCATACATAAGTTTGCCGGTTAAATGCAAAGTGATGTACTTATATTCGAGTCCATAGTATATCAGATCGCAGGGAGCCAGGCCGCCTGCAAGCAACGCTTTCACCTCAGCGACCATTCCGTTTTCCAGCCGTTGTTTCAGCCGCCGGGTGATCCTTTCGCGCCTGACAAGCCTGTCGGTCATCAGTCCGACAACGAGAGGCTTTATCTCAGGGAATTGGGTTTGCCGTTTCTTCGGGTTGCTGTTGTAATATTCAATCTCAATTGCTCTTATTGCCCTTTTTTTGGTATCAATGTCGGTTACATTATGCAGATCGCGGTAAGTGGAAAGAATCTCAGTAAGTTCCGCAAGGCTCTTTTTTTCAAGGGCTGTCCTGAAAACCGGATCGGGCGGCACTTCAAACATCCTGTAACCCGAAACAATGCTGTCGAGGTACATCCCTGAACCACCGCAAACTACCGGAAATTTGGTTTCCGATCTCAGCTGTTTGTAAACCTTAAGGAAATCGCGCTGGTATTCAAACACATTATATTTATAACCGGGATCGACTATATCAATAAGATGGTAAGGAACCTTAGTGCCATTAACGATATAGTCATTATAATCCTTTCCCGTGCCGAGGTTCATTCTTCTGTATACCTGCCGTGAATCAGCGCTTACCACCTCTCCTCCGAGACGGAAAGCCAGGGCAGCTGCAAGGGAAGTCTTGCCTGAAGCTGTCGGCCCCGTAACTACCAGTAAATCAAACCCCTGGTTCTTGTTTAATCTCATTTTAACAACAAACGGATCATTACAAGCAAGTTAATATAAATTTATTTAATTTTGGGGCACTGAAACCTGGTAAGAATGAATTTAAAATTTTTGGCAAGCAGGAGAAGAAATATTATAATTAATCCTGTGAAAGCCTGGGATACAATATATTCCGAAAACAAATCGCTGGGGTATGTAACTGCCAATTTCTTTATCCCGCTTGTGCTCCTTGTTGCCGTTTCGGCATTCTTTGGAGCTAAGCTGTTCACTCATTCGGGGTTTTCGGGAGCTTATGCAGTCCTGGCCGGAATAAAGTACTTCATCGTAATGACTCTTGCGATCTATGCCACGGCTTATTTCCTCAGCGAGATTACAAAGTCATCGGAAACACCTGCGGATTTTACTGTCTCCTTCAAGATTGTTTTATGCTCCGTGGTTCCGTTGCTCCTGTGTCAGATGCTAAGCAACCTTTTTGAGTCGTTAATCTTCGTGAATGTGCTCGCTCTTTATGGCCTGTATATTTTCTGGACAGGTGCGGAAAAGATGCTGGATCCTCCGCAGCCAAAAAAGATCATGTTCATGTTTTTGACCTTTGCCGCTTTCATTATTTTTTACGCTGCGGTAAACCGTCTGCTGACAATTCTGTCTGAAGAACTTTACTTTGCTTTATTTGTCTGATCAATAATGAGGAAAGCAGGCACATCAGATATTACTATCAGGAACAAGAAGGCTTCACACGATTATGAGTTCCTCGAAAAATTTATCGCAGGCATCAAACTGACAGGCACCGAAATAAAATCCTTAAGAGCAGGAAAGGCTACACTTACTGATTCATTTTGCGTATTCAGGGATGGAGAACTATATATTAAAGGTATGCATATATCCGAATACTGGTGGGGCAACCTTAATAACCATGATCCTCTGAGGGAACGCAAGCTCCTGCTCAATGCCCGTGAATTGAGAAAAATAGAAAGAAAAGTCAGGGAGGCCGGACTGACTGTAATTGCAATTAAAGTCTTCATCAACGAACGGGGTCTCGCAAAAGCTGAAATTGCTATCTCAAAGGGTAAAAAGGAATATGACAAGCGCGAGACCCTGAAACGCAGGGATTCTGACCGGGAACTTGACAGGGCAAGGAAGAAGTAGTTAAAAGTTGGGGCTCAGCAGGTAACGCGAGTAGAAGCTGACAATATTTTCAACGGCTTCATCCGAGGTGTCGACAAGTGTAAAAAGATCCAGGTCGTGGGGTGAGATAGCGCGCTCCTCTACAAGCATTACTTCTTTGATCCATTCAATGAGTCCGCCCCAGTATTTTTTCCCTACGAGTATTATTGGAAATTTACCGATCTTCCTTGTCTGGATGAGGGTGATAGCTTCAAAAAGTTCATCGAAGGTCCCGAATCCGCCCGGAAGGACAATAAATCCCTGGGCATATTTCATGAACATGACCTTCCTGACAAAGAAATGGTCGAATGTTATAAGCTTGTCGGCATCAATAAAAGTATTTGGCCTTTGTTCAAAAGGCAGGTCGATATTGATCCCAACTGATTTTCCGTTACCGCGTCTGGCTCCCTTGTTTGCAGCTTCCATTATGCCCGGACCGCCGCCTGTGATAACGCCATAGCCGTTCTGCACCAGTTTAAAGGCTATATCTTCGGCCATCCTGTAATACTTATCGTTATAGTGAGTCCGGGCAGAGCCAAAGACCGAGACACACGGCCCGATGCGTGAAAGCTTCTCAAAACCTTCAACCAGTTCCGAGATTATTTTAAATACACGCCATGAATCAGTGGTATGTATCTCTTGCCATGTTTTCTGTTCAAATGCATCCTTTATGAGGTCAGCAGGTTTCTCCATTATGTAATGTAAAATTTTATCTTCCAAATATAACTAAAATCTATACCTTAAGTTCCGGTCCCAGATATAAACCGGTATAGCTCTCCCGGCACTTCACAAGGTTTTCGGGTGTACCTTCAAAGATAACATCGCCCCCCTCCTTCCCGCCTTCCCTGCCAAGATCAATTATATAATCAGCCATCTTGATAACGTCCATGTTGTGCTCTATGACGATGACCGTGTTTCCCCTGTCAACGAGCTTATTAAGTACTTCGAGCAGGACTCTTACATCTTCAAAATGGAGTCCGGTAGTAGGTTCATCCAGTATATAAAGTGTTTTGCCTGTATCCCTGCGGGCAAGCTCAGTGGCAAGCTTCACACGCTGAGCTTCCCCTCCCGAAAGTGTCGTTGACTGCTGTCCGAGCCTGATATAACCAAGTCCGACATCCTGAAGGGTTTTTATCTTATGATAGATCGACGGCACATTGGCAAAAAAGTCAACGGCCATATTGACTGTCATCTCGAGGATATCGCTGATCGATTTCCCCTTATATTTGACCTCTAGGGTTTCGCGGTTGTACCTTTTACCGTTACATTCGGTACAGTGAACATAAACATCCGGCAGAAAATTCATTTCAATTGTTTTCACTCCGGCACCCTCGCATCCTTCGCAGCGTCCTCCCCTGACATTGAAGGAGAACCTTCCCGAATTGAAACCCCTTATTTTAGCTTCGGTCGTCTGTTCGAACAGCTTCCTGATATCGGTAAAAACACCTGTGTAGGTTGCAGGATTCGAGCGCGGAGTCTTGCCAATCGGCGACTGATCCACCTCAATTACCTTGTCAAGATGTTGAAGTCCTGAGATATCCTTATAAGGAAGTGCCGTCTTCCCCGAGTTATGGAACCTTTTCGCAAGTGCAGGATGAAGTGTCTGGTTTATCAATGAGGATTTCCCGCTTCCCGAGACACCGGTTACACAGATAAAAGTCCCAAGCGGCATCACAACATCGACGTTGTTCAGGTTATGTCCTGTAGCTCCGGTCATTACAAGAGAATTGCCATTCCCCGTCCTTCTGGTTTCAGGTATTTTGAATTTTTTCCTGTTATTAAGGTAGTTCGAGGTAAGGGTATCTTTCGATTTTATTTCATCAGGAGTGCCGGTGGCTACAATATGTCCCCCATGCCTTCCTGCACCGGGCCCTATATCGATTATATGATCGGCTGAAAGAATCATTTCCCTGTCGTGTTCAACTACAATTACTGAATTACCCGAGTCACGTAATTGCTTCAGGGAAGCGATCAGTCGCCTGTTGTCCCTCTGATGCAATCCTATGCTTGGTTCGTCAAGTATGTACAAAACATTGACGAGCCTTGATCCTATCTGCGTCGCCAGTCTTATCCTCTGACTTTCACCGCCTGAAAGGGTCCGTGCCCCTCTGTTCAGTGAAAGGTATTCAAGTCCTACTTCAAGAAGAAAGCCAAGCCTTGCCCTGATCTCCTTCAGGATCTCTGTTGCGATAATCCTTTGATTGCCTGTCATTTTCTCCTCAACTTCAGTTAAAAAGGACGATAATTCCCTGATATCCATCGAAGCCAGTTCACCGATATTCCTACCGGCTATCCTGAACCAGAGCGCTTCTTTCCTGAGCCTTGTCCCGTTGCATTCGGGACAAACATCATATTGCACATACTGGTCCCTGATGCGGGTGCCATTTTTCTTTCCGTTGATCACTTCAATATTCCCTACAAAATTAACGACACCCTCAAACGTCAGGAAATAATTTGATGTCATCCCCAATGGAGTATTTGAGAGCTTAAGGATCTCATCCGAACCGTATAGCACCTTATTCAACCCTTCTTCTGGAATATCCCTTACCGGGGTATCAAGTGTGAATCCGTTTTTTTCGGCAATAGCTTCGATTTGCCAGAATATCCAGACATTCTTGTATTTCCCGAGAGGTTCAATGCCCCCCTTCCTGATACTCAGATCAGGATCGGGGATCAGTTTTTTGATATCTATGCTTGAAACTTCCCCGAGGCCGTTGCAATGAGGGCAGGCGCCCTGAGGCGAGTTGAATGAAAAGGTATGCGGAGCCGGGTCATTATATGAGATGCCTGTTACGGGACACATCAGATGCCGGCTGAAGTATCTGGGTTCCGGGTTGTCGGTGTCGAGTACCATCATCACCCCATCACCCTGGTCAAGCGCAATCATTACCGAGTCGTGCAGGCGTTTGTCAGTTATCTCGCCAACCCTGAACTTGTCAACAACCAGTTCGATGAAATGAGTTTTATAACGGTCAAGTTTCATCCCGTGTGAAAGTTCCTTTATTTCACCATTGATCCTTACATTGAGAAAACCTTTTCTCCTAAGTTGTTCAAACAATTCCTTGTAATGGCCTTTCCTGCCTTTTACAATTGGTGCAAGAAAGTAGACTTTTTGCCCGGAAAACCGTTCCTTGATAAGATCGAGTATCTGATCATCTGTGTATTTGATCATTTTTTCACCGGAAGCCCAGGAATATGCATCGGCTGCTCTTGCATACAGGAGTCTCAGAAAATCATATATTTCAGTAATGGTTCCGACGGTAGACCTCGGATTTTTGTTGGTTGTTTTTTGCTCGATGGAGATGACGGGACTCAATCCGGTAATTTTATCAACGTCGGGCCGTTCCATACCTCCCAGGAACTGCCTTGCATATGCCGAAAGCGTCTCCATATAACGTCTCTGACCCTCAGCATATATTGTATCAAATGCAAGCGATGATTTCCCGCTGCCGCTTAAGCCGGTTATCACAACCAGTTTGTTGCGGGGAATTGTCACATCAATATTCTGAAGATTATTGACCCTGGCTCCAAGAACTAGTATTTCATCATTCATCATTCTTCGAAATTCCGGCGATCAGTTAACATTGTCAATTTTCTCGATGGAACGCATGCCGGGGGAAGGTATTTTTATAAGGTATTCCTTGTTGGGTCGGGGTGTCAGATATGGTTTTCTGAGCCATGGATTCAGAAATTTCAGAAGCTTATAATTTGTCCCGTATTGTTTTGCAAACGTAGAAAAATCACTCACTGCCGTATCGACCTTTACCTCGTAATAGTCGAGTGGCGGATAGAGCTCACTTTTGTCAATTGTAAATCCGTATTCCTCCGGATCGTTGATGACAAGCTTATAGGCAACTGCCCTGAAGATGTATCTGGCTGTCTCCTCGTTCAGAAGAAGGTCATAATAATTGAATTCACGCTGGATCTTAATCTGTTCGTCAAGCCCTGCCCTTCCCCCGTTGTAAGAAGCTGCAGCAAGGGTCCAGTTTCCGTATTTCTCATACGATTTCAGAAAATACTTGCATGCAAACTCGGTCGATTTGCCGACATCATACCGTTCATCAACTACATTATTTATCTCCATCCCTTCTTCCCTGCCGGTTGCTGCCATGATCTGCCAGAAACCTGTTGCGGTTGCGGGAGAAATCACATTGCTGTATTCGCTTTCGGCAGCCACCAGGTATTTGAAGTCATCGGGGACATTGTACCTGCTGAGTATTTTTTCAATTTCGGGCAGGTACCGGTTGGCCTTTTTAATAATCATGATAGTTGACGAGTGCCTGTATGCACTTGTAAGTATTTCCCTGTCAAGACTCTCGCGCGTGTCAAAATTCTCAAGAGGCATCCTTTCCCCTGCAAAGGTTACATTATCCGGTAATTTATATGGCTTGTTGAAAAAAACCGTATCGGATACTGAAATTTCATCGGTAGCCCTGCTGGAATCCTTAAAACCCTGGTTTACAACACTAATAGTTGCTATGAGAAAGATCAGAACCAGCCCTGCAATCACAGATTTCCTATTTGATCCCATCATATTCAAAGCGATTTTTGAAACAAATTGCAAAGGTAATGTTTTTGGAACTTATAAATAAGCCAATACATGCTAAAAACAAAAAGAAGTAACGGGAAGTTTGAAAGGAGAAAAAATAATATCCCGTTATCAGAATTTAAAGGAGAGCCCCGAGAATATCCCAAATGAATATGGGTGAGCTTTCATACCGGGCACCGAGCCGATAGGATTCAGGTAATATCTGAATGTTGGTTCAAGATTAAGCGAGAATTTCTCCGTGAGGTTATATTCCATACCCATCCCCAATGAGCTGCTGATCATAAAGGGATTCAGATCGGTAGTCCCAACCTCATACCTGTCCTTGCCCATCATTGCATGTACGGAATTGTTTACCAGGAGATTATAGGATAAGCCGCCGATAAGATTGAAGTCAAATGTCTTGTCAACCAGCTTGTACCGCAGTATCACCGGCATTTCAAGGTAACTGAAATTCTGATAAAGAGTGCTGTTAATATATGAAAGGTTGGCTTTTGCCGGATCAAAAATATCATTTGTATAAAGGGTCATGACCCGGTCGCCTGATCTGTCGAGCAGGAAGACGTCGGTGTTACTTGTGCGGATCAGCCCGCTGGAGGTCATTACTTTAAAATTCTCATCACCCTTCGTATAATCATAGGGGCTGAATCCGCCGAATGAGCTGATGCCGCTGACCTCCTGCCCCATGGTGGAGTAGTAGATCCCTGACTGAATGCTGAATCTCCTGCTGATATTGTATGCGAAAGCCACACCACCCGAATAGGAGATCCTTGATTGCTCGGAGGAGCTTATCTGTTTTGAGATATCGTCAGATCCCTGAAGCTGATTCATATAATATGTCGGTGATGCCATTGCTGTTACAGACCATCTGTTTGCCTTTTCCCCCGGCACCTCATATGAAAGCACAACAGGATTGTCATAACCGGCATCGGTGCTGTTTTCCAGCCCGTAATTACTTATCAGATTGTTGTCAGACAACAGGAAATTTCTGCGGAAGTCAATTCTGTTATTTTCAAACGTGAAGCCTGTATCTGCAACCGTTATATTCTCTTCAACCGGCACCAGGATTGAATCATATTGATCAGCAAAAATCCTGCTATCTGACTGGTCGGTTCGGGGAACCAGAATTCTGCTATTTTGTGCCGGTCTGCGGGTTGCCGTATTGCCAGGCGACTGAACCGGTTCTTCACCCAGGGCAAGTTCAGGACCTATAACCGTAATCGTCATTTCACGGCTCCACTGGTAGGCAAGGAAACCGATTGAAAGAAGAACAGCTATAAGTGCAGCGCTTCTCAGGAAAAGGAGCGGTTTCTGCCTTTTCCTGATAACAGGAAGGATCTGGCCCCATGTCTCAACCGGGGGAAGGACCTCAAGATCTTTAAGTCCATTCCTGAAAAGGAGATCAATATTTGCGTCCTTATTAACCATTTACCATGCTTTTATTCAAACCGGTATAGAGGTTCACTTTCTTCTGAAGGATGATCCTTGCGCGCGAAAGATTCGATTTTGAAGTACCCTCAGAGATCTTCACCATCTGGCTGATCTCCTTGTGGGAATAACCTTCTATTGCAAAAAGGTTAAATACCATCCTGTACTTTGGAGGCAATTCCCTGATAATATCGAGCAGGTCAACTGCTTCCAGACCAGAATAATCGGTATTTTCCGGATTGGCCTCCGGTTCGGGTATCAGATCAATATCCTCCACCCTGTACAACATGTGCTTGCTCCGGTACTTCTCAAGTGCGGTGTTAACCACTATCCTGCGCATCCAGCCTTCAAAAGAACCCTCATGCTTGTAAAAAATGAGGTTCTCGAATATCTTGATAAATCCATCCTGCAAGATATCCCTGGCTTCCTCATCATTACCAGAATACTGAAGGCATACTGCGTAAAGCTTACCTGCATGCCTCCTGTACAGAAGTTCCTGATCTCTTCTGTTACCGGCAAGACAACCTTTTATTATATTCTTTATATCAGGCAAAGGGGGTAACCTTTTAAACGATTATAAAAATAAATAAAATTTGTCTCAATCACCAGCAATTCGTTAAAATATGATGCAAAAAGGTTAAAAAAGGTTGCGTTCTGCCGTATTAAAGGTTAACAGCTTCACCAAAAGCATCGGCAGCAGCTTCCATTATAGCCTCTGACATAGTAGGATGCGGATGAATTGACTTAATTAATTCGTGGCCGGTTGCTTCAAGTTTACGTGCAACAACGAGTTCGGATATCAGCTCCGTAACATTGTCGCCCATCAGATGTGCACCAAGCAGCTCACCATAGGCGCTGTCAAAAATAAGTTTCACAAATCCCTCCCGGGAACCTGCAGCCCTCGCTTTACCGGATGCGGTGAAAGGGAACTTGCCAACCTTTACATCGTATCCCGCCTCCCTGGCTGCCGCCTCGGTAAATCCGACCGAAGCGATTTCAGGACTGGTATATGTACAAGCAGGAATATTATTATAATCAAGCGGCTCGGGGCTGAGTCCGGCAATTTTCTCCACGCATATTATCCCTTCGGCTGATGCTACATGCGCCAGGGCCGGACCATGAACAATGTCTCCGATGGCAAAGACTCCCGGAACATTTGTATTGAAGAAGTCATCAACAACAATTTTCCCCTTTTCGATTTTCACTCCTGCCTTTTCAAGGCCTATCCCCTCGAGGTTCGTACTGACACCGACGGCTGACAGTACGATATCAGCTTCAACAAACTCCTCTCCCTTAGGTGTTTTGATCTTTACCCTGCATGTATCGCCGACTTCCGCCGATTCGACAGTTGAATTTGTAAGAACCTTCATTTTAAGCTTCTTAAAGACCTTTTCAAGTTGCTTTGAGATCTCCTCATCTTCGTTGGGAACAATCCTGGGAAGAAACTCCACAAGGGTCACACTGGTACCTATCGACTGGTAGAAGTTCGCAAATTCGCTTCCTATGGCTCCCGATCCGACTATAACCATCGATCCCGGCTGCTTGTCGAGCGACATGGCTTCACGGTATCCGATGATTTTTTTACCATCCTGCTTCAGATCAGGGAGCTCTTTTGACCTCGCACCGGTTGCAAGGATTATGTTTTTGGCAGTATAGGTCTTCTTGCCTCCGGAAGCGTCCTCAACCTCAACAGTCGAGTTACCATTCAACCTGCCAAAACCGTTTATCGTCTCAACATTGTTTTTCCTGAAAAGGAACTGAACGCCCTTGCTCATTCCGTCAGCCACACTGCGGCTCCTGGCGATCATAGCGCTGAAATCCGCCTTTATGGTCCCTTCAACCCTGATACCATAATCAGCTGCATGGTTCAGGTATTCAATCACCTGTGAACTTTTAAGCAGCGATTTGGTTGGTATGCATCCCCAGTTAAGGCAGACACCTCCTATTTCTGCCTTTTCAACCACAGCCACTTTCATTTTAAGCTGCGAAGCCCTGATAGCAGCCACATATCCGCCGGGCCCGCTTCCAATAACTATTAGGTCGTAATCCATGATTCTGTTATTTAGTTTATAAATAGTAACCCTTCAATTCCCGTCGGTTTTAACCGACGGTGGTTTTAACCGACGGTGGTTTTAACCGACGGCGTGGTTTTAACCGACGTCGGCGGATTTACTCGACGGACCTTTTTCCCAGACCAGAGAACCCCCTTGCAAACTGCCCATATCACTGCCAGCGTAAAAATAATTGTTGCTCCCACAGGTATACCTGCAAAGTATGAAATCGTATAACCGGCAGCAGTGCCGGCAAAACCGGCAATAATTGACCAGAGCACTATCTTCCGGTAGACCTTTGTGAACAGCATCGCAATATTCGGAGGGATGGTCAGAAGCGATATAACCAGTACAACTCCGGCCATCCTGATATTCAATACTATGGTCAATGCAATCAGAGCTGTTGTTGTATATTTGAAAACATTTACATACGATGAATAGGTCCTTGCAAAAACCTCATCAAATGAAATATAAAGGATAGTCCTGTAAAAGAATCCGAAATAAAGTATCATCATGATTGACATTACTCCCAGGGCAATTATGTCGGCATAAGTTACTGTAAGAATGCTTCCGAACAGATAGCTCATCAGGTCGGGGGTATATCCTGGCGTCATATAAATGAAAATTATGCCAGTTGCCATCCCGAATGCCCATAATATGCCAATAGCGGAGTCCTCCCTTATCTTTTGCCTCACCGAAAGGTATTCAACCCCAAGTGCAGACAGTATACTGAAAACGGCTGCTCCGGCAACAGGGTTTATTCCGGCAAAATATCCAATCCCTATCCCGCCGAATGATGCATGGGCAATACCTCCGCTTAAAAAGACGAGCCGCTTTGAAACTATATAAGTTCCGGCCAATCCTGCTGTAATGCTTGCAAAGATCGCTCCGAGCAATCCTTTCACTATGAATTCATATTCGAAAATAGTTCCTTCCAATGTCAATGGTTTTTTAGAACGGTATGAGGCACGGGGCCATGTGTTACCAGCTGAATGGGGCAATCGTAGGCAAGCAGTTCCTGATTTGTGATCTCCGATGAAGGATGGTAATGCAGGCTGCGGTTAACGCATGCAAATGACTTGATATGAGCAGAGATCGTTCCGATATCGTGGGAAACCATAAGTATAGCCATGCGGTTATTCAGCTCTTTCAGCTTTTCGTAAAAATCCTTTTCAAAATTGGCATCCACAAAATTGCCCGGTTCATCAAGGAGCAACAGTTTCGGATCTCCTATTGCGGCGCGTCCGAGAAGCACCCTTTGCTGCTGGCCGCCCGACAATTCGGTCAGGGAGGAGTCGGCAAAACCGGCCAGTCCAAATTCATCAATGACAAGATCGGCTTTTTTCTTATCCGATACCGACATCCCCGATATAAGACTCTTCCGTATCATTAATCCGGACAATATAACATCCCTGACTGTAACAGGAAAGGTGTTATCGGCGGTTGAGATCTGGGGAAGGTATCCAATTCTGCTTCCATTCATGAGATCGTGATTGAATATCAACTGACCTCTGACAGGCTTCACAAGGCCAAGTATTACCTTTAAAAGTGTTGTTTTCCCTCCCCCGTTCGGACCGATCACGCCTATGAAATCATTCTCGAAGACCTTGAAATCAACATCATTAAGGACAATTTCCGCTCCGTAGGAGGCAGAAAGATTTTTCATTTCAAGAAGGTATGCTCCCATAAAAATATCAATTCATTTTCTTATCAAAACTTTTCCGGAGAATATCTATTATGCCCGTAGTGGCAGTGAGCCAGTCCTCCGATAAGGGATCAATGATCACCACTTCCGAGGAGATCTCATCAGCTATAACCCTTGCATTTCTCGTATCATATTCACGCTGAACGAGAATAACATTCAGTCTCTCCCTTTTCGCAATGTCAACAAGTTCCTTCATCCTTGAGGGAGTGGGTTCCTTCCCTTCAAATTCAACACTGATCTCTTCCAGACCATAGTCGCGAGCCAGATATGCCAGGTTCGGATGATAGATCATGAAAGACTTTTTGCCGCCCGGTACAGACAGCTCCCTGGCTTTCAGGTCAACACCGTTTATCTTTTCGGATAATATTTTAAAATTCTCCTCATATTTCTCCCTGCCCTCCGGATCGAGCTCAATCAGGAAGTCCCTGATTGAAGATGCCATAACGGCAGCACAAACCGGTGAAACCCAGTAGTGCGGATCGGCCCCTTCAGTGTGATCTCCGTCATGATGTTCCGATTCGATCGGATCAATTTTTTCTCCAAGCGAAAGCCTTTTCATTTTTCTGTTGACCTCATAAAAGCGATCAAGCCAGGTCATTTCAAAACCAAGGTACCCGTTGCTTATGTAAGCAACAGATTGCCGAAGCCTGATTATCTGCTCAGGATATGGTTCGTATATGTGTGGATTTGAACCGGCCGGCACCATAACATTGACAGTGAAATTATCGCCTGCTATCGCTTCAACAAAATATTTAAAGGGTGGTATGCTGACCGTTATTATTCTGCCCCCGGGTTCTGCACTCCTCCTGCCGCATGAATTGACTGATACCAGAAGAAGAAGAAGGTAGAATAATCTTTTCATTTATAAGTAACTTGAATCAGATTACAAATTTAACACTTACGATGTGAAAAGGTTTAGGTGTTGGAAATAAATTAATATCTGCTATTTTTGATCACAAAATAACACTGTCAGCCTCCTTATCGTAAAAATCACATTTAAAGATGAAAATCCGCTTAAGAATCTTTATCGTGGCACTGGTTGTCATGATTTATCCTTCGTTGGCTTCAGGACAGGATCAGTACTCTGATCATACGCAATTGTCGCAGAAGATCGAACTCCTCGGCAAAAAATACCCTGGCCTCTGTAACGTCAGGTCGCTTGCAAAAACCGCAGGCGGAAAAGATATCTGGCTTCTTGCTATCGGCACCGGTGACAGAGACAACAAACCGGCAGTAGCTATCTTTGGAGGTGTCGAGGGCAATTACCTTCTTGGCAGGGAACTCGCCCTCGGGGTCGCGGATAATATTCTGAAAAACTCAGGGTCTGGGGAGATCAAAGATCTTTTGGACAAGATTACATTCTATTTTCTGCCCGATGTAAGCCCTGACGCAACCGGCCAATTCTTCGACGCCGTTAAATATGAAAGAAAATCCAACACCAGGTCTGGTGATGACGACAGGGACTTCAGGGTAAATGAAGATCCTTTTGAGGATCTTAACAGTGACGGGTATATTTCACAGGTGAGGATACCGAATCCGGCCGGCACTTTTGTTGAAAGTGATGAAGACAAAAGAGTGATGGTGCAGGCCGATCTGTCGAAAGGTCAGTCGGGGACTTATCTTGTTTTAAGTGAAGGTATTGACAATGACAGGGATGAAAGATGGAATGAGGACGGAGAAGGAGGTGTGAACTTTAACAGGAATTTCACTTACAATTACGAGGAGTTCGGGACAGGTGCAGGACTGCATCCGGTATCGGAACCCGAAACCAAAGCCGTTTCAGATTTTCTTTTCGACAGGTTTAACATATATGCTGTTTTTTCATTTGGTCCTCAGGATAACCTTGGACAACCTATGAAAGCACAGGAACAAACGGGCCGGCAGGGAGCCGATCAGCCTCCTCAGCAACCATCGGGCCCGATGCCGCAGAGAATGCGCATAAACAGGAAGTTTACATCGGTCCTGAAAACCGATGAGGTCATAAACAAGCTTGTGTCGGACAGGTACCACGAAATTACAGGTGCCAAAGGATCACCACCGACACAGAATGCTCCGGGTAATTTTATGGAATGGGCATATTTTCATTACGGGAGATACAGCTTTGGTACCCCCGGCTGGTGGTTTCCTGTCGAAAAGGGAAAGAACCCGGAAGCTGAATTTCTAAAATTTGCCGTAAAACAGAAAATGAACGATGTGTTTATCCCCTGGACAGAGGTTCGGCATCCCGATTTTCCTGGAAAAAAAGTTGAAATCGGAGGACTCAAACCTTTTGCCATGATAAATCCTCCTGTCGATACCCTGGGTGATCTTATTAATTCCCATTATAAATTTATAACAGCCGTATCAGCCATGCATCCTGAGCTTGAGTTCCTCGATATCACGACTGAAGATGCCGGAGAGAGTATTTTCAGACTGACCCTTAAGATCCATAATAAAGGTGTATTTGCCACATGCGCTGAAGCCGGAGAGCAGAATATCTGGACAAGGATCATGAGGATGACCCTCGAACCCGGAAAGGGACAGTCAATCATCAGCGGACTTAAGGTTCAGAATATAAAGAGATTGCAGGGGGATGAAACAGCAGAGTTCAGCTGGCTCATTTCCGGGAGGGGGCAGGTTGCCATTACTGCCGGCGCCGCAAATACCGGAACTGTAAAAACCATTATCGATTTGAAATAATAACTGAACAAAACATGCAATTATGAAACCCGCACGCATTTCAATTTCAGTCACAATATTGTTCTTCTCTTTCCTGACGATAGCTACACCGCTTTATTCCCAATCGCCCGAGCTGTTTTTCAAGGCAGCTGGCTCTCCCGTAAATCCGAAAGTACAGGTCTCGTGGAACAAGTACAACACATATGACGGCATAGCCGATATCTGCAAAAAACTTGCCAGGGCGTATCCCGACCTTGTGACAATGGAGGCAGCCGGTAAATCATTTATGGGCAGGGACATCATTGCCCTGACAATTTCAGATAAGAAAAATCAGGACCCTGACCACAAGCCCGGCTATTATATCGACGGAAACATTCATTCAAATGAGATCCAGGGAACCGAAATGGCCCTCTATACAGCCTGGTACCTGTGCGAAATGTTCAATGAGAATACATTCATCAACCAGCTGCTTAAGGACAAGGTATTTTACATTTTACCGACAATTAATCCCGACGCACGCCAATACTACATGGATGAACCGAACACTGCAAGTTCACCGAGGTCAGGATTGGTGCCGATGGACAACGACCGGGACGGATTGTATGATGAGGACAAGCCTGACGACCTCAACAATGACGGAATAATAAGCCAGATGCGAAGGAAAAGTCCAAAAGGCACCTACAGGGCTGATATTAAGGATCCAAGACGTATGATACGGGTGCAGCCGGGGGAAACGGGGGATTTTGAGATACTTGGTCAGGAAGGGATCGATAACGATGGCGACGGTCTTGTCAATGAGGATGGGATTGGCGGCTATGATCCTAACCGCGATTTTGGATTCAACTGGGAGCCCGCATATGTTCAGCAGGGGGCAGGGAAATACCCGTTCACATACCCCGAAAATCAGGCAGTGCGCGATTTCAGCATAAAGCACCCCAACATTGCCGGGTCGCAGTCGTTCCATAATTCAGGCGGACTGATTCTGCGGGGACCATCGATCGAGGGTGGAGGAGCTGAAGTCTATTCACGTTCCGATGAAGCTGTCATGAATACTGCCGGGAAAAAAGGGGAAGAGATAATCCCGGGCTACAAGTTCATTACAATCTGGAAAGATATGTATACAGTATATGGAGGAGAGCTTGACTGGTGGTATGGTGCAAGGGGAAGCTATGTTTTTTCAAATGAACTGTGGAACGATTTCATGATGTTTTATGATACTTCGAATACCGACACATACGAGTTTGACAGATATCTGCTATTTGAAGACGCCTTTGTTCCGTGGCAGGAGGTTGATCACCCGGTGTACGGAAGGGTTGAAATCGGAGGGTTCAATAAGAATTTTGGCCGTACTCACCCCGGTTTCCTGCTCGAAAGCGATTCCCACCGGAATGCCGCATTCTGTATTTACAATGCCTGGGTTACCCCAAAGCTGGAGATAACAGGAATAAAAGTAAAAAATCTTGGAGGAGGGTTGAAAGAGGTAACCGCTTCGATTGCCAACCGGCAGCTCATGCCCACTCACTCGGGGACCAACCTTAGGTATAAGATCGATCAGCCCGACTATGTTTATCTTGATGGCGGCAAAGTAATTGCCGGAATGGTTGTTACGGATGCTGACATGAATCTGGCCAGGGAACAAAAAAACAATCCCCAGCGGATTGAAATAGACAACATTGATGGTTACCAGCATATCGACGTACGATGGATTGTAAAGGACGGATCAGGGTTTACGGTGAGGGTTGAAAGCGTAAAAGGGGGCCGGACTTCCCTGCAGTCAGAATAAAATAAAAAAGAGGCTGGCACCGCCGGCCAGCCTCCTTTATCAGGAATGAAAATTAATAAGTCTGAAGAGAAATCTTGAAATAACCTGTTGCTTTGTCTGCGTTAACCTGAAACTTCCATTTCCCTGCCTTATCCCTGTTTTCCTCTTCAGATATCTTGAATGATTTTCTCCAGTTGAGATTGCCAAATTCATCTATAACTATGTCAGAATAAGTTTTGCCGTTTGGTGTTACTATTTTGATGCGGATCTCCCCTGCCTTGCAGTCGCCATTGACCGACATCGACACATTTTCAGCCGTTTGCTCCACTTCGAAATCATAGTCGCCTGAGAAAGAATTTTCCTTCAGCGATTTGCTGAAATCCCATGTGGTTCTTTCATCATCCCGATCAAAGGAATGAAATACGAAAGGTGCATCAGGAACGTTCGGAACAGCTAATACAAAATCCTCAGAGTTAAACCGCGGAAAATTGCCGTCCCTCTTATAGATCCTTACCATATCCCTGTACTGATCGGCGGCTTCGATCTCTTGCTGCGCTTCCTTCATTGCTTCATCAATATCCTTCTGAGACTCTTCCAGTTCCCTGGTCATCTCCTCCTGGGCTTTTTTCTGCTCGGCAAGCGCCCTCTTTTGCGCTTTGATCTCCTCCTGCATTCTTAATTCCTTTTCCTTTTCATCCCGGGTTTTTTGCTGAGCGCCTGCAGGCTGATAAAAGGAACTTACCGAAACCAGTAAAACAACTGTTAATAGAAACCTGAACTTTTTCATGACTACCCTTTTTTTAATTTCCTGATTCAAAGATAGTGCCCGATTTACAATCTTTTTGTTAATGCCGGGTTAACACAGGGTTAATGTTTTGCCGATAGCTCAAGTATATTGATAATTTGAATAATTTTGAGGAAACAAAATGCGAAGATGAAAAAAAGAAATACCATCCTGCTGTTTGGTATCCTCTCAATAATAATACTTGCCACAGTACAGGTCATTATCATCAGTGGCGTATGGAGGCAGAAAGATGAGATGTTCAACCTCAGGTACAGACTCCTTTCTCAGGATGCCCTGTCAGTCATGAACAGGCGATGGGGGACAGACGGTTTTGATACGGCAAGGCTGGTCATAAGCGCACAATCGGACAAATGGGTAAGGGAAATTACCAGTATTAAAGATGATACCCTTTCCACGGTAAAAAAGCAGGATATGCTTCTATATGTAAAAATGGCCCTGAACGATGAACAGGATCTGTCTCCGTTCCTGTCAGACTTCTTTGAAAGGAATGGAGTTGACAGTAAATTTAATTATAAGATCAGGGTTAACAGGTTTGAATTGATCAGGAATGATACCATAATTCCCGTTTATGCCAGTGAAGAATTCTCCAGCCGGATCAACCGCAGGCCACCGCGGCCGGACGCAGATCGTCAGCGACAAAAGGCAAAAAGCGTCTCAGAGATCTATGTGAAGGGTGCCGGCTGGGAGGATAATAATTTCAGACTCGACTTTGATTATTTCATTGACTTTACCGACAAACAGAATATAATATTGAGGGATACATCTGCTTCACTGGCTCTCAGCCTTTTAAGTATCCTGGTCGTTGTGGGCCTATTCCTGATCACCTACCGTAACCTTATGGAGGAAAAGAGATTGTCGAACCTTAAAACCGACTTCATCAACAACATGACACATGAGCTCAAAACGCCTTTGTCGACAATTACCGTTGCAGGCAGGACACTTGAAATGCCCCAGATAAGGTCCAACGAGGAAAAAATTCTTGAAACAGCAAAAATGATTGGTAAGCAGAGTGTCCATCTGAATCAGCTTATCAACATGATCCTCGAGATAAGCATGTGGGAAAGAACACAGTTCCAGGTAGATAAGAAAAAGGTTGATATGGAGGAATTAATGAAGGATATTGTAGGAAGCTTCAGGACAGGATCCACTAATTGCACCCTTTCGCAAAAGTACAATTTTAACGGAGCAGAAGTCGATCTTGACACGGTGTATTTCACAACCCTGATAAACAACCTGCTGTCGAATGCGGTGAAGTACTCCGAAAAGGATCCGGTGATCGATATTGAAGGATTTACTGAAGACAGTAAGGTATGCATTAAAATAGCGGACAACGGAATCGGGATCAACAGAAATGACCAGAAACACATCTTTGACAAATTCTACAGGGCTTCAACCGGGAACATACATAAGTACAAAGGCCTCGGCCTCGGCCTCTATTATGTGAAAAAAATTGCGGAAGCCCATGGAGGAGATGTGGCAGTGAGCAGCAAACCGGGAAAAGGTAGTATATTTACAGTAACAATACCTTATTAATATTTATTTACAAGTTTATGAAAGTACTATTAGCTGAAGATGACAGGGACTTCGGGAATATTTTGTCCCAGTATATTTCCATAAGCGGTTTCGAGGTTATACTAGGCCGCGATGGTAAGGAGGCCTGGGAACTTTTCAGCCACGATAAGCCGGATATCTGCGTTCTGGATGTCATGATGCCCGAAATGGATGGATTCACTCTGGGCGAAAAAATAAAGGAGGCGCAGCCTGATGTTCCAATCATCTTCCTGACAGCAAAGAGTCTGAAGGAGGACATAGTAAGAGGCCTGAAGATCGGGGCTGACGACTATATTACCAAACCTTTTGACCCTGAAGTACTGATATTAAGAATCAATAATATCCTCAAAAGGTCATATTCATCGATGAATGATGAGTTCAAGGTATCGAACACTATACTGAAGTTCAATACCCTTGAGCTTATCTGCGGCAACACAAGGGAGAAGCTTACCCTGAAAGAGGCACAGTTGCTTAAATATTTCATTATCAACAAGAACAAAATACTTGCGAGGGAAGATATTTTAACAGAGATATGGGGTGAAGATGATTATTTTCTGGGCAGGAGCATGGATGTTTTCATAAGCAGGTTAAGAAAGTATATTTCCGAAGATAAGAATATCGATATCCGCACCGTAAGGGGCACCGGGTTTATCCTCAAGGAAAAGAAACCGGGCGAGGAGTTTAACGGTGATGAAGGATAAATAAAAAACCCGGCTGGAGAAGCCGGGTATATTTAAATTTTGGATTGACAAGGGGTAATTATTCTCCCAAAACCTCTTTTACCTTTTCGTACAGAGCCTCCTCCCTCAGGTTCTTACCTATTATCGTTCCGGTTTCGTCGAGAAGGAAATTAGCCGGGATCGAATTAACTGCATACATCTTTGCTGCGGCATTGTTCCAGTACTGCAGATCCGATACATGTGTCCAGGTCAGTTTGTCATCATTAATAGCTTTGAGCCAGTCTTCCTTGCTCTGGTCGAGAGATACGCCGAAAACATCAAATCCCTTTTTATTGAATTCCTTATAAACTTTGACAACATTCGGGTTTTCCTTGCGGCAGGGTCCGCACCATGCAGCCCAGAAATCGACCAGCAGCAATTTTGGTCCGAACTTTGAGGAGAGCGATACGGGATTACCTTCCGCATCATTCATTGTGAAATCCGGAGCTTTTTGTCCGATAGCCACGGTTTTCATAATTGCAACCCTATCCTTAAGCTCCTTCACGATCGGAGTGTTTGCAACTGCTGTATCCATAGCATTTATGTAGGATTCTATCTCGTTACCCTCCATCTCATAACTCAGGCTTCTCAGGATTGAGGGAGCTACGAACGAAGCAGGATTGTTTTTTACAAAGTCTTTCTGGAGGGCCGTCATTTCATTCTGTATTTTCTCAGCCTCTTTTTCAAGCTGTGAAACCCTTGCGGTGTCTCCATCCTGATTTGCAGTCTGGTAGTCGTTATAGATCTGCGAGTACCTGTCGTTCAGTTGTTTATTGGAATCGACAAATACCTGGTATTCATCCTGCGTTTTTGATCCGGTAATTGTTGCCTTGAACAATGAATCCAGCGTTCCTGTTACCGTTATCTCTGAGTTCTCCAGATAAAAAGAGGTACGCATTCTTGTATTTTTTGCCACAAGCATAACCATTTCAGGGTATTTGACAGCTCCTCCCTTCATTTTGAAAGAACCCTTTTGTGCAATTGCCGAATCGATATTTACCATTTGTCCGGCCTCTCTCTTCTGCAGAAGAAAAACCACGCTGTCGGCTCCGTCAATTTTCCCGTTTACCACGTAATGCGGTTCAGACGAACAGGCAGCCATAATAACTGCAGCGAAAACAAGGTACATCAGTCTTTTCATGTTCTATAATTTGAATTTTTGATTTTTTACTAAACGGCGCTAATATATGAATTTGTTATCAACTCCTTTCACTTTTTGAAATAATAATCAAGTAGTTTAAGAGCTGCCTGGTATGAGGTGATCTTTCCCTCATAGAGCTGGCGTTCAAGCTCCGGCCTGAGAAGTTTTATCTTTTGATGGCTGTAGAATGAGTTGTTCAGGTATTCTGAAATTGTGTCATGCATCCTGAGAACAGCCTGCTGTCTTCTGAATTCTTCAAAACACCCGCAGTTCCTGTTAAAAGTCACATATTCGGTGATCAGATCCCAAATCTCGCCTATTCCGGCGTTCTCACGCGCCGAACAGGACAGAATCCTTGGTTTCCATCCCGACACCTGCGGCGGAAACAGGTTCAGGGCATTCTGAAAAGCCACCCTTGTTCCTTCCGCTGCAATTTTATTCGCACCGTCAGCCTTGGTAATGGCAATGGCATCGGCAATTTCCATTATACCTCTCTTAATTCCCTGAAGTTCATCACCGGCTCCGGCAAGCATCAGCAGGAGGAAAAAGTCGACCATTGTATGAACGGCTGTTTCTGACTGACCTACCCCGACTGTCTCAACGAGTATTGTGTCAAAGCCTGCCGCCTCACAAAGGATAATCGTCTCCCTGGTTTTCCGTGCGACACCTCCCAGTGTTCCTGCAGAGGGTGACGGTCTTATGAATGCGTTTGGATGAATGCTCAGCTTTTCCATCCTCGATTTATCGCCCAGGATGCTTCCCCTTGTAAGTTCGCTGCTGGGATCGATTGCCAGAACTGCAAGTTTCTTCCCCGAATTCACCGCCTGCAATCCGAATGTCTCAATGAATGTACTCTTACCGACACCGGGAACTCCTGTGATCCCTATCCTTACCGACCGGGCGCTCAGTGGAAGGCACTTTTCAATTATTGCCTGTGAAATGTCATAGTGTTCGGGTAACGAACTTTCGATCAATGTGATAGCCTGACTTAAAATAGTCCTGTTGCCTGTAGCAATTCCGGAAACATATTCATCAATTGAATATTTTTTCCGCATTTTCCTTCCCGCCTTAGTAGTCAGATACGGATTGATGCTTGGCGGCTGAGGTATGCCCTCCTGGATTTTAAGTGCGCTGCTGGATTCGTGTTTTTCTGACAAGGATTCTATTTGTTTGCAGTGCCCTGCTGAACATCTGCTGTGAGCATCAGTACAACCTCGGAGTTTTTCGGATCGTTGGTATATACGTAAATTGCTTTTGTTGTCTTTCCTTTATAGCTTCCCGAATTAAAGGTTGCCTTGATGGAACTTGAATCTCCGGGTTTGATACCCTGCCCCTGGGAACCCTGCTGTATTGCAGTGCATCCGCAGGTGGCCCTTATGTGACGGATGACAAGATCACTCTTCCCGTTGTTTGTGAACCTGAATTCAACTTCATTTGCCGTAGCTCCGGGAATTTTTCCCAGATCAACGGTTGTTGACTCTACTTTGAAGACGGGAGCATTGTCGAGCTCTTCCTTTGAAAGTTTTGAAAAGTCCTCAACAAGGTTTGCCGATACCGCATAGTAAACTTTATCATTGACTGTTCCGTTAATCTTGACTTTCACCATACTGGTTACATTTCCCCACGAATCGTTCTTTGTTGCATCAAAAGTACCTTCGATAACGCCCTTCTGCCCGGGCTTCAGGGTTTCGGGATTTGCCTTAAGGGTAAGATGTGCCGGTACGTTATCAAACTCAATCTTTGCAGGCTCCGTAGAAGTGTTTACTACCTGCATGACTCTGATCTTCTTTTCATTCTTTTTTATATTCGTGAATGCGAGATGATTGCTCTCGAACCGGACCGGTCCGACAGGAAAAGTAAACAACTCTTCGACGGTCTTTTCCCGCGGGACAACTTCACCCTTGATTACAAGAACCGTCACCTCGGGTTTGGAGTTTGTGTATACTGAAAGTGTTTTATTGAAGGGTCCGGGTCTGTTCACCGGATCGTAGATCGCCTTGATCGTTCCTGTACCTTTGGGAGGGATCGGGCTCTTCGTCCATTCAGGTGTCGTACATCCGCATGACGCTACAATGTTCTGGATCACAAGCGGCTGATTTCCCGTATTTAACACAACAAAATCAAATGCCTGACGGCCTGCTTCTTCCTTGAATTTGCCGAAATCGTGTTCTGATTTCGATACTTTCATCAAAGGCTGAGCAAAAATCGTTGCACCGCCAAGTACAAATGTGAGGATTAAAATTAACCTTTTCATATCTTTTAGTGTTTAATTCCCGGAATACAGGTCTTTAAAAAAATATAATATTATCAAAATAATTTTAAAAACGTTTATATAACAGGTTTTTATACAAAATATTTTCTAAGTGACTAACAAAAACCAGGCCATTATCAAAAACGCCTTATTACTACGCAAAAATAATAAAGTTTAATGTTCCTGCCATTTTTATTAAAGAATATCTTAGTTTTGTTCCATGGCATTGGCCATTTGGAACAATATTTGCGGATTAAAAGTCCGTTTCCGTTACTGAAAGTATTGTTAATGAAAAATACTTACAGATTTATCTTTGTATTAATTACGAGCATGTTCTTCCTGAATGCGGAGGGTCAGTTTTATAACGGCCATCAGATGTCTTTCGGGAAAAACAGGGTTCAGTATTTCGACTATTACTGGTCATTTTACAGATTTGAGGATTTTGACTGTTACTTCAATGAATACGGCCGTGACCTGGCCCAATTCACTGCCGACTATGCATTCAGGAAACTTGATGAGATCGAGGATTACTTCGACTATACCCTTGAGAAAAGGCTGATATTCATCATTTATAACAAGAATAACGAATATCGCCAGTCAAATATAGGCCTTACCACGTTTGATGAAGATACTTACAACACCGGTGGATTCAGCAGGATAATAAAGAATAAGGTTATGCTTTACTACGAAGGCGACCATGTTGACTATCAAAGGCAGATCGCGGAATCGATCACTGAAGTGATCATCAATGAAATGCTCTATAACGCTGAATTCAAGGACCGTGTTTCAAGTTCTTCAGTGATATACATGCCCGAATGGTACCTCAAAGGCCTTATCAGGTATGTTTCGCATGGCTGGGACATTGAGGTGGAAAACCGGGTCAAGGACGGGATCAAATCTGGAAAATACAAAAACATAAGCCATCTCGAGTTTGATGATGCAGTCTATGCCGGACAGTCGTTCTGGAGGTTTATCGGAAGGAAATACGGGGATGCCTTAATTCCCAACATTATTTACCTCACAAAGGTTTATAAGAATGTGGAAGATGGTTTCCTTTATGTCCTTGGCGTTGATTTGAAGGATCTCCTGAAGGAATGGAAAACATTTTATAATGAAGAGTATGCTTCGGACAGAAACCTCCCGGGAGAAGATGGAAATGTCGTTAAAAAATCAAAAAAGGAACAACTGTACCAGCAGGTAAAGGTAAGTCCCGATGGGAGATACATCGCCTATGTAACCAACGACTGGGGCAGGAAGAAGATCTGGCTCTACGATCAGACAACCGGCAAGCAGAAGTCAATTTTCAGGGCGGAACCCAAATATGAGCACAAGACCGATAACACATACCCTGTCATTGCATGGCACCCGAGCGGCAGGATACTTACGTACATCAACGAGGAAAAGGCCGGCATGGTGATCTATTTCTACAGGATTGATGAACACAAGACCGAAGAACGGAATTTCCTTTATTTTGATAAAGTCCTGGCTTTCTCATATTCACCCGAAGGATCACGGATAGTGCTTTCGGCTGTAAAGGACGGGGTAACAGATATTTATATCCATACCGTTTCTTCCGGGACCAATGAGCAAATAACCAGGGATGTTGCAGATGATCTCGATCCTTCCTATCTTAAGGATTCTCCGGGCGAGATTCTGTTT
>Ga0105101_10000082_pt1 | contig 34804 bp, 41 predicted proteins | sample PPLLak21cMay2015_2_FD_87037 | JGI IMG/M metagenome (GOLD analysis project Ga0105101, IMG submission 87037) | Freshwater sediment microbial communities from Prairie Pothole Lake near Jamestown, North Dakota, USA - PPLs Lake P8 Core (1) Depth... | ecosystem: Environmental > Aquatic > Freshwater >... | reverse complement strand
TGTTGAGGCAATGGACTTAGACGGCTTAAGCGGAACAATGGACGAGAATGAGTACTGGTTCCTTAACCCAGTCATTGCTTTAAGCATTGATGGAGACTTAACATTTGAGGAAGTAAGACCAGGCACAGACACTTACTCTGACACTTTGTTGTTGGGGAACGATGCTGATGATGGAAGCGGAGTCTTGCTAGATATGTTCATATCTGGAACAGATTTCTACGATTCGTCATCAAGCGGAGCAATGTGCCCTACTACAAACCAGCTCTCACTTGAAGCATTCAGATACTACGCTACAAATGGAGCTTACTCGACATTGAATGATGCAAGAAAAGATGCAGAAGGGTATGTTGGAATAGGATACGGAATTGGATTCAACAATCCAAACAAATTCTACGACGCATATGAGATAATACAAGCACAGAAACAAGGACCATACTACGCTGCAAACATACTTGCACCAGGCTCTGAAATGGCTGTGACATTTAAGCTCAGCTTGCCAGAACCATGCAATGGAGACTTTGACACAGGAAGCATTTACTTCTGGGGAGAAGCCATATAAATTTGTTTTTTGTTTTTATAACCTCAGAGGGAAGGGAGGTGATCCCATAATCACGAAATCAAAAAGAAAATAGAAAAAATAATATGAAATACAAAAAAATAATATCAATAACACTGGTATTTTTATCATTGCTATCAATTGCATCAGCTTACCGGCTGGTATGCCTTGGATATGGGGAGCCCTATCCAACAGGAAGAATATGTTACCATGATATCTGCCAGATATGCACTACAGATAACTACGCCCAAACAGCAGATTACCATTGCGATAATATAAGGGCATGCGAGCTGCTGAACGGAACAAATGTGGATGGAAAGGCCCCTAACATTACTGTAAAGTCCCCTGTAAACAACGGGGTCTACGGATCTACAAGCGTCTTGTTTGATGTTAAAAGCGACGAGCCATGCACTCTCTATTACATAGATAATATAGACGGAAGGGGAAGATGGAAAAGGGCATGCAGCGATTGCGGAGAATACTCAAGAAACAGGCGGTTTGAAGAAGGGCTTAATGATATAACAATAAAATGTGTAGATGATAACGGCAACAAGGCAGAGGTAAGAAGGGTCTTCAGAGTGGACAGCAAAGAGCCTAAGATAACAAAAACAGAGCCTAAAAGCGGATTTGCAGATGGAGTATTCCAAGTACAGTTCACTGAAGAAAATCCTACTTCTCTTGTACTTAATTATGGAACTTATTCTGTCACAAGAAAAAAGCCGCTTAACATAAGCAGAGATTGCTATGAAGATAAAGGAAAGAGCTACTGTGATATAACAGTAAATTTAAAAGAGTTTGATGGCAAGGAGATTGAATATTGGTTTGAGCTAAAAGACCTAGCAGACAATATGGCGAGTTCTAAACATATAAACCTGCTGGTAGATACCACCCTTCCTGTGCTTAACAATCCTACAAGCTTCTGGCAGCAGGAAACAGGGGACAGCAGATACATCCAGTTCAAGTTTAATATAACTGAGAAAAACTTCGATGAGGTAACTTATTATGATAACAGCGACTCCAATCCACGATGGAGAAGGCTGTGCGGCAGGCTTAAAGATGGAATTTGCGAGACAAAGAAATCATTTAGGGAAGGAAACCATGTTATTGATGTTCAGATAAGCGATGAAGCTGGAAACGCAATAGCCAAGAGAATAAGCTTTTTGGTAGCTTCTTAAAAAGTTTTATTTAACTATCTCATTTTTCTAAGGCGATTATAGAACCCTATAACCTTATTGTGATGCATGTTTTCCTTTAGTTCTTTTTCTGTTAAAATGAGAGTTGCTACCGGATCTATTCCTAATTCCTTTAATTGAAGCAAAGACTTGCTCATATCTCCGCTTCCAGACACTGAGAAAAAGGCAGTTTTCTTAAATTTATAATTTGAGAGGTAGGAAAGCAATGGCGAGCTGAGTTTTCCTGCCCAGTTAGGACCTCCAAAAATTACTAGATCATAATCAAGAGGATTCTTTGAAACGCTTATCTTGACTCTTTTTTCCTTAGAGGCATTAAATCCTGCCCGAAGCCATCCAAATATCCCAGAGTATCTTTTTTCAGGAATTATCTCGTCAATGTCCGCCTCCAATAAGGAAAGGGCTGCTAGCTCTTTTGCTATCTTTTTATTATTTCCAGAACGCGAGTAATAAACAACCAGTTTTTTCATGATAAAAAGAATAAAATAGGGTTAATAAAATTAACTTAATTTTAAGAAATATCCTGTTATTTCTTTTATTGTATCTCCTGTGAGAAAGCTTCTAAAAACTCTCGGGGCCAACATCACTAACATCAATCTGCTTGAATCCAAAATCAAAAGCAGGAGAGTTCGGAAGTAGTGTAAAATTATCATTGGAGTAATCAGCAAATAGAGGATCAGCAACTATTGAATTAGAATCGAATCCATAGGACTTCCATGTATCCAATTGGGAATTCAGGTTGTTTAGATTATTTGGGCTATAAAATAAGTTATAATCAGAATAATTAATTGCATTTGTATCCAAAATATAGAACAATTTGCCAGAATTTCTATTATAATAGATAATATTGTTCTTGAACGTATCTCCTCCTGATCTTTCAAAGAATGTCTGGTAATTGGCCCCGTCAACAAAAATATTGTTTTTCGCTATGTTGTTGTTGTTGTTTGTGCCTTTAAGATTTGTGAAAAACATCAGCCCGCCCCATCCAGTCCTGTAAACAATATTATTTTCAATTAGAAGATCTGCAGTTCCTCCTTCTGTGTAAATCCCCCAAAAATAGATATCAAACAGATGATTGCCTGTTTTTAACACATCATGAATCACATTATTTGTTATAATGCTTCCTTTTTGCTTGCCCATAATATAAATTCCAGCGCCATCATTCAACTCAGTCATAACGTTATGTATCTCATTTTTTTCTATTCTGTTGTTTCCAAATATATCCCCCATTGATAACATGCTGAACCAACCCAAAGAGATTCCTGAATAAGTTGTGTTATAGATTAGATTATTTCTGATATGATTATTGCTATTTCCATAAATTGAAATTCCAACTGCATCCTTAAAAACAGCCCCTGTATTATGTATCATATTATTTTTGATAAGATTGTATCCAAAAAGATTGTTAACCATCTTAAAATTAGCCAGCGTGACAAAGAAGTTGTTAGTAGGCTCACCAACTCTAATTCCTCCTGCCCCCGTATCAGTAATTTCATTTCTATTTATTAGAAGATTTTTTGAATAGGAAGATAAGCCGTAACCTCCTACATGACTGATTTTATTGTTTTCAAAGGAACTATTAAGTGTTATAAGCATCACTGCGGGTTTGCTTGACCTAAAACCAGTTTGTGATCCTATATATCCTTCTTTAGGCAGTTTCCAATCAGTATAGGAAAAATCAAGGCCTTTGAAATTTACATATTGAACATATCCATCAAAATCATTATAATATTCCTCCCTTGCAGTAAACGACAATCCTGTTCCAAAACTACCAATAGAAAATTTAGGATTCCCCCAAGCAAGACCACTGTTTCCTGAGCCTGAAGAATCCAGATAGTTGTTTTCAAAGGATAATGACATTACCAAATCATTTGAGTTTGCATAATTTCTTTCATACAAGCTTTGAATTTCATCTTGATTTAAGGCTCTTTTGTAAATCTTAAACTCATCAATATTACCGGTAAAAAAATCAAATTCAGCCATCTTACCGATCATAACAGGTAAACCTGGAACTGATATGTCCCCTAAAGAAGAGATATTTGTTTCTCCAACTTTTACTCCATTCTTATACGCATTTATCACCTTGTTAGTCCTATCAACTGACCAGACAAAGTGCCCCCAGGTATTTCTTTGAAGATTACCTGCGTTGCTATGAATGATAGTATTTCCATCATTTACTATAAATTCAACAGGGCTGACAGGATCGCTGTTAGAGACATGGGAAATGCCATAACCTTTTGAATTTAGAGGGTAGCCTTTAGACAGGCTCCAGGAAGGGCTTATCTCCCCCTCCGGGAAATTTAACCAAACAGAGATTGTAAATTCAGAATTTCCAAAATCTAAGCTGGTGTCATCTGTGAAAGATAAATAATCTCCGCTTGCAAATTCCTTTATTTTATCATAATCGCCGACAGTTACAAGCTGATCAAGAACAGGGACTATAAACTCAGATTCCCCTATATTTTCTTCAGGGGTTGGATAGTAGTATAGTTTACCTTGGTCTTTATCCAAAAACCATTCACCAGGACTATCCAGGCCTTCAAAAATATTTTCAACATAATAGCGATTAAATCCGCCATAATCCCAGCCGTAATAATTTTCAGGTTTGCTATCAAAGTAAACTTTATTTCCGACAATGCGGCTTATTCTTAGTCTAGACTGGACCCATCTTTGAAATGAAACTATCTCTACATCATTGCCCCAGCTCGGGTTTATGTCGCCTTTTCTGAAATAAAATGCCTGGTAAATATCCTGTTTTTGTGCTTCACTATCTAAACCAGAATTTTTCGGAAAAATATATCCTTCAATTCCTCCATAGATAACTTCAGGATGGTTACTAATAAGACTATTTTTTTCAGTATCATTTGTCGTGTAAAAACAATCTTGGGTTGACGGGTTATAAAATTTATAAAAAGGAACAGCATCTGCCTTTTGTGATGGATATATATAAAATGCAATGCCTTCAAATGACCAGCTGACATTTGATTGCAATTCTATTTTTTCAGACTCGTTTTTTGTATAGTAATGAACTCCCTGACCATTATTCCAAAATCTATAGATAGGTATTGTATCTGCGTAATATTCATCTATAGTAATCGATTGCGCATCTGGTCCCTTGTAAACATAACCTTCTATCCCTTCCAAATTCAAGACAGGATATTGCTTTAAAGAATTTTTTTCTGATTCTGTTGGGGTATAGAAATGGGATCCTGTATCAGATTTCCAGAATCTATACAATGGAATAATGCTGGCATATAGCGGCTGACCATGATTTGGAGATCTTGCCCTTATTGCTCTTTTCCCATTTACAAAAAGAGTATTAAAATTTAAGCTGCCGACATCTGCTACATAGATTGTATTTCCATTATGATTATACTCGCTCCAGGCAGAAGTTAATTTTTTGCCTCCGCTTATTAACACATTTTCTCCAGGAAAAGATGCATAGGTAATAGGAAACTCCTCTGTTCCCGAGTCTCTGTCAGAAAGAGTAAATGGCTTGTCGATATTGTAGGTACCTCCTCGAAGATATACTGTTATTGGCTGTGTCAGGGGCTTTGTTGACTGAATAGTGTCTCTTGCTTTCTCTAAAGATAAAAATGGCTCGTCAATAGTTCCAGAATTATTATCGTCTCCTGTAGTTGAGATATAATAGACAGCTAACTTAACACACTGTTGGCTTGAGTTGCAGAAATATCCTGTACCACATGTTCCACAGCTTCCTCCGCATCCATCATCCCCACACTGCTTGCCAGAACAATTGTCAGTGCAGTTTGATAGGTCTGATGAGATAAAGGCATTAGTGTTTGCAGTATTATCATAAACTATTATAGCCTCGACACTCTTTATGCCTTTAAAATTCTTCAATCCAAGGTCTTTGGCAAGAACGTTATAACTTTCTCTAATTTCATCTGCATAATAACGATACTCTTTGCCATTTCTAAAAATAAAAGATAAGCTACTAATTTTACTTAAGTTAATAGAATTCAAATTTATTTTACATAAATCTTCATTATAAACAATCGCATCTTTAATATTATTATCAACATTTAAAACTCTTTGAACAGGCTTATTTGGATATAGAATAATAAATAATATTAATACAATTATTGCTATACTTAATATAAAAATCCATATAATCCAGAATTTATAGGATTGTTTAACAGGTTGGATTCTCCCAATTTCCTCTTTTTGCATAAAACTACAAAGAAAAATAGTTAATAAATATTATTGTATAGTTCACAACAGCAATCTTTTTAATGCACGAATGAATTTAACTCTGATGATGAAAAAAGAGATACTAGAATTTATTGATGCAAATGAAATAAGTCCGTTTGAGCCAGCGAAGCCCAAGCAAGGTGAAAATAAGACATTCAAGACAAAAGATGCGAGAGATATTTTTAACAGAACAATTAGCAAATTATCAGAAGGATTTTGCTTTTCTTCTACAAAGGCAGTATGGAAGTTCTTTTCATTTACCCAAAATTTAGAAGAAATAAATAAAAGGCAGGAGTTTTTTAAGAATGGTGAAAAAAAAGACAACAATTTCTTGAAGCAGCTGGAAAGTCCCAGGAAAACGTGGAAGCCAAAATATGGCATAGTTGTTGTTACAGAAGACGAAAAGACCTTTCTTGAGCTTAAAAAACTAGACTGCCCGGTGAAGCTAATAAGCTCAGAACAAGATTTGGCAGAACTGGAGAGCTATGATATTGTGCAGGCAGTTGATTGCGATGATATGACAAGAACGCTGGAGGAACTGCCGCAGTCAGTTTTTCTTGACACCCCAGAAGAAGCGTATTTAGAAAGATTTTTAGAGATTCTCTCTGGCTGGAAAAAGAATCTAGAAATTTTAAAAAATAGCGAGACCAACGAAGATATAAAAAAGATTACAGAAGAACTTTTCCCTTTAATTGAAATAGTAAAAGATGAGGGAAAAGAAAAGCTTACAAAAGAAAAAGCCGAAATTGCTGTAGAAGAGATTAATGAAAAAATAGAGCAAGAAATAAGCAAACTCAACATTTCAGGCATGCAGCTAATTTCAATACTCAACAAAGGCAAGCTTCCTGAAAATATAAAAGAGATAAAAGAAAAAGCTATAAGAGAAAGCGGGATGCCAGAGCAGATTTTCAATGAGAATCTTCCAATAAGCTTAAACGAGGCAGAACTTGAAAAATTCATGAAGCTGCAGGACGCAGAAGAGCACACCTCTGTTGCAGAAAAAATAAAGAAAAACTCGGAGAAAATAATAAAAATTCCAGAGCTCATAAAAGAACTTTCCAATCTGCTGATTTTGTTTGATTTTACATGCGGAACTGGAAAACTTACTGGAGAGTTTCCAGAATATTCTGAAGAGTTTTATTTTCAAGATTCAAAAAATCTTTTTTTGGACAACGGGCAGGCAATTTCTTTTCATTTAGACGAAAAGAACAGATGTTCGATACTCACAGGAGCAAATTCAGGAGGAAAAACAACTCTGCTGGAGCATATTATTCAGCTTGTTGTGCTTTTTCAGCTTGGCCTGCCAATAACTGGAAAAATAAAGATGCCTATTTTCTCTGAGATATATTATTTTGCAAAAAATAAAGGACAGAGCGGAAAAGGGGCTTTTGAAAATTTATTGAACCAGATGGATAAGATTGAAACAGGTAAAAAAACATTAATTTTAGCAGATGAAATAGAATCTGTGACAGAGCCAGGAGTTGCAGGGAGAATCATCTCTGCAACCTGTGAATTTTTTGTTCAGCGAGGATGTTTTTTAGTCGTGGCCACCCATCTAGGACAGGAGATACAGAAAAATATTCCACCAAGCTCAAGAATTGATGGAATTGAAGCAAAAGGATTAGATGAATATTTTGAATTAATAGTCGACCACAATCCTGTTTTAGGAAAATTGGCTTCATCAACACCAGAATTAATAATAGAAAAATTGGCATCTTCAAAAAAAACAGAATATTACAATTTTTTGAACGAAAAAGTGAAAAAGTCGTCTGAACGACTTTAGGCATATCAGAAATCCTAGATTTCTGAAGTAAAGAAAAAATAAAAAGTTATATAAGTGAAAAAACGTCTCTGTCAGCAGAATAAGCCTCATCTACTTTTATTTTTCCAAATTGAATTAACTCTCTTGGACCCATGATTTTGGACATTGAAAGAAGTTTTGGGGACATTTTCTTTTCATCTCTAACCATTAATCCGGTTGCTGGCCGAATTATCGAAGTTGCTGCAAGTTCAGCAACATCCTCCTCAAAATCATATATTCCAAGCCCCATCAATTTTGCAAATAATGTTGAAAGCCTTACATTTTTTTCCTTTCCCATTTCAGCGGCTCTTCTTGCATCTTCCCTATATGCTGATGCATCTTCTGCATTCTCAAAAATAAATTTCCCATCTTTGCTTTTATCGAAAACAATCCCTAATTCACGATAAGCTCGTTGAATGTCCCTTACAATCATTGTTTCTCCAAAATCCCAGTGAACCAGCTCGTGGGCGAATCTGTGCGGGAAATCCTTATCTATTAAATGGTCAGCAAACATTCCTGCATTTCTAGCAGCCATAACTTCTGCATCGGTGTTTCTTGAAGCAATCATATAATTAACCAGCTTATATGGGGAAAGAAGAATTGCATCCAGGCAGTTTTGATATTGCCCAAAATCTCCCTCTGGCAAAATATTTGCTTCTTTGCAGGATTCCAACAAACGTTGTCGTGCTAGGGCCATATTAGCTAATTCTTCTAGCCCTCTTCTAGAACAGCCGGTAAACTCATCGAAGCTCTTGTCAATTCTCCTGTTTGTTTCTGGGTCTCCGCGTATTACTGACCTTTCAGGTTCCTGGTAAATCTTTCCAATGGCTCCTACAATTATTAGCGGAGAATCAGGTCTAGGAAGAGCGCTTTTGGCATCTTCGTAGGCTTTTTCAACAGCCCTCCTAAAAGAATTTGGGCCTTGGTATCTCATGAAAATTATATGAATTAAATCTGGTAGTCTGCAGTTCTTTGTGGAAGCAGTTTTTCTCCAATGGCTTTAATCATTATCTCTTCATCCTTATACATCACAACCTCCCATCTTGGAACATTGAGATTAGCAGTTCCATGCGCATCCACGCTTAATACTCTTGGGAATCCGTTAGGTCTGTTCAGTCCGAGTTCTAATTCTACTGGAAGAGAAAAGTTTCTTTTGACTGCTTCTCCTAAAAAATGTCCGAATTGAGGCGAGAATTTAATAGAGGGATGACTACGAAGATAAGGATTGCCAGTTCCTTTAAAGAGTGGGGAGGACATTATCTTCATTCCATCTCCTGAAAAGTGAGCATACAAAATACAAAGCTCTTTTTCTCTGGCTCTTGCCTGCTCTTCAACTTCCGTGTTAAAAGAATAAAGAGCATCATAAACTTGCCTGGATAAAACAAAACCTTCTTGGTCAATAAAAACATCCAATGCAGCAGCTACTTTTCTGCAATTTTCATCAAACTTTCCTTGGTGAACTGCCAAGGCTTCATTCTCACCTTGTTTTGGCATATATGGGTAAACACCCCTGCCCCCTCCCCAAACGTATTGACCTTTTTGAAGCCATAATTTTTGCTGCCTAATAGTATCTATAAGTTTCATTAACTAAAAAGAAAAATTCTATTTATAAGCCTTCCTATTTGTTATTACTTTAAAGTTGCTTCTTTTTATCTTCTTCTCAGCAGCGCTATAACTGCAAATATCAAAAATCCTACGCCCAAACCAATAAGTGTTCCTGCAGGCACATTGCCGTATGCAAATCCAACGCCTATGCCTATAAGAACTCCTGCTGGAATGAAAAGTGCACCTTGCTCTGATTTTTTATCTTTATCTTTTTTTGCCATTTTTCCTCTTTTTTATTTGATGATCTATTTAAGAAATTAGAGTTTTTAAGGCTATCGCAAAATTGCTGCCAGCTGTCCAAAAATCCCTTCTCCGAAATGAAGTTCTGCTTTGCCATAATTAACTGCTCTTATCCTGCGCGCAGGATAACCTAATCTCAGTTTTGTTCTTGGGAGCCTTGAGTCTCTTAAAACTCTTTTTATTCTCCTTGCTCCTGAATTGAAAATTTTACCATTATCATAAACTGTGAGTTCTAGTTTTAGTCTTCCTTGCCTATCATGACCATTGGCAGCAAAAAAAGCAGCTTCTGAAGCAGTCAAAAAAGTATGTTTGGTATTATCTGAACCTTCGATAGAATAGTGATTTCCAGAATAAACAAAAAGCATTGGAGGATGAACTTCATCGCCTCTGTTTATAGCTAAAACAGGAGTTCCTGGCTCCATATATCGTAATTCTTCTAAATCTCTCTGGCTTAATACATAGTGTATAAGATGTTCCATTTTATTTTTGCAACATCTCAACTAATTTCTCAACAACTTCATCTCTTCCAACATAAAGCTCATCTGTACAATAAAGAACTCCTTTGTCCCGCGGAGGCAGCCTTTCTCTTTGGAGGGTCAGCTTAGGGAACCTTGGGTCTCCAAACAAATTTCTTACAGCACGGTCTCCCTCAAAACGAGCCAGCTTAATTTTTCCGCCTTTTTCAGCAGTTGGAGCTGTTAAAGGCAAAAACTCTGCAGCTTCATCTGCAATAATCGAACAAGAATACTCTTTATCTGACCTGAAAATATACTGGCCGCCATAAATAGCTATTATCGGAGGCAGGCTTCCAATATCTGGGTCGCGGTCAATCGATAAGATAGGCTCTCCTCTTTCTAGTTTTTTATGCAAATCCATCAGCCTGCTGATAACTTTTTCAGTGCCTATATAATTAATCAAAGTTGCCATACTCTGCTAAATTCTTTATCTTTTTAATGTTTATCAAAAACATTTATATATTATTGAAAATATATGTTTTAATGAGAACTTGGATAAAAGGGGGGATATTAGTAGCAGCCATGTATTTACTGGTGCAACTAATTGATGATTTCTGTTATGTATTCTGGAAAATTATACCTCTTGAAAAAGTGAGATACTTGCTTTATTTAGATTTTTTAGGCTTACATGATTCTTTAGTATTACAGTGTGGCAGCTGGTTTGAAGCATGCGGCATCCTATATATTTTGATAATCGGGTTTATTGTAGGAGTAATTATTGGCGGTATAGTTGGGATGTTCAATAAGGAGGGAATAAGAAGGGAAATATTGAAGCAACACCGGATTATCCAAGATGGAAAATTAAGGGAAGCTTTAATGCAAAAAAACAACGTGAAAGAGGAAAGGAAGAAAAAATTAATTGAAGAGGAAGAAAGACCAAAAGAAAAAATAAAGGAAGAGGAAGTTCCGGATATTGAGATTATTCCTATACCGGAGAAAAAAAGGAAAGTAACAACTTCAAAGAAGAAAAGGGAAAAGAGGAGAAATAGATAAATATGAAGGTAGAGGGAAAACTTTTGCTGAGCCCAGAGCAGTTTAGGCCTTCAATAAGAGGCTGGAAAATAGACGGCATTTTTAATCCTGGAGCAATAAGGGTTGGAAATAAAATAATTCTTTATGTGAGAGTTGCTGAAAGGAGTCCGCAGCACGAGACTATGGTAAAATGCCCAATAATCTCTGGAGTTTACAAAATAAGGCACGAGCTCGTTCATAGAGACAAAGTTGAATGTGAAGAGGGGAAGATGGTATTCTTGAGGGATGGAACATGCAGGCTTACTAATTTATCTCATTTTAGGGAAGTTGTACTTGATGAGAGCGGATTCAATGTCGAAAGCATAGGCAACATACCTATATTCACTGGAAAGCCTGGAGACGGGGATTATGGGGTTGAAGATCCTAGGATAATAAAAATGGGAAATACTTATATAATGACTTATGTCTCTGTTTCCTTAAACGAGTACGTCTGTACCTCATTAGCATTTTCAAAAGATTTAAAAGAGTGGGAAAGGAAAGGTATAATATTCTGCTTACAGAACAAAGACGTGGTTGTTTTCCCTGAAAGAATAAAAGGCAAGTATGTTGCCTTGCACCGACCAGAAGGAAACTTCGAGTTTGTCAAGCCCTCTATCTGGATATCTTACTCGCCAGATTGGATACACTGGGGAGAAGAAAAATCTATACTAAGACCGAGGCCTAATGCTTGGGACAGCACAAGAATAGGGGCCGGGTGTCCTCCATTTAAAACAGAAGAAGGATGGCTTGTGCTCTATCATGGCACAACAGACAGAAAAGAGCAAAGCACTTACAGCGCAGGCGCTTTTCTTTTGGATTTGAAAGACCCTTCAAAAGTCCTGGCAAGGTCTCCTAAAAACAAGCCCTTGTTTGCGCCAAAAGAGCCCTACGAATCCAATGGATTCATGAAAAATGTTGTTTTTCCAACAGGGATTGTGCAAGATGCTGACCCTAAATATGTCCTCGTATATTCTGGGGGAGCAGACAGATTCATAAGTGTAAAAAGGATTTCTCTAGGGGATATTTTAAACAGCATGAAATATTATTAAAAAAAATTAATCTACCTAATCTAAAGAACTAGCAGGTTCAAGACTTCCAAAACCAGAGCCATCTTTTAATTCATATTCCACCCAGCAAATCCCGGAACCCTCTTCTCTATAAACCTTCGGGAATTTCATTGCATCTAACTTGGCGGCGGATATGAAAGGAGTATCTAAAAGACGCACATCTTGATCATCTACTAATGCTATTCTTGCTCCATCATGATCTTGTCTTATAACTGCACCAAAATATCCTTTTACTTTATTTATTTGCGCAACATCTTCAGGTGTAAGCATATAAGGACCATTGTTAAAAACGGCTATACCTAGTCCGTGGGTCATGGATTCTTGCATATTTGGAACTATTTGACTGGATGGATCTTCTGAAACCCATAATACACTCTGAACCTCGCGAAAAAAAGCTTCTATTGCTCCTGAATATTTAGCAGGGTCCATTCTTTCCAGCTGTCCATGCAATATCGCAAAAGCGAGATGATAGTCTCTACCAAATTTTTCTGTTTCATTCCAATCTGATCTGAAGTCGTCTAATAGTCTTTGTAACATAAAAATAGAACCTATCTCTTCTTTATAAAACTTACTATAGTTATAACTATAAAGTGGTTATAAAATAGAAATATTTAAATATGGGTTTTAATAACATTATTTCATGGCAGATTCATTACTATGTTATGAAATAAAATCACAAAAATTAGTTGAGCTGTTAGAAAGGAATACAGATCCGAGAGTAAGAGATAACAGGTTTGGCGAACCGAGACAAATACATCCAGAGAAATTTGGACTAGCTCACGGAAACTATGGAGGACATCTTTATTATGCTGATAGGGGGTTTCCAAGTGTTAGAAGAGAACCTGCTGAAGAAGCTATTGGGTGGGGGAGAAGACCTAATCCTTTTGTTAAAAGAGTACCCCATAGTTCTTATGCGAGAATGCTATTAACACAGCCCCAAGAAGATGAGTTAGATAATCCAGTGCCATCAAAATCAAAGGCGCTGATACAAAGAGTTCTCAGTCATGCATTAGGAAGAGATATAATATTTGAAGGAGCTAATGCTGACTTGGTTTTGCATGGGCACTATTTATCTGATGGTAATGAATATACTCATGCGAGAGATTTACCTCCAGAATTTTTAAAATCTTAATTTGCAGGCAAAAACCAACAACTTTAAATAAAATAAAAGAGTCATATTCCTATGGGGGTTACAAAGTATTTTGCTTATCTTATGATCCTTGCAGGAATTATTCTAGAATTTTTCACCTTTCAGCTGTGCAGCAGGACATCCTGCTATTTTTTTGGAGAGTGCGGGGGAAAGCTAAGTGTAGAATGCCTTGCTTCTTTTTTGGTAGCCTCACTTATAATCATTGTAGGGGGAGTTTTTGTGTTAAAAAGAGAGAGGGATAACAGGTATACATAAAAAAGATATGAAAATACTGAATTTTTTAATGATATGGATTATCATTTTTCTTATAGTGTGGACCTTAGTATGGTCAGGAGTGAAAGTGTGGCAGGGTTACAATCTCTATCCAGGAGAGTATTCTGGTTTCCCTTATGAATACTGGCAAAAAAATTGTGAAAATATAAAATGCACCCAGGAATTTAATCTGAACAACCTTCTATCAGATATTGGAATAATTCTGATAGCTTCGTTCCTCATAACACTGTTTAGTTATAAAGTCAAAGGAAGAATACGGTGAACTATCTCAAGGCAAGAAAAAGAGTAAGTACATTCAAAACTATTGTTGCTATCGAGAGAATCAAAACAGCCCAGACGATATTTTTTGTTGACTTGTAGATTTTATATTCAAAATAATGCTCTAGAAGAGTATCGTGCAGCTTCTCCGGCACAAAACCTCCAACTTTCTTAAATCCCCTGGAAAACTCGGCATTAACTATTTTTTCTGACTCTCTCACCCAATTGATAAAATTTTCCAGCTCGGTCATGCATTAGAAAAATTAAAAACATATATAAAGATTATTGGCTTGGAGAATATATTATAGCTTCTAGGAAAAAAAGGGAGAAGATAGGTTTTTAAAATAATGTTTATTATATAAAGTATAAAAAAGAGAATATGCTAAAGGATAAAAGACAGGCAATATTTATAGCATTATTTTTAATATTACTATTTTCAACCAGCTTTGTTTCTGCTGGTTGGTTAGACTGGATAAAAAATATTTTTGGAATTGGGGACAAAAATCTGGGAGGGGAACTGGCAACAACAAGCCCATGGGGGGGCTCAGATGATGGGTCAGATGACCCTTGTACTCCAAATTGCGCTGGAAAGAACTGTGGAACCGACGGATGCGATGGAAGCTGCGGGACTTGTTCATCAGGTTATACTTGCAGCGCTGGAAAATGCATATGCGCTCCAAGCTGCGCAGGAAAAGTTTGCGGGGATAATGGGTGTGAAGGAAGCTGTGGAACTTGCTTAGAAGGCTACGTTTGCCGGTCTGGTAAATGTGAATGTGTTCCAAATTGTGAAGGTAAAGAATGTGGGCCTGATTGGTGCGGAGGAAGCTGCGGGACTTGTTCATCAGATTATATTTGCAACACTGGACTTGGAAGATGTGAATGTGTTCGAAATTGTAAAGATAAAAACTGTGGGCCTGATGGGTGCGGAGGAAGCTGCGGAAACTGCCCTACTGCTGAAGGCGAAGATTTTCTCTTTCTCTGTATAGATGGGGTTTGCGCAGTACATTATACTTGCGGGTTAAGTGATGACGAATCAGGAAATCGGGAATTTTATGACCCTCTTAGAGATACTTGTTGTATTAGTCAGTTGACAGGAATAGGACATGTTGCACTAGACCAGCCAGACTTGTCATGCTGCGGGACTAGGCAATCATATCCTTACGACCCTCAAAAGGAGACTTGCTGCCCTAATTATGCCCCTAATGGAAATGCTGTTTTGGCTGATGGCGCAGATGTATATTGTTGTGGTACTATTAATCCAATACCTTATCACCTAGATAAAGCTACTTGTTGCGTTAGCAGTTCTGGTGAAGGATGGGTTGTCCAAGAGCCAGATCTCTACTGCTGTGGGTCTACTTCTTCGTTTCCTTATAATCCCTCGAAGGAAACTTGCTGTGTTGGGAGAGATGGTAGTGGAGATGTAAGAGAGGGGGCTGGCCTCTTATGCTGTGGAACAGAGAATGCAATGGCTTATAATCCTGAGACTCAAACTTGCTGCGCAGGGAGCGATGGAATTGGCTACATAGCAAGAGGAAAAGGGGAATGCTGTGGATACAAAAGTTCAGTAGTAGCACATCCAGAAGATAAATGCTGTATTGATGCAGAAGGCAACGGGGCAGTTGTTGGCAAGGATGAAAATTGCCCTGAAGGATACTCAGAGAGTAACATAGAATGGACTGCCCCTTCAGCAGTTCAAACAGAAAGCAGTGTAGAATCCACTGGGGCTTTATCAAGATTGGAAAAAGCAAGCGCTACTATCCGTTTTATTGCAAGCATTCCTCAAAGAATTATTGATACAGTAATCAATATGTTTTCATAACCTGCTTGAGTTAAGTTTTTAAAATAGCTTTGCATGGCTAGTTTATTAAAAAAGAGATGGAAAATAAAAAATTCAACCTTTATTTTGCAATTGCAATTGTAGTTTTTCTAGTTGTATTGCTAATTATGGCTGCCTCTGATTTCATAGCGGGCTTTATTGGAGCCATTATCATGTACATATTTTTCTCGCCTGTGCACGATTTTCTAGTAAGAAAGAAAGTTAACAAGACGCTTGCGGCAGTGATTGTCCTTTTATTTTCTCTTTTGGTCATACTATTGCCTTTCATAATACTATCTGTGCTTATTGCAATGAATGTGAGCAACTTAATCGGCCTCTGGCAGCAAAATCCCCAGATAATAAGCGATATCCTCTCTTCAATAGATGCCCTGGTTGCAAAAATTCTTCCTTCTTTCAACCTTTTTTCTTTTCTTCAGACCCATATCTCTGAGATACTTGGATTTACAAAAGGGCTTGCCGGAAGGGTAGTATCTGGAGCGGGAGTCTTTATCGTCAATGTCTTAATCATGTACTCTGCTTTCTATTTTATGCTTGTGCAAAAGGAAGATTTCAAGAAAATGAAAAACCTAATTCCTTTCAGCAGCAAAAATTCAGATATTCTAATTAAAAAATTCAAGGAAATGACCTATGCTGCTGTCCTTGTGTCTGGGATAATAGCAATATTGCAGGGAACTATCCTTGGAATAGCTTTTTTAATATTTGGCATAAAATCCTGGTTGTTATGGGGATTTGTTGCTGCAGTTCTGGCATTTATTCCTTTTATTGGGCAATTGCTTGTATGGATACCGGCTGTTATAATAATGTTGGCTTATGGAAATTACACCGCAGCAGTAGGCATCTTAATTGCAGGCATAATATTAAGCAACATAGATAATGTAATACGACCTTACTTGCAGAGCAAAATGGGAGACATGCATCCCCTAGTCACTTTATTGGGAGTATTTATCGGAATACCTCTGTTTGGCATAATAGGGATTATTCTGGGCCCTTTAATAATTTCCTATGCTTTTCTAACCTTAAAGATGCTAAGAGAAGAGTATCTAAAATAGGAAATTATAAGGGAGATAAGTAAAAGATGAAGCCAACCAATAATTACTTGCAATTTGCAATTTCTCTGGCAAAAGAGGCAGGAGAAATCATGAAGAAGAGTTTTAGGATGGGCAGGGTAATTGAATTTAAAGAGGATAATACCGAAATTACTGAAACAGACTTGGCCATAAACGATTTGGTACTTAAAAGAATAAAGGAAAAATATCCAGAGCATAATGTGTTAGCTGAAGAGGGAAGTGATATTGGAAGAAAAAGCAATTTTCTATGGGTATGCGACCCTATCGATGGCACTCTTGCTTTCGCTCATGGAATACCAACAAGTGTTTTTTCTCTGGCATTGACTAAAGATGGAGAACCCATTTTAGGCGTGGTCTATGACCCGTGGATGGATAGGTTATTCTGTGCAGAGAAAGGCAAAGGAGCATATCTTAATAATAAAAAAATAAGGGTCTCAAAAAAAGACGAAATTGAAGGGACATTAATAACGATTGTTTGTTGGAAAGAAGCAAAATTCAGGATAGAGGAGGCTTATCCAAGGCTCATTAGTATGGGCGCAGATATAATGGATCTTGGTTCTTCAGTATATAATGGATGTCTGGTAGCCTGTGGAGAATTTGATGCAATAATCTTTCCACAAGATAAACCTCATGATAGTGCTGCATTAAAAATATTGATAGAAGAAGCAGGCGGAAAAGCAACGAATCTCTTTGGCGAAGAGCAAAAGTATAATGCAGATATTAAAGGGTTTTTGGCATCCAATGGGAAAATTCATGAGCAGTTATTAAAAATAATTAAACAAGTTATGAAAAAGTAATTGTGCAAAGCTAATTATAAGAGACTCTAAAATAATAACTTTAAAGTAGTTACAAAAGAAAAGTATTTAAAGAAGCATTTCTTATTAGGATTATGGTAAGAAATCTAAGAAGAATTGGAACAGGAATGATATTAGCTTCGCTTCCTGTAACAATTATTTCTATAGTCCTTGGGATATATTCTCATATTGCAAGCAGAGATTACGAAAGAGAAATTCATCGCATTATTGCAAAGACTTCTGCAGAACTTACCGAGCAAGATGAAAGAGCATTAGAGGAGTGTCAATATCACCTTGAAAATTGCGAAACAGGATTGGGAATTGGTTCTTACGGAGGCGTTGCATCTGCAGGAATTGTAGCATTGGGTTGGGGTTTATACGGCATAGATGGACACAAAGCCTCTAGAAGAAGAAAAGAAAATTAAAATTTAGATATATACTATAATTTTTAAAGCTATTTTTTATAAACAGATTTATAGAAAATGAAAAAACTTCAGGCTATTTTACTTGCAGCAGCCTTGATAGCTGGATGCAAAACATTAGAAAAACAGACAAGCGAGGAAGAGGCGTATAAAAGAGGGGTCAGAGATGGTATACAAAAAGTAGGAGAGGTTGTATGGGAGGCATTTCAAGAGAAATCCAGAAGCCATCTTTTAACAGACCAGATATATCTTACGAATATTTCCAGTCTATGCAGCACTCTCGCAGGCAAATGCGAGCAAGAAGGAGATGAAGAAGGGGCAGAGTTCTATAAGAAGAGGGCATCAGAAACTAGATTTGAGTTGGCAAGGATTGAGGGTTATTTTAAAAATTTTCCCGATCCCAATGAAAGATAAATAAAAGTTAAGGCTTAGGTTTTGGCGGGCCGTAAAAGATAAAAGCATAAACAATACATTCCCTAGCATTTACCAGTCTTGCTGCTGTAACTATATAATGCGTTGCTCCCTCAGCTTCTCCTCTTGCTGAGCTCAAGGCACGTTCTTTATCTCTTATTGTTGCAAGCCTATCTCCAAGATAGGTAGATTTCATTACCGAGGCAGTATACTGCTCTAATCCTAGCTTTTCTACGTCTGCTAAAGTTATTTCAACTAAACCTGGTAATTTTGCTTTTGTCATTCTAACTTATTTCATCAAAAATTTAAACTTTTTAAAGATTATAGAGCTGGATTGTATATTTTTATCAGTTTAAAGGAGTAAGATAGCTTTAAATAAAAAAGGAGCTCGAATAAAGGGTGAAAAGGGAAAAGATAATCGTGATTTTATTGATTGCTTTTTTATTTCCTTTAGCATCTGCTTTACTTTATGAAAATTCTCCAAAGTTTGAAATGAATCAAAATAATGAATCTGATATTCCTCAAGTTTCTCAGAGTTTATTTTCTAGCATGACAGATGGAGGATTAAAAGCAGATGTTGGCTGGCCTCTTCCAGGCTACTATTATATTACTGATTATTTTGAACTTTTGGTCTATACAAACAAGATTGCAAACTGCACTTATAATTTTCAATCTTCTGTTAATGAAATGAATGGAAATGGAACAGGGCACGGGGATTACATATACAATTTGGCAGACAACATGGAAGGAGATGCTTATGAAATTTCTTTCGAGTGCACAGATTCTATAAATACTGCGTATAATGAAACCTGGTTCTGGATCAATACAACATATCTGGACATGTATCTTTTAAGAGAGAACATTGGAGAGTACGAATATACCGGAGCAGACCTATCTTGGGAAGGCAATGAAGATGGGCTTTTGCAAGTTTATAATGCATTCTATAAAAAAAACAACACGCGCAGATGGTTCCAGCTTCTTGTTTTTGATGATGAATCCTCTGTTTCAGATTTCATCAGCAATGAAATTCTATCTGGAACAGAACTGAATTATTCAATCGCAGTTATAAACAATTCCAACGTTTATTTTTTTCAAGATGGTAAAGACAAGTATTATGCCTGGAACAGCAAGAAATTCCTAATTTATGTTGTAGCCTACTCTCTAGACAATTCCAGCGTAAGCGCACCCCTGGAGACTATTAATGCCTATCTTGGGAAGTATCCTGATGAATTAAAAAATAGAATATGCGGAGATGGAAAAACAGATGTACTTAATGAAGATGGATTTAAAGAAGAATGCGATAAAAACTCGCTTCAGAGAGATTGCGGGGGCAGTATAGGAGAGTGCAAAAAAGGAAAAGAAACAAGAGTATGCAACAGCAACTGCACCTGGGGAAAATGGGAAAACTGCTCTGCTGTAACTGCAAAAAAAGAAATATGTGATGGAAAAGATAACGATTGTGACAGCAAGGTGGACGAGGATTTTTCTAATCTGGGGAAAAACTGCTCTGCTGGAACAGGAGCGTGTTTCAGAGAGGGAAGTTATATCTGTTCTGAAAATAAATCGGCCACAAAATGCAGTGTAACTGCTGGAGTTCCTACAAAAGAAAACTGCACTGATGACATTGATAACGATTGTGATGGACTAAAAGATTTTAAAGACCCTCAATGTATCCTTTTCAAACTAATCTCCCCGGTAAACAATTCTTTTTATTCTGAAAATAAAATTCTTTTTAACATCGAGCTGGGATACGAAATGGATGAGCTTAGATTTTCTTACTTGGATAACAGGGGGAGAGAAAAATATAACAGACTTTGCAGGGAGTGCAGCTCTTACAACAAATCAAATACTTTCAAAGATGGCAAGTACAGCATTAATATAAGTGCTATGGACAATGGAACAACAAAAGAGAGCAGGCAGGTATTTTTTATTGTTGATTCAACTGCCCCTAAAATATCAAAGATGCTTCCAAAGAAGAACTCTTTCACAAATGGTTCTTTTTACATTAAATATACAGAAGATAATCTAAAAGAAGTTTTAGTGACTTATAACCCTACAGTCATTATCAGAAGCTGCAACAAATCAGGCAAAGATGTTGAGTGCTGGTTCAATGTTAATTTAAAAGCTTATGACGGAAAAGAAATAGAGTATTCTGTAAACATGACTGATATTGCTAAACATACAACAGAGTCCAAGCCAATAAAAATTAAAGTGGATACAACTTCTCCTAAAATAAACAATTTAAAAAATATTCTGGAAAGAACAGAAGAAAATTATGCTTATTTTAAGATAAATATAACAGAAGCGAATTTTGAAATGGCAGAATATTGGGATAACAATGATACGAGAGCTAAATGGAAAAAATTATGCAGCAGGCTTGATGAAGGAATATGCGAGAAAAAAGTAAGATTTATCGGGGATAGAGTTAACATGACAATAGCAGTAATTGACAAGGCAGGCAACAGCCAGGTTGTAAAAATAGGCTAATTAAAAAATTATTTACTTTGGAAAATAACACGCTATTTGATATTGGTCTGCTTCATAACGAGTTCCTTTAGGATGAGAAGATAACCGAGACCTTGCTCCTGGAAATAAACTATCTGGAATAGGCATACTATTTTTGTCCAGAGGCTTTTTGCCTGATTGATATGCAAGAATGTCATCAGGAGCAATTTGTGTGTCTATTGGAGATATGGCGGACTTTGCAATTTCTATTAGCCTAGTTTCTTTTCCAGCCCATTGTTCCCAGGTACTATTGAGTTCTTCAAATATTACTGTTAATGGCGGACCGACTGAATATTCTCCAACAGCATTTTCTATGCCTGGCTTTGCTCCTGGCCTTAAATTAATTGATAAATTAACATTAACTCTTCCATCTTCCCAACCATGTTTTCCTTTAACTGTATGAACTACTAAGCTATATTTCCCCCCATTAAATTTATCTCCAGCCTCTGTAGGGGTTCCGCTAAGAACTGCAACATAACCATCGGATAAAAGTCCTGCTCGAACTAATTCTGCAGTCAATTCTTTGTCGTGTTGTTTACTGACTTGATATGCTTCTGGCTGCTGTCTTGCTATGTGAGTTGGATTTTTACTTAAGAATATGAAAGTTTGCCTTACTACATTATCTAAGATATGGTCTGCTTCACTTTTATCTCTTGGATTTCCTCTTACCATAAGTTTCTAATATATTATGTATTTATAAATCTTTATTTTATAACTACTTAAGAGTTAATATAAAAATAGGGTAATTAAAATCAATTCTTTGAAGGACGAATTCGCATTGGCTGTCTTCTACTCTTCCTATTTTTTACCAACGTCTCGAAAGCTTCTTCTTCATGAGAAGTTGAAACATCTGCAAGCTCCCTACATTCGTGCTCTGTTAAAAGCTCAAGCTCTGCCACTTCTCCAAATCTTTCTGCAACACTTCTGCTTCTTTTTTGTGAATAGGAAGTAAAGGTAATAACTGTATTTGCAGCTGAGGAGGGGTGAGTTCTAGGGAAATGGTTAACAACAATCAAATAAGGAGAGCTTGGATAAAAAAGAAGATACTGGCTAGCATCCACAATATCTTCGTTACGCTCAAAACGGGGAGAGTAAGCGCATAGAGCTTTTATCAGTTCTCCTTCTGATACTTTTGCTCCCCTCACCTCTGTATAAACTGGGGCTTCCATTTTACTTTAATTAATAAAATGTATTTAAATTTTTGTAAGAAGCAAAACCTATAAAAACCCCGAAATATTGTAATATATATGAAAAAGAGAGTGAAAGAGAGAAAGAAAAGTGTAAGAAATTCTAAAAGAAAAAGTGAAAAAAGAAGATGGAGTAGCTTAAGATTCTATGATATAACTTTAGAAATTATAGTTTTGTTATTTGTGGCAAGCATGGCCGCAGTAATGTATACAGGAGGCATTGAAAGTCTTGCATCAGTACTTTTACTGACTTTATCTTTCATAGCTATTCTTGTTTTTGCTCTTGGAATCTTGCACCATGCAATTAAAAAGAGAGCTTGGTTTGTTGCCTTATTAATCACTGTGCTGGTGATAGCCGGAGTAATAAGCTATGCTTTTTTCCTGTATCTGGGGCTTTTTACAGCTGTTCTTTTTTATTTTATAGTCTTAAGGAAAGAATTCAAATAAAAAACAAAAGTATAAAAAGTCTATTTTTCTGGGATAAAGAAGGAAGAAGAGTTCTTGATAAAAAATTTAGCACCAGGCTGGAAAGATGACAAAATTAGAACCATCATCTAGAGGAGAAGCGATACAAGTGATTGATGGGCTTGTTGAAAGGATAGAAGCATTCCCCAAAGAGCCGAATCCTTACCGAGAGCTGTACAAAGTTGGAGTCAATTCTCTAAAATTTCTCCAGGGCAAAAGAGCAAGAGGCATAATACGCAGAAAGACTCGCGGGTGGCTCAAAGACTCTTATATGCTTGTATTCCATAGGGGCATATTTTTCAACCATTTGTATGTAGTAATTACCCCTGTAGAAGAGAAAGGAGGCATACATATTCGTGAAAGAAAAATAGTCCACAGGCAGCCAGTAGCTGCGTATAAATATAAGCATGGAGAAAATATTGGAGAAGCTGAAATCGAACACCAAGTTCCTCTAGACATGCGGTGGGAATATGGCGAAGATAATTATAGAAGGGAGTAAAATAAAAAACAAGAATGGACTTATTTCTTTTTTCTACCTCTTTTTTCTCTTGAGAAAATTGCAACCAAAGCATCATCAACCTTGCTAGGGGCAGCAGGCTGTTTCATGCTAAGGCAGCTTCTTCTCAAAATATCTTCTATCTGCTCTGACAAGGAAAACATGTTTTTCTTAGCTCTTTTTTCAAGAAGCTTCATCATCTCGCTATCTAGAAAAAGGGTTACCTGATTCTTGAACTTATATTTTGGAGAAATTGCATAAAAAGCAGCTTCAATTTCATTGAGAGGCCAGCCGTACTTCAGAAGAGCATTTCTCACATCCAAATCAGAAAATCCTCTTTGCCTTGCTTCTTTTAAATAAGCCACTAGCTGTTTGTTTGGCATTTTTTATTTTCTCTTTTTTACATAGACTTTTTCTACTTTGAAAGATTTGTAAATTCCTTCCAAGATATCTGTTCCTGCATAGCCTGCCAACAGAGAAAGGCGCCAGTCATAATTAAAAATAATTCCTATAAAGACTCCAATAACTACTGCAATTATAACTGTTATTACATAATAGCCCCATAAGATTCTTCTTCTTAAAGAAAGAGCCTTTAGAAGCCCGACAAATCCCCTTGCCACCCCACCAACTCCGCCCAGTACAGCAGGAAGCACCAATTCGCTCATTATGTCAGCCATTTTAATTTACTCGTGAGGCAATTGCGCCTCCGATTAATGCAACTAAAACATAAATTGCGAGGTTTGCAATGAGATTAGAAAAAGTGTATGCTAAAAAGTTTATAAGAAGGTAATTAGCAGTTATTGGCAGTGTTGAGAGATAAGAATAAGCTATGTATGGAATTGTCCAGAAGATTGCAAAAAAGCAGAGCGCCCCAATAATCCAAACTTGCTTTACCTTAAAGCCATTTTTGACTGCGCTGCATCCTGCAACAAAGGTAGTTATAAGGGATAACACTCCCAGGGGATTAAAAGATATAATTTCTGTAAGCTTTAATTCTATTGTTGCAAACATAGCAACCCCAAGAACAAAAATCAAAGCCATAAATGGCCAGGAAAACTGAAGATAAGTTTTTCTTTTTGCTGTAACTTCCTTTTTTACAACAACTTTGTTCTCTTTTCTAGAGTTCTTTCTTTTAATCACCTTCTTTTTTGGCATAATTAGCTTAATGAAAAAGGGTTTTTATAGGTTTTGATTGCTATTTTTTAAGTTCTATCTTCTTCTAATCCTCTGCCTGCTACTTGCTCTTAAAGCTTCAGCATACTCTTCTTCTTTGCCAGCAAGCACTTCATTGTCTGTTAAACCAAGAGGATGGTAATCATGACGATATAATGGAAGCTTAAGAGTATCGTTTCGCTTTTTACCGTCATCAGGACTAATCCCCCTGCCAAGGGCTACTTCACTGGCCCGCATTGAAATTGTTCCTATATTGCCAGGATTTTCATACCCCGGCATAACTCCATCGTAATTAACTAACTTTACTCTTTCTACATCTTTATGCCCTTGAGGATGGTACGTTCTTATAATTAATGTCCCAATTGGCTTAGAATCAACAAGAATTACTCTTGCTGTAACTGTATGTTCATCTTCAGTTTTTACATCTGGGTCTGAAGCTATCCATCTTCCAGGAACTCTTTGGTCAAGTTCTCTTTCAAGACCGCCTGCGTGGGGAATATGTTTTCCCATAGAAACAATTAATAAAAAGAGTTTATTTAAGCATTATTGCAGTAAGTTATATTGTTTTGAAAAATTATTTTTTTACTTTCTTTTTAGCTCTGGCCATAATAGCCTGCTGCTTTTCGTAAGCTTCTCTTACAATGTCTGAAAGTGCCTGGGCATTTATACGAGCATCAAGAAGATGATTGAATATCCCAGTGTATCTCACATCCAGCAGCCTTCTGACTTCACAGGGGTTATCTGCAGCTCCTGCAAGTTTGGCCAAAAAACCCTCTTTTAAATCATATCTATGCCACTTCCCCTGATGGCCCATAACATCCAGACTATGTTCTGCGCCTTCCTCTTTATCAGGATAATAAATTATTTTTACTTTTGGACTTTCATACAAAGTTTTAAAACGGGTTCTTAGCATTATTTTCTCTGATTAATATTTTATTTAAGCATTGTTGCAGTAAGATAACTATAAAAAACAATATACTAATCTTTAAATATTTCAAAGCATTATAAAGGATATGGTAAAGGTTAGGGAGTTTAGTTTAGGCGAATATTTAGCCTGTGCAGCTATTTATCTTTCAATTCCTTTTTTTATAGGGTGGTTTGAGGGAAAGAATATCTATCATGATATAATTAATTCGAGGATTGCTAGAATAGAAAGCAGGACAGATATAAGCAGAGAGGAGATGTATGCACTTAAACACCAAGCAGAAAGAGGATATGCAAACAGGGACAATAGGGATTTAGCAGGACTTGCTGGGGGACTTGGCGTATGCGCACTGCTTGTTGGGGGAGTCACTCTATTAAATAAATTATCCCCTCCTTCTCCTGCAAGTTCTAATAATAATTCATCAGGAAATGACGATGACGGATCACAAGATGATGGAAAGAGATGGCAGGCATGGTGTCCTCAGGGATAAAATCCCATAAAAAATATTATGTGTATTGATTCTTTAATATATAGGCAACGTTTAAATTCTAGTTTTTCTTGCTGCATTTATGAAAAAAGTTGAAATCAACGCAGACAAGGAATATTTGAAGCTAAAGGGGAAAGACTTAGCTGAGCTCGAGGAATTAAGGCAGGAGCTGGAAGCTCAAGAGCTTAGAAACGCGAGCCAGGATATTCCTGTAAAAGACCCTGAACTAAAAAAGAGAGTTGCAAGATTATGCTCAAAGATAGTATCCAGGACAAAAGAGGATAAAAGGCACATAAGAAGAGCGTGTTATATTATTTCAGGAGCATTCTCCTGGCATAAATATGGGGATGAGCTGGATGATGCTATTGAAATAGCCAGAGAGCTGGAAATTAAAGAAAAAAGCAAACAGGTGGATGTTTTTGAATTATTCAGACTAATGCAGGAAATTCTAGATGATTATACTGAAGAAGAAAAATAAAATAACTTTTATAGGATAACAATTCTTAAAAACTAAAAAAACATAAGATAAATATGGCAGAAAGAACTTTATCCCGCGCAGAAAGATTTTTTGAAAGGCGAAGAGTAGAGTACAAAGCAGCAAGAGACGGGTTATCAGTCAAGATAGTTATGGAAGGGGCAAAGCTATCACCTCTTGGGGGTAGTCCGACTTACGATTATAGCGGAGGAATTTTCGTTGAGCATGGAAGCGGCCAGTTAGAGACAGGAGTAAGCTTTCATTACAATTATCAAACTTTTTCATTTGGGGGCCATATTGGGGTGTTGTTTGATAGGGTAACTAGAAATGCGAGAATTATAAATTCTGCAATGCACGCAGCAGGAAATATCTCACCTCCTGAAGTTGACACGCTAGCTGAATGCCTGTTTGAAATAAGGCAACAGGCCAGAGGAGAATTTCTGCAAGAGCAACAACATGATGGCTCTTTTGTAAGAGGAGATTTATGGGAGAAATATTTTAAACCCCATATAAAAGAGTCAACAGACGATTAAAACCATCTTTTGCTATCACAATAAAAATTAAAAAGGCTGGAATTCTAAAACTTATATGTATACAGAAGTTGAACTGTATGACAGAGAAAGGGTCAGGGTGGACAAAAGAGTGATGGAAGCTGCTCTTGATGCCAGAGCGATGTTAAACAAGAGAATCTGGCCTATAGCCCATAGAGTCAGAGCCGGAGGGGTTGTCAAATCAGGAACTTTTAGTGTAGGCACTTTGGCTGGAACAGCATACGAAAATGTTGGGATTCAAAAGCTTCTTGGTTCGGATTTCAGAGAACCAGAATTCCCTGAGTCTGGCTTTCCTGTACACCCATTCAGAAGCTTTCTTTATTGTGCTGGCGCACATCTTTATTCTATTCTGGGAGGCATTGAAAACAGAAAAGCAAGCACCAACAGAGATTATTTCTGGAACATGTTTTTACTTGAGACTGGACTGGCTTTTGAAAAGCAAAAGCCAGAGGCAGAAAGAGATGAGGAATTAATAGGGGATTTGAGAACCCATCTCTACAGATATGCTGTCTCCTATGCAGAAGAGATAGAGAAACAAGTACATTTGTCAGAGGTTCTTGAAATGGTATTTTCCAGGCCTGAAGCTATGGCTGCATAATTCTAATCCCTGTAAAAAATCTTAATTCTTAAGCATAACACGGGGCAGCCATATGTGATATTTTTTTAATCTATTTTTCTACTATAATAAAGCATAAATACTTCTAAGCATTTTAAATAACATGAGAAACAGAACAAGCAGGCTGGTAAGTTCATTGGCATATATTGCTTTAATGGCTGGAACAGCCAGTGCAGAATACAATTCGGCGCCTCAAGGATACTACAGATATGAGCCAACAAGAACCGAACAAACAGCAGAGGAGAAGAAAAGCAAGGATTTGGTGGTAAATATAGTGGGCACATCAATGGTTGCCGGAGGCCTAGCCTTAGTGATAATACTGGACCGAAGGAGAGGCGGGGGAAGTGGAGGAAGCGACGAATCTGATAGCGGCAGCGACCCAAATGATGATTTCGGGAGATCCAGGAGCGGGGATGGAAGGATAGGATATTAAAAAAATTCAAACAGGATTTAAATAAGTTGGAGGCAATGCAAAAGGGTGAAGAAGAAGCAAGAAAAAGGAATTTTGTTCTTTATGTCAGAGGCCAAGACTTTGAAACAAAGGTTAGATGGCATCCTGATGGATGGACACCAATAGAAGGATAATTTTAAATCAAATTAACAACTTATTTAGCTCTTTTTAATGCGCAGACATTAGCCTTAACTATTCTTCTGGGGACTTTTACAGAAAACTCTAAACTATCAACTAAAACAGCATCTCCACCTCTTCTTTCTCCATATTCTACTAAGCCGGAAAATAAACTAGTTACCCCATTTGCGTAAGATTGCGAATCTGGAAAATTCCTTTCGAGTGTCGCTGTTGGCGTGAAAATTGTAAAAGCATCATGACTAAAAGAAGTGGGCCCTGCACTTAAAACGCGAACCAATTCACTCCCTTTTGAATTTGCAGTGTGGTCATTAATTCCCAGGTCTCTAACAACCCCTGCAACAACCGCTGTTTCATTCTTTACCTCCCTGTATCTTCCATCTTCACCCATAGCATATATTGGAATCATTAAACAAATACCAATAATTCACTTAAATAGTTTATTGCACTGGAAAGAATAAATTAAAGCATAAATTAACAACTTATTTTTCACTACAACAAAAAGGCCCATAAAAAGGCTTAAAAAGTTCAGATTTTTATTATTCTTAGCCTAGAAAGGGAAAAGGAGTTCTTGATAAATTAAAAAGAATATTCTTCATATCGAAAGAATATTTATTCAAAAATTAATTAAAATGGACATGCCAAAGAAACCAAAAGCAATAATATTTGATAATGAGTGGGTTTTAGTCAAAAATGACTGGGACTTAGTTTCAAGAATCGCTTACAGGGCCCATAATGCTCCTAATCTGATGGGCTATAACCTTAAAAAAGCACTGCAAATCCCATGTTTCATTGGAGGGAGAGCGAGTAATCTTCTTGCGGAGTATGGGGCAGGAAGAATTCAAGGAAATCTTTTGTGGGATAGGTTCTTACAAAGTGTGGGCGCCCCTCGGACAGAGAGCAACAGAGAGATAATGAGAGAAGCTTTGAGGAATCTCGCTACAGAAGTAGATGAAGATGCACTCGATTTAGTAAGAAATCTAAGAAAAAGGGGAGGTTATCGACTGCTGATGCTTTCGAATACGGTACCCGAGGTTACAGAAGGAAACAGGAAGAGAAATGGAAATTATTATGAATTGTTTGATAGATGCTATATATCGCATGATATTGGGTTTAGAAAGCCCGAGAGGGAAGCATATGAATATGTTTTAGCAGACCAGGGATTAAGGGGAAAGGACTGCTTAATGGTAGATGACAGAGAAGAATATTTGGCTCCTGCTCGAAAATTAGGAATGCAAGTTCTTCAGCATAAAATTGGTGATGGGAAATTATCAGATAAACTAGGGTATTTGCTGGAAGATGAAACGTAAGAACAAACCTGAGCATTTGGACAGTGATGGAAGGGAAATTTTATGGGACAGAAAATTGGGATTTCTCTATTCAGGATTATTTATCTCCCCTTTTATGGAAGCAATAAATTTTGCGTTCTCTAGCCATTCCAAAGAAGAGGCATTCTCTGCTGTTTCAGCTGCATTTTGCGGAATCGTTGGTTTTGGGATGATGGACTTTTGGAAAGCTTATGTTCATGGAGGACGAAAAATCCTTGATTCAATAGACAACTTATTACAATTCAAACTAAGAGATTCAAGTTTTTCCAAATTAGTTGGTAAAGACCATGAAAAAGAAGTATTAAGGAACCTTATGGAATCTGAGGGAGTTCACGGACCCCCTGGTTATAATGTTACGTCTATGAAAGCAATGTCAAGTGAAGAAGGTGTCGGGCCTTATCGCGGAGGGTATACGCTTTTAGTTACTGCAAGACCAGACATTTTAGACAGGGCATTAGGGAAATTGCTTGGAATTCCTAGGAAAGAACTAAAATTTGTTCATAAGTATTCAAAAAAACATAAAGGTAAGAACTTAGAAAGGGAAGGTTTGCTAACTACTTTGCTTCAAGATTTGGAGATAGATGTTGCTCCACGGGTTCTTTCAACACAGAGAAGGCACGAACATGACAAGCATTTAGAAGGAAGATTAAATGTAGGTGTTTCTTACGAGTATATTGATGGAAAAAGCTTAGAGGCATTGACGTACCCGCGAGGAGAGAAGAGAGAATACGTTGCTAATGGAAAAGATTCAAACCATTTAACTCCTGCTTTTACAAAGGAAGCAGAGGCATCATTTGATCTTATGTTTCAGGTTTATTCCCATCCCCAACTAAGGGGAGCAGTTTTGGGCAGGACGTTACTAACCAGCTCTGTAGGAAAGTTATGCAAACATGGAAAAATAAGATTAGAATTAGAAGCAGATGACTATTGGGATCCAGCAAGAATACAGGAAAAAGCGAGACAAGCTGCAGTAGAATTAACTGGATTTGAGCCAGAGCCTCCAAAATTTGAATTCAATGAGAAATTAGTTGAAAGAATGGCCCAATATGAAGGAGAATTTGCAAGACGCTTAGACGAAGAGTTTCAAAGGAATTTTGGAAATTCCAATAGTGTATTGATACATGGCGATTTTCATCCAGGGAATATCCTCATCTCTAAAGAAAAAAGAAAAGTTATTGACTGGGATAACGCAAGAATCGGAATCCCTTATGAAGATTTCTTTTATTTTTCAGTCACATCAGGATTTGAACACAATCCAGACTATGAAAGAGTGAGGAAAGCTTTTTTAGAAAGACAAGAAATAATAATCGGAAAGGTAGAAGAAGGGGCTTTAGACCTGCTGGAATTTGAAACATACCTTAATTTGGCAGATAAGTTCAACCAATGCGTTGAGAATGGAGAGATAATGGAAGACTCCCATAAACCAGTAAGCAACTCCTGCAGGTACTTGTTAGAAAGAGCAAGAGAGTCTGTAAGAAGATATTCGCAAAGAACAAATAGTTCCACTCTTCAAGAACTTTTTGAAAGATTAGTTGAAAAAAAATACAGCAGGATTACTTCTCTAGAAGAGAGAGACCCGCGTTTAACATACAACGAAGGGCCATTTGGGTGTGCGGCTTATAATCGATTTAGAGGAACTGGTGAAGAATCAAAAATAACCATGGAAAGAGATAATCTAACGACCCATCAGAACCTCCTTAGCGAAATTACTTGGTATAACAAGAGAATTGGAGAGTTAAAATGGATAACTCCGGTATCTTTTGCCTTAGGGACTGGGTTGGTTATGGCTTCAGGTTTTTCACAAGAAATTACAAGCTATTTTGCAGATTTTTCAGAAAACCCTGTTGTTCTTGAGGCCGTGTTAAGGGGTTTTGGAATTCCTTTTATTTTTGGTGGGATATTTGGAATTTCAGATATTTACGGCATGAAGAAAAAAGTAAATAAGCTCGCTCAAGAATCTTAATATTTAATAATTGCAATGGAAAATCAAGAAGAGAAAGGACTAGTTAGGAAACTTTTAGATAGTTGCAACAATGCTTCTTTGAGATTAAGGGAAGGAGCAAGCTATCTTCCTTTAGGGATGCTTTATACTGCTATTCATGGAGCTGTTAGGGCCGGCGGCAGCGAACCTGAGAACCTTTCTTTCCTTTGGGCTCTTAGAAATATTTCTCCTTGGGTGATGGTACAAGTATGGCAGGGCTTAGCTGAGTCCTCAATAGCATTTCATCCTTTTTCTGATTTGGAGGGATTAATCTCTAGAAGACAATTAAAAGAACTAGTTGGAAATTTAAAACACTATTATGGGTTTAAGGGAAGATATGTCCTAAAAGAAGAACATCCTTCTTCAACTTTCCATTTTTCAGACCATGGCATAGGAGTTTATAGCGGAGCATATAACATGATAGTCACTCTTAAAAAAAAGAGAATTTTAACTTTTTCCCCTTTTAGAGATACATATAAACCTCCTGAAGAGATAAATTTTGTTTTTAGACATTCTCCCAGAAGAAAAAGCAAGATTAGCATAACTGATGAAGGTAACCTTGTAAAGAGGCTTGGAGAGCTGGAATTTAGTTTTGTTCCAGCTGTATTTTTAGTAGCAGACAAGAAAAGCGGGCTTGGTTGCGAGGGGGTAGCTTATGAATATGTGGATGGACACTGTTTGCAGGATGTTATAGGCTGCTATCCAGGAGTACAGGACCTAATTCATCCTCACTCCGATTTTTATAAATCTTTACTTAACAATCCCGAGCAAGCATTTATTGAGTTTCGTGAAGAGACAAAAGAGAAGAGAAGACAAGAAGGCGTTCGAGTAACAGAAGAAGAAATTCGGGCAATATTTGACTTTTACAGATCACACGCCTTAGATATTGAAGAGGTCCGCCCTAGATCCGAAGAGGACATTGCAAGAGAGATCGATAGGAAATTTTCAAAGTGCTACAGCATATTCTTAATGGCATTGAACCAAATCCACCCAATGTACTACCATCCAGAGTTGGTTGAGTCTCAAATAGAATCTAATGAGGAATTAAGGATGGTGCCAAAATTTGCAGCCCATGAGACTTTAGTCAGCAAATTAGGGCACGAAGATGATTTTGTTGCTTCTTTAAGTGGAGAGTTTTATAAAGCATTTGAGGATGTCCCGCTTACCCTTATACACGGAGACTTCCATCCTGGAAATTTAATCGTAAGGAAAGAACTTGGATATAATTATACAATTGGATGCGGGTGTTTTGGATTTAGCAGATACCCTGATTTTGATAAAACCCCGAAAACTTGCATAATTGACTGGGGTAATGCCCAGTTAGGAGTTCCTTATCAGGACTTTTTTAAACTCGCTGTTTTAGGCGGTTTTAATCATGCTAAAGGTTTTGATAGGTTAAGAGAACAGTTTGTAGATAACCAAAGAAAGTTTACTCCCGGTATAACTGAATTACAACTGAAACTTATAGAGTTTGAGACTTATTTGAACCTTTTAGACAAATTCTTTGGGTTCCTTAATGGAGAGTCTATAGGGGACCGCGAAACCCATATGCGCTACGCTTGCAGCCAGATTTATCAAAGTGCCAACGAATCTCTTGAAGGATATGTCAGAGAGGGGGGCAATCCAAAGCTCTTGGAAAAATTCCAGGATTTTGCCAATGAGAGATTCGGAGGGCTAGAAGACTCCTCTTTTTTTCCTGGATCTGAAGCATCCTACACCCAAGCGTTGTCCATTGAATTAAAAAAGGAGGTTTATTGGCCAATTCCCTTAGGATCGATTCCAGCCTTAGCAGCCACATTAGGCCATAGAATCTACGATACTCCGGAGCCTAAAGATAGACATGATAGAGAGTTGCATAATTATTACGACCATTTAAAAAAATTTTCTCCTCCTTTGCAGGTCAGAAGAGTCGGAAAATATGCTAATCGCGCGCTTCTATTAGGTATTGCAGCAATTGCAGCATCTCAGGCAGTAGGAGGAGGGTTAGGGGAATTCATGCTGAGCGGAGGAACTGCTTTAACACTTTCTGGGGCCACCGGGCAGTTCTATCATAAGTATCTTAAAAGTGGTGGAAAGCCATTAAGGGGCATCGATTAACCCGAATAAAGTTATAGAAGACATATGGGTAGTTCTTATAAATTCCCCTATATGATATAATAGTACGTTCTCTGGACCGCTGCACTTTTGCAGAAAAGTGTAGAGTTTTCCTGCAATAAGGGCATCTTTCAACATGGCTATTTGGTGTATTTTGTCTAAATCTTTTTTGTAAAAAGCTTCCTGGAACAAGGAAAACAGGTGGTTGGCTTGCTCCAGTAATTCTAAAGTTTCTTTTGAGATTTTTAGATTTTTTTGAGAGGATGCAAATTTATACATGTAGTAATAAGCATGGTGAATCAGGGAAAGGTAGGAGACTATTGTAAAAAGGAGATAGGAATTTTTTGTGCCTGAAATTTTTTCCTTAATGATCAGCCTCCTGCATAGGTTAGTGTAGTTATCCACAACATCTTTGCTGTTCTGCATTTTTTTCATATTTTTTATTTTTCCAGACTGAAACTCTTCTAATATTTCCTTGGAATCGTCTTCTATGTAAAAGAATATTTTCCTTAAGATAGAATCAAAATTCTCTCCAGAAGGCTCTGCAATTTTCTGCACAGTGCAGCTTTCACTGGATTCAGAGATTACTTCAAAGCCCATGAGGGTATTTCGGGTCAGTTCTCGGACTATCTCCAGCTGCTCTTTGTTTGGGGATAAGAGGATTATTTTGTCATAGCCTTTCCGGTAAGTCTGGTTTAAGATGTTTCTTAAGGTCCTTTCATTGTAGTCTTTGGTTGGCAGCCTAATGGCAGTTTCTTCAACTCTTACGTCTTTTGGCAGGGAGATTAAAAGGCTGTTATCTTCCTGCATTATTTCTACTTCTCCTCCTGATTCCAGCTTCTGCTCCCTTATCCAGCCCACTGGCATGGTTAGGGTGTAAGAATGATTGCCCTGCTTGATTATCTTTCTTCTCATAAATTCCATTAACAAAAGGGGTATATAAATATTCTTATACTTTAAGAATATAAAGAATATTCTTCATATCGAAAGAATATTTATTGATTTTTCTTCTAAAAATTCTAGGATCATATTCATCATTTAATAACCAAACATCTATCCACAAACTACACTGATTTCAGAGTTTCCTGCTTAGAAGACAGAAACACCAGGTGACAAAAAAGTTGTGGATAAGCTCGGAATACGGCATTTTTGCGTATTTCAAGAAGAGAAAGCCAAAGGAACGGCGAATTGGAAGGCTAGCTAGAGCTGAAATCGAATTCTAGGTACAGAAAGGAGGTAAAAAAATTAACCTAGAATGGCTTTAGCCTTTTTCTTTAGTGAAGTTGACTGTTCAGTTTTCATTAACTGCATCCTTGCTGGATGCAAACTCAAAAGGAGACTAGTCATGAAGTACATTAGAGTAAAGTGCCGTGGAATTGAGGATTCATCTGTGCTGATGGACCCTATGAGTCAGGAAATGAAAATCGCGATTCTCAGGAAAACGCCGGCGCCGGTAGTCAGGGACAAGCCGCTTGAGCAGATGGCTGCTGAGAAAATCTACCGCGACAAGGACGGGACGATTG
>Ga0105101_10000081_pt1 | contig 34990 bp, 24 predicted proteins | sample PPLLak21cMay2015_2_FD_87037 | JGI IMG/M metagenome (GOLD analysis project Ga0105101, IMG submission 87037) | Freshwater sediment microbial communities from Prairie Pothole Lake near Jamestown, North Dakota, USA - PPLs Lake P8 Core (1) Depth... | ecosystem: Environmental > Aquatic > Freshwater >... | reverse complement strand
GCCATTGATTTCCTCCGTACCCCAACGCACAATCGAGAATGTCGATCCAGTTGATTCGACCTTAACCCACGCGCTTACAGTCCGAGGATTCGATCCGCTGATACCCTTGTAACCTGCAACTTCCACATAATCACCAACCCCATCAAATTCCAGCGCCCCGCCAATCCTGCCACCACCCGGCCACCACACCGGATCACCCATAAGCGTCCCATCATTACCACCCACACTATCACTGGCAACCGTCCCACTAGACTCATCCAACTCCCATTGCCCAACAAGATCACCAGTTGTAAACCTCCAGACATTACCCTCTACAACACTACTGTCAGCTTGAACCTCATCGACCCGCCAATAGTACATCGTCTCTAATTCCAACGCCCCCGGGTCAAACGTAGTATCCGTCTGATTGCCCTGGAATTCACCCGGACTACTCGTGCCAAAATATACATCGTGCGATACAGCGCCTACTCCCGCGGACCAGCTTAGCTCCGTGTCTGGATTCACACCTGACGCTCCATCCGCCGGATCAGGACCAAGTGCCGACAACACACCATCCAACCCCCTAATCTCCTCCTCACTAAGCGCATAATTATAAATCCGAACATCATCCAGCAGACCATCGGAACTGTCGTAAACCATAAAAACATTCTCGCCGACGGCAGTATTGATTATCTGGGCGCCATTGGTGATGGTAGCATCTTCTTGCACGCCATCCACATAAAGCAGTATATCTTCGACTTTCACATTCCATTTACCCGGCAACACAATGGCTACGTGATGCCATGTATTATCATCTATATCTGTACTACCGACAATGCTGCCGCCATACACGGCGGCTCGGAGTTTGCCCTCAGCGTCTATCACATTAGACCATAAAGCACCGATCTCTTCCGTACCCCAACGCACAATCGAAAAATTCGATTCATTTGATTCGGTCCTGACCCATGCGGTTATGGTCCGAGAATTCGGCCCGCTAATACCTTTGTAACCTTCGACTTCCACACAATCATAGTACCAGTACTCGTACACGGGCCAGTAATCGTACCCGTCAAATTCCAGCGCCCCGTCTATCTTCCCACCACTCGGCCGCCACGTCGGATTACCATGAAGCGTCCCGTGGTTTTCTTTACCAGAGCTATCTAAGGCCATTGTACCGCTTGACTCATCAAGCTTCCAGTGTGCCACCAACTCAGGAGGAAAACCTGCCAGCGTTCGAATTTCTTCTATGCTCAGCGCATAGTTGTATATCCGAACATCATCCAGCAGACCATCGGAACCGTCGGAAGAAATCAATACATCCATACCGACAGCGGTGTCGATTGGCTGGGTGCCATAGTCGATAGTGGTATATTCTTGCTCGCCATCTACATAAAGCAGTATATCTTCGACTTTCACATCCCATTTATCCGGCAACACAATCGCTACGTGATGCCAGGTATTATCATTTATAACCGTACCACCAACAACGCTGCCGCCCCACACAGCAACTCGCAGGTTGCCGGCGGCGTTGATCACATTAGACCATAGGCCGCCGTTAATTTCCAGCGTACCCCAACGCACAATCGATAGACCTGATCCATTTGATTCAACCCTTACCCATGCAGTTACGGTTCGAGGATTCGACCCGCTAATACCTTTGTAACCTGCAACTTCCACATAATCACCGGTCCCGTCAAATTCCAACGCCCCACCAATCTTCCCACCACTCGGCCACCACGTCGGATCACCGTTCAGCGTCCCATCGTGGCCACCCACACTATCGTATGCCGTACCACCCTCGCTTTCGTCAAGCTCCCACCACCCAACAAACATCTCAGATCGAGTCGTAAACATCCAGACATCACCCTCGATGACGCTACTGTCAGCTTGAACCTCATCGATCCGCCAATAATACATAGTTCCTAAATCCAACGGACCCGGGTTAAACGTAGTACCTGGCTGATTGCGTTGGAATTCACCCGGACTACTTGTACCAAAGTATATATTGTGCGATACTGCACATCCTCCTGCAGACCAGCTTAGCTCCAGTCCTGTATTCACATCTGATGCTCCATCTGCCGGATCAGGACCAACCGCCAGGCTGACCGGAATTGTTGTAAACCTCCAGACATCACCCTCTATAACACTGCTGTCAGATTGAACCTCATCGATCCGCCAATAGTACGTGGTCTGGCAATCCAACGGACCCGGGTTAAATCTGGCGCCTGGCTGATTGCGTTGGAACACACCAGGACGACTCGTGCCAAAGTATATATTGTGCGATACAGCGCATTCTTCTGCAGACCACCTTAACTCCATTCTTGTATTCACATCTGGTGCTCCATCTGCAGGATCAGGAGCAAATGCTGGAACAGAAAAACAAACACCTTCCAGCCAGTTCCCAGCCAGGATAACCAGATCATCCAGTCCAACATCACCCATCTGGTCGATGTCCGCCCCGCTACAGAAATTATTGTCCCCATAACACCCGGCTTCCATCCAGCGCCCGGCCAGCACGGCAAAATCCGCCAGATCAACCCGGTGGTCATTATTTACATCCACCAGCGAAACGTATTTAATCGCAAGACTGTGATACCATCCGGCGGCGATGGCGATAAAGTCATTGCCCGTCGGCACCGTCATCTGGCCATCATCATTCCACCCCCATCCGACGACCGAGCCGTCCGACTTGAGTGCAAGACTGTGATACCCTCCGGCGGCAATGGCAACGAAGTCATTGCCCTCAGGCCCACTCGCCTGACCCGAATAATTTCTCCCCCATCCGACAATCGAGCCATCTGACTTTAACGCCAGACTGTGATACCCTCCGGCAGCAATGGCAGCGAAGTCATTTCCCTCAGGCACCGTCGCCTGACCATCATCATTCCTCCCCCATCCGATAAGCGAGCCGTCCGACTTCAGCGCAAGACTGTGATACCCTCCGGCGGCAATAGCGACGAAGTCATTCCCCGCAGGCACCGTTACCTGACCATTATCATTATTCCCCCATCCGACGACCGAACCATCCGACTTTAGCGCCAGGCTGTGGTAATATCCGGCAGCAATGGCAACATAATCATTGCCCGCAGGTGTCGTCGCCTGACCCGAATAATTTCTCCCCCATCCGATGATCGAGCCGTCCGACTTGAGCGCAAGACTGTGTGCATATCCGGCGGCGATGGCAGCGAAGTCATTGCCCCCACTCTCAGGCACCGTCGCCTGACCACTCCAATTATGCCCCCATCCGACAACCGAGCCATCCGACTTAATCGCAAGATTGTGATAGCTTCCGGCAGCAATGGTAACGAAGTCATTGCCCTCACCCCCCCCTTCAGGCACCGTCGCCTGACCAGAACTATCATCCCCCCATGCGACAACCGAGCCGTCCGACTTAATCGCCAGACTGTGCAACCCTCCGGTGGCAATGGCAACGAAGTCACTGCCCTCAGGCCCACTCGCCTGACCATAAGCATTATTCCCCCATGCGACGATCGAGCCGTCAGACTTAAGCGCAAGACTGTGAAACCCTCCGGCGGCGATGGCAACGAAATCATTGCCCTCAGGCACACTCGCCTGACCAAAATCCTGCCAACCCGTCTCACCTGGCTCTCCCGCCCCCCATCCGACGATCGAACCGTTCGACTTGAGCGCAAGATTGTGATACCATCCGGCGGCAATGGCAACGAAGTCATTGCCCTCAGGCATCGTCGTCTCACCAGAAATATTCCTTCCCCATGCGACAATCGAACCGTCCGACTTGATCGCAAGACTGTGAAACCTTCCGGCGGCAATGGCAACGAAGTCATTTCCCTCAGGCACCGTCGTCTGACCATAATCACCATTTCCTCCCCATGCGACAATCGAGCCGTCAGACTTCAGCGCCAGACTGTGATACCCTCCTGTGGCGATGGCAGTGAAGTCATTTCCCCCAGGCATCGTCGTTACCTGACCATAATTATTACTTCCCCATCCGACAATTGAGCCGTCAGACTTCAGCGCCAGACTGTAATCCTCTCCGGCGGCGATGGCAGTGAAGTCATTTCCCCCAGGCATCGTCGTCATCTGACCATATCTATCTCGTCCCCACCCGAAGATCGAGCCGTCAGACTTCAGCGCCAGACTGTGCTCCCATCCGGCGGCGATTTGGGAAACATCCACCAGCGGACCTTTCGGGAGTTTCAGACTCCCCCAGCCGTAGATCTCCCCCTGTTCAGCAGCCTCTATTGTACCCGCCCAAAAACAAAGAACCACCAACCATATTACCAATCCCGATCTTCCTGCCCACATGGTAACCACCTCCTGTTCTTCGCTCTGCAAATATCCAATTTCCTTCATTTAGGCAATCGATTTTACGATCTTGCCCAACACCTATGTCTATAATACTACATCCAACTCACCCACGTCAAGCAAATTACCTCCCAATCCAACCCATCACCTATTTTTTTCCATCTTTCCCCACCCCTTCCCCCCGACCCTTGACTCACCCACCCTTCGCACCTTTCCCACTCCTCCAACCTTCTCACCTCCCAAGTGGTCCGCCCTCTTCTGACTTCTAACTTCTGCCCCATCCCCATCCCCATCCCCATCCCCCCAAGTGGTCCGCCCTCTTTCTTCTCCTCATCTACCCATTTACTCATCTACTCACACACTTCTGTTAAGAAGTGGGTGCAAACATACCACAAACATACTACAAACTACATACAAACATAGTGCAAACATAGTACAAACCGCATCACTTTTCATCAGAATTCATCCAAATTTCGCCGAATTTCACCCTTTTTTCTTACCTATCTTACCTAATCGTTATAATCGTTACGCGAAAATAAGCACTTACATCAATTCCAACAACGTAAAATAAGCACTTACAACAATTCCCCGACACCAAAAATAAGCACTTACAAACGCACATCTCCTCCCCCTCATGCCTCGTGCCTTCTTCCGTCATTTATTTCTATTCAAAATCACACCAAAATCCGCTAAAATCACAACAAATCGTGCGTTTTTTTACAAAATTACAGGTTTTTCCATACATACAAGAAAGATTTTATCATGAAAGTATTGTTAGTCGGCGGCGGCGGCCGTGAACACGCAATCGCTTGGAAACTATCTAAGTCCAGATTATTAAAGCAGTTATACATAGCTCCCGGCAACCCCGGCACCGCCCAACTCGGCTCCAACATAGATATCAGAGACTCCGACATCCCCGCGATCGTTAAGTTCTCCCAGGACAAGAACTTAGACTTAGTAGTCGTCGGCCCGGAAGACCCATTAGCCGACGGCCTAGTTGACGCCCTGACCAAAGTCGGCATAAAAGCCTTCGGTCCCACCGCCGCCGCCGCCGCCATCGAGGCCGATAAAGCCTTTGCCAAAAAGATCTTACACGCCGCCGCCATCCCCACCGCTGAGGGCCGCATCTTCAAAAACTTCGACGACGCGAAAGCATACATCGCGTCACGAGAATCGGGCGTAGTCGTCAAAGCCACCGGCCTGGCCAAGGGAAAAGGCGTTTTCGTCTGCGACGACCCCGCAGACGCCATCCTGGCCGCGGAAAAAATTATGCTCGATCGCATCTTCGGCAATGCCGGCGAATGTGTACTCGTCGAAGAAAAACTGCTCGGCCAGGAAGCCTCGATTCTCGCATTTGTTGATGGGCACAGTATTTACGTTATGGAATCGTCTCAGGATCACAAGCCCCTCGGCGACGGTGACGCCGGGCCAAACACCGGTGGTATGGGTGCTTATTCACCCGCGCCGATCATAACTGACAAACTGATGAGCCAAATCGAGCGGGAAATTCTCGTGCCGGTCGTTGACGGTATGAATCGCAACGGTAGTCCTTATAAGGGCGTACTTTATGGCGGGCTGATGATAACCGCCGGCGGCCCCAAGGTATTGGAATTCAATGCACGGTTCGGCGATCCGGAAACGCAGCCGATCCTGATGCGGCTAAAGAGCGATCTGCTGGAAGTGCTGTTAGCCGTTTGCGACGGCACACTCGATAAGGTTGATCTGCAATGGGACACCCGGCCGGCTGTTTGCGTAGTAATGGCATCTGGTGGCTATCCAGGAAGTTACGAAAAAGGCAAAGTTATCACCGGCATCGAACATGCGGAGAAAAACCACGATGTCAAGGTTTTCCATGCCGGTACGGCGATGAAAGATGGCCGGCTTGTTACCAGTGGCGGACGGGTGCTGGGCGTTACGGCGATAGGCGATACGATTTCCCAGGCGCAAGTGGCGGCCTACCAGGCGGTTAAGCAGATCGACTTCGAAGGCGCCTATTACCGTACGGACATCGCCGCCAAGGCGTTAAAGTAGGTTGGTAATGACAACCGCATAGATTAAGAACCTATCCAAACGACAGGATAGGACAGGAATGGTTGTTAATGTTAGTTTGACAGTCTATGTGAGGAAGTTGGGTTAATTGAGAAAGTGGATGGTTTTTGGCAAATAAACGGCGGTTAGTGATAGTATCGGGTAGTTTTCCGGAGATAGTCTGCGGTATTTCGCCCTACGTCAGGCGGATTGCCGAGGTTACCGCCCAGTTGGGTCAGTACGATATACATGTACTGACCAGCGCCGATCCGGCGGTGGATCAGGATATCGCCAAGGGTTATCATGTGCATCCTCGGATAAAGAAATGGGGATATGTACAGGCTAAGAATATTTGCCGGGAGATTCTTGCGCTGGCGCCCGATGCGGTGAATATCCAGAACCCAACGATCAAATACAATAGATGGAATTCCGCGGTTATGTCGGTAGTAGGCCCGCTGCTGAAACGTATGGCGCCGCAGCTTCGGCTGGTGGTAATGCAGCACGACATTGCAGTGGGCAAGCCGATATTTCGACAGCGGTACCGTCCTTTGTTTCGTGCGGCCGATGCTGTGATTGTCTCCAATAGTCGTGACTATAGTGCTGTCCGTGCTCAGGGGATTCGGGAAAACAAGATTTATCGTGCGCCCATGAGCAGTTACTTCCAACTGCCCGCCCGGGGCAGTGACGCAAGAATCAAGGCTCGTCAAAAAATGGGGATTCCACAGGATGCCTCGTGTGTGGCGTATTTTGGATTTGTGCTGCCGGGCAGGAACATAGATGTTCTTATCGGCGCTTTGGATATGTTGCGTCGGGGTGGGCGGGACATTTATGGTTTGATTTTAGGCGGTTCCCACAATGATGCTCCGGACTATTACCCCCATTGTCAAAAGCTGGCCGAGGAGTTGGGTTTGGCCGAGCATATCATCTGGACCGGTTTTGCCAGCGATGATCAGATTGCTGACGGTATAATGGCCGCGGATGTTTTTGTGAGCCTGCCCGAGCGTGGTGCGGATATGCGAAACACATCTATTATGACCGCTATCCAGGGTCAACTGCCCGTTGTCACCAGTCGCAACGAGCGCTACTACATCGACGAAGACCTGGAAAATCTTGGTTGCCGGTGCGTAGGGCCGCGCGATGTTAAGGGCGTGGCTGAGGCTGTCGAAAACCTGTTGGATGATCCGCCATCGGAAAAATTACTGGCCCAGCGAGCCGCGGCATTAGATCCGCAGGCCGTCTGGGATAATCATATAAAGACGATTGTCCGAGCCTGCCAGTAAGGAAATAAACTCAAACTGACCGATTTTAACGAATCGGTTAGTTTGAGTAATAAACGTATATGTCCGATACCAGTGACAATAAAATTTTCAACCAAGCAAGCCCGCAAGAAGATGTTTACGCCCAAAAGCTTCTTGATGATTGGCCCGCAAGTAAGCTGTTTATCGCTAACCTGAGCGCTTTGCGTGGGAGAGATGAGGTCTTGGCGGATAGCATAGCGACGATGGCAATCGGCGATAGAGCGGAAATGGTGGTGGCCCGGGATGGTTCGGTTACGTTTCGGGTTCGCCAGTCGGACGGCCAGCGTCGTTGGCTGGGTTACAGCAGTGTTCCGCTGATTGCCGCCCGCGGGAATCTCCAGCGAACCAGTATAGGCAGCGGCAACCTGGCTATGAACGGTATCGGCAGCGGCGCCGGCGCCCAGTTCATTCTGCAGGAGATGGCGCCGTATCAGGCGCTGATAGTAATCGAAAGCGATCCTTTGAATTTGAATCTGGTTATGCGTCTGCGAGATTTTACCGGTTATTTGCGTCGCGGCCAACTGGTACTGCTGTTGGGTGATGATCCCGGCAAACTACTGGAAGACTTTTTCGCTACGCATCCCGGCTATAGCCCCATCAGTAAAACCACTACCTGGACCTGGCTGAGCGATCAGGAGAACCAACTTTTCGCTCAACAAGTGACCTGGGCTATGGAGCGGGTGATACAAGATGCCGCAACAGCCGTTGATGAGCTTTGGAGCCGGCAGCAGAAACGTGATCAGGAAAGGCTGCTGACGGAAACATTGAAGCAATTTTGTTTGTCCGGCGAGGGTGACATTCAAAAGCTGCGAGCGGCCAACTGCACCAAGGCATATACCCTCACCGACTATCGTACCAGCCGGGATGTACTTAACGGACTTGCCCAATTGGGAGCGTCCACCGATTGGATGGCGCCGGATCGGCCGGATGTTGTCTCGCACTACTGGCAGCTAAGTCGGCTGGATCGGCTGGCGCCTCATTTAATTATATTGGTGGATGTGTTGCGCCGTGACATTTCAGCTTTTTTGCCTGCTTCGGCCGTGTGCGCCACAATTTTGCGCGAACCGCCCGAGACCATTATGAATCCACAATCACAACCGGCCGAGCGAATCGGTCCCAATGATTTTATTTTCTATACCCACAGCGATGAATATGAAAAGCTTCGCCGGGCGAGTCTGCCGGAGGAACGCCTGGTCTGTCTGCCGCCGGCGGTCAATGAAGAATTGTTTGCTCCAGTTGAACTGGATTCCGACGATATGGTCCGTTATGGAGCCGATGTGGTATTGGTTGGCAACCGGCAGAGTCTGGATCCGCAGAGGTATCAAATTGAACTGTCCACCCATCAAAAGCTATGGCATACAATTATCGAAGAAATTCAACGGTCTCCAGGTGATTATCATTGCGGTATGGCGCGAGAATATCTTATGCGAGCGCAGCGCTGCGGCGTTGAACTACGTGAAGACGATATGATCAAGCTCTACACGAGACTGATTCAAGATTATCTCGGCGAGGCTGCATTGCAGGATATCTACTGTGATAGTCTCGATAAAGCCGGCTTTAATTTGCGGATTTGGGGATGGTCACAGTTGCCTGGGCGGCATGGGCGAGGGCTGTCGCATTGGCAGCAGTCGCCAGTCGGCCATTTAGCAGCCGGGACTGTCAGCAACGGTCCGGAACTGAATAAGCTTTATAATGGCGGTAAGATATTTCTGCACATTTCCGGCAGGGGTCGGCCAGACAGTTATCTGCTGGACGGTATTGCCGCGGGCGCCTTTTTCCTGGTCAAATCACATCCTCGTGACAGCCAGGCTGATGGTCTGAGCAGATTCTTTCGGTTAGGCAGCGAGGTGGTTACCTTCGATAGTCCAGGTGACCTGATGGGTAAGGTTCGCTATTATCTTGATAACGAACATGAAAGGCGAGCTATCGCCCGGGCCGGACGTGAAAAACTGCTGGCCCATCACACTTACCGACATCGCGGGTGCGAGATGCTTGAGGCAATGGCAAAACACCTTGTGTGAAACACGTGTATCATTTCATTTGCATTTTGGTCCAGGTTTTGGTCAGGAAGCCGGCGGCGGCAAGGGCGATGATGGTGCAGATTACGGCGGAGGTGGTTTTTGAGTATATGTAGAAGCCGACGGCGAAAACGGTGCTATAGACGGCGAAGCAGCCGGCGACCATGCAGATAATTCCCAAGGGCAGATCGCCGGGGCGTGCGGTTTCTTTTATTGGGTCGTTGTCAGCTTCGGCACGGCGCAAAACCGCGTTCCAGCCGTTGCCGCCGGGGCGGATCAGACGATAGAACTTTCGTAGCGTTTGACTGTCGGTAGGTCTGGTTAGAAAAGTAACGATCAGCCAACAAGTGGTAGTTATGGTTACGCCGATGAGCAGTTCCTGTGACGAATCAAAGGTAGCCCATTGGTATTTCCTGATAACAAGCAAAGCCAGGGCGACAAGAAAGGATACGATCATGCCGGCCAGTTCGGTGAACGCGTTGATCCGCCACCAGAACCATCGCAGGATGAAGATCAGGCCGGTACCGGCGCCAATCTGGAGCATGATATGAAAGGCCTGCAGTGCGTTTTCCAATAGAAGAGCCATAGCGCCGGCAAGTACTGTGAGCACAACGGTTGAGATACGGCCGATAAGAACAAGCTGCTTCTCGGAGGCGTCGGGTTTGATAAATCGCTTGTAGAAATCATTTACGACATAAGAGGATCCCCAGTTAAGATGCGTGGACATGGTGGACATATATGCGGCGATCAGCGAAGCGACGACAATACCGAGCAGGCCAGGTCGCAGGAAGGTGAGCATAGCAGGATATGCCAGGTCGTTTTTTACAATGTCGGGGGCAACGTGCGGGAAGGCGGCCTTAAGAGAAGCTATGTCCGGATAGACGATCAGTGAAGCAAGGGCAACGATGATCCATGGCCAGGGGCGCAGGGCGTAATGGCAGCAGTTGAAGAGCAGTGTGGCGCCGATGGCGTGTTTTTCGTTTTTGGCTGAGAGCATTCGCTGTGCTAGATAGCCGCCGCCACCGGGTTCGGCGCCGGGATACCAGACGGACCACCACTGAACGGCGATGGGTATAATCAAAACAGGAATAAAAAGTGTTGGGTCGGAGAAATCGGGCAGCAGAGAAAGCCTGCCTACGACGTTTTCATGGGTTATCAGGCCCGTTAGGCCGCCGACTTGGGGCAGGCGGCAGACGACGACGGCGGCGGCGATAGCGCCGAACATGGCGAATATAAAAAGGAAAAAATCGGTAATCAACACGGCCCGCAAACCGCCTAAGCCGGAATAAATGACGGTAACGACCAGAGCGACCGAGATTGTCTGTACAGGTGAGAATTTGAGCATGACGCCGCCGATTTTGATGGCGGCGAGTGAGACGGTGGCCATGATTATGACGTTAAAGAAAACGCCCAGGTAAATCGCCCGAAAGCCGCGAAGGAAGGCGGCGGGTTTGCCGCTGTAGCGTATTTCGTAGAACTCGACGTCGGTCATCACACCGGAGCGGCGCCAGAGCTTGGCATAGACAAAGACGGTCAACATGCCGGTCAGAAGAAACGCCCACCATAACCAGTTGCCGGATACGCCATGAGTGCGAACCAGGTCGGTGACGAGGTTGGGGGTGTCGGTGGAGAAGGTGGTGGCAACCATGGAGATGCCCAGCAGCCAAAACGGCATGTTGCGGCCGGAGAGGAAGAACTCGGCGGAGTTGCGGCCGGCGCGTTTGGAAGTGATGATGCCGACCAACAGTGTCGTGACAAAAAAGAACGCAATAATGACCCAATCAATTCTTTCTAAAAGCATGCTAAATCCTCTGCGTTTAATGAGATGGTTTTTCCACAGGTAAACGTAAAAATTCTCTTCGGTCTATCATACACACTCCCTATACGGATAGCCCCGGCTCGAATGCGGCTGGGCCGGGTTGCGTAAGGAAAAAACTCGATTGGGCTGCGAACTGAGGAAATTTTTCATGGTATTGTTCAGCCCAGTTCTGCAGAAATTTTTTCGCTGTATCGATTGCGGTCAAAGCCCAAACGCTCCCTCCGAAACCGGCGCCAAAAGCTGAAGCTCCGATAGCTCCCAATTGACGGGCACAGTGGGCCAGGAAAATCGTCTGTTCGACTTGATTACCCAATTTGTTTTGAGCCAGTTTCTGCGAGCGGTCAACCTGCGCGGCGAACTCGGCCATGTCTTTTTCGATAATCGCCTCGCCGGCAGCCGGGATAATCTGTTCGCTTTCAGCGTAAAACTGCTCAAAACGATCTGTCAACTCATCCGCGGTAAAATTGGCATGACTGCGCCTTCGCAAAATACTTCGCATACGATCAGCCGCATCGGCTGAGCTTGAAATCGCCGCGGCCAGATGCGGATCGTCACGGCCGGTTTCATCCCGCCATATTTGTACGACCGCTGATGCCAATTGCGAGGCCCGATTATATTTGGCCAGTGCGGCGCCGGTTTTTTCGGCAATAACGCCGCTAGTCGCCACGGCGAAAATGTAACCCGCCGGGACAACTATCAGTCGCTCGAACCTGACCGGGCAATAGGAATATTGACTGAGCATCCCGGTTTTGCAGTTGAGGATGGCGGTGTGGTCTTCACTGCCGCCGAATGTGCCCACGCCTTTATCGCCAGTCAGCGCGGCAAAGTTTTGGCCGTTCTCGATGGTGGCAAGGTATCCCGCCAATGACTCCATACCATCGATATTGCTGATGTAGGCATCATGGCGGTCGAGATGGTTTATGCGGGAAAGGGCAAGAAATATCGCAATCATCAGGGCGCTGGAACTGCTCATTCCCGCAGCCGGGGGCAGATCGCCGGCAAAAGCGATATCAGCCCCGCAAAGCGAACCTGGAAAATTGCGGCTGATGCGACGGGCGACGGTCATGGGATAGTTGGACCAGTGGCCGGTTTTGGCAACCAGTTGCGAACTCAAGGGAAATGTGACCTCTTCATCACTGACGGCGTCGGTGATCCGAACAGTGGAATCGTCGCGCCTGGTCGCGATCAAGCAGAATCCTTTATCGGTCGCGGCTACTATACTGCGGCCGCCAGCGTAATCGGTGTGCTTGCCCAATACCTCAATTCGGCCTGGCACGAAAAACGCGTTAGCCTCGATTTCATCCGCGATACCCGCTTGCCTGAGAGCCTGTGCCGATTTGTTCAGCAACTGGGCCTTTTCCATGGCAGCCTGCTCACTCAAACCGGCACGCACAAGCCTGGGGCTGATCATGACGGGGTCAAGAAACTTATACAACGGTATCGAATGGCTCATTTATCAGCGTCTCTCCAGGTCAGTTGTTTCCGGATAGTTGCCTGCCGGGTATTTCATGGTGCATTATAAATCAGATTGGGCGATTTGGATGTGAAAAAATCGGTGGAGCGTCTGCAAAATACAGCTAAAATGGCCGGGGCATATCACCCAAATACAAATTTCCACCCCATAGAGTGCGGCATCCGAGCAAAAAAAATGGCTACGGGATGCTGCACAACTGGGGGGGGCAGTCGGCAGCGAGGAGGAGGACCCGTAGCCAATACTCACTACCATCTATATACACCATTCTATCCGATAATGACATTTCGTCAAGTGTTTTGTTGGTATTTTAATTGACCGGACCGGGCGAGATATGCCGGCATGAAGGTCGTAACCTATTGCAAAACACAGAGTTAAGTCATATTTTGCGATATTAGCCGATCTGTATCGTGGTTGCAATAAATCAGATTATCATCGCCAGTGCCAACAAAAGTGCGGCCAAATGTCTTTGTGCCCCTTTTCTGGTCACGATATTCAGACCATACCTCATGCAAACGATCAAGCCTCCATACAACACGGATAGATCGTCAGTTTTCCGTCAAATAATTCAAAGAAGGCCGGTTTTTGTTCTGCCGATACTCTAGTTGGCGGAGAGAGATGCCAGTCTGGACTCCACAGGCGACAGTCAGGGCCGTAGGGGAACAGGAAATCTGGAAAATTATTCCTATACTTGTAGGACAGTAAGGCGTATGCAGTTTGACGATGGGCAAAATAACAGGCATATCAGGGGACCGAGCAGATGGCTTTTCCCTGCAATGTTTATTATCGGACTGGCAGTGTTGGGTGTTTTATCCGTAAGGCAGTACCACCAAATACAACAGCTAAAGCAGGCCAATGTTCAGGCCCGCAGCAGCGATTGGGCGAATCATCTGGTGAACCTGCAACGGCATGTTGATCGGGAGATCGAGCAGTCCAATCAACAGGTAAACGAGATTGCGAACTGTTCTTATAATTCGGAAAAGATCGTGGCTGATCTTTCCGGCGGAGTGTGCCTGATTCAGGGCGAGTATATGTTTGTCGATCCGAAGACAGGATTGCCGCTACGTTGCGCCGATGAGGCAGGAACCCGGCGAAATCAACCATTTTCACCGCTTTCGCGTGACGGACAGATACAGGCAAGCTCCCCTAGTCTGAGTATAGAAGGCGCCGGCCCACCGCTGGTTGTGCAATATACCGGTACCGGCTTTCTAATCGACCGGCGAGGCTACATCGCCACCAATAAACATGTAACTTCACCCTGGCTGGTCGCTGAGGAATATCAACTGATTCTGCAGGCTGGATATGAAGTGCAAATGCTGCTGTTTCGTGCGTTTTTTCCCAACCATGCCAAGGGGTTCGATCTGGAAGTGATTCGGTCGGCCCAGGAGGAAGATTTAACTATGCTGCACTGTCGGCTTGACAGTACGACGATACCTGTTCTACCGTGCGTCGATAAACAGGACGCGTTGAAGGTGGGCCAAACGGTTATCGTGTTGGGTTATCCGACCGGATTCGATTTGCTGTTGGCCCGTTTGGGGCGGGATGAACTCGAGCAGATTGTGGGTCAGGAGGGCAGGAGTTTTGAAGAAGTGGCGTTGAACATGGCCAAGCGTCATCTGATTCAGCCGGTGGCGACGCGGGGAATGTGCGGCCGGGTGAGCGCCGGCAGGATCGTCTATGACGCCCCGACCGCTATCGGCGCCTCGGGAGCGCCGGTCATCGGCAGTAACGGCAAGGTGATGGCAATCAACACAGCCATTTTGAAGGGGTTTGCAGGGACCAATTTCGGGATACCAATCGGCCGAGCACTGGAGATGATGGACCAAATTACGCATGACAAGCTGAAATGAAGGTAACCATTTGTAACAAAGGCATTTATGCGTAATATACTTGATACTGCCACAGGGTTGGGCCTCACCTTCCAGCGACAATCTGTACAAATCGGCCTTGTCTGACCGATAGGACAACAAGAGGATATAGGTGACGCCGTATGCGCGAAAGGAATAAATATGAATTGTCCGTTTATTGATTCGAATAATCCCCATTGCAGCGAAAGCCTTAATATAAATCGTCTGGACGAAGCTTTTGATCTATGTACCAACCACTATACGATGTGTCCGCTTTACCTGCAATTGAGCCGGAGCCAACTGGAAACAGTCGGCGTCGACGTAAAACAGTTTGACAGCAAAACGCTATAGTCACAATTCGGTGGAACCGAAAATGGCTGATGTCGTAACATGCCTTTGGCCCCTGACTCAGATAAAACCATATCTTGATTATCTGCACATCGAGTGCGGACTGGCGGACAATACGATCGTCGCTTATCGAAGCGATCTGCAACGTTTTGCCGGTTATTGTCTGGATAACGACCTTACCGATCCCCATGCCATCAATCCACCGGCCCTCCAGAACTATCTGCGGTATCTTTTCCATCAGCAGCTCGCCTCGACCAGTATCGCCCGGCATCTGGTGGCGGTGCGGATGTTTTTACGTTACCATGTTCTGTTCGGTCTGCTGGACAAAGACATCTGCTCGGTAACCCAGACCCCTAAAACATGGCAGCGACTGCCCAAAGTCATCAGTCCCAAACAAACCATCGATCTGATCACCGCGGTCGATCCGGAAGATCCTTTTTACCTGCGCGATCGGGCACTGATGGAAACACTCTATGCCACGGGTATGCGGGCCTCGGAGATCGCCGGCCTGAACATAGAAGATGTGAATTTTCAAATCGGGTACCTGCGATGTTTCGGCAAAGGACACAAGGAACGAATCATACCTGTTCACAAAACCGCTCTGGATTTTCTGCAGCAATATCTCCAGCAGTTGCGCCCGCAATTGGCCGGACAGGAAAAAAATGGCCAAGAAACAAACCTCCGCAAGACCAGCCTTAAACCAAAGATAGTCAGTAATGTTTTTATTTCACGGACCGGCAGACCTCTAAGCCGAATCGAGGTTTGGCGAATCGTACGTAAGGTAGCGATCAGGGCAGGGATGACGAGTAGAATCACGCCTCATACATTGCGGCATTGTTTCGGATCACATCTGCTCCAGGGCGGCGCCGACCTGCGCAGCGTGCAGGAAATGCTCGGCCATGCCAACGTGACCACCACCCAAATCTATACGCACGTTGACCAGGATCGCCTGCGCAGTGTGCATAAGAAGTACCATCCACGACCATAAAGAATGTTGTACTCTTCAATCAAAGCTGGGCTGTTGAAACACTTGAGAGCACGGCCGTTCCGGCCGTGGCACACTTGCCCCAGCCCCCTATTCCTGGGGGTCGAACTGGTCGGCTAACTGCAGAAGGATGTTGCCCCAGGTGTCGGTCAGCTCGGAAAATTCGTATTCCATAATATCGCCCAGCAGGACCAGGTCGCCAGCCTCGATAGCAGATTTGACCCGTGCGAGTTGTTCGGTCAGGTAGTCAATGTACCCAGCGACCGATCGAACCTGCGGTGACGTGGAGCCGGGCTGGTTGAATATTTCGAGAGAGTCTGTTTCAATGTCCATCAGTCGGGTGGCGGCGGCCAGATTCTGCTGGACGGCGATCCAGACCTGCAAATAACCGAACATCGACTCCATGGCCTCCTGACAGCGGCCCTGGCTGAGTTGTTCACTGATCTGGGCACGTTGAGGGGCACTCTCATCGCGAAGTCTCTGAGCTATCATCCGTAATGCCTCGGCCGCAAACGAGCCTCGCGATTTTGTCGCTACGAGCATTTCATCAAAATCGTTCGTCGGACGGTCTTTCCAGATAGACAGCCGCTCGGCCGTGAGCGGCAAACCGTCAATGGTGATATGGGCGATTACCTCATTAGGACCAACGTGGCTGTCCTGAATAGTTCCCAACGCACCGGCCAGGGTGACAGGCCCATTAAAGGCCCCTTCGATCTGCTTGTCGTTAACCAGTAATTTCATTAATCTCACCCGTTTTCCACGTGGAATCAAGCCATACGCCACGTTTTTAATCGGACATTCACGGCTCGTTCGCTCGATTATACCAATCGCTTATGAGTTTGCAACCTATTGTCCTGCCTGAGTCTTATGTCGCGACGTGGTGTTATTCCTGGTGATCTTTCAGGCCGATGGGCTCTTTATTCCGGGGATCGGTGGAATCCTTGGCGTTATGGTTATGGTCGCCGTTGATTTTGGAGATGTGTTCTTTGTGAAGTTTCATACTGTCCACATCGCCGACATACTCCGGGATCACCTCTTTTACGATTTTAACGATTTTGTCGTGGCTGTCTTTCTCATTGACGACCGCCAGCAGTCGTTCGATAGCGTTATCAAGAACTGTCTCATCGGCGGGAATGTTTTTCCAGATACTGATTTTAGGATGGCGAGTCGGTTGCATGTCTTCACCATCCATAGCCAATTCTTCGAAAAGTTTTTCGCCGGGTCTCATACCGGTAAATTCGATTTCGATATCTTCGTCCGGCCTAAAACCACTAAGGGTAATCAGTTCCCGGGCCAGGTCCACTATCTTGACCGGCTCGCCCATATCCAGCAGAAATATCTCGCCGCCGCGTCCCATTGCCGCCGCCTGAAGTACCAATTGAGAAGCCTCTGGAATAGTCATAAAATATCGTTGCATTTCAGGATGGGTTACGGTGACAGGGCCGCCGTTAGCGATCTGCTGTCGGAAAATCGGTATTACACTGCCATTGCTGCCAAGGACATTACCGAAACGAACGGTAACATATCGCGTCCTGCTTCGATTGTTAAGGCATTGTATGGACATCTCCGCCAGCCGCTTACTCGATCCCATAATACTGGTGGGATTCACCGCCTTGTCAGTGGAGATCATCACAAAAAGTCCGGATTGATATTTGTCCGCGGCAAAAGCGACGCTACGAGTACCGACCACATTGTTCTTTATCGCCTCACCCGGGTCCATTTCCATCAACGGCACATGTTTATGAGCCGCGGAGTGAATGACCGCATCGGGACGATACCAGGCAAACATCGCATTGACTCTTTTCTGGTCGGTAATGTCACAGATATGAGCTTTGATATCTATCCCTGGAAATTTATTGTTGAGTTCCCGCTCAATAAAAAACAGGTAGTTCTCCGACTGCTCGACAAGTACAAGGGTTTTGGGGGCGAACTGGCCCACCTGGCGGCACATCTCCGAACCGATCGACCCGCCCGCACCGGTTATCATGACGATTTTGTCCTTAGTAAACTCACTGATAAGGTCTAGGTCAAGGGTGACCGGTTCGCGCCCCAGCAAGTCGTTAATATCGATCTCACGCATCTGTGAGACCCGCACCTTGCCGGAGGCGATGGAAACCAGGTCCGGAACGGTACTGAAACGCAGATTGGCACCCTGACAATGCCCAATAACACGGCGTAGTTGTTTATGCGAAGCCGAGGGCATAGCGATGACAATCTCATCGACATTATGTATCCGTGCCATCTCTTTGATTTGATCGGAAGAACCCAGAACCGGCACTCCATTAATCCGCACCCCGTGCTTACGGCGGTTATCATCGATAAAGCCAACGACATCATACCGCAAAACGGGCATCCGCAAAATCTCACGAAGAAGTACCTCCCCGGCATTTCCCGCCCCGACAATGAGCAGTCGTGCCAGCCGACCGCCGGAAACCATCTGCGTCTCTTCGTAATAGAGTCGGATTATCAATCGTGCTCCACAAATGACCACAATCGTAGCGGCCCAATCAATCATCATTACGGCAAAGGAGACCCGACTCCACCAGTCTATGTGTATTCGGACAGCCTCGATATTGATCACCACGAACCAGCCGAACACAAGTATTACGGCGCTGATGTGCGATGCCTTGATAATACTCAAAAGATCGGAAACACTCGCATACCGCCACCAGCCCTGATACTGATGGAACAGACCAAAAACGATCAGCTTCACCGCCAGGGTGACCAGCAGCCATTTGAAGAAAAGCCCTGGAAACCACGCACCGATCTGCATCTCATCATTGACGGTAAAGGAAAGAAACAGCGAAATGGCAAAAAACAATACATGAGCCAGAATGATTACAGCCTGCCGAAAATAGATACGCAGATACCCCATTTCCTCCTGCATCTCAGTTGAACCACTATTGTCATCCATATTGTCAGTTATCGTCCAAAAAGAGATATGTCTTTACGTTACTTCCTTCTTGACAAATACTTGGAAGCGATCCAGAATGCTTCTGTGTTTTCGATGTTCAGCACCTTTGCCATACCACCTTTGCCCGGTCAAAATGACGATTATACCGATAGTACGTCTTCAATATAGAATTGTTTGCAAATTACAGCGGATTTTTGTAAATTAACCAAGCTGGATATTGGCATCAAAAGTCGATATTCACACCTAAAAACGTTGTTTTGGTATCAGCATCAACGTTTTACAATCTTTTTGTCGCTGGCGTCAAGTTGGCTGATTTTTCCGTCGGCCTGAACAGAGGATCCATAATTTTGCAAATTCACATAGCGATACTGAAACGCGGATACCTAAATTTGATCGTCCAGGGCCATAAATCCGTGGAATGTCGGCTGACGAGAATCCCATGCCTGCCATTCCGCCGAATCGCTCCCGGCGAAAAGGTGTTGCTAAAGGAATCAGCCGGTCCCGTTCGGGCCGAGGCGGTAGTCAAAAACGTGCTTTTTTTTGAAAACCTGACCCCCGCAGCGATCAAAAAAATCCATCGCAAGTATAACAACCTGATTATGGGAGCCGACGATTTTTGGCAGGCCCGCCAGAATTGCCGATTTTGCACGCTGATTTGGCTGGAAAAAGTCGAGAAAATAACGCCCTACCGACTCAAAACCAGGGGTATGCAGGCCTGGCTGATTCGGGAAGAGCACGACATAACCTCCCTGAAAATATAAACTTGAGGTATCCAGATATGCAATACACCAGTTACGAACGGGTAAAGGCCGCCTTGGAGCACAAGGAGCCGGATCAGGTTCCTTTCGATCTCGGTTCAGCCGCTGTAACCGGCATCAATATCAATACTTTAAGGAACCTGCGCAGACATCTGGGGCTTAGCGAAAATGTCCGGCTGCTGGACAAGATAACCCAGATCGCCCATGTCGATGATGATCTTATTGAAAAATTGAAAATCGACGTCAAAATTGTGGCTCCCAACCCGCCGGCCGAAAAAGGCCTCCAGAACGACTTAGGCGTACAGGACGGCTATGATCGGTTGATCGATGAGTGGGGCATGGGCTGGCAAATGCCTATCGACGGCGGCTTTTATTACGACTTATACCACAGCCCTCTCAAAGACGCCCGGACCGTCCGGGACGTCGAAAACCATCCCTGGCCCAACCCGCTCGACCCGGCCCGGTTCGTCGGCCTCAAAACGCGGGCCGACAAAATCGTCTATGAAGAAAAACGGGCATATTTTCTCGAAAGAATGAGCTCCGGCATGTGGGAACACGCCATGTGGATGACCGGCTACGAAAAGTTTTTCTGTGACATGCTCCAGAACGAAAAACTGGTCCACGCCATCATGGAAAAAATCCTCGAGATAAAAATGCAATATTGGGGCAAGGCACTGGAGACACTCGGCCAAAATGTCCTGGTCGTCTCGACCGCCGATGATCTAGGCTCGCAAACCGGTTTGCTGGTCTCACTAAATTTATACAAGAAACTGATATGGCCCTATCATAAAAGACTGTTTGAATTCATCAAAAAAAAAGCCCAATCCAGGGTATATATATTTTTCCATAACGACGGCGCAATTTGGGAGACCATCCCACTGCTTATCGAAGCCGGCGTCGATATCCTCAACCCCTGGCAGGTCAATTGTACCGGCATGGGCGACACCAAACGATTCAAGAAAGAGTTCGGCAGGGACATTACTATATGGGGCGGCAGTTGCGACACGCAGCACATACTGCCGTTCGGCACACCCCAACAGGTACGCGACGAGACCAAAAGAAGAATAGAAGACTTGGCCCCCGGCGGCGGATTCATCTTCGCGCCCATCCACGTCATCCAAAACCAAGTCCCGCCGCAAAACATCATCGCATGGTGGGAAACCCTCCAGGAATATGGCGCCTACTAAAAACAGCAGAATGAGACCAAGCTTATCCTTGTATGTTACGATACTCGCTCCATACCAGATACCTGCTATTTTATTTTGCCGTGCCGATCACGCCCAGCGGTTCCATGAGCTTACGCAGTTGCCGGACTTTTCCCCAGACAGTTCCTGGAACGGATCGCGCGGCACCCCGACATCAACCCCGGCCAGTTTCGTAGCCGCTTTGACACTGGCGACATACCCCTGCGTCTCAAAAAACTGGTTCAGCGGATAAAGTAACTGCCAGAGCTTCCGAGCCGTCGGAATATCGTCCTGTTCCACAATAAGCTCATAGAGCTTAACACACTGTTTAGGTGTGCAGTTAGCGCCGCCCGATACCCATCCTTTCACGCCGCCCAGGCTCATAGCCGAAAAGGCCAGCGTATCGGCACCGGTAAAAACAGCTATGCTGTCGGGACGATTCTTGAGAATATCCTGAAAATCGATCAAACCGGAACATGCGTCCTTTACCATGGTAATATTATCGATCTCAGCCAATCGTTCCAAAAGCCCAACCCCAAAATCCACCCGGCAACTGCCGGAGTTGTACAGCATAATCGGCAGACTCACAGCCTCACTGACAATTTCATAATGCCTGACCACCTCATCATCGCTCGGCAGTTCATAAAACGGAGGCACGATCATCAGAGCATCGGCCCCGGCCGCCTCGGCGTGTTTGCTCAGTTCGACGACCTGGCGTGTGGAGGTCGCCCCGGTATGCGCCATCACGGCCGCACGCTTATTTACGTGTTCGATAACCACTTCGGTTACGCGTTTTTGCTCGTCCACATCGAGATGATAAAACTCACCCGTCCCCCCACAGCTCATAATGCAGTGAGTACCGCTATCGATCTGATAATCGATAAGACGTTTAAGTGCGTTTTCGTCGATCGACTTATCGTCCGGCGAAAATGGTGTGCAAACGGGCGTAATCAGGCCGTATATTTCAGTCATAGCTATTCTCCTGCTAAAATTTCTTCAATTTCGTGATTTTATTACGTATTTTTTGTGGAAGGTTCCGCATTAACCCTCACGGTTCCATCCGGTTCGATGGTAAGCTGATCGCCTTTGTTTATGGAATAAAAAGCCTCTTCCGGCAGAACCACAATCGGCACCGGTTTATTATACAATTCATCTGCTACTATACTGCCCAGTGCAATAATCGGATCCGCTTTGAGGTTAATGATCGCCGCCGGCGCCACGCCGCTACGGACGCTTTCCAGCAGAATGGCGCTGCCGGTACTGGACCCTTTCCCTTGCGGCAGGACCAACACCCGCCCGGCAGCCATCTCGCCACTCAACGCATGGCGACGATCGATAATCTCACCGGTACGCGGATTCAACCCGCCCCACAGGCTCAAAGGCTCACGGCAAACGAGAGCCACACCTTCAGCACTACCGGCCACCACGGGTTTCCCGATCAAAATTCTTTCCACTATACTTCCTTTCGGCACACATAGCCTTTCACCGCCGAGAGCACACAATCGGCCATACTGCCAAAGGCGATTTTTACACCCAGTTCACCCGGCCCGTAGTAGGCGCACTTTCCTGAGTTGGTCATAAGCACCTTCGTATCCGCAGCGATCATCGGTGTATGAAAAAGGCAGGTATCGAGAGTGATTTCCGTTCCAAAATCGATTATCACATCCATAAAGTCGCTGCGTACCAGCAGGGAATACGATGTCTGGCTGGAAATCACGATAAATCTGACGTCTTCGCAGAGTGTGTTACCGTTTTCTTTCTGCTCTCGTATGAGTTGTGCCAGCCGTCGAAATTCCTCATAAGAAAAATGGGGACATCCCAGGACAACCACATCCAGCTTGTCTTTTTCCCGGGCTGTGGACAAATCGGCCCGGGCCTCCCGAAATTCAGCCATGCCGATATCGATAACTTTTTCCGGCTGGCCGCCCTGAAAAGCCTCTTCCAGGCTGTTCGCCTCGGGCGTAACGCCAACCGCGTGAAACAACGCCACCGCCCCGGCCGAGGCTGCCGCCGCGCCAAACGCTTTAAGCTGGTCACTGGTCGCATCAGCGCTAAGACCCTCGATAACCGGAATCTTATCGCCCACCATCGGTCCGATCAGATGACCCAATACCGCATACGAACAATCATCCTTCATAACAGTCGGGTCGATATCCACCAGTCGCAAAAGAATCTGACCTTTACGGTTTTCCTTCAGATGAAGACCGCATCTGGGAACCCTGCCGGTGATCGCGGCACAAATATCTATATAGTCGCCATACCGGTTGGTCCGGGCGCCGAGCACCGAGTTGGCATAGCAGATAGCATTGGATTCACCCCATGCTATCTGTTGCCCGAACCGCGGCGTCAGATAACTTTGATATGGCGCGCACGTCCACGTTGGAATACACCCCATATCCATATATGCCTTGGCCTGCCGAATAGCCTTGGCGGCAAATTCCTCATTCACCCCAAATTGCTTCCAGTTCTGCAGGTCCAGCGGTCCCATATTCAAAGTCGTGGGAATACGGACCTTTCCGCCATATCCTGCCAGCTTCTCCGCAAATTCCAGACCCGCCTCACTGAGTAGTCCGCAACCGTCAATATGGGCCTGGCTTACATCCATCAGCTCCGACGCGCCGTAAACATCAGCCATTCTCACCATGATACGCATAGCCATCTGCGCCGCTTTGCCCTCACGGCCCTGGAGCATCTGCTTGTCTCGTTCGCTCAACTTTATACTCATAATGATTACTTATCTACTATTCATCGTTTTGTTTTCTTATTGGCCCGGCAAAATTCGCCCATCAAATCCATCGCTTTTTGATTGGTCTCAGCCGAACCATTCTGTTTGGCAAACGCATCCACCATCTCCAGCAGATCATCTGCCACCGGCTTCAAACCGTAATCGTGCACCACGTTGACGATAGCTGCGTCCAGACCGTATTCCTGCGCCTTGGCCAGATAAGCCCGGCACACACCGACCTGGCGGCCCGGAAGATCTTTAACGCTATTGGAAATACCCAAAGACGTATGAACGCCTTTCATGGCCGGATCGGTCATTATTTTGCGGATCGCCTCGAACGCCCGGTAGGTATAGCCGGGCGTATCCGGGATCATGGGTATATCTATCGCCAGCGGAAAGACGGTCGAGTCGAAAAACAGGTCTCCCGGCTTGAATCCATATTTACCGGTAGCCGCATCGAATATCTTACGGGCCATATTGTACAGATCGTCCATGCCGTATGCGCCATCGGCACCCGACTGTTTGTCATCCACCAGCAGCCCTATAACCTTAAAATTATATTTCTTCCGTAGCGGCAAAATTTTGTCCACCGTATAGGTTTTAACGGAATTAATCAGCGGTGCGGCAATTTCACTCTGCCCATCCTGGTACCACTGTTCTAGTCCCGCTTTGAGAACATCGTCGTTGCTGCTATCGACACAAACCGGTACGCCACGGCTGTACTTCTTCACCAGGGCGACATAATCGCGCATCATCTGGACCGAAACTTGCGGATCATCCTCACCGAAAGCGTCCACATTGACCGCTATATAGTCCGCGTTGTGCGCGACCTGCGATTCTATCAATGAAATAATATAATCCAGTGTGGCACTGGGCTGTTCGTATGCCTTAGCTCCCTTCTCCAGCAACTCTTTCATCGCTGCCCCTTGTTTGGGTATGCTGGCATGAATGCTTTCGCCAATTTGAATCAGGTTCACTTTTTTCGTATGATCCTTCCCAAAAAGATAATTCAAAATCGAAGCGGTTCTCAGCAGAGCCGGATTACGATCGGGATTGATCCTATTCGCCAATTTCTTCAAACCCTCAGCCCCTTCACTGGCCGCCGCCTCGTAGATCAGCTCGCCCACACAACGCTTATCGGGATTGTTCCCGCATGTACCATCCGGATCAGCATCGCCGCACGGTGGGTTGTCCAGCCCTTTTTCGCATTTACCAAAACTGCACAGACCAAAGTTCTCCACCAGAAAACAATCGCCGCATTCTTCACAGTCGAACAGAAGAGTCTTCATGGTTTTTTCTTCGATGAAAAATTCCTTGTACAGCCAGCCCTTGCCTTCACGCAAACTCTTACTGGCCCCAAGCACTTTCTTGACTAAACCATGCATACCACGGCCAGGTTCCAGAAAAAGATTGTGAAACAGATCGAAAGACCTCTTACTGAGCGTGGGCGACGGTTTAGACAGCTCTCGTCGCTTGCCGTTCTGGTCATACAGATAAAAACCATCCTTCACGCCCCAGGCAAGATTGTCTTTATACTCGCGCCACCCGCTCCCGATCTCATCCGCCTTCTTGACAATCTCCAGCAGCATATCGAAATCGAACAAACCGCCCAGATCAACACCCACCGCCCCCAGATCACGATACATAGCCACCATTTGCGACGCCCGTGCGATATGCTGTTCGGGTTTCTCGCTGAGCAGCTTGTCAAGAAATTCCCTGGTCATCACGCAGCCGGGAAGCTTACCTTCGTACATCAACCGGGGCGCCGGCGTCATCGTCGTCAGTACATATACATTGCCGAAAATCGGAACATTAATGTTTTCATCCTTGACGTAGCGGAACAACTCCTCACATTTACGCCAGTCACAACCGAGCTGCGTAATCAGAAAGTCGGCGCCGACCGTGATTTTCTTGGCCATCTTGTAGTACTGCTGCATCTGTGACGCCTCGGTGTATTTGTACTGCGAGACCGCCGCGGCAATGTAAAACTGATGAACCTTATCAAACGCACCGGCCTTGGCCTTATCGAAGGCCGCGTAGTTTAGTCCTTTTATCAGTTTGATCAGCCCCACCGAATCGACCTCGAAGACCCCTTGACTTTCCACCGGCTTATCGCCGGTCAGCGCCAACACGTTTTCAACGCCCAATTTTTCCAATCCGCTCAGATAAGTTTTAATGGCATCGGTATTATGATCTTTCGTGGTAACGTGAGCTATTATCGGCAGACCGCCCCAAAGGTCCTGCTCACCGCCCGGAAGCGTCTTCCTGCTCAGCACCGAATAAATATCTGCCGGACTCAGCGACGCCACCCCCCCGGGGCTTTGCGGAATCGGCACCGCTCCCAGAACCATACCGTCGGGTATTTCCGATTTCTTCTGAGCATATCCGGTCAGAAACTTCTCAAAATTGCTCAGCCCGTGGCCCGGCAACGGCACAAACTCAGCCAAAATAATGAACTTATCCCCAGATTCAACCAGATTCCTAAAAGACTCACTTTTCTTAAACATAGCAATATTCACCATTTACATAAACAGAATCCACTCAATAACACATTGCGCCCGCCAATATCGCAGATTGCCCCGCTAAAATCAATCAAATTCTGATAACTACTCCACCATTGATAATGGAAAGGCTTGGCACACTTATGCTGCACACACCCCCTAAAAAATGCTTGGCGGTCACCGGCGATGCGTCAGTACAATCCTTGTACCTTGCCGGTCTTGACATCCACGTCGATCCTTCTAAAGGCCGGGTTGGACCCTGTCCCGGGAAGCAACTTGATATCGCCCGCCACCGGCACCAGGAACCCTGCTCCTCTATATTCCAATATATCACGGATCGGCAGCTCCCAATCTGAGGGCCGACCCTTTAAATTCGGATCGTGCGAAAGGCTCAGATGCGTCTTAACCATACACGTACCAAGCTCGTTAGCCCGCGGATCCGACTCGTACCTCTTCAGTTTCGCTTTCGCCTTGTCACTGTACGTTACCCCCTTGGCCCCGTATATCTTCTTGGCGATCAGCTCGATTCGCTCACTCAGCGGGGTATCCATCTCGTAAAGGAATTTGAAATTATTCTTTTCATCGCATGCGGTCACCACCGCCTGAGCCAGCTCTATCGCCCCGGCACCGCCCTTTAGCCAATGTTGCGACAACGCCGCCAGCGCCCCATTCTGCTGGGCCACCTTACGAACCAACTCGATTTCCGCCTTCGTATCGGTATAGAAGCTATTTATGCAAACCACCGGTCGCACCCCACTGGCCCTGACCGTCTCGATATGGCAGATCAAATTCTCGCATCCTTTTTCCAGAAGCCCCAGGTTTTCCCTGGTATAGGCTTCATCCAGCGGTATTCCAGGCTTGACCTCGGGACCGCCGCCGTGCATCTTTAACGCCCTGATGGTCGCTACGATCACAACCGCGTTAGGCACCAGACCGGAGAACCGGCACTTGAGATTCCAGAACTTCTCAAACCCGATATCCGCCCCGAAACCGCTTTCGGTCACCAGATAATCGTTCAGTTTCAGCCCTATTTTATCGGCGATAATTGAGCTTTGTCCGATAGCTATATTCGCAAACGGACCGGCATGAACAAACACCGGTTGACCTTCGATAGTCTGTATCAGGTTCGGATTGATCGCATCGACCATCCACGCCGTCATCGCCCCATCGACTTCCAGATCAGCCGTCGTCACCGGATTGCCCCTCTTATCGTAAGCCATTACGATCTTGCCCATCCGCCGGCGCATATCCGCCAGGTCGTTCGCCACCGCCAGAATAGCCATAATCTCACTCGATGCGGTAATCTGGAACCCTGATTCCATCTCAAAACCATCCATTTTACCCCCCTTGCCGATGGTAATATTGCGTAACGACTGGGCACAAAAATCGATAGCCCATTTCGTTTGCACTCGCTCGGGATCGACATCGATACGTCTAAGATTCAGCTTAGCCAGTTTTTCATCGTCGTAGTTATTCTCATGCTGCATTCGGCTCGTCAGTGCCACCATAGCAAGGTTATGCGCATTGGTGATCGAGTCCATATCACCGGTCAGTCGAATCGAAAATGGCGTCAGCGGTATGCACTGCGACAGCCCACCACCGGCTGCCGACCCTTTGATATTGAATATCGGTCCTCCGCTCGGCTGACGGATCGCTCCGACCGCTTTCCTGCCCAGCCTACCCAACCCCTGGATCAGTCCTATAGTGGTCGTGGTTTTGCCTTCGCCCAACGGTGTCGGGGTTATAGCCGTCACATCGACATATTTACCTTGCCCAGCGTCCTTCAGCCGATCCAGCACTTTCAGATAGTCCACCTTACCCAGATAGTTACCCATAGGGATCAGTTCATCACCTTCGAGACCAAGCTCTTTAGCGAGCACCCCGATGTGTTTCATATTTTCTTCCGCCGCTTCCGCTATCTGCCAGTCTGCCATTTTCACCGGATCGAGCCGACCGGCCGATTCGTTCGAACTAACTTGTTCATTTTTAGACATATTATTCCATCCTGAAATTTAGGTGTTCCGGAGACTTAACTCTCGGACCACCCAGCGAAATAATCCTTGAGATAACAGGCCGCGAAGAGGTCAACGCCTCATCGACCGCCAATACCCCTTCCGACAGCAGCGCCCACACCGGACTTCCCTTTTCCCTGCCAAACCCCAGAGCATGCGACTGTAATGCAAAATTATCGCTGGGATATCGCAAAGGTATTTCCATCAGTTTCACCCATGCGTACCCCTCGTACTCGCTCCCGAACATCATTAGCGAATTTCGTATCGATATCCGGCAGCACCAGATGAATCGGCTGATATTCGACCAGCGACTTCAAATGCTCCAGACCTCGTGTAAAGCTTGTCAGTCGTTCTCGTAATTGCACATCACCTCGAGCCTTAAATGGCTCCAACTGTACTTTCGATTCTTCCAGAACCTCTACTTCCTTGGAAGGCTTGCCTTCAAGCAGAATATTATAACCTTTTCTTAACTTCATACAGCAAATTCCACACAAACATCTATATGCCCCCCCACCGCCGGCTGAAAATCACAAGTCAAAAACTGTATCAGCGAATCTCGCGCCTTGCCATACTCGCCAACCGCTTCCAACGCCGAACCGCACAGCCTGCGAACATGTCCCTGCGCAATTTGCACACCTTCGCCGCCGCCCTGCGGAAGCGTAAATTTACCTCGCTTCAAATCGGTACCCAAAGTCTTCCCCACCGCCTGTTCGTCGCCGGCAAGATCAAGGCAGTCATCGGCAAGTTGGTACGCCGTCCCGATGCAATAACCAGCTTCCTCTAATGACTCCGAACAGCTCTTGTCGTCGCCTCCGCATATCGACGCCACAAATGCGAAAAGCGGACCAGTCTTGTTACGGGCCAGACGCAAACAAGTATCCTCATCCAGTTGTTTGCCGCGGAACAAAAGCTCCTGTTCGGTCTCAGCCCCGATTACCTCTGTGACTTTCGAAATAAATCTATTCAGATAGCTGCCGCCCTCCGTACCAACGAGCATCTCTATTGCCTCACACAAAAGCAAATCGCCTATCAGAATCGCCCCTGACGGTGAACTCGTCCGCCACAGGGCCGGACCCGCTCGACGCACCAGGGCGTTATCCACAACATCATCGTGAAGAAGACTGGCCGTATGAACAATCTCCGTCGCCGCGCAAAGACTAACAAGTACCCCACGATCAACCGAAAAACACCCCCCCTCCACCAAACGCCCCGCCAGGCTGCTTCGCAGCATCTTGCCCGGCATAAGCTGACCAATCTCGATACTGCCGACTACAACGGAGGCTGCTTTCTCCAACCGCTCAACTGTAAGCTCTCGAACCTCGGATACAAAACTCATAAAAGCATCCTCTTCAACTTCCGTCAAACAGTCCCAAAACAATAGTATCTAAACTGGTAACTTATGCATGCCCGGTTGGACATTAGTACTTCTTAACTCGAAAGTTAGAGAAGGCACAAAATACCAGAACCATAACGGGATTGCAACCCCATACAGAAAAAAAAATAACCACTATTGAGAAATTCTTTGACAAAATGAAAAATAAACAAAACTTCCGACCGATCAAAATCATCGTAACACCTTTTGGCCTAAAGTGTTATGAGACAACTGCCAACCACCCGACCGCCGCCGTGCTACCCCCCCACGCCCTACAGTTACACCCCAAACAATACCAAATTCATGCTCATAAAGATAACTTCCAACAATTGTAGCGAACAAAATATTAAAAAAACGAGTTCCTGCTGGAAGCATCGGATTGGGGAACACGCCAGTACACCGGCGATCATCGGGTACTTTTTTTGACTTTTACCAGAGGTCTTTTTGGAGTGAATCTTTTTGGGCCTTTTGTTTTTTCGCGGATGATTCGATCTCCAAAATTTTTGCCGATGCCTTGCTGGACGCCGATCTTGGGCACTGACCAGTCCAGCAATAAAGACAGAGTTTCTCCTTGGGCCTTCCGATGGCTTTGACCATATTCTCTATAGTCTGATATCTAAGAGTGGTAACGCCTAAGTCTTTTTTGATCCATTCGACCATTTGATGATATTTTTGGGAATTGTGGTCTGTATATTCCGAGACATCTTTGCAGTCATGGCCTTCAAGGCTGCGAATAGCTTTGCGTGCTGCCAATTCATGGGTGGAACGGGTGGAAAGGTTAAAACGGCATGGAAACATCAGAGGTGGACAGGCCGCCCTGACGTGTATTTGTCTGGCCCCGCAATCCCAGAGCTTTTTGATGGTAAAGTTTTTAAGCTGGGTCCCCCTGACGATGGAATCTTCACATACGACAATGCTGTTGCCTTCAATCACCTCTTTGATGGGAATAAGTTTCATTTTGGCGATCAGGTCTCGTGTTCGTTGTGAAGGAGGAGTATAACTTCTTCCATAGCCCGGGGTGTATTTGACCAGCGGTCGCCGAAATGGTTTGCCAGACTCCATCGCATAGCCTAATCCATGTGCCATGCCGGAATCAGGTACGCCGCTGACCAAATCGATCTCAATGTCATCATCTTGTCTGGAAAGATATCGCCCGCAATTTTCCCGGACAATCTCAGCGTTTATCCCTTCATAATTAGATGCCGGGAAACCGGTATATATCCAGTTAAACGCACATATTTGGTTGATATTTATACTTCCGGGTCTTCTTTGAACAATGCCATCCTCGTTCATTTGGACTATTTCACCAGGCTCCAGATATTTTACTATCTCAAAATCGTTATTGGTAAAAGCGATGGTTTCAGTTGTAACGGCCCAGTCATTCTTGCGATTGCCGATAGCCAGTGGCGTATAGCCAAACCTGTCGCGGGCGGCATATATTCCGCTTCTGTTGAGCAACAAAAGAGAGCAGGAACCCTCTATAGCGTCGAACATTTTTTCTATTCCATTGATTAGGTCTTTGCCCTGATTGATTAATTTAGCTATCAACTCTGTGTCATTTAGTCCTTTTTTACCAACCTCGCTGAAAGATACCCCTTTTTTAAAGAGAACTGAGGCCAATTCTTCGGAATTTTCTACAATACCATTTGTCGCAATGCAAAATGGCCCAAATTTCGAGTTGAGATAAATCGGTTGTTCATCCAGAGCGCTAATCACCCCGATACCCTTGTTACCGCGGACATCCTTAAAATCGTCATAAAATTTCGCCTTAAACTGGCTCTGGCTTATATTGTGTATTTGGCGGTTAAATTCCTCTCCAAGAACAGCAATGCCACCATATTGTGTTCCAAGGTGTGAATGATAATCTATGCCGTACAAAAGAGTTTCTGCACAATCCTCCTTCGTTACTACGCCAAAAATACCGCTCATAATCTTTATCCTTCCTTTTGCGTCGAAAACCAAAGGACAACGAATATCTAATGGGTGAAATTACCGGTCTTGGCTCCAAGTGCCCTGTTTTGACTTCGCGTATAAGCAACACACAGGAAAAACGGCGAAATCGCGATAAACACCATTATACAAACATATTAGAAGTGGTCCAAACATTATTTGTTTCAGCACGTGACAGGTGCTTTTATGGGTCAGATGGACACCACCCCCGATCCCATAAAACGCACCGAAACCCTGGAACCACAAAAAATAAAAACCATCGAAATCTCGCACATTAAATAATATGGGAAACTAGCAAAAAACCGTGTTTGTTGGGGATTTACAATTTTATGCGTAATCGCTACAAGTATTTACTATAAAAGAGCTTACAATAAGTTGTGATGTTTTTTTTTGTGGTGAGCTACTTTTGTCGCAAGAGTCTTGTTTGCCTAAATGAAGAACGAAATTTATAATTATAGCGTATAATATAAGGTGGTAGTTGTGTGTCTTTGTTAAAATTGTTATAATAGGCATTACACTCAAAGAAAAAAGACGATGTCGATCTTAAAACGGAACAATTTGGCAATAGTGGCGGTTTTGGCTATGGGGGCGGTGCTCTGCCTGAGCGACCAACTGCAGGGGCAAGTATATGGTAATTCGTCAATACGTGGATTAAGTACTCCTCAGGCTAGGCGCGGCAGCGGCACGCTAAGTAGTTTTCGTCAGTTCTCGACCGGTATAGACGACAGCAATAGGGGCGGCTCGTCCAGTATGTTAGCGATAAATCCACGACGAACATTAGGCCGGTCTTCGATGCTCCCCGGTTCGGGCGGCGCAAAAACGGGAGAGAGTATGCCAAATTCCCTTTCAATGTTGAGTGCCGCACCGGTTGTCAGGACCTTTACCACTTCCTTGCTGGCGGCAGTTCAATTCCAGCCAATAGCAGGGAGTGGATTTAAACCATTTGACGTCAGAAGTGGTGATTTGGGGAAATCGGTTACATCAGGTTTTTCGCCCGGAGGAAACACGCTTAGACGAACGAGCAGACTCAAAACAAAAGCGTTAGCCATGACATCGATGAATCGGTCACGTGATTCAGTTGCGGGATTTTCTCCAACCGGGTTTAAACAGAAAAAACCGATATTGCAGAGATTATCCCAATTGAGAACACGGCAATCTTTACGTGGACAGAACATGTAGAATTCATGCTGTCAATGTTTACGCTTAAAAACGCCGCTGTAGTACCGACATCATGCCTGGCGCCACTATTGCCGTGGCGCCAGGCATCATCGTTGATCGGGGTTGTTACTGTAATCCGGCTACCCACATAGCCGGTTTAAGATTTTGTCGGCATCTCCGCGGTTTCCGGTTCCAAACCCAACTCTGCCAGGATCAGATAAGCCGCAAAACCTACGACGAACGACATCAGCGGCTCAAGGCCATAGCTAAGTTTGCCACCGCTAACAGGGCCGAGCAAGCCCATCAAAAGACCAATTGCCCATGCAATATAACCTGCCCAGTTGATACCTTTGCGAGGTCCGGGCCATCCGCCGTGGCGTACGTAATCAGCAAGCATGACACCTGCTATGGGGCCAAACGCGGCGCCGACCATTATGAAGAAACCGACAAGATCCATTGCTTTACCGGTTGCGGCAAGGACGACACCGATAAGACCTGCAACCAATGTCATTGGAACACGTGGAATTTTCGGCAGCATTGTCGAAAACGCGTTAGCCGCGAGAAACGCACAGAAACCCAGCGGGCAAATACAGGCAATTACAAACACCCATGAGGACGCCTTAGCCATAGATCCGCCGGACTGATTAATAGCAGCAATAAAAGGATCGAAACCTTGCATTCCTGCGATTTTCGGATCATTGCCGATAGCTCCGGCGATAGCCAGTATCGCGAGAATACCGGCAACAAGTGCGGCCAGGGTAATCCCTACAAAACCGCCAAGAGCGACATCTTTTTCATTACGGCTGTTCATACCGAAGTCGGTACCTGCGACACCGGCAGAAGCAAAAAAGCCGGCAGTAGCAGCAAGTGCTGCGAACATTGCAAGATTAACTGGCCCTAAACTTCCTTTAGTTGTAACAACGGCATCGCTAAAACCACCCAGGCCTTTACTATTGGCGCCAGCCGCTATCGCAATCGCCAGTAAAGGAAATATCGGCAGAAAACTGGAAAGTTTTCCAAGAAGCCCGATACCAACTGCTCCAACCAGAGCCATGCTCAGACCCAGCACCGCACAAACAACCCAGTAAAGAGGCAATTTTACAAGTTCTTCAATAGGGCCGCCTCTATTTATTGCCTGCATAAAGAAGCCAGCAGCAGATGTTGTGAAAAAAGCGTGCCAGAATATCTGCACAATACCCATTAGAAGTCCCGGGATGGCGATTCCACCATGTGTTCCGAATGTTGACGAGGCTGCCACATAAAGGGGCATTCCTGTTTTCATGCCGAGTTTTGCCGGCACATAGTAGATGACCAGACAGAACATCGCACCCATAAACAGGCCGATGACGGCGGCTGCGATGCTGCCGGCCATAAGAGCCCCGGCCATCCCGGCCATGAACGGCACGGAAAGAAATATCCCCGCATACGATGGTGCTGTGTTCTTATACCATGGCGCACGATTTCCCATCGGGTTTGGCGCCGCCGACTGCAAATAATTCGGCAATGTTCCATTACTCATGATTTGCTCTCCTATAAAAAAACTCTCCATTAAAACCTCACCCGGCGCCTCGCCGAGTGCCTGCCAAATGAGATTCGCCTTTATATTCATACCTGTTGGGTTATTACCCAGGCTAAGCGATTCTCCCAACGGCCAGACAGGGCCATTTTGTTTTAACAATCCGCATATCTTAACAACAAGGTCCTATTTGCCAACACAAAAAAATATAAGACTTTTTAGCGTTGGGATAAAATCGCACAAATACGATCTGGTCTTCCTGAATTTCACAGGCCATCGCCCGCTGTAAGTGCTTATTTTACGTTATTGGAAATTGTTGTAAGTGCTTATTTTTGGTTGTTGGGAATTGTTGTAAGTGCTTATTTTTGGTGGTGGGGAAGTGTTGTAAGTGCTTATTTTACGTTGTTGGAATTGATGTAAGTGCTTATTTTTGCGTAACGATTATAACGATTAGGCAAGATGGGTAAGAAAAAAGTGTGAAATTCGGCGAAATTCGGATGAATTCGGATGAAAAGTGATGTGGTTTGTACCCACTTTGCAGTATGTTTGTATCTACTTTGCACTATGTTTGCACCATGTTTGTACTATGTTTGCACCCACTTCTTAACAGAAGTGGGTTAGTAAATGGGTAGATGAGTAAATGGGTAGATGAGGGGAAGAAAAAGGGCGGACCTGGTGGGCGAGTCAGAGGTCAGAGGTCAGAAATTAGTGGGCGGACCAGTTGGGGTGCGAACTTGGAGGGGGGCGGAGTTGGAGGGAAAGGACGGAGGGGTCGGGGGTCGGAGGTAAAGGTCAGATTTGAGATTTCAGAAGTCAGAGG